>Ga0113563_10003229_pt1 | contig 10093 bp, 8 predicted proteins | sample Mud3Dept3metaG_FD_80117 | JGI IMG/M metagenome (GOLD analysis project Ga0113563, IMG submission 80117) | Freshwater wetland microbial communities from Ohio, USA, analyzing the effect of biotic and abiotic controls - Mud 3 Core 4 Depth 3... | ecosystem: Environmental > Aquatic > Freshwater >...
AAGGGTGCTGATTCCTTTATAAGGTGCCAATCCTCCTATGAAACTGATGACCCAGTCGTTTCGGTATCGGTCGATAATCTCGTTATCGAGTTCGTTTTCCTTTAAAACCGAGGCATCCTCTGTGTTGGACACGATAACGATTCTGCTTTCCGGAATGCCGTAAGGATAAAGCCTCTCGGCCATTTCACGTACTACCACGATGACACGGTCACATCGCTGAAGTGCCGTCCTCTCATAAAATCGCCAGACGAGGATATTGGTGCGAACTGCTTCCCGCAGCCGCTTGAAAAACGGGTAGGATGCCCGTTTTGCCAGGTACTGATCGGGTTTGTTTTCGTGCAGGTCTGCCACAACAGGAATCCCCAGCTTTTTCCCTGCAGATAAGGCGGATCCGACGAGTTGCAGATCGTGAGCATGAAGAACAGCCCAATTAAATTTTCTGGCATTTAGCTCAATAGTTTTGGCCCAGTAGGGGTTTACAAAAGTTGTCTGCAATTTTATGGAGTTCCACCGGTTTCTGAGTGAAGACATTTTTTCACGGGGGTGTGGAACCCGGTGGACCTTTACCCCCTTGATTTCCTCTTCGGGTTCTCCTTTGTCATGACGACGCATGAAAACCAATAGGTGCACTTGATGACCGGCGTCAATTAGGGCTTTGGCTTCCTTCTCCACCCGGATGTCGGGTGGAAAATTCTTGTCCAAGATCATGCCGATAATCACGTTTTATCCTCTCTCATCAGACGAAAGCATGAAAAGTCTCGTTTTCTTACCTTTGTTCTTGAAAAAACGCAATTCTCTTTGTATTCCGAATTTCTGTTATATTGATGCAGAAAAGTAATGGAATTAATATTTATTTCGTGTTCCATCCTGCGTTTTCTCGCCGTTCAGTTCATCATACAGGCTAACCAGGCGTGCCGCATCATTCCTCCACGCATACAGCCCCCTTGCTGCTTCGTATCCATTACGACCCAGACGATCGCGAAGTCCGGGGTTTTTATATAAATCAACAAGAACCCGGGCCAGGCTCGACGGGTCACCCGCTTCAAAGACCAGCCCGGCACCCGTTTCCTCGATAAGTCTCTTTAAAGAGCGCATGTTGCTTACAATAATGGGAATACCTGATATCATGTATTGAAAAAGTTTGTGAGATGAGACGGACTGGTTCTGCTCGAAGTTGTCTAAAGGGAGAATACCGGCAGCACTGGCCGCCATGAAACTTCGTACCTTTTTGAAGGGTACCCACTCCAGTATATCAACCCATTTGTCACACCCGTATTGCATGGCTAATTTCGTGTATCTTTCAACATATTCCTGTCTCTTGGCGCCCACCATAACACATTTAAGATTGGGTATATCGGGTGCAGCCAGAGGGAGCGCTCTCATGAGGGTACTAAAGCCTTTATAGGGTGCAAGTCCTCCTATATAACTAACCACCCAATCGTTTCGGTATCGGTCGAGAACCTCCTGATCCAGTTCGTTTTCCTGGAAAACCGAGGCATCCTCCGTGTTGGACACGATGACGATTTTGCTTTCCGGAATGCCGTAAGGATAAAGCCTCTCGGCCATTTCACGAACCACCACGATGACACGGTCACATTGCTGAAGGGCCGTCCTCTCATAAAGTCGCCAGATGAAAATATTCCTGCGGATCGCGTGTTTAATTCTCTTGAAAAATGGAGAGGATGCCCGCTTTGCCAGGTACTGATCGGGTTTGTTTTCATGCAGGTCTGCCACAACAGGAATCCCCAGCTTTTTCCCTGCAGATAAGGCGGATCCGACGAGCTGCAGATCGTGAGCATGAAGAACATCCCACTTAAATTTTTCAGCTTGTTGCTCAATAGTTTTGGCCCAGTAAGGGTTTACAAAAGTTGTTTGCAATTTTATGGAGTTCCACCGGTTCCCGAGGGAGGACATTTTTCCCCGCGGGTGAGGAACCCGGTGGACCTTTACCCCATTGATTTCCTCTTCGGGTTCTCCCTTGTCACGATGACGCATAAAAACCAATAAGTGCACTTTGTGACCGGCGTCAATTAGGGCTTTGGCTTCCTTCTCCACCCGGACATCGGGCGGAAAGGGTTTGTCGAGTATCATGCCGATAAGCATGTTTTATTCCCCCTGGCCAGTCATAGGCATCATAAGTCTATTTCTTTATAGTACTGACGACTAAAGAAATGCACCTGCCTTTGATCGCGGCAGTCTTGCATAAAGTGTATGGTCACCCGCGTCCCTGGAGTGACAGCGGGAAGGACGACAGGTGCAGCGCCCTGTTAACCAAATTAAGGTGAAACAAGTTATTATAGAGGAATGCCTCTTGTTATCTGTCATTTAAGGCTTTTATCAATTCCTCATAATCGATAATTTCGGCGATCCACTGAGAGATGATTTTTGTGCTTGCTTCGTGAATGGACTGCTCATGCCAAGTATCGGCCAACTCAACCGCTGCAGAAGCTTCCGGCACAAAGAATATCCGGAACCCTTTTTCCTTCATGTGAATCATACCCGTCTGACGGCTTATTAAGCACATGTTGGAAGCAAAGCCCGTATAAATAAGAGAATCAACTCCTTGTGATCGCAGATATTCGGCAAAGCCATCATCATCTAAACCTTGATGAAACAACAAACTTATTTTGCCATTTGCAAAAAGCAATTCAAGTTCTGGATGAATCTTGGAATTATAATTTCTTCCCTTGGGGTTGTTGGTGAGCACAATGATCGGAAGACCGTAATGAAGTGTATGCCTAACGAGCGGGATGATGCGGGAATTGAGTATTTCTCCATAATATTCATTTGCGTGATCCGAAGCCATGTCTACCCATGGATCCATAACAATCATTGCAGTTTTGCCCGGATCAATGGTTCGAACAAACCTATACATCCCTTCAGATCGGTAAGGTAATGATTTCTCCAACGCAAGGGAGCCAGTAGTATCAAGGGCAAAATACGAATATCGCGAAGTCGATAAGGTGAAGGACGCCCCTTCGGATTTAGGTAGCGGTTGATATTTCCCTAATTTTGTTTTAATGGCGACATGGCCGGCCTTGAGAACAGAAAATGGAGGCCACTGGTAGAAACCCACACCAACCCCATAACAAAAAACAATGCAAAGAGACACCAACAACATAATCGCTCGAACGGGGCGGGCGCGGACTGATTGTCTCAATGCCGTAATTTTTTTTTCTGTGAGTCTCATGGCGCTTTTCTAGTTAAGAATTATAGTGAACATCATGAGATAACCATACTTGGTTTGCATGCCCGCGAATGATTGGAGATGGATACCTCCTTTGTTTCAAAAAAGTGGCATGGTCTCATTGATGTGTTTCGACAGTCGTGGTGAGAAAAAATTCGCCAAACAGCCCTTGACGTGATGATCGATTGAAGCTTCGGAAAAGCAGATTGATATGAAAATGAGATGACAGGTGGCATTCCGAAACCCGATTGCGCTTTATAATATCCAAGTAGGCCGTCAGCACACACAACGATATTGCTTCTGATTATGATTGATTTTCAACTAAATTGGTCAGAAGGTTCCAGCCAAGCATTTTCATTGCGAGGAAAATCAGAGCCGCGATACCGCTGATATAGCTCAATGCCGTAGCGATTGCAGCGCCGTTAATCCCCAATAAAGGAATCAGTGCTATGTTGAGTACTATATTGGTCAATATGACCGCCATCTGCTGAAGGGTCTGGACGCCGGGATGACCGCTGACCAGCATTAAATTATCGAATGGGATGTAGACCGATATCAAGGTCAGTCCGACCAGCAAAATCCCGAGCGGGAGCAACCCCTGGTTTAGACCCTTGGCTGGCACGATAAAGGTCGTCAATACCAGGAACACTGCGATAACGCACAAGGAAAGTATTGCTACAGCAGTGAATACGTATTTTTTTGTCTGGCTTAGAAGACGCTGCGCGGCTGCCCAGTTTCCGTCTCGGACATTGCCTACGAGAACAGGGTTGTAATTGAGGCGTACAAATGCCAGAACGTTGTAAACTCCCTCCACCAGCATTGCGGCGAAGCTGTAGATGCCGACCGCAAGATCCGATAGAAAGAAACCGACCAGCAAAACATCGACCCGGGAGTTCACATCAACTAATATACCTGAAAATAGGCTTTTCCCTCCAAAAAGGATATGTCGCCTGGTCCATCTGGTATCAAATCGCATTGTGGGGAAAATTCCGTAAATCATGAGATAAACGAATACTCCGCAGGTAGTTGCCAGTTCCGCAATAAAAAAACCCAGTGTGACATACTCAAAGGGGTAGGTAGAGGCCGATACCGCAGCGACAAACAGCAGAACCAGGATGTAGCGTCCCGATTGTAACACAGATATCGCTTTCATATGACGCAAGCCGTTCAGATAACCCATGAGGACCTTGTTTAGAGGAAACAGCGTCAGACCGAAAGATGCATTGACCGTTGCAGCCTGCACGGAAGCACTATCCAATATGCGGCCGAAAAAAGGTGCAGCCCAATAAACAGTTATGGCCGAGCAGACACCCAGTGCCAGCGAGAATACACCTGCGTTGACTAAGAGGTATCCCTGCTCTTCAGCATCTGAGCTGTATAGTGCCGCATGGCGTAACACCGAGTAGTGCAGGCCAAAAACGGCGACCTGCGAGGTGATGATATATATCGCATAGGTTTGGTTGAAGGCACCCAATGCCGAGGCGTCGCGGAACCACGAGATCGTGAGGTTTATCAGAATTCCGCAGGCAGCAAGGACGACCATACTGCCCATGGACCAGGCAATGTCACTTGCAAGTTTGTGCTTGAAAATTTTCATGCTGTAAAAGTCAACACAGCTGTATAGGTATGAATGGTAATGACATACGCCAGGGATCACAACCCAAGTCGCGTTCTTTTAATATCGTCACTGTATATAAGGATGCTCACCGGCTTCTTGTCGGAGATTATTATTTCTTGGCAATTTGGGCTGATAGTTTGTAAATGACATAGTGTGAATTCTGAAAAGCCACTGGCAACGAAAGCGTTGTCGCCTTTGTTACCGGCCCCTGAACGGGGAGAACAAGATGCGTTGTCCCGAATTCGGAGGCGAATCTCAAGAAATCATTTTCCGAATAATTAAAGAAGCGCTCCCGCTGCATGGCGTGTACACCATTGGGGCCCGTACCACGCAATCGTTTTCCATCTTTTTCCGAAATGCCGTAGAACCGAAGAAGACGATCCCTGTGTTCTTTGGCCTGCCGAGGGGCGACGTATGCATAACTTTCCCTAGTGAAAGGGTCAAACTTTCGCCGTTGGGACATGGTTCTCCAGCCTCTTGAAGGAAAGACGAAAACAGAGGAAGATGGCGTATTCTGTCTTGCCCAGATTTGGGCATCCATCAGGGATCTGTCTTCCCCCTTACTTTGCTTTACTGTTGTTTGCACCTCCATCATCAAGAATAAGAGGCTGTATGAGATCATCAAGACTGTCAAGGTCGTCGCGTGGAATTTGATACCACCTGGTGATACCTGTGCTTCTTGATACTCTTGGGATGCCGAAGCCTGCCGAGTTTGAGCAGAACTCAAGATTTTTTGAAAAAAAAGTCCCAAAATGGCTGCGACCGAGACGAAGATAACAAATTGCCACAGCCGGATACCGCCAAATGGCCAGATATATCTTGAAATAGTCTTGTGAAGGTGTGCCGATTTTTCATTGAAGATGTCATAGAAAGAAGAAACCGCCAAGATCCCGAGAAAAAAAGCAAGTACAGCTATTAATATCAAGATCATGTTGCGTTTATTTTCCGGACTGAAGCGCCACAAGGAAAGATACCCTTCTCTCATGTCCAGGTAAAGAAATGCAAATATCAATGGAGAGAACCGTAGGGCAGGGTACTCGCGAACCCAAAAGGGTACCGTCAGACAAATCAAAACGCTCACGATTCCGATAAAAGTATTATAGCGAAGATGTGCATGCCAATAATTGACAATCAGCGGCAGAGCTATCAGTGTGAACCACATGAAAGAGCGAAGTCCCACGAAGTTTAGCAATGTGAGATTCTCGAAGATACCGCCGACGATCTGGGTGAGCCCCATGATGCAAGCGCCCACAAATGCCGAAAGACATAAAGTCAAAGTTCCACTTGTCCAATCGTTTTTCCATCGAAGGCTTACAAGCGCAAACAAAGTCCAGGTCAGCATTGTCGCTATGCCGGGATACCAACGTCCTTGAAAACCCCATGGCCAGACATGCTGGTTGTGCCTCATGCCGGCCATTGTTTCCACCGTGTCCAGGGCCTCGAAATTTATGGTCGCCTGCATCCAGAGCGAGGGTAAGATTGTCACAATAACGACAAACGCAAGCCCAGCAAGTTGCCGCATGACCAGAGCCCTTGAGTACTCTTTCATTCCCCGTATCAGAAAAAACATTCCCATGATGATAGCCGCATGAAGGGTGATACCTGGATGAATGAGGCCCGCAAAAGCCAGCAGGAAAAATGCCATGAGCTCTCTTTTTTTCAAAACACAGGCGAAAGCGAGCAGGATGGGCGATGTTGCCAGTGTGGCGGCGTATGGCAAAAATGTCCACGTTGATATGTTTCCGTAACCCGCCGGAGCCCACGTCCAGGGTGCGGCACTGTATGCGAAAATGGTTGCAATGAAGGCCACCGCTTTTTTTTGAATAACGGCCAGTGAAAAAATGTAAATAGAAAGTCCGAGTAAGACACCTTGAAACAGTGTAAGCACTCCGGTCATCATGAAAGGATCAAGGTCGAAATATTTCCATGACATTGCGGGGATCCATACCATGCCACTTGTCATGACCTTAAAAGGAAGAAGAATAGACAGAGGGAAGCCTATGGGATAATCTCCTTCGAAAAGTGACGGGTCTTTAAATGCATATGCATAAAAAATGGGACCGTCGTCTTCGTGCAGGGTGGCCATGTTAATGCCGAAGTTCCACATGCCGACGAAGCTGTACGCGAAAAGGAAGACAATCAGCAGAATATCGATGGAATATGGTCGAATAGATGATGGAAAATCTCTAGACAAGTATTTCATAGAATATCAGATCGAATTAGCGCCTGTTTGTGGCATCATTAAGTCATGCCTCATATTTAGGTATAAGTTTCATTATGAGGATGATGTTGAAGTGAATTGACGGAATAAGGAAAGGTATGTATCGAACTTTGAGGATTTTGAACTTATCGTGAAGGGCCGCTATACATTCATTACAGGTATTCCAATGCTCCCACTGGACAATTGCATCGTAGTCGATCCCGTACTTTCGTTGCATATAGGGTCTGCTGCTAAGGTGTCTCCCCAGTCCGTAAAGAAGTCCTCCCTCTGCCGGCAAGCCGACGAGCAGCCTCCCGTCCGGTTTTAGGATTCGATGTATCTCGTCCAGGCAGCGCGGCAGGCTCCGCAAATGCTCAAAGGTATACACGGCAAGTATACAATCCATGGATTTGTCACGAAAGGGCAGGGCGTATGCGTCTCCGTTGACAAGGCAGGCCTCTGGATACCGATGATGCAAATTTGAGAGAAACCGGGATTCCAAGTCCAGGCCGATGTAGTGTTTGTATTCCTGCTTGCTGTATTTTAAGTGATGACCGTGACCTGAACCGATTTCCAGAACAAATCCGCCGCTTGCATAAGGCTGCGCCCATTTGGAAATAAGCCTGTGGCCTGCGATTTGAAACCGGCCCGTGATACCCCCGTAAAGGAAATCGAGCAGGTCTTCCTTCGCCTTCTGGTATATCTTTTGATCCCTCTCAGAAGGGATCTTTCGCTCCTTCATCTCCGGTATGAAATGTCCTTTCATATACAAGCACGGATTTTCCCCTCAAAGGGACCGTGTCCACCTTTTCGAACCCCAGGCGGATGATCCACTTTTCCATCGCTTTGTTCTCGGTCCCGCAAGATACGGAACAGCCCCCACAACCGGTCTTCTGCAGATCACGAAATACCGCCTGTGCGGTGCTTGCATATGCCTCTTTACCTAAAGGGGTACCTTTGTATTCGTTGGACAACGCATTTGCTCCCCAGTGCGCATCGGGATAACGCAGATTCCGCAGTTTTCTCGAATCAAGAAACATGTTGCAGACGTCTTCAATGGCCAATTTGCCGGATAGGAATCGAGACATAACAATCCATGAGACAGGAATCCATTTGGACTGTATCAAGCGCGTGTTGAACTCACGGTATCTGGAGAAACCAGTAGAGTAAGCAATAATTTCCCCGTTTTGCTCGAATATATAAGTAAAGGCATCTGGTGCCTGCGAAATAGAGATGTAAAAGAGTTCGAGAAATTTTGGCCCCAGCTTTACCGATATTTCCGACGGATGCCAGGATGTCCGGTGAATCTCGACTATCTTCGGGACATCTTCCAGTGTCATCTTCCGCAACATGTCTACTCGTGAATCATAAAAGTGAGAATTTGTTATTATAACAGAAAATTCATATGAATTTAGTGTTTCGGACCGACGACGCGGACTAATTCCGCCAGCGAGGACGATGGCAATCTTCGGTAGACAGGCAAATTAACGGCGCTCTCGGAGCATCGAAGAGAATTCGGATACTTGGATGGATCCGATATGTAGTCTCGATACATTTTCATATGAGGTAGGCTGTACTGTATCAGTTCCCCCAGTTCTATCCCTCTGCTCAGGAAGTATTTCAACAGATTTGCTCTGTCCGGTACGCGAATCGTGAAATGTGAATACGTCGCTCCTTCAACAAGGGGGGGCAATTCCAGTCCGGGTATTCCCTGCAGTGCCTGAAAATAGTAGTGCGCATTGTCGCACCGCTCCTGGACAATGGTGCGATATTTTTTGAGTTGAATCAGTCCTACACTCGCTTCGGGGGCAGTCATCTCCTCGTCGTGATCCGGCGGGAAATGTATTTTTTCATCGAGATGATATGCCTTTGTCAGGGAGTCGAGAAGAGACGTGTTCCCTGCCAACCAGTTAATGACTCCGTAATTTCTTTCATTGAACGCGGCATAGACGGCGGTGAGGTAAAATCGTCGCCTCCACGCTTTTGAACTGGGAGGTTTCCGTAAATATTGATCGCGCCACGCGCGGATCGGCCCTGCCAATTCATCGCTGACCGTGGTCAACATCCCGCCGAAAATAGATGTGATGAGTTTGCTGATATTCAGCCCGAAAATTGCGAGATCTCCTTCGTTGCACACCAGCCTTCCCTTCCAGCGGGCGCCGAAGGCGTGGGCGCAATCCTGTATCACCCAGATCTTGTGACCATATTGTTTTTCTGCTTTGCCTACAATCTCAGCGAGCCTGTCCACATCAAGGGGATAGCCGAACAGATGTGTGGGGACAATCGCCCGGGTGCGTTCGTTAATGACCTCCGTAAGCAAATCGAGGTCCATGTTGTAGTCACGCAGCGAAATATCAACAAAGCGCGGAATATTTCCGCTCAGGACGACCGCGTGGGCGACGACGGAACAGGTGTAGGCCGGAATGACAATCTCGGCCTTTTTCAGCCCCATAGCCTTAAAAAATGTCCAGAGAGCGCTCCGGCCGTAAGGAAAAGCTATCGCATGGTGAGATTCAAAGGTCTTTGCGAATTGCGCCTCGAATAGCTGCACCGCGTCTTCTTGGGGCGCAAATGCGGCCTTCAACTCTTCTGCATTCAGGTGTGGTTTGAATCGAGGGATCAATTTGCCAACTTCCTTGTCTCGATAACGTTATAAAAATCCCGCGTACCTTGTGAGACTCGCTTTGCCCAGATGAGCACAGGTTCCAAAGGACGCGCTGCGGGTACACTGTCCCTGAACAGAATCGGCCTCATGTGCGGCTCCGATTTCTCCAGCCAATCGGGGTCGTACTCGTGACTGCTCCATTTCCCCACGTTGGGGTTCAGATTCCCAAAGTCAGCAGTTTGCATTCTAATTACACCCACCCGAATGAAAGCTAAGCGAAATGATCCACCCATGCCCTGAGCGTGAAAAAAGAGTAATCTCCTGCCATGGTGTCCATCACTTTCTGAAACAATGGTAATTTTTCGGAAAGAGGTACCCTCAGCGCCTGAGGAACATACATCCCTTCACCGGAATCGGGAATCTGATCGACTAATTCAGGATGGGAATAATCGACAAAGTCCGAGAGGTGAAATAGAAGATGAA
>Ga0113563_10003230_pt1 | contig 10092 bp, 7 predicted proteins | sample Mud3Dept3metaG_FD_80117 | JGI IMG/M metagenome (GOLD analysis project Ga0113563, IMG submission 80117) | Freshwater wetland microbial communities from Ohio, USA, analyzing the effect of biotic and abiotic controls - Mud 3 Core 4 Depth 3... | ecosystem: Environmental > Aquatic > Freshwater >...
AATGAAAAGGAAATGGTTGACGATTGGAATCATTCTCTTGTTCGTTGGTGTGACCATGGCACCAACAATAGCACAGAACACTGCGAAATCTCAGACATCAAGAGGGAATTGGTTGTATGTCGGTGGGAGTGGACCAGGGAACTACAGCAAAATACAGGATGCGATTGATAACGCAAGTGATGGTAATACGATTTTTGTGTACAATGGATTTTATTACGGAAATCTTGAGATATATAAATCAATAATTCTCTTAGGAGAAAATAAAATTACCACAGTTATCGATGGGGAAAGGGAATGGCACAATATAATCAATATCTCTTCAAGTAATGTGACAATCCAAGAATTTACATTTTGCGACACGGGTAATCAAAGTTGGGGTGTAGCTGTCATAGAGGTTGGAGAATTCGGGCATATAAAAAATATCAAGATTTCAAATTGTGTTTTTGAAAATAATGATAAGTGCATCCAATTTTGTGATGTCTCAAACCTATTGGTTGAGCATTGCCAATTTTTTAATAATGACTATAATGGTGTTCAAAGTCAAAATGGTTATCATCCACTTGGTCAATATTCTGAAAACATCAATATTACTGATTGTACGATGCATAATAATGGTAGAGAAGGTTATTCGGGGAGTGGGGGAATTTGCATATTAAATCTTGCCGAGATTCCGTGTTCAAATGTTGATATATCAAATTGTGATATTTATGATAATATCGGTGACGGAATACAAACACACCACGGAGTACCGAATGTCACTATTCATCATAATAAAATACATGGAAACAATGATATTGGAGTAAATTGTCTTGCAAATGAACAATCTAATTTTGTTGACATTCATAATAATTTAATTTATGATAATAAAATCTTTGGAATTAGGATATGTTCTAGAGATAATTTTTCCAATATAATAATTTCAGGGAATACCATTTTATCTAATGGGAATGGAACAGAAAAAAATTTCAGTTACCCAAGAGAAGGTGGTATCTATGTACAAGAAGTTCTTGTAACAGGAATGATAATTAAAAATAATACTATTGCGTACAACGATATGTGTGGGATTATTTTAGAGGGGACAACAGGTGTAAAAGTACTTCAAAATAACTTACTTGATAATGTCGATAGTGATGCATCTTTTACCTATGCATATTGGGATAAAATCTTTCCTTTAAATCAATGGGAGGGTAACTACTGGAGTAGAACAAGACTTTTACCTAAACCAATTTTCGGGCTTTTTTATTTCTATAACTTTGATATGTTGTGTTTTATGTTCGACTGGCATCCAGCACAAGAACCCTATGATATCCCAGGAATGAGTTGATGAAAATGAAGAGAATCCTTGCAGTTGGTGTTATCCTTTTATTCATCGGTGTCACAATAGCACCAACTATCAACTTCCAGGTTGTCAAAGCATCCACTGATGATGACCTGATAGAAGTCACCACCCAAGCTCCTAAGTTGAATTCTATTGTTAAGGAACTACGACAAAAACTCAGTAACATTAACATCCATCAGATTACTTTAACTTTGAAACCCTTTGTCAGAAGTCCACCACAAAGACAAGGTATTTTCCTGTTTATTTACCTTGTTGGTTTAATCTTAATGATACCTTTAATAATTTATATATTTTCAATTGTTATGAATCCTACATTAGGTTTAATAATTGAACTGATTCTATTAGCTATATTCTGGCCAATTTTTCTAATCATTTTTAATTTCTCTGGCCCCTACCTTTTAGGAAAAGCTTTTCAGAATAATCAACAATCCTTCTCTCACATTCGTGGTGTAATATCTCATTCGATAACAAGACACCATCTGAAATTGTCTGAAATGATTGTCTGAGGAAATAACGTTGGAATCATTTTTAGGTCACTGTTTTTCGTCCATCTATGATAATACCCAGACCGTCCTAGTATTAAGCATGTTCCTTATAGAAAATAAGCCGTTACCCAGGTTATAAGCTTAAATTATTATCGGACCGTATCCTGCGATGTATCATTTTTCATGAAGAACAAACGTTCACCAAGGAACCCTCGAACCACCGTCGTCAGTAGGGAGAAACCTATAATAATACCCCAGATGACCGGATCAAGCACTGGTGCTGTGGTAAACAAGGTATTCAACCCGGGGACATAGATAATCGCAAGAATCATAAGCAGGGTGATTACAAAAAAAGATTTCAACAGCAGGTTCTTTCGTTTAAATTTCTCCACAATCGTTCCCTCTCGCAGTATAAACACATAGATTTGTGGGGAAAGCAAGGTAATAGCAAACGACACCGTCCCCGCCAGCAAACCTGCCTGCTCAAGACTCACGCCCTGGGTTTTCAGATATTCAAAACTGACGATGTATCCAGCGGCGATACATAAACCAAAAAGGATTCCATCAAAGATCATGATAAATCGATGTTTGCGTGAGATAATCGGCTCAGACATTTTCGAAGGATTCCGTTTCATGATCTCCTTATCGGCAGAATCCGTACTCACCCCGATACTCGGGAACGATTCCATAATCACATTCGACCAAAGCAACTGTAACGGCATCAAAGGGACAGGATAACCAAAGAGTGGTGTCACGAGGATACCAACCACCTTACCGATGTTGTTCGTAATCAGGTAGCGAATGAGTTTTTTAAGGTTCTGATAAACGCGACGACCCTCCTCAACCGCCTTCACAATAACAGAAAAATTATCATCAGTGAGAATGATATTTGCCGCTTCTTGTGATACTTGCGTCCCCGCACGACCCATGGCGATACCCACATCAGCTTTCTTCAACGCAGGTGCATCATTGACACCATCACCAGTCATCGCAACGATATGGTTCTTTGCCCGGAGTTTTTCCACTATCTTTAATTTATCAAGGGGTGCTACCCGAGAATACACTCGAAGCGTCTCAACACGATCTTCGAATTCCTCGTCAGAAAGCTGCTCAAGATCCTTCCCCTCAATCGCCTGATCGATACTGGAAGCGATACCAACACTCTCAGCAATAGAAAAACCAGTCTTAATGCTGTCCCCAGTTATCATGACCACGTTGATATTTGCTTCTTTTGTCTCCTGAATCATCTGCTTGACTTCATCTTTAGGAGGATCATAGATAGCGGCAGCCGCAAGAAACGTGAATTCTGCTAGAGTATTCACATCAACCTTCTGAATATCCCCAACATTAGACTTCTTCACAAAACCAATGAGACGGAATCCTTTCTCAGAACGAGTGTTCAACTCTTTCAAGATATGTTGAACCTGATGATCGTCTAATGTCTGTATTTTTCCATCGATATAATACGAGGAACAGAATCTCAGAATCTTCTCCGGAGCACCTTTGATGTAGATATCATGTTTCCCCTGTGCATCTTTCGTAAGAATCGCTGAGAACATTAACTCCGAGGAAAATGGGACATTATCAAGAATAGTATACGAGTCAAATTGATTCGGTTTGAAACCATTTAATATAGATGCTTTAATCAAAGCAATCTCTGTTGGATCCCCTAATTCTTTGATGATGTTCCCATCCTGTTCGACGACTTGCGCTGTCGAACATCGCACCGAGGTGAGAAACAGATCATGAAGTAACGCTGATTTTCCTTCAGCGACCATCTTAAAGACATCCGCCATCACATGAAATTTTGTTCCGATGAAAAACTCCTTCACCGTCATATCATGCTTGGTGATTGTCCCCGTCTTATCAGTACAAATATAATCAACATTGCCTAGCGTCTCCACCGATGAAAGCTGTTTGATGATCACAGAGTTTTTTGCTAATCGTTCCATCGCAAGACTCAATGCAATAGTCAAAGAAGCAGGTAACCCTTCAGGGAAAACCGCCACTAATATACTGATCGCTAGAAGTATAGAAAACCCAAGGTCTGTCCCTCTCAGTTGCCCCATGACTAACACCAAAACGAGAGCAACGATAGCTAAAACGACAAGGGCTTTCACTTCACGATCCATTTTCTTTTGAAGAGGTGTGCGTTCTTCTTCAGCTTCTTGAATGTTCACCGCAATTTTCCCGATTTCTGTGACATTCCCTGTTTTTACGACAAGGGCTTTCGCATGACCATTCAGGACTTTACTGCCGGCAAACACAATGTTTTTCATTTCGTACAGCTTTGGATTTTTATCTGCAATCGGATGCACAGTTTTTTGGATAGACTCACTTTCACCAGTAAGATGCGCCTCATCCACCAGAAGATCAGTTGCCTCCACAAGCCGAGCATCACTTGGGATGATATCCCCTGATTCAAACACAATGATATCCCCAGGCACTAAAAACTTAGAAGCAATCACATCAACGTTGCCATCACGGATGACCTTACATTGCGGGGAGAGTATCTTTTTGAGCTCTTCAGCTGCCTTCTCGGCTTTTCCTTCCTGAATCAACCCGATAATAGTATTGATGAGAACAACTGCGACAATCGCGACCGCCTCAATAGCATCCTGTATGATAAAATAGGAAAGAAGAGCGGCGATAATCAAAATAAGCGCCATTGGTTCGATGAGTGCCTCAATGATTTTTCGAAAAATGGATTTCTTATGTGCTTTTGCAAATTCATTGGGTCCATAAAGACTTAGTCGTTCCTCAACAACCGCTTCAGAAAGACCCTGTGATGATGACTGAAACAAGGTAAATAACTCTTCACTTGTTTGAGAAGAAAAGCTTCCAGAGAGATCTATTTTATGCGACACCATACTCATTGTTTCCTTTGGTTATCCACCTGAAACAAAACCATGTTTTAAATTGTTTTCATTCCAGAGGAGAAAAATAAAGAGTGCCTTTAATAAAAAACCATACTTTATTAAATAGTGTGAGGATAAAGGGTTTCAACAGAGTATTTAACGAGGGGGAAGCATGAAAAAAATAGGCATCTTAACTGGCGGCGGTGATTGCCCAGGTTTAAATGCAGTGATACGAGCAGTGGTGAAAAAATCATTAAAATACCAATGGGAGGTGCTTGGTATCCTCGATGGATGGAAAGGTCTTATAGAAGGAAACATCCTCCCGCTCACCGACCAACATATCTCCGGTATTTTACCCAAAGGCGGAACAATCCTTGGGACGTCCCGAACCAACCCTTTCAAGGATCAGAAAAACGTCGATAAACTTCTTGCAAACATGAAGAAATTCAAAATCGACGCCCTCATCGCAATCGGTGGTGAAGACACCCTGGGGGTTGCATTGAAGCTCCATAAAATGGGAGTCCCTGTTGTCGGTGTCCCTAAGACGATTGATAACGATATCTCAGGGACGGATTACACGTTTGGGTTCGACACGGCGGTTTCCATTGTGACAGATGCGATTGACCGGCTCCATACGACCGCAGAATCACATCATCGGATCATGGTACTAGAGGTCATGGGTCGACATGCAGGATGGATCGCGACGGTCTCAGGAATCGCGGGGGGAGCAGATGAGATTCTCATCCCAGAGATCCCTTTCCGTATCGACGATGTCTGTAAAAACCTCAAAGCACGACATGATACTGGCAAAAAATTCAGCATCGTGGTCGCATCAGAGGGAGCAAAACCAAGCGATGCTGATCACTTTGAGACCTTATCAGAGGAAAAAGATGAGTTTGGTCATATACGTCTGGGTGGTATCGGACAGCATCTTGCAAAAGAAATCGAAAAACGACTTGGTGTGGAGACCCGTTTCACGGTCCTAGGTCATGTGCAACGGGGTGGATCCCCAACCGCGTATGACAGGGTTCTTGCCACCAGATATGGTGTCGAAGCAGTCGATCTTGTAAAGAACGGACATTTCGGGAAGATGGTTGCCTTACGAGGCTATAAAATCGTACCTGTTGATCTAACGGAATCAGTCACAAAACTCAGAACGGTAGACATGGATCTTTATAAAATCGCGACAACCTTCTTTGCCAAACCACATACCGAATAACAATGGAATAAGTCTCTGTTTTATTTCTTTAATTTCACTTCGATTTCCTGGAAATCCCTTGGGACGTAAGACGGTGTAAAGACACTGCGTGCTTCCTCCTCAAGGACATGAAAATCGAGATACCGTGGGCTGATATGTATTAAAAAAAGTTTCTCTACCTTGGCTTTTTTTGCTATCTCTGCCGCCTGAGAAGCAGTCGTATGTCCGTACTCACGTGCGATCTCCTGAAGTTTCGAATCAAATGTGCTCTCATGGATAAGGATATCAGCATCTTTTGAAAAATCAATGATCTGCTCACAGGGTTTCGTATCACCAGATATGACGATCGTTCGTCCTTTCCTGGAAGGTCCTAGGATCATATCTGGAGTGATTTTTTCACCACTTGGAAGCGTGACAGTCTGTCCTTTTTGTAATTTGCTAAACAAGGGACCTTCTGGGATTCCCAGTTTCAAAGCTTTTGGTTTGTTAAACTTCCCTGCACGTTGAGATTCGCTTAAACGATACGCAAGAGCAGGGACATTATGATTCACCTTTAATGCAGTGATACTGTATCCATCGAATTTGATGTCTTCTCCATCTGTTATCTCATGACTTATAATCCGATAGGAAGGGCGAAAATACCCGAGTGTCAGCAATTGATGTGTTAGTTCTTCCATCCCTTTGGGACCATAGAGGTGAAGTGGTTTATCGCGGTCGTTTAACTGCATGGTTTGTATCAGACCAGGCAACCCAAGAAAATGATCACCATGGAAATGCGTGATGAAGATTTTTGAAATCTGCATGTAACTGAGGTTGGATTGTTGGAATTGTCTTTGGGTCCCCTCCCCGCAATCAAACAAGATGATTTCACTGCCTCGTTTCACTGCTATGGAGGAGACGTTCCGTTTCACGGTTGGCCAGCTTCCACCAGTCCCAAGAAAGATGATTCGTAACTGAGTCATATACAGGACAGATACTCCCTCCGGGTGTAAAAGCATTTTGGTTTGAACTGGCTAAAAAAAAGAAGGAGAAATTGAGGGGAACTAGCCCTCATCAGATTCTTCTTATATCTTAATGTAGAATAAATACAGTTTGGCGGGAGTCTTTTCCACGATGGGGAGCGCCTCAGGGTTTTGGAGACTGACTGTTATTTCAACATCACCAAGCCCAAGGATTATACCTGAGGAAATCGTCCTTTCTTCGCCAACGGGCAAGATCGGTAGTTTCCCAGACGTCTCTTTCCCAAGGAGGATGAAACCATTTCCACTTAACGAAATCTTCCATTCGAGTCCAACCGCATCCTCCGTGCCTGTATTTGTGACTACAGTATTTATCCGGAATAATCCTCCCGTGATATTTTCTATCTCTACTTTTGGTGTCGTCCCAATAATCACCCATAACGCGAACACTTTATTCCCACCATTCGATGTGATATCAATGTAGCATTCTTGGGAGGAACCTAAAGGAAGCCCGGTCGTATCAATGGTGACAGTAATGGGGTCATGTTCACCAGATGATGATCCGCTGGTCGGTGAGACTGAGACCCATGGTTCATCCCAGGATAACTGATATGATACCGTCCCAGTACCACTATTCCAGATATCGAAGGAGGTTTCCTCTGTGACACCCTCCATGAGAATCCCAAAGTAATGAGACTGGGTAGAACGCAAGCGCAGGATATGTATGTGAGATGATATTGACTGTGACATTGAAGTACCCTGTCATACTGACATTGGTGGTGATCACGATAGTACAGTTATACAATCCATGATCCAAACCGGTTGTGTCGACGGTTACTGTTATCGGAACATGTTCCCCATTTGAAACACCACTTGTCGGAAATGCATCTAGCCAAGGGCAGTTCCAGCTGAGGTCAAAGGAGAGTTCACAACATCCTCCACTTGTCCAAATCTCGAAAATCGTCGTATTCAATTCTCCTTCAAACATGTCCCCAAAATCATGCGATCGAGGTTCGTATTCTAAGATTCCAAGGGTTTGAGGTTCAGATATTTTAGGAATTACTCCGACTGATCCGACGGTCGATGTAAGTAATACGATTAAAACACTAGCTCCAATTATTTTTCCTTTATGGTTCATATAAGTTCCTCCTAAATCAGATTTCAATCGAGTTCTTCCTATTTATAGTTATCGAAGAGATTCTCCTGAATAAATTACGTCTGTGGAATCCAATCGATATTCAACCATGTAAGAGATAAATTCCCAAGTCGTATTTTCCCAGGAATTAAATAGGGGAAATGTCGAGGTTGTTCCCACAAATTATGATACCAATGATGATGTCCATGAGCAAGGCTAGTTCCAAAGTAGTACGCGTTAATTTTGAAACTTTGTATGAAATTTGAAGAAATCGTAGTGTCTCTACTGGAAAATATCCGGATTCCGTAGACGTTATCTTGAACCATGTTGTGTTCGATGGTCACGAACCGACACTCGTTTTGTAAAGAGACACCATGTAATCCGCTATAAATAATATTTGAAGTAATTGTCACAAAAGAGGAATGGTTGATAAAAACGTTGAAATGACCATTCTGAATAGAAAAATTAGTGACACAAACATAATCTGCTAGTATTGTGATGATATCTCTAGTGCCATTCCCCTCAAGGATTGTTGTTGTTTTATTCTCACCTACCATCTTCAGGGGTTTATCGATGAGGACTGCTTCGTAGTAAGTTCCACTGTAAACATATATGGTGTCGTTCTGGTGAGCATCTGCAATTGCGTTCTGAATTGAAGTATAATTATTCGGACCAGTACCACCGACATATAAGATGGTTTCAAGGGTATTGATATTTTTGATATGATTTGGATGTGGTGGTTGCTTGAGGGGGAACCAATCAAAATTCATCACAGATATTGTTGCCTTCGGTAATTTAATGGAGCCGAAAACAGGGTAGGGGACCATCCGGGCTCGTTCCCAATAGTTCTGATTCCAGATGTTCCGTCGATGAACGAGTGTATGGGCAACATAACAGGCATTCATCTTATAATTCCGAAGAATATTGTATTGAATTCTATTCCCCGCAGAATCCTTAAGATAAACGCCATTATCATTGTCCCAAAACGTGTTACCAACTACAGCAGTATCAAAGGATGATTCAAGGAACAAACCAACATCAACGTTACTGACGATCGTATTATCATTGATACTATTATCAGTACAATATTTGGTCCATACTCCATACCAACGATTCCATCCGATGGTGTTCTTTGAAAAAGAAATCTGTGATGAATTATATACATAGATTCCATTTGAGTTCTTGACAATAAAATTACTGTCAATAACGAGATTATACGCATTTTCTAAATGGATACCCAAGCCACGATTGCAAATGTTGTTGTTGTCTATCAATGATGCATACGAACCGATTACATAAATCCCTTCCCCATTGTCGCTAATATCATTTGCTGACACGGATGTTTGAGGAGAATTAAAAAGGTAGATTCCATAGGAATGGTTTCTAAAAGTATTACCATAAATCATTACTCCAGAACTATCAGGTCCCTTCAGATAGATACCAAATTGTCCATTGTTCTGGATGATGTTTCCTATGATATTCACATTCTTTGCGGTTGAAATTTTTATCCCTGCAGATTGGATATCGTTACTTGCATTCTGAATGGTAAATCCTTGAATTGAAGAATTATCAGCGAAGATGGAAACGACAGATCCTTTTGATTCTCCATCAATTATGGTCGTAGTATTTTGGATACCAATTATATGGACGGTTTTAATGATGTAGATGTTCTCTTTATAGTAACCACTGTAGACGAAAACAATGTCTCCTGCTGAGGAATTCTCTATTGCATCCTGAATTTTTGTATAGTTTCCTGGACCTGAACCACCAACAAATAATATCATTGGATCTAGAGAGAAAGGTTCCCTTGTTGGTGAAATATTTGCTGATGATGGAGCAACGAACAAAGAGAGTAGGAAAACACTGACGAGAAAAAAAGAATCGATTGTAAGAAACAGTCTTTTCATCCAACATCACCTACGTCCAAAGGGATGGTGTAGGGTTTATTAGCTGGGAGCCAGTCGATGTTGATCCATTGAATAACAATGGTTTTATTCCAGGGCAGCCTCATTAAACCTTTGATACATTTTGGCCCTATCCCCTGATGATCATCCCAGTAATTCCGTTTCCAGTGGTTTAAGGATGAATTCTCAAAGAATGCGCTGATGTTATTTTCAA
>Ga0113563_10003231_pt1 | contig 10092 bp, 8 predicted proteins | sample Mud3Dept3metaG_FD_80117 | JGI IMG/M metagenome (GOLD analysis project Ga0113563, IMG submission 80117) | Freshwater wetland microbial communities from Ohio, USA, analyzing the effect of biotic and abiotic controls - Mud 3 Core 4 Depth 3... | ecosystem: Environmental > Aquatic > Freshwater >...
AGGCAATTAAAGGGAAGGTGGACAACGGCATCGGTGCAATAGGCTGGTATCGTCGTCAGTCCAGGGTTTTCATATATCTTTTCGGTGGGAACAAGTTCCTCAGTAATTAGGACCACATGCTTAGCTGCCCTTGCTTTCCAGTAATCCGTTCCTTTAAAGCCCCATAGCTGACCATTGCCTCTGCGGTCTGCCCTCTGAACGGAGATGAAGGCCACATCGGGTTTGTAAGCCGGGATAAGGAGGAGTGGCTTGTTCTCATAGGGGTCATTTATCACCTTGATATCCTCATTATATTTGGGGATATCAGAGCCAAGTGAGGAGCGGCAGGGCATGAAGGGAACATTGAGTGCCCCAGCCATGAGTCTCAAAGAAACCTCAAAATTCGTCCAATCTACTATCTTAAGTGGAGGCACATCAGATTTAATTTTATCCTTTGGCGTGGCCAAAACACCACCCGCTTCAACCGGTCGTGGCACACCTTCCTTGATCCCACGCTCCAAAGCGGGCGTGCCAGAAATACCACCTACTTGGCGTGTTATAGTAAATGCTATATCTATCCTATCCAGCATTCCCAACTCTACTAGCAAATCTATACCCTCAAAATCCCCACTTTCATCTATAAGAGATAAGTTTTTCTTCCCTTGACGTGCTATCTCCCTCATAATGGATTCAGGCTGCCGCCACATGACAAAACCACCCATACAAAATGAATCACCATCATGCAGAAATGTTTCTACTGCTTCCTTCTCCGTCATCACCTTATGCAATCTATGTTTGTAATCTGCTTCCTTGGCTCTCTCCTCATAATTTATTGTCTCTAGCCCTCTTATTGCCATTTTCCTACGGCCTCCTATTTTTAGAAACTGTCCAAAACTCGACCTTTGGTCTCGCTCCAAATCGGCCACTATCTGGGAATGTCCGGAAGAGTGGAACAACACTGAGCTAATGAATACTCAGAATCTTTTTTCCACCAATGGCCATTAAATCAAATTCAAAAAAATTCGTCAACATATTGTACTCATTCACTACATATCAAAAAAGCCGTCGATGATTACCAATTGCAAGTAAATTTTGCCAAATTGGCCCCTCGTGGATTTCAGGAAGGAGTCTTCAGAAAAGGGGAGTGAGGATAACACTACTCTTCGCTTTAAGATCAGCGTTTTAGTTCACGATTATAGTTTAGTATCTGTATTCTGTTTGCCGAGTTGCCGCTCCTCCAGAAGCATGCGACGCAAGGTTCTCAAGTCATTCAACATTCGGCGGCTGGTGGTCATGTGGTCACTCAGCTTCGCAAGGATGTCGGAGACGAGCTGGAGGGCTTGCTTTTGGCGTTCCGAGAGGTTGCTTTCCGCCCGGGCGATGTCCGCATCCACGTCGGCCCTAGATTCCTCAATCGCTTCGATCAACAGCCCCACAAACTGCTGCGCGCTTTCGATGTTGTCAAATGGAGTCTCCGGCTTGAAGCCCAAACGCGGTCCTCCTGAACCGTTCCCGTGCCTAATAAGACCCACCGCCTATGGTTTGATAAGAGTCTACTAAGTTTGAAGGAAAAGTCAACAGGGATTATTGAGGAGAAAATTCCATCCTAGTTTACCCCATATTGCTGATTTTCGTTAGGAATGTTGTATTCTGATGAAAATTGCCAAAAACAATACTTCAAGAGGAGGGAAGAGGTAAATATCAGTGAGGAGTGTGATCTATATCCTCTTTCGTGTTTTTCGTCTGACCAACCCGTACATGAGGAGAGGTAGTTTAAGAAATCCATCCGTCAAGTCGCGGACGCTCAAAAGCCCAATTCGGCGCGCCTTTCTGATGATATGGATGATCTGCGACAGATCGTAGAACTTCGACCGGATCCGGTTCCGGATTTGCTTCAATTCCTTACGCCCGTAACGGTCCGAATAAACGGAACCACCGATACGGTTGTAGTAGTAGCCTGGTGTTTCGTCAACCAGTCCCTTTAGAGGCGAGAACCTCTCGACGCGGAGTTTCTGGAAACTGATGGAATCCAGCTTGATCTCCTTCGCAAACTTCGGGATGTAGAGCATCTCTTCTTCCGTCTCGCCGATGTTGCCGTAAATGAAGTAACCATGCAGATAGAAGTCGTACTGGGTCAGGATTGCAAAGGCGTCCCGGATCTCCTGCTCGGTGATACCCTTTTGAAGCTGCTTCAAGATCCGGTCGTGCGGCGACTCGATTCCGATCAGGAAGATCCTGAATCCCGCCTTCTCTGCCTTGTCGAGGACCCGGGGATGCTTCGCGACGTCAATCCGGGTTTGGGCAATAAAGATCTTCTTGATCTTGTTTTTGATGATCAGGTCGCAAAGCTGTTCGCTTCTCTTCGGGTTCGTGAAGAAGTTGTCATCGCTGAGGAGCACGACATTGGCTGTAACCATCTTCAGCTCTTCGATGATCGATTCGACGGGCCGCTCCGAGTAACTTCTCTTCTGCCCGAGCGGATTGAGACTGAATGTGCAGAACTTACAATTGAAAGGACATCCCCTCGTTGTCATCATTGTGTCGAACGTGTGGCTGCTGAGTCGAACACCATATTTAACCATATAATAATCGTGTTTTCTCAGTGACCGATCAGGAAACGGGATACGCGTGATGTCAGGCAGAGGATGGATTTCGTTGTGGACGACTCTCCCGTTCTCCCGATAGGAAAGCCCACGGATATCCTTGTACGGGACCCCCGTGACGACCTCTCTGATGATCTCTTCGCCCTCACCCCGTACGATCATGTCGATATTCGGACAACGGTCGAACAGATGCTCGACTTCCTCCGTTGCTTTGTAACCTCCGACGACTGTGCAAACCTCGGGAGGCAGCTGAGAGACAAAATCACAGACATTTTCAAACAGAGATGACCATCGGATGCTTACGCATAGAAGATCGATCTCGTCCCTGATGAACTTGCTGAGTGTCTTCGGATCCTGGTAGGCCTTCTCATACCGAAGGTCGAGAAATGTGACCTTGCCGACCAGATCTTTCATGCTCGCAACTATGTAATCAAGGCCGGTCGGAGGGAAAAGCCCCATAATTGCGGTAGAATCCCCGAAATACGGGTTCAGGGCGAGAGCGTGCTTGTACTTGATCATGTACGGTTTTTTAGCAGTAAAATGATAAGAAAACCCTTTTACCTCAATGAAATATACGGGAAAGGGAGTCTCTTGTCAACCAAGAAAGAAGAATCCAACTTATTAAGGTAAATTTTAGTTAGTATTGCATATGAAGATTACTAAATCAAATCTTGCATCATATTCGAAATCTGTCAGTCAACGAGTTCAGGAAGGAACATTCTCACTCACCAAGAGAACTCACCGTTCCAGTAAGAGATTGTCTATCGAATGAACTATCAGTTTTTGCAGTTCCGGAGAAGCGATCTCTGCTCTCTCCTATTCACTTCTTATTTCTTCTTTTTCTTCTGGTTTCTCTCGTAGATGATTCTCAGCCCTTCCAGGGTCAGAAATTCATTCACTTCCTCGATGGTTTCGGACTCTTTTGCGATGAGGCTCGCCAGGCCCCCTGTCGCAATCACTTTTGGGTTTGCCCTCACTTCTTTCTTCATTCTTTTTACGATCTCATCGACCAATCCGACATATCCGAAAAAAATGCCAGACTGCATACTGTGAACCGTATTCTTTCCGATGACCTGCTCTGGTTTTACGATTTCCACCCGGGGCAGCTTGGAAGTCCTCTGGAACAAAGCCTCTGCCGAAATCCCGATTCCTGGTGCGATGGCGCCACCCACGTATTCGCCCCTGGCGGTGACATAATCAAAAGTGGTTGCTGTTCCGAAGTCGACGACAATCAGACTTTTTTTGTATCGGTGATAGGCAGCAACCGCATTGACAATCCGGTCTGCCCCCACCTCTGCGGGGTTCTCATAGGCGTTGACCATTCCTGTGTCAATCCCCGGCCCAACGATGAGCGGCTTAACATGAAAATATTTCCCCGCCATCCCCTGTAACATATCCAAAACCGGGGGGACCACTGATGAGATGATCAGCCCTTCGAAATCTTCCATATTAAGGTGATCAAATAAGAAAAGATCCCGAAAAAGGATTCCCCATTCATCGGCCGTCTTTCCCTTCTCCGTCCAAATCCGCCAGTGATCAACCAGGACCTCCCGATCATAAACTCCCAGTACGGTATTGGTATTCCCGACATCAATGACAAGCAACATAGAACCTCCCTACCCCAGCTTGGCTGGGGAAAACCAAATTTCAAGGTCCGCACGAAGTGATGAACCCAAATCGAATCAATGCCAAATGAATGTCAAATTCAAAAAGTCTGTAACTCACCCCTTCAGGGTTGATTATAATCAAGGCTAAAGCCTTGAGTTACGATTTTCGACTTGATTTGAACTTTGAACTTTGTCATTTGACATTTAACTTCCTATATTCAATATCCCCTGCCACCACTCTTTTTTGCCTTCCACCCTTTGTTTCTAAGATCAAGGCTCCGTCTGAATCTATATCGATCGCCCTACCGACCAACGTCTCCCCGAACGAAGTCACTTTTACCTGCTTTCCTTTGATGTGAGCCCGATCTCTCCAGGCCTTAAGAATCAAGGCGCTGCCTTGTTCCGAGAACATCGCGTACCATTTCTCCAGTTCCAAGAACAGGGACTGAAGAAAGTCCTTTCTCGAAACAGTCTGTCCTGTCTCTATCTTTAATGAAGTGGCGATGTTCCGAATCTCCTTTGAGAACATCTTCTCATCCATATTCAGGTTGACCCCAATCCCCAAAATCACAAAATGGATTCGGTCTACCTCCGAGTGAATTTCGTTGAGGAGACCGGCTACCTTTCGACCTCTGAAAAGGACGTCATTGGGCCATTTGATCATTGGGAGGATTCCGGAAAAGTTCCGGATGGCATCTGCCGTGGCGACGGCGGCCATCAGCGTGACGAGGGAGGCTTGATGGGGTGGAATTCTTGGCCGGAGGATAAGGGAAATATAAATATTTAAGAACGGAGGAGAAAACCACTGCCTTCCCAATCTCCCCTTCCCTTTCTCCTGCGACTCGGCGATGACCACCTCTCCCTCCTCAGCCCCCTTTAGAGCCAATTCATAGGCTTTAGAGTTTGTGGAATCAAGGGTTTCGAAATGATGAATCCTCTTTCCTATCCATTTCGTTTTAAGAATGGGGTTGATCTCGGATGGAGTAAGAAGATCCGGCGATCGTATCAAACGGTACCCGGATCGCGTTGTGGCTTCAATCTCGTAGCCCAGGGTTCTGAGTCGTTGTATCCTCTTCCACACCGCTGTTCGGCTCACCTTCAAACGGCGGCTGATCTCTTCACCGGAAAGAAAATCTGAAGAATGATCTCTAAGAAGTTGAAGGATTTCTTCATCCATCTCATCACCCTGCAAGCCTGAAGGCTTGAGTTACATCCACAAGTCGACTTGTGTAACTCAGGGCTTCAGCCCTGAGCTATTTTTACGAAATCGCTTTGTCATAATGGGAGAATTGCATGGTGAAGGTCCCTCTTCCCTGAGTGAGCGATCTTAAATCAGTCGAATAGCCAAACATTCGAGTCAGGGGAGAGATGGCCTCGATCATCGTCACCTTTCCCTTCGGTGTAATCGCCTCGACAGAACTCTTTCTTGCCTTCAAATCTCCAACCACTTCACCCATGAACTCTTCGGGAACAATGATGTTGACCTCCATCATCGGTTCCATGAGAACAGGCTGGGCCTTGCGACATCCCTCCCGCAGGGCATTGGAGGAGGCAACCCTGAGAGCGAGTGGGGATGGATGGGCAGGATCGATATTCGCTTTCAATAGAGTCACTCTCAGATCCGTCATGGGATAACCCAAAATCACTCCTACCGTTGAAGAATCTCGAATTCCTTCCTGGACTCCAAGAAGCCCTTCGTCTGATAGTGGTCCCTCGGGCACTTCGGAACGGAATTCAATTCCCTTTCCCCGTTGATTGGGTGAAATTCGCAAAAAAACCTCTGCAAAATGTTTGAGCTCATCTATCTCTTTCATAAACTTGGCTGAGGCCTCTACTTCTTTTTCTATGGTTTCTCGATAGACGACCTGAGGCCTTCCCACATTCACTTCCAGATTGTATTCTGTCAGGAGCCGGTTGACCAATACATCCAGATGCAACTCCCCCATCCCTGAGATGATGGTTTGACCGGTATCCTCATCCACCTTGACCTGGAAGGTGGGGTCTTCTTCACTCAATTTTTCAAGAGACTCCGTCAGCTTTTCTTGATCCCTGCTCGTTCTGGGCTCCACGGCGATGGACATCACTGGTTTATAAAAATCGATGGGCTCGAGGAAAATGGGGCGCTTCCGGTCGCAGAGGGTGTCTCCTGTGGTGGTCTCCTTCAATCCCATGACTGCTACAATCTCTCCTGCCTTTGCTTCCTCTACCCGATTTCGTTGATGGGCATGCATCTGAAAAATTCTTGAGATCTTCTCACCTTTCTTCAAACGCGGGGAATAGGCCTCCGTTCCTACTTTCAGCACACCCGAGTAAATCCGGATATAAACCAATTTCCTGCCCTCATCCATCATCACTTTGAAGGCTAAGGCGGTGAATGACTCTTCGTCCTTAGCCATTCTCACCTCCCTTTCTCCTGTCACGGGATTCGTTCCTTCCACGGGTGGAATATCAACGGGAGAAGGAAGATAGTCCACGATAGCATCGGTGAGGGGTTGAATCCCCTGATTCCTCAAAGCAGCGCCACAGAGGACCGGCACAGCCTTCATCGAGATGGTGGCTTTTCTGAGGGCCCCTTTCATTTCAGGCTCTGAGATCTCTTCCCCGTTAAGATATTTCTCCGTCAACTGGTCATCCAGCTCCGCAAGAGATTCAACCAACTTCGATCGATAAAAAAACGCGTCCTTCTCGAACTCCGTGGGGATGGACACCTCTGCAAATTCGACACCCAGGCTGTTTTCGTCCCACACGATTCCCTTCATCCTGATCAAATCGATAACTCCGATGAACTGATCCTCTGCGCCCATGGGAATCTGGACAAGAAGGGGATTGGCTCCCAGGCGCTCAACCATCATCTTCGCCGTCCCAAAGAAATCCGCCCCGATCCGATCCATCTTATTGACGAAGGCCAATTTCGGAACCCGATATTTGTCTGCCTGGTGCCATACCGTCTCGGATTGCGGCTCCACGCCCTCCACCGCACTGAAGATGGCAATGGTCCCATCCAGTACGCGCAATGAGCGTTCCACTTCAATCGTGAAGTCCACATGACCGGGGGTATCAATAATATGAATGGTGTTTCCTTTCCATTCGACCGTCGTCACAGCAGAGGTAATGGTGATCCCCCGTTCCTGCTCCTGCTGCATCCAGTCCATGGTGGCTGTCCCGTCATCCACCTCTCCCATGCGATGGGTCTTCTTCGTGTAGAACAGGACCCTTTCGGTAACCGTGGTTTTCCCCGCGTCGATGTGGGCCATAAACCCAATATTTCTGGTTCGGGCAAGCCGTTTCTCTCCAGCCATCTCTTCTTCTCTATGATTGAGGAAAATATATCTTCGCAATATTAAAGAGATTTTCATGAAATGTCAAACTCTTTGGTTCCCTTTTAATCCATCAACTGTAAGAAAAATTAAGTTGAAAAATGTGAAATTGGGAATATAATGATAGTCTTGAAGCAAGTTAATGATGAGGGGGAGGCATGACAACCAAGAAGATAGATGAAAAATCTTTCGGGGCGAAGATGAAACAACTCCGTCTATTGAGAAAGGTATCCTTCGAGCAACTCGCCAACAAAACGGGATTTTCGCAGAGGTACTTAAAAGAAATTGAGGAAGGGGTTGCTATTCCTCCTGTCTCTGCGGTGATCCAGATAGCGAAGGCTCTTGCCATCGACGCGGGCTCCTTCCTCTCCGCTGAAGAGCAGCAGGCTTCCGAGAAAAGAAGGAGGGAAAGCTTTTACAAACGAACTCAGGCCTATTCCTATAAGACCCTCACTCCGGATGCGGAGACAAGACACATGAAGGCCTTCCTGGTCACCATCGATCCCAGGCAGGATCATAAGATGGTGGAGTATAAGCATGAAGGTGAGGAATTTCTTTACGTCTTAAAAGGTCATATTGAGGTGATGGTGGGGGAGAACGAAAATCTCCTCAAGAAGGGGGAAACACTTCACTTCAATTCCGGCATCACGCACAAACTTCGTAATGCAAGCGACGAAGAGGCCAAACTATTGGTAGTTATCTACACACCGTAACTCTAAAATTCGAAATTCGAATATCGAAGCTCGAAACAAATCCCAATTTCGAATTTCAAAATTCTAAACTTGTTTCTGTTTGGGGCATTTATAATTTAAGCATTCGTGCTTGTTTCGGATTTCGTGCTTCGGATTTAGAGTTTATTTCCAAAATTACTGTCTCCAGTTCCGGGGAACTCCCGCGAAAGAGGCCTTTCGTTCAAGCTCATTCAGCTGATTTTCAAAATACCGGATAGCATGGTTTACCCGAAGCAATTCCCCGCTTGCTCCCTTGGTTTCAATCTTTGCCTTCAGGTTCTTTAACTGTTCTAAGTTTCGGTTGTAAAAGCGGAATTGCCCGACCCAGTAGTCTCTTCCGTAGCCACCCGGCCGGTCGGGCGATGGGATCCCCTGCATGGAGTAAAGCGTCATCTTTCCATTCATCGAATCGAGGACCACTTTAAACTTATTGAGAAAAGAATTTCCCAGGAGCCCTGCCGATTCAGATGGCATGTTATAGATCAGGACATCCACATTTTCCACCTCTGCCTCACCTACCCGGATGGAACTCAATGTCACCAGGGGGGTGAAGATGAGGGAACTGGCTGTAAAGATCGGTATAAAAGGTGTGGTGTCATCGACGGTAATTCCCAACTCTCTTGCGGTCGGCTTATTGATGAGTGTAAAACTTGCTCCCGTATCCACAATAAAATACTGCCTTATCCTCCCATTCAGAACGACTTCTGCTAGTAACAATTCGTGTTTTCGCACGAGGTCCACAGAAATCCCATCGGGCTCAGCTGCCTTTGCGGGAAGAAATGGCTTCGGCTTTTCCTTGGGTTGGGAAGTCGAGATTTCTTTGGAAGGTTTTCGAGTTTCCGCATCCTGACGATATTTCTCGGGAATGGTCGAAGGGTCGTCGGTAAAATGAACCGTCCCCTTATCATCGACCCACTTATACATTTCCGCATAACTGGGTAGAATTAAGATAGCCAGCAGAGCGATGCAAAGAAGGATAAGCCGCATTTTCCTGACCCCTAAACGCAACCCATTGTACTTATTTGGCATAAGAATGTCAATTGCTGTTTCCGATCTACTCTGCTATAATTTCTTCGTTTTGATAATGGTTTGGTCGTAATAAGGACATCCATTTTTATTTGAGATGAATACCTACCGTCTCCACCCTGAATCGATCCGAAGCCTCTTTAACAACATCGCCCCTACCTATGACCTTGCCAATCATCTTCTCAGCCTCGGAAGGGATTTCTACTGGAGAAAAATGGCCGTCCAGGAAATGAAGGGGCTCGAGGGTTGGATATTGGACATTGCTACTGGGACGGGGGATGTGGCCATCAAGATCATTCGCCAGAACGGTCATTACAGGAAGGTCTTCGGGATCGACTTTTCTGAACCCATGATTAAAAAAGCACAACAAAAGGTCTTTCGAGAACGCCTTTCTCAAATGATCGCCTTAAGCCTTGGAGACGCCCTCTTCCTTCCTTTCCGAGACAACACCTTTAGCGCTTCAACGATCGCCTTCGGTCTGAGGAATATCGTGAAGAAAGAGCAGGCACTCCTCGAAATGGTGCGGGTGATTAAGAAGGGTGGAAAAGTGATTATTTTAGAATTTACTTTTCCCAAAAAGGGATTGATGAGAAGACTCTATCCCTTCTATTTCCAAAGGGTCCTTCCTCGGATAGGAGGCTTCATCTCCGGCGATCGCGGAGCCTACGCGTACCTCCCAGAATCCGTTTTCCATTTTGCATCCGTGGAGAATTATATGGAGATCATGAGGAAGGCTGGATTGGACAATGTGCGCTCCCGAGCATTGACCGGTGGAGTGGCTTCCGTGATCTCGGGGACAAAGAAGTTTGAATGATTCGACCTTGTTCTC
>Ga0113563_10003232_pt1 | contig 10091 bp, 7 predicted proteins | sample Mud3Dept3metaG_FD_80117 | JGI IMG/M metagenome (GOLD analysis project Ga0113563, IMG submission 80117) | Freshwater wetland microbial communities from Ohio, USA, analyzing the effect of biotic and abiotic controls - Mud 3 Core 4 Depth 3... | ecosystem: Environmental > Aquatic > Freshwater >...
CGGCCGGCACGGCCCTCACTTATTCCACCTACCTTGGTGGAAGCGACACCGAGCAAGGCAATGGGATTGCGGTGGATTCCACAGGTAACGCCTATGTCATTGGGACGACGAGTTCCAACGACTTCCCGGTGGTTCCCCTCCTGGCCCCTCTCGACGGGACTCTGGGGGGTTCCCAGGACGCGTTTGTGGCGAAGTTGGATACGGCCGGCACGGCCCTCACTTATTCCACCTACCTTGGTGGAAGCGACACCGAGCAAGGCAATGGGATTGCGGTGGATTCCACAGGTAACGCCTATGTCATTGGGACGACGACTTCCAACGACTTCCCGGTGGCTCCCATCCCGGGCCCTCTGGACGCGACTCTGGGGGGTTCCCAGGATGCGTTAGTGGCGAAGTTGAACGCAAGCGGGACGGCCCTCCTCTACTCCACGTACCTTGGCGCAAGCAACACCGAGGCAGGCAATGGGATTGCGGTAGATTCCACAGGAGATGCGTACGTCACTGGGACGACGACTTCCAACGACTTCCCGGTGGCTCCCATCCCGGGCCCTCTCGACGCGACTCTGGGGGGTTCCCAGGATGCCTTCGTCGTCAAGATCACCGAGTCCGCGGTTCCCCCCGGGGGGAATGGCGTATCGGATAGCGGCGGCGGAGGTGGTTGTTTCATCGCCACCGCATCTGCCTTCGAGCCACGGAAGTGATCGGCAGGTTGAGCGGGCGGGCGTAAAGCCTGCCCCCTACACCAAGAGCATCCGTTGGCGTCACAAGAAGAACGAGGTGGGACAAGTACAAGCAGAGTGAGTCGATCGGGGAATTCTGGAGAGGGGGGAGGAGCTCGCCCCTCCCCGACATGTGTTTACTGCTGCGGTGGGTTCGGTCCCATGCCTGGACCACCGGGCATGCCGTGATGGTGTCCGGGACCGGGTCCCATTCCCATACCAGGGCCCATCCCCATCCCAGGCTCCATTCCCATGCCATGGTGATACCCGCCACCTCGACCGCAACCAAATCCAGTCTCAGCCATTTGGGCCAGCTGTTCCTTGGTCAGGATATTCCGCATCTTCGCCTGATTGGCGATACGCTTCTCCCCGAACTGAGTTCTGAGCTGGAGAATCTCCCTCTGCTTGGCGCTGATCTGCTCGGACTTGGCATCAGGGTTGGTCAAGAGCGCCTGGAGCTCCGCATGCTTGGCGGCAAGCTGCCCCCGGAGCGCGGCCGTATCGTTGTAAAACTCACTCCGCAGCTTGGTCATCTGAGTCACCTGCTCCGGGGTGAGATTCTGAACATGGCAGTACCCCATTCCCATGCCGTGTCCCCAGCCGGGACCGCCCATGTACCCCTGCGCTAAGGCGAGAGATGCGACCAGAAGCACGCTCGCTGCAACTCCTCCCAGCGTGATCATCGTCTTTCGACTCATTGCCAGACCTCCTTTTCATCGTGTCGATTTTCAGGTCTCTCTGATCTGTTCTCTTGTCACCCCGTCACTTCAGCGAAAAGCGTGCCACAAATACATGTGAAGCGATTACAAATAGTTACTGATAACGGCCTCCGTTTCACCCCTTCTTTTTCGACAACTCCGTCGAGTCTTTTCGACAATCCTGTCGAAGAGGCGGTCGCCAGCGCCAAGGCAACTCAACTAACCACTGAGGAAAGGTACAGCCGATCCTTCAGCCGGCCCGGAACCACTTGCGCAACCTCAGGAAAGTCAGTATTGTTCGTAGGCAAATCGCGTATCTTCCCCGTGGCCCCACTCGAGAACATTTGACCGTTGACCGAATCTCCGGGGGGCAGGCTATGCTTGACGCATCCAAGACACGAGAACAGCTTCTGGAGGAATTGGCAGACCTTCGTCGCCAGAATGCTGCCTTGGAGAGGTCGGCAGCCGCGCTTCAGGAAGCGGAGGCGGCGCTCCGTGAAAGTGAGAAACGATATCGAAATATCTTCGAAAATGCTGTGGAGGGCATCTTTCAGGCGACGGCGGACGGCAAGTATCTCAGAGTGAATCCCGCCTTTGCCCGGATGTGCGGTTTTGGCTCCCCGGAGGAGATGATCGATGAGATCACCGATATAGCCCGGCAGCTTTATCTGGATGCCAGAGATCGATCCCGCATCAAACGTCTATACGAGCATCGTGGGGTAGTGCGAGGATTTGAGACCAGATTCCGGCGGAAAGATGGAGGGGTCATCTGGGTCTCTATTACCGCGCGAGCGGTCAAGGACGAGAGCGCCAACGTCCTCTACTACGAAGGCACTATCGAAGATATTACCGAGCGCAAGCTCGCTGAAGAGGGGCTAAGAGGCTCGGAACGGCGGCTGGCCGACATCATCAACTTCCTCCCCGATGCGACCTTTGTGATTGACACGGCAGGTACTATCATCGCTTGGAACCGGGCGTTGGAGGAGATGACGGGACTCGAGGCCAAGCGGATGGTGGGCAAGGGCGGTTACGAGTATGCCATCCCCTTCTACGGGACGAGAAGGCCCCTCCTGATCGACTTGGCGCTGGCCCGTGACGAGGAGGCAGAGAAGTTCTACCCATATATCACGAGAGACCACGACATCCTCGTCTCCGAGGTGTACGTGCCCCGGTTAAAGGGCGGCCTTCACCTGTGGCTGAAGGCGAGCCCTCTCTATGACTCTTCGGGTAACGTGGTGGGCGCCATCGAGTCCATTCGTGATGTCACCGCGCGGAAGCGAGCCGAGGAGGCTCTCCGGGAGAGCGAGGAGCGGTACCGACAGCTCTTTGAGATGGAGTCCGACGCGATCTTCCTCGTGGATAACGCGAGGGGGGCGATTCTGGAGGTCAACGCGTCGGCTTCCGGCCTCTACGGGTACAGCCGAGAAGAGATGCTCCGCATGAAGAATACCGACCTATCCGCAGAACCTGAAGAGACAGTGGCGGCAACCCGGCAACGACGACCACGGGTCCAGATCCGTTACCACCGGAAGAAGGACGGCACCGCGTTCCCGGTGGAGATCACGGCTCGCCACTTCAACTCGCGTGGGCGTGAAGTGCATGTGGCGGCGATTCGGGACATCAGCTTCCGCATGGAGGTGGAGGAGGAGAAACGGAGGCTTCAGGCCCAGTTACTCCAGGCGCAGAAGATGGAGGCAATCGGCACCCTGGCGGGGGGGCTGGCCCACGACTTCAACAACCTCCTCCAGGCGGTCCAGGGGTATGCCGAGCTCGTCCTTCTTCGCCCAAAGCAGGACGAACCCCGAAGTCGTGAACTCCACGAGATCATTCGAGCCGCGAAGAGGGGTGCGGAGCTCACCCGACAGCTCCTCACCTTCAGCCGCAAGGTGGAGAGCAAACCCCAGCCGATGGAACTCAATCGCCGCGTCGAGCAGGTCAAGGAGCTGCTCGCCAGGACTATCCCCAAGATGATCGAGATCGAGCTTCGCCTTGCCGACGATCTGAAGATGATCAACGCTGACTCGACCCAGATTGAACAGGTGCTCATGAACCTCGCGGTCAATGCCAAGGATGCCATGCCTGAAGGAGGACGACTGTTCATCGAGACCAGAAATGTCAGCCTGGACAAAGCGTACTGTGACACCCATCTGGGCGCCAGGCCGGGAGACTACGTGCTCCTCATGGTCTCTGACACGGGCTATGGCATGGATCAAGAGACCCTGGAGCACATCTTCGAGCCCTTTTTTACGACCAAGGGAGTGGGTCGGGGCACGGGTCTGGGACTTGCCATGGTCTATGGAATTGTGAAGAGCCACAATGGCTACATCACGTGCTACAGCGAAGTTGGGCACGGCACCACATTCAAGATCTACCTTCCCACCGTCGAGGAGGCTCCGGAGGTGCCGAGGGACCGCGTGGAGCGCCTTCCGGAAGGCGGCACCGAAACGATCCTGCTCGTGGACGACGAGGAGTCGGTGCGGCAGCTCGGCAAGGAGATGCTCGAGACCGTCGGCTACCGCGTTCTGATCGCTTCAGATGGCGAGGAGGCGATGGGGCTATGCACTCAACGGATGGGAGATATCCATCTCGTCATCCTTGATCTCATCATGCCCGGGATAGGAGGCAAGTCCTGCCTCGAAGCGCTGCTTCGACTGGACCCGCGGGTGAAGGTGCTCATCGCCAGCGGCTATTCGGTAAACGGCCGGCTGGAGGAGACATTGAGATCAGGAGCCCGCGCTTTCATCAGTAAACCCTACGAGCTTCGAGATCTGCTGAAACGGGTCCGGGATATCCTGGACGAGGATCGAAAGACAACCGCCGTGACATAGCCCCAACCGACGGCTCTCTCGTTGCTCTGCACGAGCCCTTCCTCTTGTTCTTTAGCTCCCCCTTTGAAAGATCATCCCCCCGGCTTCACGACTCCGCATAGGACATCTGCTCCGGGGCGTGTTTCGTCGGAAAATGTCCGTGACCCCGGCGGTCCCAGCGTCCTCCAGCAGTTTGACTCCCCGGTACCCGCTGGTTATCGTTTCAACGTGACTGCGTTTAAACCCAGCAACCAAGGAGGCTACGATGTTCACGCTTCCCAATCTACCATATGATTTCGGTGCCCTTGAACCGTACATCGATGCTAGGACCATGGAGATTCACCATGGCAAGCATCACAAGGCGTACGTCGACAACCTGAACAAGGCCCTCGAGGGGGCCCCTGCACTTCAGGGCAGGAACATCGAGGAGATCGCCCGTAATCTGGCCAGTGCACCGGAAGAGGTGCGGACGGCGATTCGCAATAACGGTGGTGGTCATTACAACCACAGCCTCTTTTGGAAGATCATGTCTCCCAAAGGCGGCGGGGAGCCCACGGGGGTGCTCCTCGACAAGATCAACAAAGCTTTCGGGAGTTTTACCTCATTCAAAGAAAAGTTCTCGAAAGCGGCGCTGACGCGCTTCGGAAGCGGTTGGTCCTGGTTGAGTGTGGACGTTGCCGGGGGCTTGGTGGTCACCAGCACGCCCAACCAGGACAATCCCGCCATGGAAGGCCTGAGACCCATCTTCGGTCTCGACGTGTGGGAGCATGCATACTACCTCCAGTACCAGAACCGCCGGGCCGATTACGTGGAGGCCTTCTGGAATGTGGTGAACTGGGAGGAGGTCAATAGGAACCTGAAGGCTGTGGCCTGATATTCGACCGACGACCCCGAGAGGTCCCCTTTCGGGGTCACCTTTTCTCTCCCTACGCCCACCGGGGGGAGAACCCGTACGGAAGGTAGTGAAACTCCCCAGAGGACGTCTCCGAAGTCCCTATGGTTGGTCAGGATTTTCGTCTGCGAAAATCGGTCTTTCTCCGATAGACAGAGATAGCGGCGGTCCTTTACGATACAGAGCGAACAAGGAGAAACCGATGGGCCCGCGGGAGCAAGGGCGGGGACCCTCTTGCGGATTTCCCGACACGGTGGAGATTCATTCATGCAGAACCTAGGCGCATGCGCAGACGTGGATCGGATCATGGACCGGTTAATGATCGATCTCTACAAAGGGCAGATTCGGAAAACCAAACTCGATCCTCGAACCCTCACGGGTTCCTGGAACGAGGCCTGCACAATCCTCAAGGTTCACTTCGGCAGAATTGACACCGTCATCCAGAGCAACGAGGGGAGACTGCTCTCCCTCTATCGCGTCGCCATACAGGAACTGCGAACTGGACTCCCTCCTCGACGGGCGTAACAGACTCCTTCTGCCGCCCCTCTTAGCCCCAATACGGTTCATTTAAGGGTCGAAAATGCCGCACGGCCAACAATCCCCCAACAGGCTGTGCGACAACCCCAAGAATGTTCTCCTCTCCCCCTCACCCTCGCCCTCTCCCCAGCGGGGGAGAGGGAGCTAAGAAGGGCGGTTGGTGGCACGTGTGGAGCCATCGCCTCGCTCGGGCTTCACTTCATGAGGGGAAGAGTGTATCCTTTGCCCGGCTAGCCTGCATTATGCACGGGGCGCCGTCGCGAGATCGTGGAGATGGCCATGACACCGGGCAACCGTCCCGCGGTACCGCGGGACTCGGATCTGAGGCGTACTTGTTCAGTACGTCGCAAGGTTCGAGCCCCGAGGACGCCCGGAAGGACGGCCATACCCACGATCGCAGCAGGTGGTTCGTGCATAATGCAGGCTAGGGGATGGGCGGGATCCTTCACCCCCCTGGCCCCATGAGCACGGTTCTTGAATATGTCGAGGTGGGAACGGGGGACCGGCGTTTTTGCCCGAGAGGTGAGTGCTCGGGCAAGGGCTGTGCCGGTCGGGACCCGAATCGCAAGGGGCCAGCCCAGTACGCTCGTGAGGGATTTTTCGGAGAACGGAAGGGTGCTCACTGGCGCCCGTGATTTGGCGGAATCAATGCGCTTCGACTTTCAACTTGGGACACTTTTGCTGGGGATCGTAATCTTCTTGGCCCGGGTGGTGGATGTCAGCATGGGAACCATGAGGACCATCAGCATCGTCCAGGGCAGGACCAAGATCGCCTTCGTTCTGGGATTTCTTGAGGTGAGCATCTGGCTGATGGTCATCTCCGCCGTGGTAAATGACGTGATGACCAAGCCGCTCCTCGGAATATTCTATGCCCTCGGGTTCTCCACGGGGAATGTCGTGGGCATCAAACTCGAGAGGCGGCTCGCCTTCGGCCACATTATCTTCCGGGTCATCAGCACCTGCAACGGCAGGAAGATCGCCGACAAGGTGCGGGACTCCGGATACGCGGTGACCACCTTCGAGGGCGAGGGGAAGTGCGGTCCCGTGACCATGCTCTACGTGGTGTGCAGGAGGCGGGATCTGAACGAGATTATTCCCCTCGTAAAGAGCATCGAGCCGGATGCCTTCTACATTACCGAGCAGGCAGGAAGTGTCAGCAAGATCTTCCGGCCGGCCCTGCAGCCCCTCACCGGCTGGCGGGCGATCTTCAAGAAGAAGTAGGAACCTTCCGTTCCCCCATCAGCGGACCTCGGGCCCGGCGGGCCGAAGCGAGGGGAGAGAGCCATGCGCTGTGCGGTGATCAAGAGGTTCGGCAAGGAGCTCAGTAACCTGGTGATCGAGGAGCGCGAGGACCTGGCGGCGACGGGCGAATACGTCCGGGTGCGGGTCGCGGCGACCGCCCTCAACCGGGCGGATCTCCTCCAGCGTCGGGGACTCTATCCTGCGCCGCCGGATGCGCCCCAGGATGTCCCCGGATTGGAGTTCGTCGGGTACATCGACCGAGTCGGCGAGGCGGTGACCGAGTGGCGGGGCGGCGAGAGGGTCTTCGGGGTGGTGGCAGGGGGCTCCTACGCCGAGCAACTCATCACGCACCAACAGCTTGTGGTTGCTGTTCCCGGAAGGCTTTCGGAGCACGAGGCGGCCGCCGTTCCCGAGGCCTTCATGGTTGCCCACGATGCTCTCGTTACCCAGGGGGAGATGCAGCCGGGTGATCTCGTGCTTGTCCACAGTGTCGCCGGCGGGGTCGGATCGGCGGCGGTGCAGCTGGTGCACGTCTCCGGCGGCCGAGCCGTCGGCACCGCCGGGACTCCTCAGAAGTTGGCTGCGGTATCAAGACTCGCCCCTGTCGTCGCTGTCAACTACCGCGAAGAAGATTTCCACGACAAGATCGTCGATCTCTTCGGCAAGAACGCCGTCGCCGTGATCCTCGATACCGTCGGCGCACCCTACTGGAAGCGCAACCTCGATCTCCTCAAAGTGCAGGGGAGCCTCATCCTTCTGGGCATGATGGGCGGCGCCCAGGCGGAGACGCCGCTCGCGACCCTCCTCTCCAAGCGGCTACGCATCATGGGGAGCACCCTCAGACAACGGCCGCTCGCGGAGAAGATCGCCGTTACGCGGGCCTTCGCCAATGGGGTCCTCCCACTCCTCGAGCAGGGGAAAGTAAGACCGGTGGTCGATTCCATACTTTCCTTCGCCAATCTCCATGAGGCAACGGCCCGAATGGAGAACAACGAGAACATCGGCAAGATCGTTCTCTCACTCATGTGAAGCCGGCGGGGGTCGCCGGCTGTCCCTGCACTCAATAGCTCCAACGTGCCCTGGCATGGAATTGCATCCTGCGGTATAGTAGGGCACCCCGGAAGCGATTTCGACACCACGGCGAGTTTCACCATTCCCACGATAGTTTCCTGATAAACGGAGTGGGAGGTCTTGCGATGGCCTTTGAGCTTCCCTCATATTGTCCCCCTGACTTCACCTTAGAACCACTTCGATCCGCCCCCGATGTGAGAGTGGAAGCGGTTATGCAACAGGGCGTGGCGCCTGCGGACTTCCACGCCACGACCATCTATCCAGAGTACTTCAAGGTCAAGGGTGATTGGCTTCTGGCGGAGCAGAGCCGAATGGATTGCGCTGTGGTGGCGCGGACCCAGTCCGTCGAGGTGGTAGAACAGAGACGGCTCTCTCCCGGTGACCAGGTCGTTGTCGGGAGGACGGAGAACGGCGAGGGGGGGATCTACGTCCATACCGGGGGATTTCAGGGCTCCGTTCCGCTGCGTGAGAAGTTCGCCTTTCGCCTCGGGCGAACTCGGGAGACATCGTATTCCCGTGACTACGACGTCCTCTACGAACTGCTCAGTCATGAGCGGCTTCACGGCTACGTGGTCTGGGTGCTGGGGCCGGCCGTTGTCTTTGACTCGGATTCGAGGGCGGCCATGGTCTCTTTGATCAGGGGTGGCTACGTCCATGCCATCTTTGCGGGAAACGCCCTGGCAACTCACGATCTTGAGGCTGCCATTTTCGGCACCGCCCTCGGGCAGGATATTTACTCTCAGGTGCCCAAGCCGAACGGACACTATCACCACCTCGACGTGCTCAACCGGGCAAGGGCGGTCGGATCTGTCGAAGCCCTTATTCAGCGGGAGGGGATTACCAACGGGGTGGTTCACGCCTGCCTGGAGCGAAAGATCCCCCTGGTTCTTGCCGGATCCATTCGCGACGACGGACCCTTGCCAGGAGTGATCGTGGATGCCACTGCGGCGCAGGACGCCATGCGCGAGCACACCAAGCGCGCGACGACTCTCATCGGGCTTGCGACTCAGCTCCACTCTATCGCGGCCGGCAATCTCACTCCTTCCTACCAGTTGGTGAAGGGCAGACTCCGGCCAGTCTACATCTACGCCGTAGATGTATCCGAGTTCGCCGTGGACAAGCTGCGGGACCGGGGAACGCTGGGGGTCACATCCATCGTCACGAACATTCAGGATTTTCTTGTCATCCTGAGGAAAAAGCTTGTTACCTAGCCCCAATACGGCTCATTCAAGGGTCGAGAATGCCCCAGGGCCCGAAGTAGCCCACCCCCAACTCCCCTTTTCGTAAAGGGGGGCGAGGGGGGATTTTTGCGCACCGACGGCCTAAGTGGACAAGATTGGGGTTATCAGGTTGATGAAAGATCCCGATTCATGAACCGGCTCTCTCCTCATCTTTGCAGGGCGGTGGGAGCAAGAACCAAGAGGTGCGGCCATGCAAGTCTTCACCAGCGACAGCTTCTTTGAGTGCTACACCTGGGACCCTGCCGCTGCTCCCGGCAGAATCGAGGCGATCCTGGAGGAGATCCGGGACGAACACACCCTGGTCGAGGCTCGGCCGGCAGAGCACGGGGATATCGCCGCCATCCACACACCAGGCCACATTCAGGATGTGCGTCACGAAGGGCTCTACAACATCGCGTCTCTGGCGGCTGGCGCCACTATCCAGGCGGCAACGCTCGGGCTGCAGGAACCAGCCTTCGCCCTGGTTCGGCCACCGGGCCATCACGCCTCCGCCGAGCACGCGTGGGGATTCTGTTTCTTTAACAACATGGCGATCGCCCTGGATCACCTGAAGCGAGCCGGGAAAATCCAAACTGCCCACGTGCTCGACTTCGACCTCCATTATGGCGACGGCACGGTGAACATCCTGAAACCGAGAGGGTACGTCACTATCCACAACCCCCAGGGCAGCGATCGGAAACATTACCTGGGAGACGTGTCCGGGAATCTTGCCGCTGCAAAGGTGGACATGATTGCCGTTTCCGCCGGCTTTGACAATCATCGCGAAGACTGGGGGGGATTGCTCCTCACCGACGATTATTACGCCATGGGACAGATGGTGAGGGAGGCAAGCAAGCGGCTGGGCTGTGGATGCTTTGCCGTGCTGGAGGGCGGCTACAACCACC
>Ga0113563_10003233_pt1 | contig 10091 bp, 4 predicted proteins | sample Mud3Dept3metaG_FD_80117 | JGI IMG/M metagenome (GOLD analysis project Ga0113563, IMG submission 80117) | Freshwater wetland microbial communities from Ohio, USA, analyzing the effect of biotic and abiotic controls - Mud 3 Core 4 Depth 3... | ecosystem: Environmental > Aquatic > Freshwater >...
ACAGTGTACAGGAAGTCATCTATCACTTCAAGGCGAGGATAAGAGATGACCGTCCGGGTCACGGAGGGTTCTTCTGCGACCAGGGAGGGGACACGACGATCACAGTATATGTTGAGCCGACCCCCAGAGTAACAGGTTCTGTAAGTAACGATACAATCTGTAATAACAACTCTATAACCTATACTTTGTCATCACCTACAGTGCCCTACTTTGGCGTAAGCAGCCTAAGGTTCAATGTTATTGTTATCAATCCATATCCTGAAATTTCCGGGTATTTTAACAATACTGATCTTACACTTTCAAGCGCTATAACACAAACACTTTCTAATATCGGAGATACCGCAAGAATGATAATGTATATAATCAGACCGTCTACAACTAATATATTAGGTCTGCAAAACTGTCCCGGAATAAACGATACTATAAGAGTCTGGATTAATCCAACACCAAGAGCTACACCGCTGAACGCAAGCCCGGCTATCTGTTACGGAGAATCGAGTCAGATTATATTGAGGACACCTACTGTTATGACTGATGGAACAATAAGCTTCGATTATACAATCAATGTAACCGGTAATCCGGGAGATATTGTAGGATATACAGCACCTCCTGTAACTGGTCAGATACCTGGTCAATCTATTACATACATTTACCAAAATACTTCTGATACAGTTAATTCAGTGTATTATCACATTACACCAAGAAATATTGTTTCGGGATGCCTGGATGGTAATATTGTCACAGAGCAGGTTAAAGTTCACCCGTATCCCATGCAGCGCGATACAATTTCAACACCTTTTACATGTTCCGTAGGATCAGATGGTGTTTTGACTGCGATTTTGTCAAGAGGTTCCAAACCAGATAGCATAGTATGGCATAGACCTTCATTTTTAGGGGATACTTTATATCTTGGCTTTTCAAATAATACAGCTGATTTGTCAATCCGTTATCCCGGTAAGTATTCAGTAACCGTTTACGATAGTCTGAAATGTTATAACAAAAGTGCTGAAAGATTTATTTCAGGGGCTATATTCCAATCAATAATATCTGTTAATGCAGATACGATGACAGGTTTTGGAACTTCGTGCCCCGGCGCAAGTGATGGACAAATAATTATCATAGAAGATAATGGTTCAACCGCAACACCACCTTTTGAATACTGGCTTGTTTATGAAGGATCAGATACAGTTGATCATCAAATACTTCCAGCAAAAGGTGTAAAAAGTATTGTACCAAACCTTTCAGCAGGTAATTACCAGTTGTTTATTAAAGATGTGAACGGGTGTTATAATGGAGATTACCCAGTTGTTACAATTGAAGAGCCTGACGTAATCTCTGTCTTATTCGAAAAGCAAGTGTATCCTGGCGGATACAATGTTTCATGCCGAGGATATAATGACGGGCATGTCTGGATTGATTCTGTCAGCGGCGGTAATGAGGACGGATACAGGTATAAATGGTACTCTTATGACGGCATAATTCCTGGTGGTATTGATACTCTGGACAGGCTTGATAATATTCCTGCCGGTACTTATTACCTGATTACCACTGACAAAAAGTATTGTACAAAGCTCGATAGTGTCACGCTTACTCAACCTGATGGTATGAATCTGGTTTCCGCTGACCTGCACCGTACAGTTGATTCAACCTATAACATTTCCTGCTACGGAGGAAATGACGGTGCAATTGATCTGACAATTACAGGAGGCTCAGGAATATATTCATATTTATGGACCGATTCAGCCTCTTTTACATCTTCAAGCGAAGATATTAAAGACTTAAAAGCAGGAACATATACAGTTGAGGTTAAAGACCTGAATGGATGTATCCTGAAATTATTGCCGGTATCTGTATTACCTTCGTTTACACTTACAGAACCATCACCTCTGAATATAATTCCAGTCATTTCAAACTCTACCGCAGGGCAATACAATATTAATTGTAATGGGGGTACAGGTTCGATCGACATTACTGTTACAGGCGGAAGCGCCGGATCATATCAATACACGTGGAACACAACAGACGGATCTGGTCTAATTCCTGGTCAGGAGGATCAGGGAGCACTGACAGCCGGAACATATAACCTTAATGTTTTGGACCTTTATGGCTGTCCTATCACATTTGACACAACTCTCACAGAGCCTGATGGATTGTCAGCCACTCTGGTTCCCACACATATTACCTGCCAGGCAGCCGGATTAAATAATGGTTCAGTTAATCTGACTGTATCCGGTGGTGTAAGTCCGTATGCCTTTGCATGGTCAAATGGTGCAACAACAGAGGATATTTCATCCCTGGTAGAGGGGTATTATAAAGTCACAGTCACTGATGCCAACGGCTGTACACTGACTGATTCTGTCAGGATAGATCTTCCACCGCCAATAACCTATACTAAGGATCTGTCCGATCATAATGGTTATGGTTATAATGTAAGTTGTTATGGTTATTCTGACGGATCTATTTACATCACAACAACAAGCGGATTGGCTCCATATGTATTCAGCTGGACCGGTCCAAGTGGATTCACGGCAACTACAGAAGATATATCAGGACTAAAAGCCGGACCATACACTTTATTGATAACAGATGCAAATTCATGCACTGCAACTGAGACAATAAATATAACTGAGCCGGGTAAGCTTAATATGATAATTACATTATCCTCAAGTACTGCAGGAGGGTATAATATTAATTGTGCCGGCGACAGCACAGGAACAATAGAAATTGTGCCGGTTAATAATGTTCGGAATGTCAGCTATCTCTGGTCTGATGGAAATACCAGCGACACACGAACAAAACTGGCTTCCGGTAGCTACAGTATTATAATTACTGATTCCAATATCTGTCATGCAGATTCAACGATCTCTCTTTCAGAACCTGACTCCCTTAAACTCGTTTTCGACATTTCACAACCGTGGTGTCCTGACAAACCAGACGGAGAGATAAGGCTGACTCCAACCGGGGGAGTGATGGGAACAGATTATACATATTTATGGTCGGATAATTCAACTGACAGGGATATCTTGAATGTTACAAGTGGATGGTATTCAGTAACTGTCTCAGATTTAAATAATTGTTCGGTTAGGGATTCAGTAAATATTGAAGCACAGAACCAAACATGTCTGATTATTCCAAATGCTATTTCACCAAACGGAGATCTTATTAATGATGTCTGGAATATCGGTCTTAGTGATCTTTACCCGGAGATAGAAATTAAAATTTTTAATCGATGGGGAGAGCTCATCTGGAACTCGGAGAAAGGATATCCTCAACCATGGGATGGCAGAAGCAGGGGTTCAATGCTTCCGATAGATTCATATCATTATATTATCGATTTGCATAACGGGACAAAACCTTTAATAGGAAATGTGACAATTGTAAGATAGAAACTTTAATTTAAGGTCATTGTGAGAAGACTTATCTGTATATTGGTTTTAATATTGATCGGCAAAATTGTTGACGGTCAGCAGCTGCCTTTATACAGCCAGTATCTCTATAATAAGTTTCTGATTAATCCTGCTGTTGCAGGAAGCGATGGATATACAAGCTTCAATCTTACAGCCAGAGAGCAATGGGTTGGATATAGCGGAGCACCAAGGACTTTTTCTTTTAGTGCTCAGACCCGGATGCTCAAGAGAAGCTATATCCTGAAGCAAGCCAGTGCAAGAAGGCAGATCTACAGACCAAAAACAGATGGAAAAGTAGGACTGGGTGGATATGTTTTCAGCGATAAAAACGGACTTGTGCAACGGACAGGCCTTCAGGTTTCATATTCTTATCACATGTGGTTGCAACGCTCAACACAACTATCTATGGGCCTTGCTTTTACAGGGTATCATTATAAGATCGACGAAAAACAAATAAACTTTGAGGATCCAAATGAGCCCTGGCTGAATAATGAACTGCGTCTTGGTATTTTTGTCCCGGATGCCACATTCGGAATTTATATTCTTAATGCCAGATATAGTGTTGGATTTTCTGCTGATCAGCTTTTTGAGGCTTCTGCAAAAATTGGGAATGCAGGTTATAAAAATTTCAGGCTTGACAGACATTATTATCTCTTTGGATCTTATAACTTCGAACTGAATACACAGATGGAGCTTCAACCATCATTCCTCATTATGATGTCAGAACAATTAAAACCGCAGGTAGATATCGGATTAACCTATATTTATAATCAGGATTTTTGGGCAGGTCTGGCGTACAGGACAAGCGGAGCTATAATTGCCAACCTTGGTGTAAAATATACTAATATCTTCATTGGTTACGCCTTCGATTTCACGCTTCAGGAAATACAACGAATCACCTATGGTACTCATGAATTCACTATGGCTATGAAATTTGGTGATAGTGCCAGGAGATACCGCTGGCTCGACAGATACTAATCAGTTTTACTTTTTGAGAAGATATATAAGTGAACTGCTTCTATCTTTCTTAAACCAAGAAAGAAATGCAAACCAGAGGCCTCTGATCATCCCTGAAATAAAGTGTAAATTTGACATTTTATATTTTTCACTAAGGGAAGCAATATAAAAGACATCAAATGATAATGCTTTGATCTCTTTCAGCATGAAGCCTGTCTTTTCTGTAAAGTTTTTGAATGTCTGTGGAGTAAAATGCCAGAGATGTCTTGGAACATCATAGGCAGCCCAGAAAGCTTTGTAATAATATGCATCATAAGAATTGCAGTTTGGCAAAGCTACAATGCAGGTTCCTCCTGGCTTCAATAAACGTCTGATTTCCGAAGCATATTTAAAAGGATCCTGCAGATGCTCAAGTACATGCCATAAAGTAACACAATCAAAACCCTCACTTTGCAATGTTATGATTTGCCCCGGGGAAAGAATATCTAATCCAAACCGTGAAACAGAAACTTCACGCACTTTTTCATTGATTTCTATCCCTTTTACGATCCATCCTTTTTCTTTCATGAAGGCAGCAAAATGCCCTGATCCTGTGCCAACATCCAGCAAATTTCCTTTTCTTAATCCTGTAAACCGCTTTATTATCCGCAATTTCTTTTTCAGCATAACATTTCTGGATAACCTGTAAAGGATATCTGAAAAACCATGTACCGTGTCATTATGTGATAAATACTTTTCTGATTTGTAATAATGTCCGATTTCACTTTCATCAGGATGATCCTGGGTAAAAATAAAACCACATCCGGAACATTTAAATAATAGAAATGTCTCTTTACTTAAAAAATGATCATCTGTCTTTAAGTACTTCCCAATTTCTTCAGAGGAGCATAAAGGACATTTAGTGTAATGCACCATAAATTACTTAACTTGTTTTTTCACCAATGCGGATACTATGTAACCTGCCAGAAGCAGAATCAGAACAATTGAACTTGCCATGGATATTTTGTTCCCAATGAAATAGGAAGCAGGTATAAAGGCAAACTTAATTTGATGATTGCCGGCAGGAACAGTCATTGCCCTTAATACATAATTCGCCCTGTAATACCTGGACTCTTTACCATCAATAAAACACTTCCATCCTGCAGGGTAATATATTTCAGAAAAAACAACAAGTTTTTCAGACTGAGCTGAATATTTATAAATAAGTTCATTCGGCTGGTATGAAACAAGCTCAATTCTGTCAACTTCGGATGCAGAGTACGAAGAACTGGTAATCTGGTCGCTAAACACCTTGTCAATTACAGCTTCCTTTCCAGGATTAATGGTATTCAAAACCATTATTTCCTCATTTGCGTTATTGACCAATAGAGGTTTTTCAACAAACCAGGCATTACCAAGAGCATAAGGATTTACTAAGGGCGATGCATCAGGGTTATAAATTACGTATTTGGTATTGAGCATGTTAAGAGCTGCTGTACTATTGAATACTGACAACAAATCGTCAGCCGATTTTGCATTCTTCGCCGTTGCTGCAAAAAGATTAATATTCCGCAAGATTGATGAGTCGATAAGTTCCTGATAGCGTCTTAGCTTAGCACCGTGATAACCGCCAACAGATTTGTGAAAATAAGAGGTCGGTGTATTATCACTAAAAGGTGAAGTGGCAAGATTTAAAACTCTATGGTAAGAAGGATCTTTAAGGATTATTGCATCTGCAGTTGTCGGTGAAAATACCTTCTGAATAGCAGAAGGTTTTTCAAACCGGTCAGCATTTAAATATCTTTTGTCAATAGCCCAGAGATCGAGTAATATAAGCAAGCCAAGGATCAGTAATGAATACTCTTTTCGAAGTTTTTCATAGATAAATGCCACAATGGTACCTGACGCAAGAAGGATAAAAATAAGAGATCTGATCCCATCAGATTTAACCAGGGTTTTCCTGTCTGCTATCAATGCATTCTTCAGCCATATTGGATAATCGGTTTCATGCTGATTAATAAAGGAGCCGGCGATACCGGGAATTATTATTACTAACAGAAGTATACCTCCGGTAATTCCTGCAGCTAGTTTCAGTCCTTTAAACAGCTCTTTTTTTGATAATCTGCCCGAAAAAATATCTCTTAGTGCCAGAGCCCCCAGTAATGGAATGCAGAATTGAGAGATTACAAGTATCATGGTAACAGCCCTGAATTTGTTATACCCGGGAAAATAATCGATGAATAAATTTGTCAATGGCATAAAATTTTTCCCCCAGGCAAGCATTATTGATAATATGGTTGCAAAAAGGAGCCACCATTTTTCACGTCCTTTTATTAATATTAAACCAAGAACAAAAAGAAAAAACACAATTGCCCCGACATAATGTGGGCCGTCAGTACCAGGCTGTTTTCCCCAGTATTTCATAACCTGGTTGGCTGCTGAAGCCGCATTATTCTGCCTTAAGGCTTTAATTGTTTGAGAATCACGGTCAAATGGGGAACTGGAACCTCCTTTAAAATTGGGAATCAGAAGATTCATTGTTTCATCAATGCCATAGCTCCAGAATGTTATATAGTCACGGTCCAGACCCGAAGATGCATTCCTGTTCTCGCCTGTCAGATCAGATTTCCCCCTGATAGAGTATTTACCATATTCATATGTAGTATATAGAAATGCAAAGTTTATCCCGATAGCAATGATGACCGGAACTATCAATAATGCTGAAGTTTTAATAAATTTTAAAATAGCTTTTTCCTTCACGGAAAAAATAAATTCAACAATAATAAATACAAGCAAACATATCATTGTATAGTATGTAATCTGTGGATGGTTAGCCTGTATCTCTATTGTTAAAAATATTGCTGTCAAAAGTGCACCTTTCAGGGCATCACGCCTGTAGGCATAGTAGATTCCACCTATCACTGGTGCCATGTATGCAAGAGTTATGGACTGAGTGTTATGACCGGCTGCAATAATTTGGAAAAGAAATGATGAAAGTCCGTAGGCTATTGATCCTATTACAGACAGCCAGGGATTTACGCCAAATATTAAAAGTAAAATATAAAATCCGGCCATAGAAAGGAACAATACTGAAACAGGCATCTTATATGCTCTGAGCACCCTGTCGAGCTGTTTGAAAAGATTCCCGGGATATTTGGTTAATATCAGATAAGCAGGCATCCCACTGAACATGGAATTGGTCCATAATGCTTCTTTACCGGTTTTTTCACGGAAATCCAGAAGTTCTTTTGAACTGATTTTTGCAACCATTATGTCGTTGGCTTTCAGAATTTTGCCTTCAAGTACCGGATAAAAATAGATAAATGAGATAAGCGTGAATATGACAAATGCCACAAGATGCGGAAAAGCAGGTTTTATTTTATTTTTAAGTTCCATATTATGGATTATTTGAATTATCTGTCAGAGTAGTAAAAATATCTAAATACCTTAATCTTTTTAACAGGTAATGTATTTCTTATTTTTCAATTATAATTCTTTATCCCTTTCAGCGACTCGATATTTTCACGAAACTTTTTGATATTTCTCCATTTAGTCACGAATCCTTTTATCGCTTGAAGTTCAATAGTTTCATAAAAATTTAAGAGATATAAAAAGAACGGGAATCCAACAAGTAAGAATGTTTTAATTATAATTCTTGGAAGCAGATGCAAATCTGTAATTAATAAACCTGAGAAAGAAATTATTCCTCCTATTAGGAAAAGTATACCAAGTTTCCGGATCTCGTATGGAATAAAATATTTCTTCTGGGAAAAATAATAATTAAGTAACCAGTATATAAATTGAGTTATGAGAGTTGCCAGTGCAGCCCCTGTAATATTCCATTTTGGTATAAGAAGGATATTTAGCAGGATGTTTATAATACTTGCGGCAACAACATTTATCCCCATTATTCTGGTTTTTTTCGTAATAATCAGCCCATAGCTGCTGGTCTCTCTCATATTCAGAAAGAATACTGATAAGGACAGCAATGGGACGACATAATATGAACTCCAGTACTCTTTAGTACCGGTAATCAGCTTTATTATTTCAAAGGAAAATAGAGAAATTGCAATTATGCCCAGCATCAGTACAAAAGAAGAATACAGAAATGTTTTTGAATAAAACCGTTGATTATCAGAACTATTGATTTTTTGCATCGCCAGTGGCGTAATTGCCATTTTTATTGAGTCGACAATTACCAGTTTCAGGACTGAAGATATCTTGTAAGCCAGCGCGTAAACAGCAACATATTTCAATAAGGTCAATGAATTAAGCGAATATCTGTCAATTACTGTAAGGGCAGCAGCAGCAAAGTTTGACAATAATATGGGAAATCCATATTTGCTCATCGATCTGAAAATTGAGATATTGAAGAATATCGAACAATTCTTTATAGCATATCCTGATAAAAATACAATCAGCAGAAAATTTCCGATAACCTGGGCAAGGTAAATCCCTGCTACACCCATATGTCTGAATATGATAAAGTAAATTGTAAGAAAGAGAACAATCAATAATTTGGAAAGATTTGTTACAGTAAAAAGTACTGACTTTGACTGAAGCCGCATCAGCGTATTAATTATGTTATTTATTGCCTGCAATGCTGATGATAATATCAGTAATCTGATAGTATTGCTCCAATCAATCGTGCTGAAGATCACTGTTGAAAGCTGACGGGTAACAGGAAACAGAATGAGACAGAACAATATACTTACAAGGAGCTGGGTTGTCAGAGCCATGAAAAACATCCCTTTTTGATTATTTGAATAATCTTTATCCCAGAACCATCTCATAAGACTCTGAGGAAGACCTGATGCCATTACGGAGATTAAAACCAGTCCTGTAATATCAAGCAGGGCGATAATCCCAAAATCGTCTAAAGAAAAGTATTTTGGATCAGTATATAATGGAATTAATATAAAGCCAATTACTTTTACGGCTATGTTCCCAAGTCCATAAACCAGACTATCTTTAAATGTAACTCTTATGGAATTTAACATTGCTGATAAATTCAATAACAATTAAAATCGACCTGTGCTCCCAATCTAAGGAGACAATAAAATTTTGTTGCTAAGATACTATATTATGTTCCACAACCGGATAATTTTACTTTTTGTTATTTTTGTCTAAATTCTGTATTGTTGATCGGTTATGTTTATTAAAATCGGAGATTTCAGACAGACTGAATATAAAGGGATCCATGAACTGGCAGCTTATGGATTGCATTCAGATATTTTTAAATTGCTGAAGCCGTATCTGACAAAACCCTTGCATATTCTTGATTTAGGATGCGGACAAGGAGCATTTTCCCAGCGGCTTATTGATTCTGGAATGAAAGTAGATGCGTGTGATCTTGATACTGACCAGATAAAAGCCAATGTATACAGAAAAATTAGGATGGATCTGAATAATGAAATTGACACAAGTTTATTTTCAGACCATTATGACATGATATTGGCACTCGAAATACTTGAACATCTTCATAATCCATGGAAATTCCTCGCTGATTGCATAGCTCTTTTAAAGGATGATGGAATCATTGTCCTGAGTACTCCCAACATTTCAGGGTTTACTTCCCGGTTAAGATTTTTTATGCGGGGTTCGCTCATTGCATTTGAAAAACCCGATTTGAAACACGGACATATTACACCACTTTCTTTCATACAGATTGAAAATATGTGCAACCATTTCAATCTTGAAATATCAAAAAAAGGTTACGTAGGTCCGATTCCAATAATTCACATTAAT
>Ga0113563_10003234_pt1 | contig 10089 bp, 9 predicted proteins | sample Mud3Dept3metaG_FD_80117 | JGI IMG/M metagenome (GOLD analysis project Ga0113563, IMG submission 80117) | Freshwater wetland microbial communities from Ohio, USA, analyzing the effect of biotic and abiotic controls - Mud 3 Core 4 Depth 3... | ecosystem: Environmental > Aquatic > Freshwater >...
CGGCGAGCAATCTGTCAGCCCACTGCTCGATTTCGCTGTTTCGATAAAACCGCAACGAATGCGGCAGGTGCCCCGTCTTGAGCGAATCCCGGAGAGGCTCGTTGGCCCAGGTGCCAGAATCTGCGACTTCCGAAAGAGCGACGGTTTCATCGCTGATCGCGAAGCGCCACTTCCGCGCCTTCGCAGCTTTGAACCAGGCACTCACTCCCAGTTCTCCGCGGTTGATGGCCTGATTGTGGCCAAGAAGCGCCAAGATGACAGAGCCGGGACCGTAGGACTTATCAAGAGAGTCCAGGATCAGAGCAGCCTCATCGTCTTCCAACTTCTTTCGCAGGACCTCTCGACCTTTGCGGTAGGTGCGCTGGGCTTCATCGAAAACGACGATGCTCCCATCGGCCGACCCAGTCAGCTTCCCCCGCTCTCCTAGAAAAGAGTGCGCCTTGACGATCTTGAACGTCGACATCTCGATTACCGGACGCGCGTCCTCCCTGGCATAACCGCTGACCCACGGTCCTGAAGAGTCTGACTTTGAGGCCTTTCCGGACTTGTACGACCTCTTCAGAGACTCGCTCAGCACTTCCACGAGTGGCGCGTTGCCAGTGACGAAGACCGCGTCCTTCCGAAAACGGGCATCGAAGGCTAGCTTCAGGCCGACAAGAGTCTTCCCAGCTCCAGGCGCGCCAGAAACGAAGATGATCCGGCTTTGCTTCTCTTCTTTGGAGGCGAGGATCAGGCCCGCGACTTCTTCGGTACACCTGTTGATGAGTTCAATCGGAGCCGCGTGCTCGTTGATCGAGCTGACCTCATGCCGGCCGTACAGAGATATCGCCGCATCGATGATTGTCGACGAAGGCGAGAATCGAGAGAGCAGCCAGGATGTCGGGTTGATCCGTTTCTTGCCTCGACGGAATGCCAAAGCTGAGTTCAGCGAATGATGGAGACTCCTTCGATCACATTGGACCGGCTCGCGAATCACCGCCGCCCAAGGGGGTCTATGGAAGATCCCCGCCGGCACCGCAGGAGCCCTGCAGGATCCCGTAGTCAGTGCCAGAAACGGAACGACGATGCATCCCTCGGTGTCGGCGACTCGGCGAGTCTCTTCATGGAATTCCATCAGGTTGACGCAGTAGTCCGCGACTTGGTCTCGGTCAGAATTCGTGATCGCATTTCGTTTGAACTCGATGACCGCGATGATTCCCTTCCCAAGAAGAACGCAGTCCAGTCTGAGCCCCCTGCGTCGAAGATCGTATTCAAGGACTACGTGCTCGTAGTCGGCGAGTTCTTGAGAGTTCAACGTCTCTTGCAGGACCTCGACCATTCGCGTCTTTTCGTCGAGATTCGTCTGAAGCACCCCCACACTGGTGTTCCACTCCTCCACCTGCTCGGGCTCAACCCGAAGGCCTCCCATATTCGCCGCCGTCGACAACTCCCCCACGACGGTGCCCAGAGGATCCCGGAGAAACTGGATGCGTTCTTTTTGATACCAAGCCAAGCCAGGGGTCATTGCCTTGCTCCGCGAGAAGAGAGTTGATGGGACGGATGGTGGCCAGGATACACGAACTTGCTTCGTTCTCCTGTTCCCAGCGACTCCCCCAACCGGAACTCAGATGGCGGAAGCGCAGACCGGACCGCCCCAATCATGGCTTGGTCGATATGGGCCACGGAGTTTCGGCCAAACTGAGCTGGTCTTGATAGGGTCGAGCGCGGCCACGCGTTCTCGAACCACGCGGGGGCGGACTTGCCGGAGTCGAGGAGGCGGCCGTAGCAGGCGCGGATGCGGTCGGTTTCGTGGTCGCGTTCGTCGTCGGCACCGCGGGAGACGGGGCGGCGGCGGTGAACGGAATTTGGGTCGGGCGCGGGTGCGAGGGGGGATCCGGGGCTGACTAGCCGAAGAGTTCCTTCGCGATGTCGGACTTCTCCATTCCCAGGTGCGCCGCCACGTCGCCCAGAATCCCGCTCAGTGTTCCGGTCTTGAGCGACTGATGCGCGGGAATTGTGACGTGGTTTTCACCGCCGGTCTGCGTCGTCAACCGGATGTGACTGCCCGTCTGGCGCGTGATGCTGTAGCCGTACTTCATCAGCAGCCTCGCCAGCTCATCGCCGCTGAGATCTCGCGGCAACTTCATACAGGCAGGACTTCGTCCCGCACGAGGTGAAGGCGGACCATCCGGGGCCTTTCGCGCTCGTCCTCGAAGTGACAGCGCACGGAGTCCAGGATGCTGGAGCGCAATTCGTCGAGTGTCTCCGCTTCGGTGAAGATACTGGCACCCAGAGCTCTGGCGGTGTAGCCGCCCTCTGCCGCTTCCTCGACCACGAAGATCAGCTCATTCATTGACTGCATCATACAAGACGGGGTCAGCCCTGAGGCATGACATCCGCGGGCCCGGCCGTGTCGGCCCTCTACGCCGAGGGCACGTCCCCTACCCCCCCATCCCCGCCACCGCCTTCCGGATCGCCTCCAGCACCCTCGCGTCCTTCTCGCTCTTCTCCATCTCCACCAGCCTCGCCCGGACACGGTCCTTGCCGGCCTCGAACAGCTCGGCCGCGCTGCGGGAATAGGTGATGCCGAGTCCGCGGGCGGAGAAGGTGCGGACGATGGGGGCGGGGTCGGCGAGGAGGCCGAGGAGGAGGTCGACGTCGGGCTCGCGGTCCTTGCCGCCGGCGTAGTTGCCGGCGACGCGGGCGACGGCGGCGCGGATTTCGGGGTCGGGGTCGGAGCGGAAGGAGGCGAAGCGTTCGCGGGCCGGCGGGAGGGGCACGGCGTGGAGGGCGCGGAGGAAGATCAGGCGCGCCTGGCGTTCGGTCGGATCAGGAAGGGTGGCGAGGCGGGCGGCGGCGGCTTCGTCGTTGTCGCCGGCGAGGAAGACGATCGCCCGCAGGGACACCGCTTCCAGTTTCGAATTGGACAGCGCCTGGAGGGATTTGCGGAGCCGGGCCATCCGCACCGGGTTGGGGGCCATCTGGTTCAGGGCGGTGAGCATGAATCCGCGGGAGTCGATCAGGGCCTGGAGGAGGTCGCCCTGGAAGGCGGCGTCGGCCCCGCCGAGGAGGTCGAGGATCCCGTCCTGCGCTTCGGCGGTCAGGCCCATCGCGAGGTTTGCGGCGGCCTCCGCTCGCACGGGTGCCGGGGCCTGCGCGTCGCGGGCGATAGCGAGGCTGACGTCGTCCACGTCCGGTTGCGGGTCTTTGACCGACCCGAGGAATTCCGACAGCCCCCTGAGGGCCGCGCGGCGGTTGGGGGCGGATTCAGAAGGGTCGAGGGCGCGGTTGCGGAGGAGGGAGAACCAACCGTCGCGGGCGAGCCCGCCGGCGTTGGCCTTTTCGCGCAGGTAGCACTGCGCGCTGGTCCAGTACTCGTGAGGCTTGTTCTCGAACTCGGAGAGGTCCTGGGCGAGCCAGTCGTTCACGGTGCGGCTGCGTTCGGTGGCGAGCCGTTCGAACAGGATGGCGGGGGTGTAGCGGACGATGACGACGCGCTGGCCGTCGAGGACGGAGGTCAGGTTGGCGGCGCACAGGAGGTACCAGAGCGCCCACTCGGCGGCGTCGGGGTTGCAGAGCACGTCGCGCGTGAGCAGCGAGCGCTCCAGCGCCCGGGCCAGTTCCTCGTCCCCGGCGTACAGCTCGACTGTCAGGCCGGTCTGTTCCCGGAAGCGATCGAGGGCTTCCTCCACGGTCGCCACGGGTTTGATGTAGATCGGGTCGGCCCCGGGCTTCGGGGGCGGGAACGTCCCGGGCTTGCGGATCCGCTCGAGCGCCCAGGATTCCTCCTCGACGACCGCGTACGCCTGGAGGGCGGCCATGAGGCGCCCCTGGATTTCCGGGTCGGTGGCGCGCTCGAGCTCGGCGCGGACGGCTTTTTCGGCCCGTACGCCGAGGTGAACCAGAGCGGTGAGGGCGGCCTCGCGCTTGACGACGTCCTCGTCACCCAGATCGGTGACGAGGCCGGCGACGGTCTTCGCGACGTCGTCTTCCGCGCAAAGAGGGCCGGCGAGGAAGAGGAGAACGGCAAGCGGGGCGAGGCATCGAGGCATGGGGCACCACGGCAGGTCGGAAGGAGAGGGGATTTCTACGCCGGCTCGCGCACCGGGGCGCCTTCCATCCAGAGGGCGTCTGCGCACAGGTCCAGCCCGTCGGGCCATTCGATGTAACGACCGTCGGGAGCGACCCTGACGGACCTGGGGTAGTCGCTTCGGGAGAGAGCCGCGTAGACCCCGCCCTTTTTCACGAGAGGCGCGAGATTGAACACGCGCGTGCTCCCGTCGTCGAAGGTCAGTCGGAGAGAGAGCTTCCCGCCGACCTCAAGTCGAGTGATCCTGTGCATCTCTTCCATCGTGCGGCCTCCTTAGTCCAGCGGAGGTAGTGTAACCAGCGGGCGGGCCTGCCGAGCGAGTTCCCAGTCCGCGAGCAGCTCCGCCTGGTGAAGAGCCGCCCACTCGAGCACCCTTGACCTGACCCGGGGTGGAGCATCGCCGGTCAAGATCCGGATCAGAATGCCGTAGAAGGCCGAGACAATCGGCACGATGCTCTCCCTTTGAAATTGCGCGGCAACCTCATACCGGCAGGACTTCGTCCCCCTACCCCCCCATCCCCTTCATTGCCTTCCGCACAGCCTCCAGCACCCGCGCGTCCTTCTCGCCCTTCTCCATCTCCGCCAGCCGCGCGCGCGCGGCGTCCAGGCCGGCGTCGAAGACCTCCTCGGCGTGGCGCGAGTAGATGACGCCGAGGGACTGGGCGGCGAAGTGACGGACGAGGGGGGCGGGGTCGGCGAGGAGGGAGAGGGCGAGGCCGGCGTCGGACTCGCGGTTCTTGCCGCCGGGGTAGTAGCCGGCAAGGTGGACGGTGGCGGCGCGGACTTCGGGGTCGGCGTCTTTGGCGAAGGATGAGAAGCGCTCTTTGGCTTTCGGATCGGGGCTGTCGCGGAGGGCGCGGATGAAGTAGAGGCGCGCCTTGAGTTCGGCGGGATCGGGGAGGGTGACGAGGCGCGCGGCGGCGTCCTTGCTGCCTTCCTGGATCAGGACGATCGTCGAGCGCAGGGCGATGGATTCCGATTTCGATCCGGCGAGGGTCTTGAGGGTGTTCCGGAGCTTCTCGACTTTCTGCGGATGGGCGTTCATCCGTTGCCGGGCTGTGATCGCGAAGATGCGGGTGTCGATCAGGCTTTCGAGGAGGAAGCCCTGGATGTCCGCGTCGGTTCCGGCGAGGAGGTCGAGGAGGCCGTCGTGCGCCGCCGGGGTCAGGCCCATGGCGATGCCGCGCGCCGCTTCCTGCCGCATGGACGCCGGGGCCTGCGTGTCGCGGGCGATAGAGAGGAAGAGGTCGTCGACGTCCTGCTGGGGATCGGGGATGGCGCCCAGAAAGACGGAGAGGCCGACCAGGGCGGCGGTGCGGTTCGGGGCGGACTCGGAGGCGTCGAGGGCGCGGTTGCGGAGGAGCGCGAACCACGCGTCGCGGTTGAGCCCGCCGGCGTTGGCTTTCTCCCGGACGAACCGTTTGGCGCTGAGCGAGTAGTTGGCGGGCCCCGTTTCGAATACCTGCAGGTCCTCTTCGAGCCAGTCGCGGACGACGCGGCCCGGCTCGCGCGCGAGCCGCTCGAACAGGAGGGCGGGGGTGTAGCGGACGATGACGACGCGCGTGCCGTCGACGACGGAGGTCAGATTGGCGATGCAGAGGAGCTGCCAGAGAGAGCGCTCGGCGCAGCCGGGGCCGTGGGCGTTCGCGCTCATCGGGAGCGGCGCGAGCTCGAGCATGCGGGGCAGGTCGGGATCCCGGGCGTACGGCTCGATCGTCACACCGGACTGCTGCCGGAGGAGCTCGAGGGCGTCTGCGACGGAAGGGAGCGGGGGGATGAGGACCTCGTTGCATCCTTCCTTCGAGGGCGGGAAGGCCTCCGGCGTGCGGATGCGCTCCAGGGCCCACGCTTCCTCCTCCGCGACCGTGTACGCCTGGAGGGCGGCCATCAGGCGCCCCTGGATTTCGGGGTCGGTGGCCTTCTTCAGCTCGGCGCGGACGGCTTTCTCGGCCTTGACGCCCAGGTGAATGAGGGCGGTGAGCGCGGCCTCGCGCTTGTCGACGTCGTCGTCGCCCAGATCGGCCACGAGGCCGGCGACGGCCTTTGCGACGTCGTCGTCGGCGCGCAGAGGGCCGGCGAGAACAAGAACCGCGAGCGGAGCGAGCCAGGGTCGCATGGGGAACCTCGAGGCGGGGTTTGAGGAGGGAGAGTAACATCCGCGATGCGGCGCATCCCACGACGATCCTGATACACTTCCCACGGGCGCTCGTGCGCGAGGGTAAGGACCTGTTGCGCGAAGGGCACGACGAGCGGCTGGAGCTGATGATCCAGACGCAGAAGAAGATCGCGCGGTCGCTGGACCTGACGGAGAAGCAGGCGGCTGCGCTTCAGAAGATGAGCTCGGTTCCGAACTTCCAGGTCCGGTAGCACAGGAAACTCTTCCACTCACCCGCAAGGAGGAAATTCATGGCGGTATCGATCTTCGTGAAGTCCGCGCGGCGGACGTGCGCCCTCGTCTTCGTCCTCGCCGGCTGCGCTTCCGGCACGCGCGTCACCCACGAGAACCTGAACGGCGTCCTCTGGATCCAGACGTCGGCGGAGTATTACGCGGCCTGCACGAACACGTACGCCGCCGCGCGCGGGCAGCTCGACCGCGCGCTGGCCGACCCGGCGTGGACCGCGCCCCTCGAACAGACCGGGGGCGCCGCGACGCTGCCGCCCGCCGTCGTCCTCGACGTCGACGAGACCGTGCTCGACAACTCCGCGTTCCAGGCGAATCTGACGGCCACGAACGGGAACTGGAGCCGGGAAGCGTGGAATGCGTGGTGCCGGGAAGAGCGGGCCGGGGTGGTGCCGGGCGCGGTGGACTTCTGCAACTACGCGGTCGAAAAGGGCGTGACGCTCCTGTTCATCACGAACCGCGACGCGCAGGTGGCCGAGGCCACGATGCACAATTTCGCGAAGGTCGGGCTCCCGTTCGACCCCGCGCGCGTGCAGGTGATCGGAAAGACCGCCGAATCCGACAAGGCCGCGCGGCGGAAGGCGCTCTGCGAGAAGTACCGCATCGTCCTGCTCGTCGGGGATCAGCTCGGCGATTTCCTCTCGGTGCCGAAGGAAACCCCGGCGGCGGACCGCATCCTGCTCGCGAAGCGCGAAGCCGAGCGCTGGGGCCGGCAGTGGATCGCCCTGCCCAATCCGACGTACGGCGACTGGGAGCACATCCTCACGGATTCGAAGGCGTCGGACGAGGAGAAGCTGAAGGAGAAGTTCGGGTTGCTCAAGAGGTAGAAGCGCAGGGCGGGCCCCCTACTTGAGGAGTTCGGGGTGGGTCTTCCGAAGCCAGCGGGCAACTTCTTCCCGCAAGCGCGTAGCCATATCGCGCATTGCAAGCGCGTCTGCGTCGGAAACCGTCCCGGCGCGTACGTAGCCGGTGACATTGCGTTTCTTCCGGAAGGAGTCGAAGGCACTCACGAGGGCGACCTCCGCGCCGATGGTTTCGCGAAGTGACTGGATGACCCGGTAGTGATGTTGATCGCGCGTGGCGCGAAATCCGGCAGCGGCGAGGGCGGCGGTGGCGGCCAGCAACGCCGCGTTGCAGGCGATGTTCATCTTCCAGTCTGCGCTCAGACTGTCAGCGGCGCTGTCGGCGCTGTCGCGCCTGGAGGCGTCGAGCAGGTCGCGAATCTCCTCCGGGCTGGACTTGTGGGCTGTCAGCCAGCCGGCCCGTTCCCAGTCGTTCAAGCTCATCCGGTCCTCCGATGACAAACAACATCGGCCCTGCAAGCACGCTCGTCAGGAAGTGGTGTCTTTCGCGGATCTTCGCACGGAATTCGGCGGGAGAGTAGAGGGTCGGATTGACTTCGCGTCCCAGGCGTTCCTGCGTCGGCGCCAGGGCGCCCGAGAGTTCGATGAACGGCGGGTCCCCGACGATGAGCAGGTCGAGATCGCTCGTGCGGTGCAGCTCGCCACTGGATGCCGAACCGAAGACGAATGCAAGGCGGATGCGGCCGGCGAGCGGGGCCAGTGCTTCCCTCAGGATGTCAGCAATGGCTGAGGTCTTGACGAAGAGCGAGTAAAGCTCCGGGTAGATCGACGACTGTCGATCGGCCTGGTAGTAGACCTGTCGGCCCTGCACGGTCCGGGTGAGCAGGCCTGCACGGGTCAACAGGGCCAGTTCCCGCTGGACGGCGCCCGGCGCAGACCCTGTCTGCCGGATGATCTGGCGCACGTACAGGGCCTCGTCGGGGTGAGTCAGAAGCCAGCCGAGGATGCGGCGGCGAGTTTCGCCGAAGAGGACGACAGCGGGATCCGAGGAATCACGACTCGTTCTCATAAGGAGTACAATCGTACTCATTTGGCGAACGATTGTCGAGCGAGATCGAGCGTGGCGATACGCCCGGTATTCACCTGCCCGTGGATAGAATGCGGCAGAGGCAGGTGCTCTCCCGAAACCCGATGAGGATCAGTTCATGAATCACCTGATTGTCGCAACCACCCTCGCCCTCCTCCTCCTGGCGCCCCCCCTCCGCGCCGAGGAAATCCCGTTCACGCACGAGAGCTTCGACGGGTACAGGATCGAAGCGAAGCTCGCGCTGCCCGAGGGCGTGAAGGAGGGGGACGTCACCCGCGTCGTCGTCCTTCTGGGCGGGTCGGGGCCGTACGACATGGACCTCGATCTCACGACGGTCTCGAAGGACCAGAAGACGAAGAACCTGTGGCTGAAGGACGTCAGCGACGTGCTGGCGGCGAAGGGGTTCGCGGTGATCCGGTACAACAAGCGCCCGTTTCAGCTCGGGGGGATGGTGAAGGCGGTGAAGGCGGAGAAGCGGGAGCCGACGGACGGCGAGAAGGCGCTCATCAAGGGGTTCCAGGAGAACCCGCTCAAGTGCTACGTCGACGACTGCAAGAGTTTCGCGGAGGGCGCGCGGAAGCGCTTCCCCAAAGCGAAGATCTTCCTGCTGGGCGGGAGCGAGGGGACGCACGTGGCGCTGTGGGCGGCGAACGAGCTGAAGTGGATCGGCGGGGTGGCGCTGATCGGGTTCTATGCGCGGTCGCTGGACACGGTGACGTACGAGCAGATTGTCTGGCGGGACCAGGTCCAGTTCCGGGGGATCGACAAGGACGGCGACGGGTCGCTGTCGGGGGAGGAACTGAAGTCGGAGGCCGGGCTGGCACGCACGCTGGCGGCGCAGATGATTGCGCTCGATCTCGACGGGGACGGCAAGCTCAGCCTGATGGAGTACCGGACGTTCTGTCTCGTCGCGTGGTCGCAGGTCGGGGACATCGGGGACGCGTACCGCCGGCAGGAAGCGGCGTACCCGGCGATGTTCGAGATCCTGAAGGACGCGGCGTATCCGGTCGCGTTCTTCCAGGGGATGTGGGACAACCAGACGCCGGCGTGCAATGCGATGGCGGCGGACGTGCTGGCGAAGTGGGTCTGGAAGAAGGACACGCTCCGGTTCTTTTATTTCGCGAAGCTCGGGCACTGCCTCGATCCGCGTGAGTCCGGCGACGACCTGATGTACTCGCGCATCGACCCGGAGGCGGCGAAGAAGGTCGCGACGGAGATGGACGGGCTCTTCAAGTGACGCCGTGAGCGACTTCCTCCTCTACGGGGCGACGGGTTTCACCGGGCGGCTGATCGCGGCCCGGGCGGTCGAGCGCGGCCTGCGCCCGATCCTGGCCGGCCGGAGTGCGTGGCCGCTCGCGGGGCTTGCGCGGTCGCTCGGGCTGGCGCACCGGGTGTTCGGGCTGGAGGGCCCCGCGGACCTGGCGGACGTCCCGCTGGTCCTGAACTGCGCGGGACCGTTTTCGCAGACGGCGAAACCGGTGGTGGAAGCGTGTCTCCGGGCGCGGAAGCACTACGTGGACATCACGGGCGAGATCGATGTCCTCGAGGGGATCTTCGCGCGGGACGGAGACGCAAAGACGGCGGGGGTGATGCTGCTGCCGGGCGCGGGGTTCGACGTGGTGCCGACGGACTGTCTGGCGCGGCATCTGAAGGAGAGGCTGCCTGAGGCGACGCGGCTCGTGCTCGCGATCCGGGCGCGAACGAAAATGTCGCACGGGACGGCGGCGAC
>Ga0113563_10003236_pt1 | contig 10086 bp, 7 predicted proteins | sample Mud3Dept3metaG_FD_80117 | JGI IMG/M metagenome (GOLD analysis project Ga0113563, IMG submission 80117) | Freshwater wetland microbial communities from Ohio, USA, analyzing the effect of biotic and abiotic controls - Mud 3 Core 4 Depth 3... | ecosystem: Environmental > Aquatic > Freshwater >...
GAGATTGACGGTCTGAAACAGGCTTCGATCGCCATGGTTGGCTCAAACAAAGGAGCATATCTTGACCAAGATACCTCCGCAAATATCTGCGTTTTATCCTCCTTCAGAGCAGGCGTAGTCGTGGAAGTCAAAAAGAAAAACGGCACTGCCTTTGAACCGGATCTAATACCCGTGATAGGGATCATCAACGGCCGCCAGGTCCACATCGAAGGCATCGGAATCCAGGGAAGCAACATAGACGACCTGCTCTGCGGCATTGCCATCGGCAAGGTCACCCAGATGGTCTCCATTCGGAATTGCAGCCTGCACAGCCTTTTCGCTGGAGTCGTTTTTCCAGGCATCAGGCCATCCTCAAATGAAAGCGTGGCGGACGGGAACAACGACCTCCTCGTGGTAGAGCTATCGACCTTCGACAATGCCTACAATATTGTGTGCGCCGGGACGCAGCCTTTCGCTTGCGAGTACCGCTCTAACCGGTTCGCAGCATCCCGATCCATCTTCACAGGCACGCTGATGAGCAACCACTGGGGGCATTCGAGAGGCTCTCACAAGTTCAGTTCCAACCTGTTCGGTTCGACGAAAGCCAAGACGGAAGAGCCGATGGCCTACTTCGACCTGGCCCTCAACGAGGTAACAATTGACAGCAACCATTTCGAACCCGGCTTTGAGCGCGAAATCCCGGAGATCCTCCTAAGGGCTTTCCCTAAAGGAGGGAGCAGCGGCCGCACTGAACGGATCGCCTTCACGAACAACATCGTCAACTTCATGAACGTGAACAAAAACCCGAGTAAATTCCGGCCGCTTTTCGACGTTATGACCGGAAGCCCAATGATTATTCAAGGGAATCACTTTCGGGTAGGTACGGCGGTGCGGATCAAGGCACCAAGCGCAGTCTTGATCGGAAATACGTTTCTCCTGGCGGGTCCGCATGACTTGCAGATTTCCAATGAACCGCACGCGTTGCTCGGCCCCCCAGGGGATGTGGCCTCCGGCCGCTACGACCTCAACCATTTCATCGGAAGGGATTCCCTTGTAACCATTCGCCTTCCTTCGGGTGATCAACTCACCAAGGAAAAGCACTACCGGGTCCATCCAGCCGATAATGCATTTGAGATTACCAGGGAGGGAAAGGCTGAGATCGACCAGGCAATGACAACCGAGTTGCTGCTGAGCTATACTGCGGACGATTCGAGTCAGGTCGGTTTTCGGGCTTGGGGTGGGAACGCCTTCAATGCTCCTCACGGATGGAATAGTCAAGAATCGCTACTCTTTGGGAACAAAGCCGTCTATCGTGCGGCTGACGGCAGGCTATTAGAAATCAAGTTAGTATCGCAGACACAGGCGACTCATAGATAGTGCGCGACCTCCTTAATAAAGACTGGCCACTTGTCAGCGTTGTGGTGATCACATACAACAGACTCCATACGCTGAAAACGACCGTCGAGTCCTTCCGCGCCAATTGTGGCTACGAAAACTTAGAACTCATAGTTTCAGATGATGGCAGCCCCAAGAAGGTCAGAGATGAGATTTTTAGATTGCCTTTCGACAAGTTTGTGTTTGCAACGCGCAACGAAGGTCTTGGAGCAAACACGAACAAGGGTATCCGAGCCGCAACTGGCCAATATATTCTCCAGCTCCAAGATGATTGGGAGTGCCGGGGACCTTCAGACTTCCTTCATGACGGTGTCATGTTGATGGAAGACATTCCATGGATAGGTTTCATCCACTTCTGCGCTGTCGATCACCTGAGACTGTACAAGACGATACACGATAACAAAGGCAGAAAAATTTGTGTTTTCGAGAATGATCAATCCAAGGACTCAAGTGCTGTTTACAATTACTCCGATAGACCGCATCTCAAACGCAAGGATTTTCACGAACGAATTGGTTACTATAAAGAAAATGCTCCCATGACAGTTACTGAACTGGACTTCTGTAATAGGTTTGTATCACAAAACAAAATATCGGCTGCCCACATCCAAGGACTTAGTTGTTTTGTGCACATTGGTCAATCAAACAGCTTCAACCCGAGTGTGCGAAAAGCTCGCATAAAAGCGAGGTTGAAAGATTATTCCATTGCCCAGCCTATCCTAAAATTTTACGAAACTTTTAGACGACGAAGTGGCAGATACTAACTGTTTCAACTGACAGTGCTAATGGAAGACCTACTAACTACGCCAGCCTCATCGTCCAAGCATCTTGGAGATCGTGAAGGCTTTCTCAGATCTGCCCAAGTTTCAGTCAACGCCTTCTCTGGCTGGGGGGCGATTGTAGCAAGAGGCTTTCTCGGCCTTTTCCTCGTTCCATTCCTCATCTCCCACCTCGGGAAGGAAGTGTACGGACTCATCGGGGTAGTCGGAGTGCTTGTAGGATTTGCTACACTGGCGGACGTGGGTCTTTCTTCAGCCTTGGCTCGCCACCTCGCAGCCGCGATAGCAGTCGGAGACGATGAAGAGGTAAACCGTCTTGTCAGCACTGCAACTGGCATGTTTGTGACTGCTGGCACATTGATCGCCGGTATCTGTATTGTATGGTCGGAGCTCTTGGTTGACGTCTTGGTCGGAGGAGGGGAATCTACTAACGAGTTCCGGCGACAGGGAGCTATTCTGATCTCATGGTATGGCTCGCCCTTAATCTTCATCTCATTCATCAACCCGGTATTTACAGCAACGGTCAACGCTCATAACCGGTACGATCTCACGAACACAATAAACACTGTCTGCACGCTCCTGGCAGGTATTGCTTTAATTATGGTGTTGCCTTTGTCGAATTCTGTTCTTACGGTTTGGATCGGAATCGCACTCGGATCTCAGATCTTTATCGTAGCAGCGATCTCCTTCACAGCATACAGGCTAAGGCCTTCTTTGCGAATTCAATTTGGCCTTTTCAGCAAGCGAACCTTTAGGCGACTATTTGCTTTCGGCGGACGGGTCTCTGCACTCCAGATCTCTCACCGATTAAGCTTACAGATTGATCCAATGATACTATCCCACTTCCTGGGACCGGCATCTGTGGCCATTTATAGACCAGCCGCCGTGCTAGTCTCGCTGGTTCGTCCGGTCGCCCAGGTTTTGGCCATGCAGAGTGAGCCTCTCGTCACGACTTACCATGTAACCGAGAGAAGTGAACATCTCAAGCAAATGCTCATACGAGGAACACGTTATACCATGCTCCTAGGCATCCTTCCATGCACAATACTTGGCGTCTTTGCTTCCTCGATTTGCGAGTATTGGCTGGGCCAAACGCTAGGTTCGGACACCCACACGACTGCAAACGTATTGCTAGCTTGGGTTATCGTGGACTTTTTTTATTATGCGGAGGGCAATCAATACGCGGTCTTTACTGGAACAAATCACCTCGGTTTTCCAACATGCATAGACGTTCCCCTTTGTATTTTAAACGTAACGTTATCAATTTTCTTAGTTGGATACACCAGCATAGGCATCATCGGAGTGGTCCTCCCGACAATCTTGACAAGTTTCGTTAGAAGACCGATTCTTGCAATATATGCAGCCAAGTGCATTGGCCTCTCATCCAAGGAGTATTTTATGTCCTCATATCTCAGGCCTCTTACGGTGTTCATTATACTATTTTCGATTGCTCTCCTGCTCCAACTGTGCACGTCACCACCAACCCTCATAGTTTTATTTGCAAGCTGTGCTTTGGTTTCTACCGCATGGGCTGCCCTCTGTTGGTTCGTGGGATTTAGTGAGCCCGACCGCGTGACCTTTCGAGAGCTTCGGAAGCGGTTTGCACGGCGCACCTCAAGGAAGAGGTCAAAGACTTCTAATATCTAAAATCCGAAAATCCCCAGAATATAAACACCCGTCAAGACAAATTTTGTTCCCGGCGAACCGTGAGCTAGATTGAAAGGATAGCCATAGCAATGACATCACGGAATGGCAAAGATATCAGCATTATCATTCCTACTTTTGGGCGACATAAGATACTCATTCAAACGATTGAGAGTGTGCTGAAGCATATGCCTTATAAAGGCGAGTTAATCGTGGTCGATCAGAATGAGAGGCATCCTGAAGACGTTGCCAAGCAGCTTGCCGTATGGCAGGAAGCGCATGATATAGAGTTAATAAAATTAAGCCGACCGCATAAATGCGTAGCGCGAAATGTGGGAGCCACTAAAGCGCAGTCGAGTATCGTCTTGTTTTTGGATGATGACGTAATCATTTCACCGCACCTGATGGAAGAGCACCTGAGAGCGCACAACGAACACGAATGCTGCGCCGTCGTAGGAGAGATTTATCAATGGAGGAACCACATCTCGGTCAATTCTCAAATTGATGCTGGGATGAAAACCCGTCCTCACTATGGATATGGGAAACCCCGCTGGATAACTCATCTTGCAAGTACCAATGTGAGTCTTGAAAAAGAAGTATTCACATGTGTAGGCGGTTTTGACGAGAACTTCGTTGGTGCTGCTCACGCAGAGGACGACGACCTCGGGGAACGACTTACCGCTGCTGGTCACAGGGTCCTGTTTCACCCGAACCCCTGGATCGTACACTTGAGGGCCCCACAGGGAGGATGCCGGATACCTGCTTCTACCTGGCCTGAATGGACGAAAAGCGTCGGTACCCTGATTTATGCATTTCGCCACGGATTCAAGAATGGCTTGGCGCTGCAATATTTTAAGATCGCGGTGCGTCAAGGTCCGCTCAGGCGAGAAAACGTGGTCAAGCCTTGGCGATGGGGAACAGCGTGGACGCATTTCTTCTATGCGGTTCTGTTTGCCTTTAGACAAAGAAATAGAGTTGTTTCATCGATAACGTGTCCGGCAGACCATTGCGGGCGACCATGACAAGGCTGCTCCACTGCGTCGAAACGATCATGTGTTGAATTTCGATGAAAAGCCTTCGCGTCATCTACGTCGGGGACCTGAGGTCCGAAGTATGGGGAACGTGCCTGCAGCGAATGCGGGCCCTACAGGACTTGGGCCACGCAGTGATTGGAATTAATGCAGTTCAGAGTGGGGCAATAGGCCTCCTTCAACGCCTGCAGATCAAGGTAGTTGGGTTTCGCCCCGACCACTATCTGGGATGGCTAATAGGCCGAGCAGTCCGCCGAATACGGCCGGATGTTCTCTGGCTGGATAAGGCACTGACGGTTTCCGCCCAAACTCTGTGCCGGGTTCGTGAGATACAGCCGTCCATTGTGATCCTGGGTTACTCGCCTGATGATATGATGAATCCCTCAAATCAGTCCAAGTGTTGGCTCAACTCTTTGCCTTTGCACGACGCGTATCTGACGACGAAGAGCTATGGTGTTGATGAACTGAAAAGCCTTGGCTGCAAGACGGTGCTGTTTGTCGCAAACGCTTACGATCCCTCGCTTCACAGGCCTTTCGAAGTAACACCTTCGGAACGTCAATTCTTGGGGGGACCGGTGGGCTTCGTCGGCGCTCCTGAAAAGGAACGTGCGGAAAATATCGCATGGCTAAGTGGACAGGGAATCTGTGTCAAGGTTTGGGGTGACGGCTGGAAAGCCCTAAAGCGCAAATCCGGTGCAAATTATTTGGTGGGAGGCGGTAGTGTGTGGGGTACGGCCTATGTCAAGGTACTTTCTTCCTTCGACATCAACCTGTGCTTCCTGCGAAAGGTGAACCGTGATCGGCAAACCACCCGCAGCATAGAAATTCCAGCCTGTAAGGGTTTCATGTTGGCTGAAAGAACCGATGAGCATTTGGGTCTCTTCGAAGAAGGAAAAGAGGCCGAGTTTTTCAGCTCTAATGGAGAACTCCTCGATAAAGTGAAGTTCTATCTCGCGCACGATAGCGAGCGAAGGCAAATTGCATTGGCGGGTCACAATCGCTGTGTGGAGGGAGGATATAGCAATCAGGTTCGCCTCAAGAAAGCTTTGTCCAAGATCGACGCGCTCAGGGAAAGGTAAGGATCCGCATCTTGAGTGAGATTAAGACGATCTCCTCTGACGAAACCTTATCTAGCAGAAATACTGTCCTCTACGATACAAATGGAGGTCGCTCATCAAGGCTCCAGCGAATGGGATGGTTTTCGTGGCCATTTCTCATCATGCTTTTTGCGCTCCCCTTACTCATGGTGTTAAGGCTGCAAGGAGAGGCCTGGCCGGCGCTTTTGGCTTACATAAACTGTGTCTTCGGTATAACAGCTGTAATTCTCTTCGCGAGAAAGGCCAGGATCGATTGCGCTGTACCAGTTCTTTTCCTACCTCTTCTCGTTGTGGCTTGGCCTCTAGCTTCTATCTATTTCGCGATGTTCTATCCCAAGATGTCCTATGGACTAATACACGTGAGCGTGAAGATGCTTACAGGAAATGACAAGATGCAACTTTCGGTTCTCCTGTTCCTTTGTGGGTACCTGCCGATTGTGTTCCTTGCTATCTGGGGATCGACTCTCAAGCCCGGAGGCTACACGGTCAAAACCAGCGCAGTGGTTAATGTTGTTGCCGTCCTCGCGATTATTATTCTCACTGTCAACGGAATCTCAAAAATCCAACCGTTCCCTGGACCTATGGTATACGTTTTCGATGGACTGCTGATCTACTCACAGGGTCTTCTATTCCTTCCCGGTGCGCTTATCACGCGTACAAGCAGAGCTGTAAAGGTGCTTCTGGCAGTTTTTCTCCCGTTTATGGTATTCTTTTATACACTTGGAAACGCCAGGGGAATGGCGATGGTTCCTATCGCCATGTTTACCTTCGGCATTCTTTTCTTTAGCGATATCAAGAACAAAACCAAATTCGTAATCCTCGGGGCGATCATTCTCCTTCTTCCGACTTATGTTGTCGTAGGAAATACAACCAGGGTGCTGACAGGTTCAATCGGCTTCAACAACCTTGAAAAGAGATGGGACGCCTTGCAACGGTGGGAAGAGGTGACCGATAAAACACCGGTGGTCGCCTCCACCTTCGGCAGGCTATTTTTTACAGGGGGACATTCGATCATTACCCGAACGCCGGAAGAGAGACCATTCCTGCCTTTCGAATTGGGTTTGTACGTAAAGGAGATTGCGGCTTCATTGTTACCGGGCAGGTCCTACTATGAACCGGTTTACCGCGGAAACCGCATACTCTCTGAATATGGATTCCTGATCACCAAGCAGACATCGGTGGAAGTCTCCATGCTGGGGAACCTGTGGCTCCTCGGCGGCTACCCCTTCATTTTCCTCGGCGGACTGGCCGCTGGGCTCCTCCACTGGTTTCTGATGACCATTCTCCGGATGGCAAAAAAAAGGAATGCACTGATAGGGCTGCTGTTTCTCGGAGTCGTCGGCAGCACACTTTTGAGGGCTTCTGGTCAGGACATAATTTCCCAGTTTCGCACGATTGTATGGCATCTCATTTTCGCGTGGGTCTTTTGGTTAGTGAGTGCAACGCTCTCAGGTTATTGGTGGAGCCGGAAGTCAAAAGAATCGATCCCAGGGTGCTGAACTCACTTCCCTATGAACGGCTTTAGAGAAGACCTATACCGCGGTTATGTATCTAGGTTTCGGAAAAACTACCTTTCCAGAACTGACCAGGCTCGATGGTCCTACACGGCCTGGGCGGAAAGAAAGTACCTACCTTTGCTCAGAGGCCTTTCCAAGGATGCGCCGATCTTGGAGTTGGGATGCGGGCCCGCTTATTTTCTGGAATTCCTGAGAGCGCGGGGCTTTTCAAATGCGGTAGGGATCGATGCGTCGTCGGAACAGATCTCCCTCGCTCTTACCCGGGGACTCGTTGTCCAACAAGCCGACGTTTTCCAATTTTTTAATGAGAACCGGAAAACCTATGATGCCATTGTCGCCCTCGATTTCCTTGAACATTTCACACGGGACGAATTGAGTGAACTCATCCCTATGGTTTTCCGATCGCTGAACCCAGGCGGCAGGCTGATCATCAGCACCCCGAACGGGCAAGGTCTGTTTGCCGGGGAGGTGATTTTCGGTGATCTGACCCACATGACCATTTTCACTCCCAGTTCGCTCGCCCAACTGCTGACGGCGCATGACTTCAGCGAAGTGCAATGCCGGGAAACTGGGCCTGTGGCCAAGAACGTGGCCGGGTTCATCCGTGTAGCCTTTTGGGGAGGAGTTAGATTCATGGCAAAGGCATCACGGTTCGTTCAGACCGGCAAGCGGCAGGATATCTGGACGGAGACCTTCCTTTGTCTTGCTTACAGAGAGGATCGACCTCACGGTGTTTCGCCTGATGGTTCGACGAATCAAGCGCAAAACACGGACGGAGATCGGCGTATTCCATGAGCCTAAACTACCTCTCCGTCGTCGATGGCTTCTTCCCGGACCGCCCCACTGGCTCCGCGCGCGTAGCATGGGACGTTGCACAGATGGTGAGGGATATCGGGCACAATGTCACAGTGTTCTGCCCGAAACAGTTTGATGCCGCCAAGGACGTTTGCGAGCATGAAGGGATCTCAGTCGTGCGGTACGTTCTTCCGAAGGTTCACGCGCTTGATCCACTGAAAATCGCGAAGCGCAGAAATCGCGGAGTCATGGCGGCACGCGCGGCTATTGTTCATAAACGGTGGGATATCGTGCATATTCATTCTCCCTTGGAGGGGAGCATCGTATATGCTCTCTTGGGAGACGGCCCCCGATATGTCAGCACAGTCCACTCGCCTGCGGTTTTGGAGCAAGAAATCATATGGGTTGCTCAGGGATTGCAGGGCCGGATAAAGTTGCTGTTTGGGAAGGGGCAGCTGAAAAGGATCGAGAGTGGCGTTCTTAGGAAGGCTCATGCGATCCAGGCCCTCTCACAGTTCACCAAGAGCGTAATTGACGCCACCTACTTCGTTGGAGCGAAAGTCTCGGTCATCCCTCACTGGTGCAGAACCGACTTTAGGCGAAAATTATCGAAAAACAATGCCCGTAGAGAGATCGGCTGGTCAGAGGACGCGAAGATAGTTTTTACCCTGCGGCGGCTAGCCCCCAGGATGGGACTTGATCTGGCTATAAAGGCGATGGCGCCTCTTTTGTTGGAACGGAAGGAGCTAAAATTTATTATTGCTGGCAGCGGCAAACTGGAAAAATCGCTCAAAGCGCTCTCGGCTTCTCTTGGAGTAAGAGACAGAATCTGTTTTCTCGGCCAGCTGACTGATGAACATTTGAAACGATGCTACGAGGCCGCAGACCTCTTCCTACTTCCCACAACGGCCCTGGAATGTTTCGGTTTGATTATTCTGGAGGCACTTTCATTCGGCCTTCCGGTCATGGCAACCGACGCTGGCGCGATCCCGGAAGTGATGAGACCAGTGCTACCTGATTTTATAGTGCCGGCAGGACGAGAAGATGCCCTTCGGGAACGTTTGAATTGCTGGTTAAATGGTAGCCTCATACCCCCACTGCCAGAAACATTATGCGAATACGCTTCCAAAAACTACTCCGAAGAGGCTGTATATCCACGGCTGAAAGTGTTTCTGGGCTTCGCGCAAGTCCCATGATTGTCAGATAGCCATGGGTTTCGCTTTCAGAGATTCCAGTCAGCTAGTGAATCAGTGACCAAAGAGGGCTTCGCCAGAGATGCGAATAGGCATAGATGCATCCAACATTAGGGCTGGTGGTGGCCTTACACATCTTACTGAACTGCTTTTCAACCTATCCCCTGCGAAATTCGGGATTGACAAAGTCATTATCTGGGCAAGCAAGTCAACGTGTTCGAAGATTGGGAAGAGAGACTGGCTTCATATTCACTATCTCCCTGCGTTGGACGGGAGTCTGCCAAGGAGAATCTGGTGGCAACAGATAACGCTACCGGAATTGTTGAGGGCAGAACATTGCAATGTTTTGTTCTCTCCTGGTGCCATAGTGCCCTTGATGACCAGAGATAGGATTACTAAAATAACGATTTCCCAAAACCTATTGCCGTTTGACGATAAAGCAATTGCTGAGTACCCACCTTCTCAGCCACGGTTAAAGCTTCATCTCGCCATCTTGAAATTTTTTCAGACATTGTCTTTTAGGCGCGCAGATGGAGTAATCTTCCTCACTGAATTTGCAAAAAACTCGGTTTTAGAAAAAACTGGGAGCTTCCTAGGAAGAACACAGGTCATACCCCACGGATTGAATTCCGCTTTCTGTTCCTCACCGCGGATTGCAA
>Ga0113563_10003239_pt1 | contig 10084 bp, 7 predicted proteins | sample Mud3Dept3metaG_FD_80117 | JGI IMG/M metagenome (GOLD analysis project Ga0113563, IMG submission 80117) | Freshwater wetland microbial communities from Ohio, USA, analyzing the effect of biotic and abiotic controls - Mud 3 Core 4 Depth 3... | ecosystem: Environmental > Aquatic > Freshwater >...
CCTCTTTCTCTTTTCGGTGGGGAGGAAATACGGGAGAAGGCTGGTCGAACACAAAACCTTCCAAAAAAGGATTTCGCCCGACAGACTTTCAAAACTTGAAGGGGAATTCACGAGATGGGGGAGCCTGGTCGTTTTTTTTGGAAGGCTCCTGCCGGGAGTGAGGGCACAGATATTCCTCGCGGCTGGGACACTTCACATGAACCGTGCCCTATTTTTTCTCACGGATGCCATTTCCGCATCAGTGAACATATGTCTGTGGGGGGGGATGGGCTATCTGGGTGCGGCAAACATAACGACGCTTAAAACCCACATTTCTAGAATTGAGCTCTTTGTATTTCTTGCCTTGTTGGCAACCATCGGAGGCGGATTGTTTCTCAAGTATTGCAGAAAAAGCAGCAAGCCTGTGTGACCCGCTGCACGATGGACTCCTGAACCATGGGGCCCCACGGCCAAGGCCGCGGTCTCCTGTTTAGGTGGACGAAGATATGTTTGACAAATACAACATTTCTTGATATACAAACATTCATCGGAGATGGCCTGAGTGGAGGTTAGCAATATGAACCTCTCCGGCAAACTGGCCGTCATTACGGGTGCATCAAGAGGAATCGGCCGGGCTCTGGCGAAAGAGCTTGCAAGCCGCAACTGCAACCTCCTGCTGACCGCTCTGGAAAAGGACGAACTGACCTCTCTTTCGGAAGCACTCAAGACCTGTCCTGTTCGTGTTGCCTTCCTGCCTGCAGACCTGTCGGACCCTGAGCGCCGCAGGGAGTTCGTCGATTGGGTTTCGCAACAGCCAGTCCCTCCCGATATCCTTGTCAACAATGTGGGAATGGGTGGGCATTTCGGAAGGTTCGAGGATCAAGACCTGAGTGATATCGAGAAGACAATCGCACTCAATATCCTCCCACTGGTACACCTCACCCACGCCCTGATCCCTGTTCTAAGAAAACATCCCTGCGCCCGGATCATCAACATCAGTTCCGGAATTGCGAGACTTCCCTACCCGGGTCTTGCGGTTTATGGGGGGACCAAGGGGTTCATATCGAGCTTCAGCGAATCGTTGTCCTGTGAACTTGCCGGCACACCCGTCCGCGTCCTCTGTTTTCATCCCGGATTCACCATGACGTCCTTCATCAGCGCCTCGAAAATGGACCTTCAAAAGGTTCCGAAGAATTTGATCCACACACCCGAGGAGGTTGCGTCGAAACTGATACAGGCCATTGAGAGAGACAGACAATGGGCCTATTCTGATACCGCAACCCGCCTTTCAGCCTGGATAGGGACGCTTCTCCCCTCCCGGTTGAGGACATTCATCTTCAGAAACGCATTTTGGAAGCTGCCCGATGCAAAATAGACAAGGTATCCCTTCGTGGTTCGGACAGAACACATTCCTCTTTTCCTGGACGAATGCCTTCATCGCACTGGCACTCGTTGTCGTTTCCCTCTTCCTGTTTTGCTACTGGTATATGGTCAAGTGCGGGGAAAATGCAGACGGAGAACCTTTGGAAAGTCGGAAGAGTGCGGAACGGGTCGAACTTAAGAAAGAGCTTGAAGCGGATGTCGCATACCTGCAGAGCCTGGGCCCTCGCAATTCTGTTAACAGGGAGACCTACGCGAGACTTCTCGAGTGCGAAGGGTGGATCAGGCAGAGGTGGCAATCGCAGGGATATTCTGTAAAACATCAAACCTTCCGATTCGAAGGCAGGGACTATTCCAACCTTGAAATCGAACTTCCGGGCCGCGTTTCTCCTTCCGAGATCATCATCGTCTCTGCCCAGTACGATACCCTCCCGGATTCACCGGGGGCAAACAACAACGGGTCAGGGGTTGCCATACTTCTGAGCCTGAGCAATCTCCTGCGAAACGATACGCCTGACAGGACCCTCCGCCTGGTGAACTTCGTAAACGAGGAGGACCCCTTCTTCGATACCGAGAGGATGGGCAGTTATATCTACGCGAAGACATGCCGGGACAACCATGAGGACATCCGGGTCATGCTGTCCCTTGATGCGCTCGGCATTTATTCGGACGAACCCGGCTCTCAAACATTGCCCTTTCCATTCTCATTCATCTACCCGAACCGAGGCAATTTCCTGGCGTTCATTGGCGACCTCCGTTCCCGCAAACACATGCGACACGTGACGAGAGGTTTCAGGAAAGGCACTTCCTTCCCCATCGAGGCGGGTGTTGTCCCCACGTGGGTGAAAGGGGCAACCTGGTCAGACCACAGTTCGTTCTGGAAATTCGGCTATCCCGGAATTATGGTGACCGACACGGGCGCCTTTCGCTCCCATTCCCATAACACCAAAGACGACACCCTGGAGAAAATGAACTTCGAGGCCATGGCCCGAATCGTCTTGGGAATGGTCGGCGTTATTACCGAGCTTACGGAGAAAGAGAAATAGGTCCCCCATGATAAGTTCACCTGCTGCCTATCTGTTCTTCAACGGGGCGGTTGTCATCATGGCGGGGTTGTTACTGGGTTTCCCGTTAAGATCGGCGATCGTCACGAAGAGAGGGGACGTGAATGCCTGGCGGGTCTCACATTCCGTGCTGATCATGGACGGCCTGCTGATGCTGGTTGTGGGGCTTACCCTCCCCCACCTTCTCCTGGGCAGGCCGGCTCTCTGGGTGTTGGTCTGGTCCCTGGTGGCTGCAGGTTACGGGTTTCTGGTGGCGTTTGCAGTAGGTGCATGGAAGGGAATTCGCGGCCTGACGGCGAGACCGTTCGGCCTCAACACAGTCCTCTTCGGAGCCCATGTCGTTGGAGCGTTTGGGTCTCTTGTGGGGATCGCGATCGCGACCTTCGGTTACGTGAAGGCAATACGGCATCTTTCTCCGTAAAGGGTGTGAGATTGAGATATGGCTGACGTCGGTGGGCAGAGGGCACTTATAACCGGAGCCTCCTCAGGGATCGGGAAGGCCATTGCTTTTGAACTGGCCCGAAAGGGAGCGCGGGTTGTCATCGCGTCGCGCCGGTTTGACGTTTTGGAAACAGTCGTTGAAGAAATCAAAGACACCTTCCCCGAGGCTGTGCCCCCTCTGGCCATAGACTGTGATGTGACGAACAGGGAAGATGTCAGAAAGGTCATTGATTTCTGTGCGGACCACGAGGGTGGAATCGATATCCTGATCAACAACGCAGGAATCGGCGTCTATGGAGAATTTGAGAAAACTTCCCTCGAAGACGTTCAGTCCCTGATGGAGGTCAATTTTTTCGGCCCTGTTCGTTTTATCCTCGAAGTTCTTCCTATGATGAAGGAAGCGAAACAAGGCCTGATTGTCAATATTTCTTCCGTGGCGGCAAAGCACGGGGTCCCCTACCTCGGGGCTTACGGCGCCGCCAAAGCTGCTCTTGCAGTTCTGGGGCAGAGCCTTCGGGCGGAGCTTGCCGACAGCGGGGTGTCCGTTCTGACCGTCTACCCGGGCTATACCCAAACAGACTTTTTCAGGAAGGAGAAAAACGTCGGGGGTGCCCATAGGCCCCACAGGCCCTATGCTTCATCTGAGAAAGTGGCAAAAGCTGTGGTCGCGGGAATTGAAAAGGAGAAACACGAACTTATTCTTTCCTCGGAGGGAAAAGCGCTCGTCCTCTTTCAAAGCTTTATCCCCTGGATTGTCCGGAAGAGCATGGAGAGAACAGCTCGCCAATTGAGGAGCGAAAGGAGCGGGGGCGATGGCTAAGCCGAAACTGCAGATTATCGTCCTTTTTCAAAACCTGGGAGACAAGCAGGCGTATTTCGCCCGTTCTCCGGCCCCGCCTTTGTCAGGCGCCCTCGTGGCAGGTTTGACTCCGCCCGTCGTTGAAGTTGAACTCCTGCATGAAATGGTCCGTCCCATTGACTACAATACGGACGCTGATTTTGTCGCTCTCAGCTTCATGGATTTCTGCGCACCCCACGCATACGACGTTGCCAGCAGGTTCAGAAAGCTCGGGAAGCGTGTCGTGGCCGGCGGAAGATACCCGTCCACGTTCCCGGAAGAAGTCGTGCCTCACATGGATGCGGTCGTCATCGGTGAGGCGGAGCGAATCTGGCCTCAGGTGGTTGAAGACATGGTCAGAGGGAAGATGAAGAAAGTCTATGAAGCCCCTTTTGCCCCTGCCCTCGAGAACATCCCGCCTCCGCGCTATGACCTTGTCGAGCCCGAGTTCGCCGTTCCGGTGGTGACGGAAGCAACGCGGGGATGCAAGTACCGGTGCAGTTTCTGCCAACTGACGGTTAAACCCGCCCCATTTCGCTTCCGGCCGATAGAGGACGTCATCCGCGACTTGACGGCAACCAAGGCGTTGCCTTTCCGCAAACGAAAAATGGCGATGCTCCTGGACAACAACCTCGGTGGAGACATGGGCTACGCCAAGGAGCTCCTCAGGGAAATCGCCAAGCTGAGGCTGTGGGGGCTGGGGACCCAGTTCAGTTTTGATTGTCTCCAGGACAATGAGTTCGTCGACCTTCTGCTTGAAGCACGGTGTGCCATGGCATTCATCGGACTCGAGTCTTTGAATGAGCCGAGCCTTTCCGCGGTGCATAAAAAACAAAACAAGGTTGAGGAGTACAAGGAGCTCTTTCTGAAGCTCAAGGAACGGGGAATCCTGACCTTCACGGGGTTGATGCTCGCCCTGGACGGGGATACTCCGGAGTACTACAAGACCCTGCCCGAGAAACTTGATGAGATTGACCCGAGCTCGATCCTGACTTCTATCTCCATTCCAATTCCAGGAACCCCCTTTCATGACGAGGTGGAAAGGGACGGACGAATTGTTGACAGAGACCTTTCTCATTACGAGGGGGACCACCTCGTCCTTCAACCGAAGCATGTTTCGCCTGAGGAAGTCTTCGACGCCTATAGAAACGTCAACAAACATTTCTACTCATGGGAAAATATTTTCAAACGCTGGTGGAGGTTCGTCACCACCATGTCTCCAGAGGGTAACCTCCTCTGGAGAATGTTCCGGCGGGGGGTTCTCTCTTTTGTCCTTTTCAAATTGTCGATTTTTCAACGAGACCATGCTCAGAAAAGGGTTTATCCCTCCTCTTTGGAAAGGGGGGCGACGGCTCTCCCAGGAAATTGAGCAGGATGGGCTCCGGATCGTGCAAAGGACAAGGGTGACAAGAGCGCATCAACTGCGAAAAGCGAGGTAAACCTCAACAAATCTTTGAGGAGATGAAGCCATGGAAAAGAACATGGGACGATACATCCCGGCTCACCCCCATGCGGGCAAGTTCGTGGAGAATCTCACACATCCCCTGGTGAAAGCGATAGGGGCCACGCTGAATTTTTATGACAACAAGAGTGATTATGCAACGTTGAAGGGCCAGGAGATGCGTGATCGCCTCAGCCGCGGAGAATCCGTGTATTTGTTCGGGGTCGGCCCGAGCGGACACAATTCGACCGCAGCGCTCGTGGAAGTATCGGCCGAGAACGGGATTGTGCCCATCTGTAACAACGAAGAGGAAAGGTACACCGGCGTTCGGAATGAGGACAGGTTCCCGGAAAACTCCATCAAGGACATCTTCACCCGTCTCGAGACCCTGGGTGTCCATCCGACCGATATTCTTGCTGTCGTCGGCTCCTGGGATTACCTGGCAGGTATCTCCACCTTGCTTCGGATTGCCGTGGAGGAGGCCCCGGCCAGCTTTCACCTGGGGCGGAAGTCTGCCTCTCCACAGATGAATCTCTGGCATTTCCTGGAGGCGCTCCAGGCTCCCGGGCGGCTCAGGGGATTTTTCAACACAAGGAAGAGAGTCCCCATCATCGGGATGCGCCATCACGACAACCACGCCTTCTTTCCCTACGCGGTGTCTCCGTTTGCGAGAAGCCCGGAGCCGACCATCATTATCGTCATCGATGGCTTCGGGGATGACGGATCCATGTCCACTTACGTTGCGAGAAGCGGTAAGGTCGAACTTGTCCAGCGCTTCCCCGACCTTTTCGATTCGTTGGGATTCCTGTATGCCGTGATCAGTTCCACGCAGGGGGGATGGACTGCCCTCAGCAGCGAAGGCAGGTTCATGGGAGCGAGCGCATGGGGAGACACAAACCGTCTTACGAACCCCTATTACAAACGCCTTCGCCAGATTCTGTATTTCGGCCCGGAGGGACGAGTCTCCGTGAACCGTTCCCTGATTGGTTACCACCGCTACGGACAAATGAAACCCTATGCCAAATCGCTCGTCGACATCATCGGGGAGCCCATCCCTGCGGATAAAATGTGGAATCCGAACACCGTCTTGAGAATCGACAGTCCCGAGCTGAACCAGGTTACACAGGAGCGAGTCGAGAAGGCTGCTGCGTTGCAGTTGGTCTTTGAAGACGCCGTCTCCCATCTCGTTGACTTTCTTATTCGCCGAACCGGCTCCAACCAGCTTGTCATGAGCGGAGGAACATCGCTCAACTGCCTGGCGAACATGCACCTCCTGGAGATGTTTGACGAAGATTATTATCGCCGGTATCTCAAACGGGAAAATGTCAGGCTCCACCTCTGGGTGCCCCCTAATCCCAGCGACACGGGGGCTGCAATGGGAGCGTGCTACAATTTTGCCATGAGCCACGGGGCCCCCCTGGGCCCCCCGTTGAGGCACGCCTTTCTGTGCGGGAATGCTCCCGCCGAGGGCAGTATCGAGCTGTCCATACGCGAGGCTCAAGACATTCAAAGCCGTGTGCTCGGGAATATTCATGACCCCGGGGAGCGTGAGCAGATCGCGGATTTCGTGGCCTACATCATTTCCAACGACGGCATCCTCGGCATTTTTCAAGGCTCCAGTGAGACCGGTCCGCGAGCCCTGGGCCACCGTTCGATTCTAGCAAACCCGTGTAATCCGGATACGCTGAAGAACCTCAATGCCAATGTGAAATACAGGGAAACCTTCCGCCCGCTGGCTCCGATGCTTACCCTGGATGAGGCGAAGCGACTTTTCCATTTGTCTGACGGCGCATCTGACGGCGGCTCTAATGCATACAATTATATGGTCCTGACCGTCACGGCCAGGCCGGAAGCCTTCCCGCGGGTACCGGCCGTCATTCACAAAGACCGTACCAGCCGCATCCAAATCGTGCGCGAGGAAACAGATGCGTTCTCTTATGCCGTCCTGAAGGCTTTAGGCCGTCGTCTGGGCGTCGAAGTGGCCGTCAATACCTCCTTGAATGTGGGAAGCCCCATTGTCCAGACACCCGCTCAGGCCATCAAGGCCTTGCAGCTGTCCCGGGGAATGACCGGCCTCCTCCTGGTTGAGAGAAGCGGAAAGGCCCATCTCGTTTGGCACGCGATCGAAAAACCTCCAAAAGACGCTGGGCGCAAACTCCTGCAGTGGATTCATGATTGGCAGGCCGGCGCCGGAGCGCCTGCACCCAGGGTTTAATTCCGACGCCATTTTTCGCTGGACAATTCCATAAGAAATTGATAATAGTAGACTAACTTCTCATTGCCCAAAACGAAAATGAAAGGAGGTTTTGTTTCCTATGAAAGATGAACAAAAAACAAAGAAAGGTGACAGGAAAGTAAAAGACAAAGGGTTGAGCCGGCGGGATTTCATGAAGAAAGCGGGCGCGGCTGCTGCTGCGGTGGGCATGTCGTCCGCTCTGCCCGGACTCATCAGGCCTGCACGGGCAGCCGCTGTCAAAGATCACATCCTGATCGGCCGGCCGTTGCCGATGACAGGGCCTGTCTCGGCGTTTACGGCCGCCTCACCCTGGATTGACAACAAGGCCATCGCCGACATGAACAAGGATGGGGGTATCTTCATCAAAGAGGCCGGGAAGAAACTCCCGGTGAGGGTGAAGATCGTCGACACGGAAAGCGATCCGACGAAGGCAGGAGACGCCGGTTCCAAGCTCATCCTCAACGACAATGTGGACGTCATGTATGTCTCCTGCACCCCCGCGACGGTCAGTCCCGTGGCGGCTGCCTGTGAAAGGTACAAGGTGCCCTGCGTCAGCACGATGATGCCTGTGGAGATGTTTCTGCTTGGCGGTCCGTTTACCTGGTCCTTCGACGCCTCTTTCAGCGTGGGGGATTACATGGCCTCTTTCCTCCAGATGTGGGACGCTGTCAAGACAAACAAGAAGGTCGGCCTCCTGGCTCAGAACGATGCCGACGGTGTCGCCTGGGCGGATGCGTCAAACAAAAACCTTAAAACCGCGGGATATAACGTTATTGACCTGGGCCGATTCCCGCCGGGAACCATGGATTACGGTACGATCCTTGCGGGCTGGAAAAAAGAGAACGTCGAAATCATGTTCGCAAACATGTCTCCCCCGGACTTCGCCAGGGTCTGGAGGCAGGCCTTCCGTGAAAACTTCATCCCGAAAATCGCCACGATCGGAAGGGCTGCCATGTTTCCTGCAGCTGTCGAGGCGCTGGGCGGCGACATCGGATTGGGGGTTTCCTCAGAAGCCCTGTGGCACCCCTCCTATGCTTTCAAATCCTCCATCACAGGTGAAACAGCAAAACAGATCAGCGACGCTTATGAGACCCAGGCCGGCAAACAGTGGATCGTGTCGCTCGGCGGATGCTATTCGGGTTTTGAAATCATTGCCGATGTCCTGAACCGGGCGCAAACCCTCGACAAGGAGGCCATCAGGAAGGCCTTCGCAGCGACGAACTTGAACACGCTCCAGGGGCCCACCAAGTTCAACGAGAAAAACGTCGCCGTGACGCCCACCGGAGGCCTCCAGTGGGTGAAGGGAAAGAAATTTCCGTACGACTGCCTGCTGGTCTCCAATGGAAACTACAAGATGCTTCCCACGGACGGGAAGATGGCGTCCATCCACGACCTCCGCGGGATGAAATAAGAAATCGAAGAATTTTGAAACAAGATTCATGCAGGTATTGGCAAGGGGGGCACTAAGCCCCCCTTGTTTTCTGCTCGCCGATGGCACCCCTATCTCCCTCCTTTACTTTCTCCTGAAGGACGCAACGGCCTTGCATTGTACGCAGACTTCTGGTAATCTGCGTATAAACAAAGGAGATTTATCAGCCTGATAGAACTTTTTGCAGGGAGGCAACACATGTACAGCGGCGGCTATACTGGGAAGATTCTCCGTATTGACCTGACGACCCAAACCTCAAAAAAGGAAAAGTTACCTCTTAACGTCGCCAAAGATTTTATCGGAGGGGCGGGATTTGGGGTCAAATACCTTTACGACGAGGTCAAGGCAGGGACCGATCCACTGGGCCCGGAGAACAAGCTTTTCTTTGCGCCCGGACCTTTGTCGGGGACTGCGGTCCCTTGCGCCAGCCGGATTGCGGTGACAGCGAAGTCGCCCCTTACAAACGCCGTGGGCATGTGCCTGTCGGGCGGTTTCTTCCCCGTGGAGCTGAAGCTGGCAGGTTATGATATGCTGATCATTGAGGGCAAGGCGGAGAAACCCACCTACGTCTCGATCAAGGATGGAGAGGTTCGGTTTCGCGACGCCAACAAGCTGTGGGGGACCCAGACCTCGGACTGCCAGCAGATCATCAAAGACGACCTCCACGATCAGAATGTCCGGGTAGCGTGCATCGGTCCTGCCGGCGAGCGGTTGAGCAGGATCGCCTGCATCATCAACGAGCGGAGGGCCGCCGGGCGAAAGGGTCTCGGCGCGGTGATGGGAGCCAAGAATCTCAAGGCCATCGCGGTTCGGGGAAGCGGCGCCCTGGACATCGCCTCCCCGGAAAAATTCAAGTCGGCCAGGGCTGCGATGCTCAAGGCGATGAAGGAGAGCCCGGTCCTCTATCCGCACTTTTCCAAGGAAGGCACTCCCTCCAATGTCGACAACACCTGCGCCCTCGGTATTTTCCCGGCTAAGAACTGGTCCGCGACCGGGGCGTTTACACCCGTGGACCAAATCGGGGTGGAAGCCCTGGAGAGCCGAAAAATCGGGAAGGAACATTGTTCGGACTGTCCAGTGGGGTGCAGCCAGCTGAGGCTGGCTCAGACAGGGGCCTATGCCGGGATCCTGACCGAAGGGCCCGAATTTGAGACCCTCTACTCCCTTGGCGGAGAAACCGGCGTGGACAACATGGACAGCATCATCGCCGCTGACCGGCTCTGCGACGAGTTGGGGTTCGACACCATCTCTGCTGGAGTGGCGGTCGGGTTTGCCA
>Ga0113563_10003240_pt1 | contig 10083 bp, 6 predicted proteins | sample Mud3Dept3metaG_FD_80117 | JGI IMG/M metagenome (GOLD analysis project Ga0113563, IMG submission 80117) | Freshwater wetland microbial communities from Ohio, USA, analyzing the effect of biotic and abiotic controls - Mud 3 Core 4 Depth 3... | ecosystem: Environmental > Aquatic > Freshwater >...
AAATCAAGTATCCGGGCAATTGTTTGAGATAAGAAATGAAACGGGAATGTCAGAGGTACAAGAACTCCGGTTATCACTGCAAGAGAGGAGAGGGGTACTATGATGATATTAGACAGGATAAACCATGTGGGGAATCTGTTAAAATACATTATTGTCAGCGGCAGCGTACCGGCCTGTGCAATTATTGTTACAGCTGCTGATTGCCATATCAGGTCAGGAATGCGGTATTTGAATATTATTTTCAGATACAGATCACGGTAAAAGCAGATGATAAAGATGACTGCCGAATATGAAAGCAGGAATCCAGCATCAAATATCACCGAAGGCCTGATAAGTATAAGGATGAATGCTGAAGCAAGCACGGAATTTACTCCATTGACCGGCCTTTTCATGAGGTTCCCTGCCTGCAGGAAGGAAAACATCAGTGTAGCCCTGAGTACTGAAGGGGTGAGTCCGGTAATAAACGCAAATGCCCATAAGATAACAATTGTAACTACAATCCTGACTATATTTAACCTGCCTTTAAGGAAGAAAAGCAACTTGAAAATAAAAAGGCTCAGAATCACTGCATGAAGCCCTGATACCGCCATTATATGCATCACCCCTGCCTTGATGAAGTGCTGTTTTTGTTCCGGGTCGAGCATATTCTTTTGTCCGAGCGTTAATGCTGCAACCAGGGCCAGCCTTTCTCCCCTGATACCACGTTCGCGGAACATGTCGATTATCTTTTCCCTGATAATCAATGCACTGTGAGTCAATTTCCTCTTTTCCGGAACAGACCGGCTGATAATATCACTGCTGTCCGTAAAAGCATAATATTTAATACCACGGGTCTCCATGTAAAACCGGTAATCGAACTCATATGGATTTCCCCTGCTGGTTATCCTTATGGGAGTGCATCTGATCACGAGCCGGTCGCCTGGAAGAATTGATGGGATCTCAGTATCTTTTCTGTGATAGAGAACGAGAGATCCTCCTGCCGGTTTCTGATTGTAATTTCCGGCTATCCTCTCGAGTTTGAAAATCAATTTGAATGTATTCTCTCTTTCTTCCGGAAAATCATCAAGCTGACCGGTAAAGATTGCCTCTTCGGGTCCAAGGATTGAGATACGGTTTTTTTCTTCAGCATAAAGCAAGAGACCAGCCAGATATAATGTCAGGTTTAATGAAATTCCATAAATAATATTTGTCAGATACCTGTTAAAGAACAGGCTTGAACAAAAGCAGATGACCAGGATTGCCAGGGAAACAATATAAAATCCCTTTCCCGGACTGAAATAGAGTCCCGACACTATTCCGGCACACAAAGGCAGGCCGATACGAAGGAATGGAATTTCTTTATGTAGCACAGTCTGCAGCTTAAGAGACTGTATAAAGATAAGAAAAAGTATTTAGAGTACCTGGCTCACTCTAGGCACTTTTCTTCTTCTGAAAGGGAAGGATCGTCCTGTAATCCGCTTCGAATTTACCTTTACTGATGGCGGCAAGCTTGCCCTTCAGAAGCCTTTTTCTCAGCGGACTCACCCTGTCAGTGAAAAGTATGCCATCGACATGATCATATTCGTGCTGGATGATCCTGGCTATGTAATCTTCATAGACCTCATCGTGGAACACCCAGTTCTCGTCATAGTATTCTATCCGGATATGGGATTCCCTGTTGACCTCCTCCCTCAGGTTCGGGATGCTGAGGCAGCCTTCATTCATAGGTTGCAACTTACCGGTTTTTTCAGTAAGATGTGCGTTTATGAAAACCCTCTTAAAGTCGGCCAGGGCTGGTACCTCATCTGCAAGCGGAGCTCCGTCGATAACAAAGATCCTGATCGATTTTCCGATCTGCGGAGCAGCAATACCTATCCCTTCCGATTTGTACATCGTTTCAAAAAGATCGGTTATAAACTGTTGAAGATCAGGGTAATCATCATCAATTTCTTCTGCAACCTTTCTTAGTACCGGGTTTCCGATTATAAATATTGGATGTACCATTATTGCTCAAAAAATTCCTATTATTATGATCTCTCATTTACCCCCTTTCCCGTCCTGCATAGCGGGAAGCTGGTTACTACGGGAGCGAAGGGGGGTTATTTGGTTGCCTTATTCCTGTCAAGCCATGACTGAAGGATTATTGACGCACTTATCCTGTCGACCATCGACTTATCCCGCCTCTCCATCTTTTTTACTCCTCCTTCGATCATTGCGTTAAATGCTATCTGCGATGTGAACCTCTCATCGACAAGATGTACCGCCTTTTCAGGAAATCTCTTTTTTAGATTTCTGATAAACGGATTGATGTATTTAACAGATTCGCTTGGCTTATTGTTCAATTGGACGGGATACCCGATTACGAACGCATCCACCTCCTCCGACTGCATGTACTCGCTGACGAAATTGTCAAATTCCCGGGTACTCACTGTCTTAAGCGGTGATGCAATGATCTGAAGGGGATCAGTTACTGCCAGACCCACACGTTTCTTACCGTAATCTATTCCTAATATCCGACCCACTTGTCTACTCCGCCTTTGCGAACTCCATCGTTGCAAGCCTCTGGTATGATTTATACCTCCACTTTGAATTCTCCTCGGCAGCCTTGAACAGTACTTCGGCTTCACCCGGGAAGGTTTTTATCAACGATGTATACCTTACTTCGGAATTCAGGAATTCCTGGAATTTGCTCCAATCGGGTTCCTTGGAGTCGAGTGTGAACGGATTCTTGCCTTCATTCTCAAGGAGCGGATTATACCTGTAGAGGTGCCAGTACCCGGCCTCAACAGCAGCTTTTTCCTGACCCTGAGTTTTACCCATGCCATTCCTTAATCCATGATTGATGCATGGAGCATAAGCAATGATAAGTGATGGCCCCGGATAAGCCTCAGCTTCCTTAATAGCTTTCAGGTACTGTGAATTGCTTGCACCCATGGCTACCTGTGCCACATAAACATAACCATAGCTCATTGCCATTTGTCCGAGATCTTTCTTGCGGATCTTCTTGCCTGATGCGGCAAATTTGGCTACAGCGCCTGCAGGAGTAGCCTTGGATGCCTGACCTCCCGTATTGGAATATACTTCAGTGTCGAGGACAAGTATATTTACATCTTCACCTGAAGCGATAACGTGGTCGAGACCTCCGTAACCGATATCATATGCCCATCCGTCGCCGCCGAATATCCAGTGTGATTTTTTTACAAGATATTGCTTAAGGCTGAGGATCTCTTTTGCCACATCTGATTTGTCCTTCTCACAGGCAGCAATAACTTTTGCCGAAGCAACTCTTGACGCTTCAGCGTTATTCATTCCTGCAAGCCATTCATCAAATGCTGCTTTGGTTTCTGTATTCACCGAACCGGCTGATTCTTTCATCCTCAGAGCGATCCTTTCCCTGAGCTTGTTGGCACCCAGAGAAAGACCGAGTCCGTATTCCGCGTTATCCTCGAAAAGTGAGTTTGCCCATGCAACCCCATGACCATTCTTATTATTAAATGTATATGGTGTTGAGGGAGCTGATCCACCGTAAATTGATGAACATCCTGTTGCATTCGAAACTATCATCCTGTCACCAAACAACTGGGTTATGGCTTTGATATATGGTGTTTCACCGCAGCCGGCACAGGCACCCGAAAATTCAAACAGAGGCTGTGCGAACTGGCTGTTCTTCACATTGACAAATTTATCAACAATGTTGTCTTTATAGCCTACCTTTTCATGCATGTATGTCCAGCGTTCGGTTTCAGCAAGCTGTGTTTCGAGAGGTTTCATAATCAGCGCCTTGTTCTTTGAGGGACAAACTTCGGCACAGTTACCGCATCCTGTGCAGTCTAAAACGCTGACCTGCACTCTGAATTTGTACTGTTTAAGCACACCCGGAATCCCCTGGATAGTCATGGTTCCTGCAGGAGCTTTTGCTGCTTCCTCTTCGGTTAAAAGGAACGGCCTTATTACTGCGTGAGGACATATATATGCACACTGGTTGCACTGAATACACTCATCAGGCTGCCATTCGGGAACGTGAACAGCAATTCCGCGTTTTTCATAAGCAGTGGTGCCTGACGGGAAAGTTCCATCCTCCCTGCCTGCAAAAGCACTGACAGGAAGATCATCGCCTTTCTGATGGTTGATAGGCTCCATGACTTCACGAATAAATTCAGGGATATTACGTGTATCTTTTGTTTTTTCAACCTTGATGCCAGCCCATTCTGCGGGTATCTCAACCTTCAGAACCTCAGAGCCTTTATCAACTGCAGCGTTGTTCATCTTAACTATTTCTTCGCCTTTTCTTCCGTAGCTTTTGTAGATGGCTTTTTTCATCTCAGATTCTGCCTTTTCATAAGGAATTACGTTTGCAAGCTTGAAGAATGCTGCCTGCATTATAGTGTTGGTCCTGCTCCCAAGACCCAGTCCTTCGGCAATCTCAGTAGCATTGATTATGTAGAAGTTAATATTGTTCTCTGCAAGATATTTTTTCATATGGTCCGGAAGGCGCTTTTTGGTCTCTTCTGCATCCCAGATGGAGTTCAGCAGGAATGTACCTCCCTGTTTCAGACCTTTCAGCATATCGTATTTCTCCAGATATGAAGGAACATGGCATGCAAGGAAATCAGGAGTATTGACAAGATACGGCGAGCGGATCGGTGTATCTCCAAAGCGCAGGTGAGAGGTCGTCAGACCGCCTGACTTTTTGGAGTCATAAGCAAAATATGCCTGGCAGTATTTGTCTGTTGTATCACCGATGATCTTGATGGAGTTTTTGTTGGCTCCTACGGTCCCGTCGGCGCCCAGTCCGTAAAACTTGGCAGAATATGTGCCCGGCAGGGCGACATTTATCTCAGGAAGCACCGGTAATGACTGGAAGGTGACATCGTCCACTATACCAACTGAGAACAGATTCTTTGGTTCATTGAGCTTCATATTTTCAAAAACGGAAAGCATCTGGCCGGGTGTGGTGTCCTTTGAACTGAGACCATAGCGGCCGCCAATGATAACCGGCTTTTCGGAACTTGTGTAGAACATATCCCTGATATCGAGATAGAGAGGTTCGCCGGGAGAGCCAGGTTCTTTTGTCCTGTCGAGAACTGTCAGTTTTTTAACTGACTTCGGGAATACATTGAAGAAATATTTTGCTGAGAAAGGACGATAGAGATGAACACTTATCAGTCCAACTTTTTCACCTTTATTTCTAAGGTAATCAATGACTTCCTTAATGGTGTCAGTGACCGAACCCATGGCAACAATCACGTTATCTGCATCAGGAGCTCCGTAATAGGTGAATGGTTTGTATTCCCTGCCGGTGAGTTTAGATATCTCAGCCATGTAGGAATTAACAATATCAGGAACCGGTTCATAGAATTTATTAATAGCTTCTTTTGCCTGGAAGAAGATATCCGGATTCTGGGCAGTTCCCCTTGTAACAGGATGCTCAGGATTGAGGGCATTGTCGCGGAATCTTTTCAGTGCAACAGGATCAATAAACTTCTTGAGATCGTCCATCTCGAGCATTTCAATCTTCTGGACTTCGGCAGAAGACCGGAATCCGTCAAAGAAATGCATGAATGGAATCCTTGATTTTATTGCAGAGAGGTGAGCTACACCTGCAAGATCCATGATTTCCTGAACGCTGCCGCTGGCCAGCAGGGCAAAACCAGTCTGGCGCGTGGCATAAATGTCGCTATGGTCCCCGAAGATTGACAATGCATGGGCCGCAACGGTCCGGGCGCTTACGTGGAATACACCCGGAAGCAGCTCAGCTGCGATCTTATACATATTCGGGATCATCAGCAGCAAACCCTGTGAAGCAGTGAAAGTTGTACAGAGAGCGCCTGCCTGGAGAGCGCCGTGCAAAGCACCTGCAGCGCCGCCTTCCGATTGCATTTCTACAACCTTAACCTGTTCGCCAAAAATGTTTTTAAGTCCGTTGGCTGACCATTCATCAACGAATTCAGCCATTGTGGATGATGGTGTAATGGGATATATGCAGGCGACTTCGCTGAACATATATGCAATGTGTGCGGCGGCCTGGTTGCCGTCACATGTTATAAATTTTTTTGTTGCCATTTTAGAATAGGATATAATTTTATATTGTGAATTTATTAACAGAACGCAAAATTACGGAATTTTCAGATTGATTATCCGCCGTTCATTGAAATGAGAAACTCTTCATTCGACTTGCTCTGCATAAGCCTGTCGCGCAGGAATTCCATCGCTTCGACCGAATTCATATCTGCAAGGTAATTACGCAATACCCATATCTTTTGCATTATACTCCTGTTCAGCAGAAGATCTTCACGGCGTGTGCTGGAAGCCGGGATATCAATGGAGGGGAATATTCTCCTGTTTGAAAGCTTACGGTCGAGCTGAAGTTCCATGTTGCCTGTTCCTTTGAATTCCTCGAAGATCACATCATCCATCTTGGAACCTGTTTCCGTAAGTGCAGTGGCAAGTATTGTAAGCGAACCACCGTCCTCAATATTCCTGGCAGCACCGAAAAACCTTTTCGGTTTATGAAGAGCATTGGAGTCAACACCACCCGACAATACCTTCCCTGAAGCCGGAGCTGTTGTGTTGAATGCCCTGGCAAGTCTCGTGATCGAGTCGAGGAGTATAACAACATCATGACCGCATTCAACAAGCCGTTTTGCTTTTTCAAGGACAATATTGGCAACACGGCAATGCCTTTCGGCCGGTTCATCGAATGTGGAAGCTATAACTTCAGCTTTTACATTCCTTGCCATATCCGTTACCTCTTCAGGTCTTTCATCAATGAGCAGGATCATCAGGTAAACTTCAGGGTGATATCTCGCAATCGCATTGGCGATCTCCTGGAGCAGAATTGTTTTACCCGTTTTTGGCTGTGCCACTATCAGTCCGCGCTGTCCTTTACCAATTGGAGTGAACATATCAATGACCCTGACTGACAGTGTACCTTCACCCGGTGTGCATAATGTGAACTTCTCGTTCGGGAACAGGGGAGTTAGAAAATCGAATGGAACCCTGTCTCTGATGAAATCAGGACTTCTTCCGTTTATCTCATCCACTTTGATCAGGGGGAAATATTTTTCACCCTCTTTCGGCGGACGGATGGTCCCTCTTATGGTGTCGCCTGTTTTCAGCCCGAACAATTTTATCTGTGATTGTGAGACGTAAATATCATCCGGGGAATTGAGGTAATTGTAATCAGCTGATCTCAGAAAACCGTAACCGTCAGGCATTATTTCCAGCACACCTGTATTGTAAATGATCCCCTCAAACTCAAAAGGTTTTTCTTTCTTTTCTTCTTTTTGAGGAACTGCTTCAACAACAAAAGGAGGTTCAACAATTATATCTTCCGGAAGAGGAACCTCGGGAGTTTTGGTTTCAGTGAACGGGAAATCTTCGTGGTTATTGACGACTGGAATTTCTTCCAGGGATTCCGGAACGTATACCGGTTCAGCTTTTTCCGGTTGATCCTCTGTCTTATTTTCCGAAATTATGGCTCTTTCCTTCTCTTCTTCAGGTTTCGGTTCCGGCTTCCATACAGGGATCGTCATATCTTCTGTCAACGGTTCATGTGGTTTGAACAGATCAGGCTTTTCCTCAGTCTTCTCAGAGCTCTTTGAAGTTTCTCTCCACTCTTCCCCGCCAGGCGTTCCTATATATTTCAGGTCATCAGGTGAAACGGAAATGACTGACTCGGTCGGACGGTTCATAACCGGTTTGGTGGTCCTTGGCCTTTTACCCCGCCTGTGACCAGATCCATGATCCTGTCTGATTTTGTCGTCCAAAGGATTCTCTTTCCTTGTGGCATTTTTCATTTCAGTTGCTTCAATTGCCTGCTGATCAAGGATTTTATAAACAAGATCCTGTTTTTTTAATAATTCAGCCCTTTTAATTTTAAGTTCTTTTGCTATCTCCCTTAATTCGGGCAGGAGCTTCTTACTTAACTCAAGAATGTCGTACATAAGTCAATAATAAAAATATGGAATTTAACAGATCAATATGATTTTGCTTTTGGAAACCCGGATCAAGATTGATGATGAGCCGGATGGATTATGCAACGTTTATTCTACATATTCCGAAAATCGGTACAAGTATAAGTAAAAAGTATGATTCTAAATGTCAAATCTTAATAAAATGCAACGATTTTTTCTCAAATTGAATTAATAATTTGATATTCAATATTTAAAATAATACGGCAATATAATAAAAAAATTATTCATTTCCCAAAATATTTCAAACAATACGTCGAAGGAGTCTTATTTTTTATTAAAATTGTGGTTATTGAGCTTGATTTCCCGGGAAACTAATTACTGCCTGTAAATGCGTCAGTTAAAGATAACAAAACAGGTAACTAATCGTGATACACCCTCTCTTGATAAATATCTTCAGGAGATAGGAAGAGTCGAGCTGATTTCGCCCGAAGATGAAGTTTCCCTGGCGCGAAGAATAAAATCAGGAGATGCAGATGCTCTGAGGCTGCTTGTAAAAGCCAACCTCCGCTTTGTTGTATCCGTGGCAAAACAGTACCAGAATCAGGGTATGAGTCTTCCTGACCTGATTAATGAGGGCAATCTTGGATTAATGAAGGCGGCCCAGCGCTTTGATGAGACCCGCGGATTTAAATTCATCTCATATGCTGTGTGGTGGATCCGTCAGTCAATACTGCAGGCTCTTGCCGAACAGGCAAGGATTGTAAGACTGCCGGTCAACAAGATCGGATCGATAAACCGCATCAACAAAGCTTTTGCAAGGCTTGAACAGGCATTTGAGCGTGAACCATCCTCGCAGGAAATAGCTGATCTGCTTGAAATGATTCCCGAAGATGTCAAGGAATCGCTTAAAACAAACGGCAGGACCGTTAGCATGGATGCCCCGATCAGCTCCGAGGAGGATAACAACATGTATGATGTTCTCCAGAGCAATGATACCCCGAGTCCCGATAAAAACCTTATAAACGAGTCGCTTGCATATGAGATTGAACGCGCTCTCGCCACTCTATCGCCGCGTGAGGCAAAAGTTCTGAAACTCTATTTCGGGCTTGGAATGAAGCATCCTTTCACTCTCGAAGAGATAGGAGAGGAGCTGAGCCTTACCCGCGAACGTGTCCGTCAGATAAAAGAAAAAGCCATAAAACGAATCCAGTTCACCACAAGGTGTAAAATCCTCAAAACTTACCTGGGCTAGCTTTTTGTTTCTATCTTTGAAGAAAACAATTATAAATGGGTCATCTTGTTTCTCCTTCCATTCTGGCTGCCGATTTCGGTAATCTGGCAGACGCCATCAAACTTGTGAACAGGAGCGAAGCCGACTGGATCCACTGTGATATCATGGATGGCGTTTTTGTCCCCAATATATCATTCGGATTTCCGGTTGTCGAATACGTGAAGAAAATTGCCGGGAAGCCACTCGATGTCCACCTGATGATAATAGATCCCGACAGGTACCTTGCCCGCTGGAAGGAGACCGGCGCAGATAATCTGACGGTCCAGTACGAAGCATGCACTCATTTACACAGAACTGTTACAGAGATCCGGAGGCTTGGAATGAAGGCAGGTGTTGCTCTTAATCCTCACACACCTGTTTTGTTGCTTAAGAACATTCTGCCCTATATCGATATGGTTCTTATTATGACTGTCAACCCTGGTTTTGGCGGACAGTTGTTCATTATGGAAAGCTACAATAAGATTGCCGAACTCAGGGAGATAATTGACAGGGGAGGATATAATGTTCTGATAGAGGTTGACGGTGGAATAGATACCGGCAACGCCCGCAAGCTGATCGAAACCGGTGTAAATGTGCTTGTGTCAGGTAACTCAGTCTTCAGCTCGAAGGATCCGGTAGAAACTATCAGAAGTTTAAAGAATTTAGATTACGTACCGCAAGACCGTAAAGCCGTAAAGCCGTAAAGCCATAATACCGTAAAACCCTAATCCTGTATCTTACTTTCAATCAGGCTTATAATATCATCCAGTTTATCCGGATCGAACCAGATAATCTCTTTATCATTACTCCACCATGTTAATTGCCTTTTAGCGAACCGGCGGGTATTCCGCTTGATGAGTTCAATGCCTTTTTCCCTTGATATCTTCCCTTCGAAAAAATCAAAAAACTCCCTGTAGC
>Ga0113563_10003242_pt1 | contig 10080 bp, 9 predicted proteins | sample Mud3Dept3metaG_FD_80117 | JGI IMG/M metagenome (GOLD analysis project Ga0113563, IMG submission 80117) | Freshwater wetland microbial communities from Ohio, USA, analyzing the effect of biotic and abiotic controls - Mud 3 Core 4 Depth 3... | ecosystem: Environmental > Aquatic > Freshwater >...
GAGTCCGGCGTCGGCGAGCAGCTTCAACGTCTGCTCCATGATGCGGCCCTTGGGCAGGGCCAGGGTCAGCGCGGTCGTCATGTGCGGTTCTCCGTGCCACCCGTCGCGACGGGCCCGGATCCGCAGAGCGGATCGGGCGCCCGACGCGTGCTTATCTGGGGTTGTCTCAGGAATGCGTCCGAGCGGAGGAGCTACCGCGGGCGGCGGCCGGCCAGCATCCTCGATGCGCGGACGCATCGATGGGCATGTGGGTGCCCGTGGTGCCGGACGGACGATGGGACGCGACTCGCGGCCGCCATGACTGCGTTCAGGCTACCCGGGGATCGGCCGCCCTGTCAAGCCGGTGCCTGCTGCCGTCGCCTGCTGCCGGCATGCGCTGGTGTCGTCGCCAGGCCCGCGTCATGCCGGCGGAAGCCGGCATCCAGTCGAACAAGCGTCTCGCGTGCTCCGGCCTCCGGCTTGCGCTGGAGTGACGATGTGCGGGCATGGATTCCCGCGTCCGCGGGAATGGCGATTCAGGCCAACTCAGGCGCACTGCGAGTTCGGCACTGCTGTCCCGTCTCACGGCCAGAAGTACCGCCGCAGCGCCGAGAACGCGCGATCCACCTGCTCGCTGCTCACCACGATGGTGAATTCGGTTCGGGTCGACACCACGTCCACCACGTTGAGGTTGAGCCAGGCGAGGCGCTTCAGGATGGCGTAGTACACGCCGGGCGTCCCAACCGTCGACGGCGCCAGCCGGATGACGATTGCCGAGAGGTCGCGGACCCTCGAGAGGAGCCGCTCGCCGGCGAAGATCTCGAGGACCTTCCGTTCCAGCCCGGCGCTCACCATGAGCATCACCTCGGTCACCCCCTCCGTGTAGGTGAGGAACGGGTGCTCCGATCGGTCGATGCGCGCGAGCAGGCGCCCGTGCTTCCCGCGGACGGCGTCCGAGGCGTGGAAGGTCAGCTCCACGACGTTGGATCGCACGGTGAGGTCCGACGGGCGCGCGGTGCGGGTGGTCGGCCGCCGGGTGCGGGCGGCAACCCGCGGGCCGAGCCGCTTGAGCGCCATCACGATCGACGCCTCGCTCACGGGCCGCAGCAGGGCGCGCCGGAGGCGCGGCTGCAGGTGCCGCGCCAGCGCCGACAGGTTGATGAGCCCGAGCGACAGGTGCTCCTCGATCAGCGGCGTCTCGAGCACGTGCTCCTGGACGAGGTCCGAAATCCGCCTCATGTTAAGAAGTTAACACATGACGACCCGATATTTAAGAATCGCAGCGAAAATTGACCGGGGCCGCGGCGCGTGCCCAGAATCGCGTGATTCCCGGAGGCTTGCGCGTGACCCAGACCGCATCGACCACCCGCTGCCCGATCTGCGACGGCGAGATCCTGCTCGGTTCCACGGCAGTGATCTCGGAGCTGCTGAAGTGCCGCGAGTGCGGCGCCGATCTCGAGGTCAGGAGCCTGTCGCCGCCCGAGGTGGCGGAGGCGCCCGCCGAGGAAGAAGACTGGGGCCAGTAATGATCCGCATCCTCGACACGACGCTGCGCGAGGGCGAACAGACGCCGGGCGTCTACTTCGACGTCCACGTCAAGGCCGCCATCGCCGCAAAGCTCGACGCGATCGGCGTGGACGTCATCGAGGCGGGGCACCCCGCCGTGACGGAGGGGATCCGCGAGGCGGTCGCGCGCATCGCGGCTTCCGGCCTGCGCGCCCGGGTCGGGGCCCACGCCCGGTCGCTCGAGTCCGACGTGACGCTCGCCCTCGAGTGCGGCGTCGGCTTCCTCGGCATCTTCTACTGCGTGACCGAGGAGCGCCTGGCCGACGCAGGCCATCCTCTCTCGCGCGTCGTCGCGCAGATTGCGCGTGCGGTGTCGCTCGCCAAGGAAGCCCGGCCGGACCTGCTGGTGCGCTACACGCCCGAGGACACCGTCAGGGCGCCGTTCGAGAACGTCGTGTGCGCCGCGACCGAGGCGGTCGCAGCCGGGGCGGACATCATCAGCATTGCCGATACGACCGGCTGCCTGATCCCCGGCACGCGCCGCAACATGTACGACACGGTGAAGCGGCTCCGCGACGCGCTTGCCGCGCGCGGTGCCTTCCCGCTGATCGCCGTGCACTGCCACAACGACCGCGGGCTGGCGCTCGCCAACGCCCTCGACGGGTACAGGGCGGGGGCGGACGTCATCGACGCATCGGTGCTGGCGCTCGGGGAGCGCGCGGGCCTCGTGGACCTGGCCACCCTCATGACCGTGCTGGTGCACGACTTCGGCGAGGCTGGCGCCTGGCAGCTGACCCGGCTGCCGGAGCTATACAGGCTGGTAAGCCGGTTCTCCGGCGTGCCGGTCCCGCCGACCTTTCCGGTGACCGGGCGCAACGCCTTCACGCACTGCGCCGGCATCCACACCCAGGCGGCGCTCAGGAACCCGCTGCACTACCAGAGCCTCGATCCGGCGGTCGTCGGGCGGCGGTCCGAAATCGCCCTGGACCACATGTCGGGCATGGCCGCGCTGCGCCATTCGCTGGCAGCCATCGGGGAGGAGGACCTTGCGGACGAGGCGGCGCGCGCGGTGCTCGCGCGCGTGAAGGCCGTCGGGCAGGCAGGGCGAACGGTGGACCTCGAGGAGCTCGGCCTCATTGTCGGCTTCGTCCGCCGGCAGGAACAGGCGGTGGCGTAGGTGCGAATCGGCTTTCTGCACTCCGTGATCCGGCCGGACGAGAAGCTGCTGCTCGAGGAGTTCTCGCGCCGCGGCGTGGCGCTCGAGCTCATCGACGACCGCCATCTGACCTTCCGCCTCGGGCCCGGGGCCGCGCGGCCGGCAGCGGATGTGGTTGTGGAGCGATGCATCAACCACTCGCGCGCGCTGCACGCCCTCCGCCTGTTCGAAGGCCAGGGCGTGGCGTGCGTCAACACGTTCCGCGTGGCGTCGGTCTGCGGCGACAAGCTGCTGACCTCGGCGGCGCTCCAGGAGCACGGCGTGCCCCAGCCGGAGGTGCGCGTCGCCTTCACCGAGGAGTCGGCGCTCGCGGCGATCGAGGAGATGGGCTATCCCGTGGTCCTCAAGCCGGCGGTCGGCTCGTGGGGACGCCTGCTCGCGAAGGTGAACGATCGCGACGCTGCCGAAGCGCTGCTCGAGCACAAGACCGTCCTCGGCAGCTACCACCATTCAATCTTCTACATCCAGAAGTACGTCGAGAAGCGCGGGCGCGACATCCGCGCCTTCGTCGTCGGCGACGAGTGCATCGCGGCCATCTACCGGACGTCGCCGCATTGGATTACGAACACCGCCCGCGGCGGGCGGGCGTCGGCGTGCCCGCTCGACGACGCCATCACCAGCGTCGCTGTCGCGGGGGCGCGCGCAGTCGGCGGCGGCGTCGTGGCGCTCGACATCTTCGAGACGGCGGACGGCCTCCTCGTCAACGAGGTCAACTACACGATGGAGTTCAAGAACAGCATCGCGCCGACCGGCGTGAACATCCCGGCGCGCATCGTCGACTTCGTCCTGCGCCGCGCCGCGGCGGCGGCGGCATGAGCCGCGTGCGGGTCTCGATCGTCGGCGGGTCCGGCTACGTGGGCGGAGAGCTGCTCCGCCTGCTGGTCGCGCACGCGGCAGCGGAGATCGCGCAGGTAACCTCCGAGCGCCATGCCGGCGCCCCGGTGACGGTCGTCCACCCCAACCTCCGGCGCGTCTGCGATCTGTCCTTCTCGTCGGCCGCCGGTCTGGAGCCGTGCGACACCCTCTTCCTCTGCCTGCCGCACGGCCGCGCGATGGCCGAGATCGACCGCTTTACGGCGCTCGCGCCCCGCGTGATTGACCTGAGCGCCGATTTCCGGCTGAAGGACCCCGCTGCCTATCCGGTGTGGTACGGCCGCCCGCATCCGAGGCCGGACCTGCTGCCGCGGTTTGTCTACGGCATCCCCGAGCTGCACCGCCAGGAAATGAGGTCGGCGGCGTGGATCTCGAGCGCCGGCTGCAACGCCACGGCTGTCATCCTGGCGCTCTACCCGCTGTTCCAGCTGGGCCTCGCCGAGCCCGACCGCACGGTGGTCGAGGCCAAGGTCGGATCCAGCGAGGGCGGCGCGTCGGCGTCAGAGGCGTCGCACCACCCGGAGCGCAGCGGCTGCGTCCGTTCCTACAAGCCGACCGGCCACCGCCACGCGGCTGAAATGGCGCAGGAGCTGGCCGCAGGCCAGGCGTCGGAGCCTCCGGGCGTCACGGTGCACTTCTCCGCCACGGCCGTCGAGATGGTCCGCGGGGTGCTGGCGACCTGCCACGTCTTTCTGCGCCAGGAGCTGACCGAGAAAGCCGTGTGGCAGGTCTACCGCCAGGCCTACGGGCGGGAGCCCTTCATCCGCATCGTCAAGGCGCGTGATGGCGTGCACCGCTATCCCGAGCCGAAGCTCGTCGCCGGCACGAACTTCTGCGACATCGGGTTCGAACGCGACCCCTCGTCGAACCGCCTCGTCGTGATCTCGGCGATCGACAACCTCGTGAAGGGTGCCGCGGGCCAGGCGGTCCAGGCGTTCAATGTCATGCACGGGCTGCCGGAGACCACGGGGCTCGAATTCGCCGGCCTGCACCCCGTCTGAGAGCCCCTCATGTGCCGCCTGCTCGCCCTGACCGCGGCCGAACCTGTCGATCTCGCCGCGCACCTGCGCGCGTTCGCGGAGGTCGCGCGCCGCAGCCGCGAGTACCAGGGGCACGGATGGGGGTGCGCGTGGCCCGGGAAGGGCGGGTGGCGCACCTATCACAGCCTCTCGCCGATCTGGGAGGACGATCTCGACGGCTTCGGGCCGGCGCGCGCGGTCGTTGCCCACGCCCGCAGCGCGTTCCGCGACGAGGGCATCCAGGTCGAGAACAACATGCCCTTCGTCGACGCCTCGCTCGCCTTCGCGTTCAACGGCGAGCTGCGCGGGGTTCGCATCGCGGAATCCGGCCGGATCGGGGCCGAGAAGCTGTTCCGGTTCCTCGTGAAGCACGGCGCGGCGCGTGACGGCGGCGCGGCGCGCACGGCTGTCCGGCTGGTCGAACAGCGGACGCGCTACGTCCGCGCCATGAATTTCGTCCTCGCGAGCCCGGGCCGCTTTCTCGTCTGCTCGTCGTTCAACGAGGACGCGGACTACTTCACGCTCCACGCCCGACGCGGGGCGGGAATGACGGTGGTGTGCTCGGCGCCCTGCGAGGCGGGCGACGGCGCGTGGGAGCCGCTCCGAAACGGCACCCTCGAGGTGATCCCATGGTTCTCGTGAAGATCGGGGGAGGCGATGCGATCAACCTCGATGGCATCGCAGCCGACATCGCCGCACTGCCCGGGCCGGTGGTGGTCGTGCACGGCGCCAACGCGATCCGCGACCGCCTGGCGGCCGACCTCGGCTGGGAGAAGCGCGTCGTGACCTCGGTCTCGGGGTACTCGAGCGTGTACTCCGACGAACGGGCCATCGATCTGCTGCTGATGGCGTACGCCGGCCTGCGCAACAAGCGTCTCGTCGAGCGCCTGCTGTGCCACGGCCGGAACGCCGTGGGCCTGACGGGCCTCGACGGACGTCTTGTGTCCGCCAGGCGCAACACCGGCATCCGCGTCCGGCAGGGCGACAAGACCCTGCTGCTCCGCGACCTCTCCGGCAAGCCGCATGCGGTCAACCTGCCGCTGATGCGCCTCCTCCTCGACAACGGCTACACGCCGGTCCTGACGGTCCCGCTCGCGGACGAACAGGGGTGCGCCGTGAATTCCGAGAACGACGAGGTGGTCGCGCTGCTGCAGGCCGCGCTGAACGCGGAGCAGGTCATTGAGTTGATCGAGGCGCCCGGGCTCCTGCTCGACCCTTCCGATCCCTCCTCGGTCGCACGGTCGCTTGACGCCACGGACCTCAAACGCCTCGAAGAGCGCGCGGAGGGGCGCTTCAAGCGGAAGCTGCTCGCGCTGGGCCGGCTCTTCGACACGACGGCGCCGACAGTCGTCATGGCCGACGGCCGGACCGCCCGCCCCGTGGCGGACGCGCTGGCCGGCGCGGGGACCACGATCACGAAGCGTGGAGCCGGGCGATGACGTGGGGACCTGTGCTCGACCTGTACCCGAACCGCGGGCTGCGGTTCGGTCGGGGGGACGGGGCGTATCTCGAAGCGTCAGACGGCCGGCGCTACCTGGATCTGATGACGAACTACGGCGTGAGCATCTTCGGGTACCGCCACGAGGCGATTGAAGCCGCGCTCTCCGCCCAGCTCCACGCGCTGCCCTCGCTCCACGGGTCGTTCGGCAGCGATCTGCGCGTGAAGGCGTCGCTGGCGCTCGCGCGCCGGCTGCCGATGGACGCGCCCGCCATCTGCTGGTCGAACTCCGGCGCCGAGGCCATCGAGGCGGCCGTCAAGTTCGCCGCGGTCGCGACCGGCAGGAAGCGCTTCGTGGCGTGCCGCGGCGGCTACCACGGCAAGACGCTCGGCGCCCTCTCGGCTACTGACGCCCCGAAGTACCGCGCGCCGTTCGAGCCGCTGTTGTGGGACTTCGTGCACGTGCCGTACGGCGACGCGGCGGCCCTGCGCGGCGCGATTGACCGTGAGACGGCCGCCATCGTCCTCGAGCCGATCCAGGGCGAAGCGGGCATCCTCGTCCCGCCACCCGGTTACCTGCGCGAGGTGCGCCGATTGACCACCGAGGCTGGCGTTCTGCTGGTCGTCGACGAGATCCAGTCGGGGTGCGGCAGGACCGGCCGCTTCCTCGCGATCGACCGCGAAGGCGTCTCGCCGGACATCGTGTGCCTGGGCAAGGGGCTGGCGGGCGGCGTCCCGGTCGGTGCGACCGCCGTCACGCGGGAGGTCGCCGCGTCGATTCCGCGCGGCGTGCACACCTCGACCTTCGGCGGAAACCCGCTCGCCTGCGCGGGCGCGGTCGCCGTGCTCACCCTCCTTTCGGACAAGCTGCTCGGGCAGGTGGCCGCCCTGGGCGATCGTTTCATGGCCCGGCTCCGTGAGGCGGCGCCTTCAGCCGCGACGGTGCGGGGAGCAGGCCTGATGGTCGGGGTCCAGGTGGGCGCCTGCCGCGACGAGCTGCTCAAAGGGCTGCAGCGCGAGGGCATCCTCGCCATCCCCGCCGGCGACGATGTCGTCCGCTTCCTCCCGCCGTACATCGTTCGCCCCGAGCAGCTTGACGCAGCCGCGGAGGCGTTCGGGCGCGTCGCGGCCTCGAAGGCCGGGGCCGGCGCCGCATGATGGCGGCTGGCGCGCGGCGCTACGCGCGTGACGGCTTCGCGAGGACGTCGAGGAACACGCGAACCGCCTTCGTCACGGGGCGCTTCGGATGCACGATGCCAAGGGGGCGGCGCGGGGTGGGCACGAGGCGGATGGCTCTCAGCCGTCCGTCCGCCGTCTCGGCGCGGAGCATCGGCGCGGGCAGGATGGCCACCGCCCCTCCCAGCTGCAGCGCCTCCTTCACCGCCGGGATGTTGTCGAAGCGCATGCGGAACCGGACCCGCACGCCCGCCTCGCGCAGCAGCCGCGCAATGTGGCGGCTGATCGGCAGGTCGGCGTCGAACCCGATGAACTCCTCCTGATCGAGCGATGTCAGGCGAATGCGGCTCAACCGCGCGAGCCGGTGCGACGGCGCGGCCGCGACCACGAGCGGTTCGTGCCGCCACGCGACGACCGTCAGGCCGCGGCCGGATTCCGGGTAGGACACCAGCCCCAGATCCGCCTTGCCCTCGAGGACCGCGCTGTAGACCATCTCCGGCCGACGGTAGTCAACCTCCAGCCTGCCCTGTGGCAGGCGCCGCAGGAACTCCGTCTCCAGGCGCGACATCTCGGAGAGGCCCACCGAGTAGATCGACGCGACGCGCACGACTCCCGCCGGCTCATCGCGGAGGTCGTCGAGCTCGGCGAGCAGGCGCCGCTGCCGGTCGAGGACATCCACGGCGAAGTCGTGCACGAGCCGGCCGGCCGCGGTAGCCTGCAGCGGGCGGCGGCTGCGGTCGAGCAGCCTCACGCCGAGCGCCCGCTCGGCCTCCTGCACGGCCTGCGAGGCCGCGGACTGGGTGACGCCGTGATCGCTCGCGCCCCGGCTGATGGACCGGCGGCTGATGACGTCCTTGATCAGCGACAGGTGCTCGAGATCCATGCTGCTCATACTATAAGGTGCGCTAATATCTGGCAAGGTAAATTATTAACTGGAACGATAGTGACGATTTCCCTATACTGCAGCTATCATGACAGCCTGCTCCGGCCTTCCCTCCGCGCGGGGCCTCTACAGCCCTACCCACGAGCACGACGCCTGCGGCATCGGCTTCGTCGCGCACATGGCGGGCGCGAAGTCGCACGAGATCATCCGCCAGGGGATCCTGATCCTCGTCAACCTCACGCACCGCGGCGCGTGCGGCTGCGACCCGGAGACAGGCGACGGCGCCGGCGTCCTGATCCAGATCCCGCACGCGTTCTTCGCGCGGGAGTGCGGGCGCCTCGGGTTCTCGCTGCCCGCGCCCGGCGAGTACGGGTGCGGCATCACCTTCCTGCCTGTCGAGCCCCAGCAGCGGCTCCAGGTCGAGGGCGTCGTCGAGCGGATCGTGAGGGAAGAGGGACTCGCGGTGCTCGGGTGGCGCGACACGCCGGTCAACGTCGACGCGATCGGCCGTGTGGCGCGCGCCTCCCAGCCTTACATCCAGCAGCTCTTCGTGGGGCGCGCGTCCGGAATGGACGAGGACGCCCTTGAACGGAAGCTGTACGTGATCCGGAAGCGGGCCGAGCGCGAGATTGCCGAGTCCGACATCCGGGACAAGGCGTTCTTCTACATTCCGTCGCTCAGCTGCCGCACGATCGTCTACAAGGGCCTGCTGCTCGCCCCGCAGATCCTGGAGTTCTACGGCGACCTCGCCGACCCGGCGTCGGTGAGCGCGATCTGCATGGTGCACCAGCGCTTTTCGACCAACACGTTCCCCAGCTGGCAGCTGGCGCACCCCTACCGCTATGTGTGCCACAACGGCGAGATCAACACGATCCGCGGGAATGCGGCCTGGATGCAGGCCCGCGCGCCGGTCCTCGCCTCCCCGGTCTGGGGCGACGACCTCGCCAAGCTGATGCCGGCGATCCAGCCCGGCGGCTCCGACTCGGCGATGCTCGACAACGTGGCGGAGCTGCTCTATCTGTCCGGCCGGAGCCTGCCGCACGTCATGGCGATGCTCATCCCCGAAGCCTGGGATGCCGACCGGACGATGGCCCCGGACAAGCGGGCGTTCTACGAGTACCACGCGAGCCTGATCGAGCCGTGGGACGGGCCGGCTGCCGTGGCATTCACCGACGGGCGGGTCGTGGGCGCCACGCTGGATCGCAACGGGCTTCGGCCGGCCCGGTACTGTGTCACCTCCGACAACCTCGTGATCATGGCATCCGAGACCGGTGTGCTCCCGGTGCCCCCGGAAGACGTTCTGCTCAAGGGACGACTGCAGCCCGGCAAGATGCTGCTGGTCGACACGGTTCAGGGGCGGATCGTGCCCGACGACGAGATCAAGCAGACCCTCTGCGAACGGCAGCCGTACGCCAGGTGGATCGAGGAGCAGCAGGTCCGGCTCGACCGCCTGCCGACACCGCGCCGCTGGCACGCCACCGACCACGAGACGATTCTCCAGCGCCAGCGCTGCTTCGGCTACACCGAGGAGGATCCCGAGCACATCATCCTGCCGATGGCGGCGCGCGGCGAGGAGCCCATCGGTTCCATGGGGATCGACACCCCGCTGGCCTGTCTGTCCGACCGCCCCCAGACGCTGTTCCACTACTTCAAGCAGCAGTTCGCCCAGGTCACCAACCCCCCCATCGATCCGATCCGGGAGCAGCTGGTCATGTCGCTCACCGGCTACCTCGGCGCCGAGCGCAATCTGCTCGCCGAAACGCCCGAGCACGCACACACGCTCAAGCTCGAGCAGCCGATCCTCACCAACCACGATCTGGAGCAGCTGCGGCGCGTGAGCCAGGGCGACTTCCTCGCGACGACGCTGCAGATGACCTTCAGGGCGGACAGCGGCGGCAGCGGCCTCGAGCGTGCCCTCGGCGGCCTCTGCCGGCGGGCGTCGCGCGCCATCAAGGACGGCTACTCGGTGCTGATCCTCTCGGATCGCGGC
>Ga0113563_10003244_pt1 | contig 10075 bp, 11 predicted proteins | sample Mud3Dept3metaG_FD_80117 | JGI IMG/M metagenome (GOLD analysis project Ga0113563, IMG submission 80117) | Freshwater wetland microbial communities from Ohio, USA, analyzing the effect of biotic and abiotic controls - Mud 3 Core 4 Depth 3... | ecosystem: Environmental > Aquatic > Freshwater >...
CCGCCAGATGCTGTAGATGTGCTTGGGCCTGCCGGTGACGTCGCCGTCGATTCCCGCCTTCTCGAGCTCGCCCTCGATCCGGTGCTTGACGTCCTCGATGTAGGTCTCGCGCTCGCCGCGCTTCGACTTGAGCCAGCCCGCGATGCGCTTGTATTCGGCGGGTTGGCTGTAACGGAACGCCAGGTCCTCGATCTCCCACTTGAGCTGCCAGATCCCGAGTCGGTTCGCGAGCGGTGCGTAGATCTCGCGAGTCTCGAGCGCAGCGCGGCGCTGCTCGCGTTCGGACGCGCCCTTGAGGTTGCGCATGCGGACCAGCTGCACCGCGAGCCGCAGCAGCACGAGGCGAACGTCGGAGGCCAGCGACAGCAACAGCTTGCGCAGTCCTTCCGCCTGCTCAGGCTTCATCGGCTGGCCTGGATTCCAGTCCGCGGGCATGCCGATGCCGTCGAGCCGCTCGACCTCGCGCGCCAGCCGGAAGGCAGGCTCGCCGAAATGCTGCTTCGTGTAAGCCTCGTCGAGCTGGCCCGCCTCCAGCAGCGGTATCAGCAGGCCCGCGAGCAGCAGTTCCTCGTCGGCACGAAGCTGGGCCAGCACGGCAGCGAGTTCCACTCCGCGGTCGACGGCAACCGTCGGCTCGAGCGTCCGCACGTGCTCGAGCGCGGCGCGGAAGCGCGGGGACTGGGACTGCAGGTCGATTTCGGCGGGCTTCACTGCGTGCGCTATCATACGCCGCCGTCGTCAAGACACCTGCGGGGTGAGGATTTGCCCAGGCTCAGTCGTAGTGGCCGGCGCTGGGCGCTTCCGCCGGGTGGAGGCGTCGTGGTGCGCGGACAGAGCGTGCGTATCCTGGGCCTCGATCCTGGATCGCAGGCCACCGGCTTTGGCGTGATCGACTGGATCGACGGCGATGCCCGTTACGTGGCGAGCGGCGCCATCCGCACGACCGGCAGCGACTTTCCGCCGCGCCTCAGGCAGATTTTCGAAGGCGTGCTTGTGCTGATGCGGGAGCACGCTCCCACCGAGGTGGCCATCGAGCGGGTATTCATGCACCGTAATGCCGACAGCGCCCTCAAGCTCGGCCAGGCCCGCGGCGCGGCGCTGTGCGCGGCCTTCTCCACGGATCCGGCGGTATTCGAATACGCGCCGCGCGAGGTGAAGCTCGCAGTCGTCGGGCAGGGCGGGGCCCAGAAGGAACAGGTGCAACTGATGGTGAGGACGCTGCTCAGGCTCGAGGGGGAGCTCGGACCGGATGCGGCCGATGCGATCGGCGTTGCACTCTGCCATGCCTATTCACGCCAGGCGCGGATCGCGGCTTCCGGTTCGGTCGCCGGAGGTACGCGGCCTTGATCGGATTTCTTCGCGGACGGCTGGCGGCCAAGCATCCGCCCCAGCTGGTCCTGGACGTCGGAGGAGTGGGCTACGAAGTGGAGGCTCCGATGTCCACGTTCTATGGCCTGCCGGGCTTGGGAGCCGAGGTGAGCCTGCACACGCACCTGGTGGTGCGCGAAGACGCCCACGTGCTGTTCGGTTTTGCCACCGAACGCGAACGGGCGCTGTTCCGCGAGCTGATCAAGGTGTCCGGCGTCGGACCGCGCATCGCGCTCGCGATCCTCTCGGGCGTGAGCGTGGACGCGTTCCATCATTGCATCGAGTCCGAGGACGTCGCCTCCCTCGTGCGCGTGCCGGGCATCGGCCGCAAGACGGCCGAGCGGCTGGTGATCGAGATGCGCGATCGGCTGAAGGGCATCGGTGGGGCATCGCCGGGCGGCGGATCGGGCCTGCCGGCGGGCACGACCCCGAGTCCGCAGGCGGAGGCTTTCAGCGCGCTCGTAGCCCTCGGCTACAAGCCAGCCGAAGTCACGCGCCTGCTGCAGAAGGTGGATCCCGCCGCGACGTCGACCGAAGAGATGATCCGTCACGCATTGCGCGCGGCGGCGGGCTGAGTCCGGGAGGCAGCGCGTGATCGAGCAGGATCGAGTGATTTCGGCGGCCCCGCAGCGCGAGGAGGAAGCCTACGATCGTGCCGTGCGGCCGAAGTCGCTGGCCGATTACGTCGGGCAGCGCGCGATGAAAGCCCAGATGGAGATCTTCATCCAGGCGGCTCGCCAGCGCGGCGAGGCGCTCGACCACGTGCTGATCTTCGGTCCGCCGGGTCTCGGCAAGACCACGCTCGCGCACGTGATCGCGAACGAGCTCGGCGTCGGCTTCAAGCAGACCTCCGGCCCGGTGCTCGAGCGGCCGGGCGACCTCGCGGCGCTGCTCACCAACCTGCAGCCGAACGAGATCCTGTTCGTGGATGAGATCCACCGGCTGAGCCCGGTGGTCGAGGAGATCCTGTACCCGGCGCTCGAGGATTTCCAGCTCGACATCCTGATCGGCGAGGGGCCGGGCGCCCGCTCGATCAAGATCGACCTGCCGCCGTTCACGCTGGTCGGAGCGACGACCAGGGCGGGGCTGCTGACCTCGCCGCTGCGCGATCGGTTCGGCATCGTCCAGCGGCTCGAGTTCTATGGCCACGCCGAGCTGCAGAGCATCGTGGAGCGCTCGGCGCGCATCCTCGGCGTGCCGACGGACGAGGCGGGCGCCACGCGCATCGCGCAGCGATCCCGGGGCACTCCACGCATCGCGAACCGGTTGCTGCGGCGGGTGCGGGACTTCGCTGAAGTGAAGGCGCAGGGCCGCGTCACCGAGGCCGTTGCGCAAGCTGCTCTCGACCTTCTCGACGTCGACCCGCAGGGATTCGATCCGATGGATCGCCGGCTCATGCTGACGATCATCGAGAAATTCGAAGGTGGCCCGGTCGGCGTCGACAGCCTGGCGGCAGCGCTCGGCGAGGAGCGCGGCACGATCGAGGACGTGATCGAGCCGTTCCTGATACAGCAGGGTTTCATCATGCGCACGGCGCGTGGCCGCGTCGCGACCAGGAACGCCTACCTGCACTTTGGCCTGACGCCCCCGGCCGTCGAGCGCGCGGGCGGCACCCTGGGACTTTTCGAGACTTGAGGACTTCGGATGATAGGTGAACATTCCGCACTCGACCTGATCCTCGGAGCGAGCTTTGCCGTCCAGTTCGTGATGGCGCTGCTGGTGGCGGCTTCCGTCGTTTCCTGGGCGATCATCTTCCGCAAGAGTCGACTGCTCGGCGGCACCATCAAGGCCACCGACGTCTTCGAGGACGAGTTCTGGTCGGGTGGCGATCTCGCTTCGCTGTACAAGTCGTACGAAGGCAATTCGCCTACCGGCATGGCCAGCGTCTTCGTGGCGGGTTTCCGCGAGTTCTCGCGGCTGAGACAGCAGGTGGGGCTCAGCGGCGCGCAGCTGCTCGAAGGCACGCGGCGCGCGATGAAGGTCGCACAGCTGCGCGAGACGGATCGCCTCGAGCAGAACCTCTCGACGCTGGCCACGATCGGCTCGACGAGCCCATATGTCGGGTTGTTCGGCACCGTCTGGGGAATCATGAGCGCGTTCCAGGGCCTCGGGAACGTGCAGCAGGCCACGCTCGCCGTCGTCGCCCCCGCGATCGCCGAGGCGCTGATCGCGACGGCGATGGGACTGTTCGCGGCGATCCCGGCGGTCGTCGCGTACAACCGCTATGCGGACCAGGTCGGCCGACTCGAGCTTCGCGACGACACTTTCGTCGAGGAATTCTCGACGATCCTGCAGCGCCACGCCGGCGGCGCGCCGGGTTGAGGCGGGCCCATGAAGCGCCATCGCGGACGGAGGCTGATGGGCGAGATCAACGTCGTTCCCTACATCGACGTGATGCTCGTGCTGCTGGTGATCTTCATGGTCACGGCCCCGATGCTGAGCCAGGGCATCAAGGTGGACCTGCCGCGGGCCGGCGCCGAGCCCATGGAACCTGACAAGCTCGAGCCGCTGGTCCTGAGCATCGATCGGGCTGGGCTCCTCTACGTGAACATCGGCGATCCCGACGCCCCGCAGACGGCCGATCGCATCCTCGAAATCGCCTCGGCTGCGCTGCGCAGGGAACCTGAGCGCCCCGTGCTGGTCAAGGCAGATACGGCCGTTGCTTATGGCCGGGTCGTGGAGGGCATGGTGCTGCTGCAGAAGTCGGGTGCAAGGAAGGTCGGTTTCGTCACCGAGCCGGTCGCGGACCAGCGGCGGCCGCAGGCTCCGCGCTGAGCGATGCCCGGATTCGTCCGTGAGCATCTGCGGCCCCTTGCCGGTTCGGCGGGGCTGCACGTGTTGCTCATCGCGGCGATGGCCGTCGCGACACTGCGCTGGACGACCCCGCCGCCGGTACAGCTTGCGATCGAGGGTGTGGTCGTGGATTCGCGAAGCCTGCCCGACTCGCTACAGTCCGGCCGGCCAAAGCCACAGCCGGCTCCTGAACCGGAACCAAAGCCTGAGCCCGCGGCCCCGGCGGCTGCCCCGGAGCCGCCGCCCGAGCCCGTGAAGGCGCCGGACGATGCAGTGAAGGCCAGTGAGCGCGCGGCCGAGGAGGCTGCGATGCAGGCCAAGGTGCAGGCCGAGGCGAAGAAGACGGCCGAGGCGCAGCAGAAGAAGCAGGCGGAGACGGAGGCGCAGCGCAAGGCGAAGGCGGAAGAGGCCGAGCGGCGGAAGCTGGCGGAAGCTGACGCGAAACGCAGGCAACAGGAGGAGGCCAGGGCCGCGCAGGATGCAAAGGTGAAGGCGGAACGCGAGGCGGACCTCAAGCGACGTCTTGCGGCCGAGGCGGCCGAGGAGGAGGGGGCCATGGCGCTGGCGCGTTCTGGCATCGTGGACGAGTACCGCACGCTGCTGTCGCAGGCCATCGAACGCAGCTGGATTCGACCGCCGTCCGCAAAGGCAGGCCTCGAATGCACGCTGTACGTATCGCAGGCGCCGGGCGGCACGGTGGTCGACGTCAAGCTGGGGACCTGCAATGGCGACCAATCGGTGCGTGAGTCCATCGTCAATGCCGTGTATCGTGCGTCGCCGCTGCCCGCGCCGCGCGACTCCCGTGCATTCGAGCGCAGGCTGGAAATCGTGTTCAGGCCGACGGAGTAGCGAATCGATGCGACCGACGACAGGTTGGCTGGGCTGGCAAGCGGCCCGTTGCGTATTGTTCGGCCTCGGGCTGATGCTGGCCGGCAGCGGTGCGAGCCAGGCGCAGCTGCGGCTCGACATCACCGAAGGCGTGCGCGACGCGGTGCCGATCGCGATCGTGCCGTTCGATGGCCAGGCCGAGGGTGGCACGAACGATATCGCCACGGTCGTGGCCGGCGACCTGCGCCTGAGCGGGCGGTTCGCGCCGCTCGACCGGAAGGACATGGTGGCGCGCCCGACGACCGGCAGTGAAATCCGGTTCCAGGACTGGCGGCTCCTCAAGTCCGACTACATCGTCGTCGGCCGGGTCGTGACCGAGCGTGGCGTGACATCGGTCGCCTTCGAACTGTTCAACGTCCAGACCGGCGAGGCGTTGCTCGCCGAGAGTGTGCCGGTACCCGGCCAGAGCCTGCGCGCCGCCGCGCACCGGATCGCTGATCTCGTATTTGAGCGCCTCACCGGCATCCCGGGAGCGTTCTCGACCCGGATCGCGTACGTCTCCGTAGAGGGCACGCCGCCGTCACGCCGGTATCGCCTCGTGGTCTCCGACGCGGACGGGTTCAACGCACGCAACGTGACCGAGTCGAGCGAGCCGATCATGTCGCCGGCCTGGTCGCCGGACGGGCAGGATCTCGCCTACGTATCGTTCGAGTCACGCACTTCCGCGATTTACGTGCAGCGGCTTGCGACCGGCGAGCGCCGCCGGGTTTCGGCGCGCGCCGGCATCAATGGCGCCCCGGCGTTTTCACCGGACGGCCGTCGGCTCGCGATTACACTGTCCCGCGACGGAAATCTCGACATCTACATCCTCGATCTCTCGACGCAGGCACTGACGCGCGTCACGTCCGACGAAGCGATCGACACGGAGGCCGCGTGGTCGCCGGACGGGAAGAGCATTTATTTCACGTCCGACCGGGCCGGCAATGCACAGGTGTATCGCGTGGACCTCGCTGTCGCGAAGGAGGCCGAGCGCGTGACGTTCACGAACGGTTACAACGCGCGCCCGCGCGTCTCCCCGAACGGCGACGAACTCGCGATGGTCACGCTCGATCGCGGGGGCTACCGGATTGGCGTGATGGACCTCAAGTCGCGCACGCTGCGCGTACTGACCGACGGCCAGCAGGACGAGTCGCCGAGCTTTGCGCCCAACGGCGCCACGATCATTTTCGCGTCGGAAAGTCGCGGCAACGGCGACCTGGCATTGGTGTCGAGCGACGGTCGCTACCAGGAGCGCCTGCGATCCGACAGCGGCGACGTTCGCGAGCCCGCTTGGTCCCCTTATCCGGCGCGCAGATGATCCAGCGGTGCCGTTGTGGTAAAACGCGCGCACTCTTGTCGGGACTGCGCCTGCCCCGATCGACGATGGAAATAGGAGCCTGCCCGTCATGAAGTTCTCGCACGTCCTCGCCGTCGCGTTCCTCGCAGTCGGACTCGCCGCCTGCACGAAACCGAAGCAGACGAAGCCTTCCGAGCCACCGCCGGCGACCGCCGCGACGGGCGAGGCATCGACCAGCGGAGTCGGGGAGGCTGCTACCGCCGGCACGAAGCCGCTCACGCCGCAGCAGCAGGCTCTTGCCGCGCTCAGGACGAGGAACATCGTCTATTTCGACTACAACAGCAGCGAGATTCCCCAGGAATACCTCGCCGTCGTTTCGGCGAATGCCGCATACCTCGTCAAGTATCCGACCGCGCGACTGCGCCTCGAGGGCAATACGGACGAGCGCGGTTCGCGTGAATACAACATCGGCCTCGGGGAGCGCCGCGCGCAGACCGTGCGGCGGGCAATGCTGGCCAAGGGCGTGGCCGACGGGCAGATGACCACCGTGAGCTATGGCGAGGAACGCCCTGCAGTGCCCGGCCACGACGAGGCTGCGTATGCCCAGAACCGACGGGTCGAGTTCGTGTATGCGCAGTAGTCCGGCGACGACGACACGGGCGGCAGCGCTGGCCGCGATGTTGCTGGGCCTGTGGACCGTGGGAGCCCACGCCACGGCCAGCAACAAGGAACTCGAAGCGCGCGCGAATGAGATGGACGCGCGGCTCATGGCCGTGGAGCGTGCGAACGAGAGGCTGGTCGAGTTGCAGCAGCAGATCGAGACAGCCCGGCAGGACATGCGCGCGCTCCGGGGGCAGATCGAGGAAGCACGGCACGAACTGGAAAGCCTGCGAAAGCAGCAGCGCGACCTCTATGCGGACCTCGACCGTCGGCTGTTGTTGATCGAGAACAACGGTGGCGCTGCGCCTGGTGCAGGCCGGCCGGCCGGCGGCATCCAGCCCGGCGCACGGCCGGTTGAACCCGGCGGCGCCATGCCGGCTGCAGGACCGGCGTCGCAGGACGAGATCTTCGCCGCGGACGAGACGACCGTCTACGGCGATGCGTTCGCAGCACTGAAGGCGGGACGTTACCCGGAGGCGATGTCGGGCTTCCAGCTGTACCTCACCAAGTATCCGCAGGGCGCACGCGCCGACAGTGCGACGTACTGGCTCGGCGAGGCCCAGTACGTCCAGCGCGACTATGCGTCCGCGATCAAGTCGTTCTACAAGGTCGTGACGACGTATCCGAATTCGCGCAAGACAGCGGATGCGTTGCTGAAGGTCGGCTTCTGCCAGTACGAGCTCAAGTCGTATCGCAACGCGAGGGCGACGCTGCAGAAGGTTGCGACCACGTATCCCGGCACCGAGATCGGCCGGGCAGCCGAAGAACGACTCGCCAAGATGGATGTCGAAGGGCGGTGAGCCGCGTCAAGGTCACGGAGACCTTCGTTTCGATCCAGGGTGAAGCAGACGCCGTCGGTTGGCCGACTCTGTTCATCCGCCTGACTGGTTGTCCGCTGCGGTGTGTCTACTGCGATACGCAATACGCCTTTCACGGCGGCGAATGGCGTGACACAGGCGAACTGGTTGAAATCGCAAGAGGCAGCGGCGTGCGCCGTGTCTGCGTCACCGGCGGCGAACCGCTTGCCCAGAAGGCGTGTCTTGATCTGCTCGAGAGCCTGTGCGATGCGGGATTCGACGTCTCGCTCGAGACCAGTGGCGCCATGGACGTGGCGTCGGTCGACCCGCGCGTGAGCCGCGTGGTCGATGTGAAGACGCCGGCCTCGGGCGAGTCGACACGTAACCGCCTCGAAAACCTGGCCCTGCTCGGAGAACGCGACCAGGTCAAGGTCGTGCTTTGCTCGAGAGACGACTACGAGTGGGCCCGTGACCTGCTGCGCGATCGGGCGGGGCAGGTCGCCTGCGACGTGCTTTTCTCTCCGAGCTGGGGACAGGTGGAACCGCGCGACCTGGCCCAGTGGATTCTCGCCGACCGGCTGGACGTCAGGCTGCAGGTGCAACTGCACAAGGTCCTCTGGGGCAACGAGCCGGGCAGATGAGCGGTAACGCGCCAGATGCCTCGTGGCCGGTGGCCGTCGTGCTCGTCTCCGGCGGGCTCGATTCGGCGACCTGTCTCGCGATCGCACGGTCCGAGGGCTTTCGCTGCTACGCGCTCAGCTTCGCCTACGGCCAGCGACACGCCGCGGAGCTTCGGGCCGCCGAGTCCGTGGCCCGCACGCTCGGCGCTGCCCAGCACCGCGTGATGAACATCGATCTCGCCGCGTTCGGTGGCTCGGCGCTCACGGACCCTCGTATCGACGTTCCCGAACAGGCCTCGGGCGGCATCCCGGTCACCTATGTTCCGGCGCGCAACACCGTCTTTCTCTCGCTCGCGCTCGCCTGGGCCGAGGTGCTCGGCGCCAGGGACATCTTCATCGGCGTGAACGCGGTCGACTACTCCGGCTATCCCGACTGCCGGCCGGAATTCATCGCGGCATTCGAGCAGCTCGCGAACCTGGCGACACGTGCGGGTGTCGAGGGGGCCGAACGAATCCGGATCCGCACTCCGCTGATCGAACTCAGCAAGGCCGCAATCATCCGGCGCGGCACGGCGCTCGGGGTGGACTACGGTGCGACCATTTCCTGCTACAAGGCCGATGCCACGGGCCGCGCCTGCGGACGCTGCGACTCCTGTCGGCTGCGCCGCGACGGCTTCGCGGCCGCGCAACTGCCGGATCCGACCCACTACCAGTAATCGCCATGAATACCGCCCGACAGCTGTTCGACACGCTCAACGACGAGTACCTCGCCGTCCACAAGGCGAAGGAAGACCTGTTCTGGAGCACCTACATGGCCTGCTCCGACGATCACGCAGGCTTCGCCCGGGCCGAGCAGGCCTACAAGGAATTCATCTCCGACCCGGCCCGCCTCGCCAGCGTCCGCGAGGCGTTGGCGAGCCTTGCCCGGCTGCCGGAGTCCGCCGACAGACAGAGCCTCGAGCATGGTCTGAGAGGCTGGCTGGCGCTGTTCGAATGCAACATCGTCGACAGCGATGTGGCGCGCGACCTGATGCGCGAATTGATCGACATGGAATCCGTGTTATTCGCGAGGCGCAAGGACCTGGCGTTGCATCACATCAACGAAGCGGGCGTCCGCGAAGAGGCGACGCTCAGCATGCTCAGCACCAACCTCGTCGCCAATCCGAACGAGGCCGCTCGCAAGAGCTCGCACGATGCCTTGATGGGCCTCGAGCGATGGGTGCTGGACAACGGGTTCCTCGATATCGTGCGCAAGCGTAATGCCTTTGCCCGTGCGCAGGGCTTCGCCGACTATTTCGAGTACAAGGTGCGCAAGAACGAGCAGATGTCCTGCGCCGACCTGTTCGCGGTGCTCGACGACTTTGAAGCACGGACGCGCGCAGCCAACGAACGCGCGATGCACGAGCTGACGCAAGCGCATGGTGCCAGTGCAATCGAGCCGTGGAACCTGCGCTTCAACATCAGTGGCGACATCACCCGTCAGTTCGACCCCTATCTGTCGTTTGCCAAGGGCTTGCGGCGCTGGGTCGACAGCTTCCGCCGGCTGGGAATTTCGTACCGCGGGGCTACCTTGCAGCTCGACCTGCTGGAACGCAGAGGCAAGTATCAGAACGGTTTCTGTCACGGTCCGATCCCGACGTTCTACGATCGCGACAATAAATGGGTCGCCGGGC
>Ga0113563_10003245_pt1 | contig 10074 bp, 6 predicted proteins | sample Mud3Dept3metaG_FD_80117 | JGI IMG/M metagenome (GOLD analysis project Ga0113563, IMG submission 80117) | Freshwater wetland microbial communities from Ohio, USA, analyzing the effect of biotic and abiotic controls - Mud 3 Core 4 Depth 3... | ecosystem: Environmental > Aquatic > Freshwater >...
CCTGAGCCGCGGGCTTTTCTATTCAAACCACGCCTCCAATTACCTGCCGGTCAAGGCCAGGCTTCCCAACGGAAAGCAGGAGGCTCTCAACCTGATCGACCGGGCCCTCAGAGGAGAAATCGGTCTCAGGCCTGAATGGATGAGAGCGCTCTGACCAAGGTAAACTCGAAAGCAAAACCAGTCACGTTGTCTAGGCGTGCCAACGGCTGCTAATCCTCTTTCAGGACCTCCATCAGCATTTTTTCGAGTTTGTCCTCGGCGTGCTCGTCTGCATACCGGGGTCTTTCGACGTCAGGGTAAAGACCGAAGAGGCCTTTCATGATCGCCTCAGCGTGGGGAGGACAGCCAGGCAGGTGTTTTCCCATCTCTGCGTGATGCTGCTGGCAGACGCCCATGAAGACATTCGTTTCCTCCGGGTGGGGTTTCGCCTCCGTATCAGGCCCCAAAAAGACGTTCACCTTTTTCTCGAAGGGTCGATCGATCAGGAGGCTCCCCGGGTTTTTCGGATCCGGCCGTCTGAGTTTATGGAGGACATAGTGCAGATAGCCTCTGCAACCATCACAGGCGCGGCCGTCATGGACCACAAACTCTTGCCCGCCCTTCACATCGATTTCCGCCTCTTTGAAAACGTCCCTCGCCTCCTCCACAGAGGCGCCGACGACGTGAATCTTGTCCGACTCGATGGGCCCCAGTCCTTGCATATAGGCGAGCATGACCGGAGGCGAAAGCACAGGATCCAATCCCATGATCCTCATCGTTGCAGCATCGACAGCCACGGGATTGGTTCCGCCGATCAGCAGGTTCATGGGCTTCGGCTTCCCGTAGACCGGTCCGAACTCTTCCAGGGCCGTGAGGCCGTCCACGATCGCGAGTTTCGGTTTTATGAGATGGTGGATATTGACCAGATTCTGCCAGAGCCCGAAGAAATGGCTCATGTATTTCTCAAGAGGAGGGATGGCGCCCTGTAAATTCTTGATGCTCAAAGACACATGAGCAGCAAAATGGGTTTTCATGACCGGAAGGTTGATGATCACATCCGCCTGCTCCAGGGTGAGGGGGATCTCTCGCGAGAGCATCCTTTTCCCGTTCGGAACCGTCTTTCTAATCAGACGGTCCGTGTTGAGGTCCACGAGCCTAACCCTTTTGGGATCGATGTCCGTCAAACGGTCGTACCCGTAATGGGCAAAGAGCTTTTCCGTCTCGGCCCGGTTGATGGACGCGCCCTCGGCCACCGTCACCTTCCCTGCCACCGGAAGCAGGAGCTCTATCAGGGCCCTGACAAGCCTCACGTCCGTCACAACGCCACCATAGTAGATGCCTTCCCTGAGGCCATGATCCGCCACCACATTGGGCTTGATGACCACGTTCTGGCCTTTTTTCACAAACTTGTCCATTCCACCGAGGGAGTGAAAAATAGTCATGAGGGAGGCCTTGAGTTCTTCGCCGCTTCTTGTCGACGGGACCTTTTCGACGACCACCTTCTCCACATGTGGGTAGCTTTTTGCGGGCGGCTTGCCCTTGATCTTTCGGAGATACACGGCGATGCTCAAGTCCATCTTAACGAGGGCCGAGCCATCTTTTTTGAAACGACTTGTAGGTCGAAACCCGTACTCGAGCATCCACCGGTATTTCTCCGCATCTTCTGTGAGGATTTCGGCGGAGACGAGGCTCTCCCTGTCGATGAGGGCATCCACTATGGCCCCTTTCAGCCCCCCCCGATCTGTCTCATCTCTTCGAACGATGATCTCTTCAATAGCGCTGCTGTCGGGCCTGTACACGACCCATCCGACCGATCTGGATTTCTTTTTCGCCTCATAGAGGATGACACGGCCGTCGCTTTCCCACTGCCGCAATTTGCGCTCTGCATAGCGGCCATCAGGATCCGCAAATCGGTAGTAGTCGATCAGACGCTTTGCGAAATCCTCTGAAAAGGGTCCCTTCGCCAGTGTGATGCCCTGTGACATAGCTCCTCTCGAAATCCTCAGATGCCGGCGAACAGAAATGATCAGCGACCGCCGGCAGAACGGATGGTACGATGCTTTTTAAGTTAAGATTTTACTATGAATGTCAAGTTCTAGCCCCAAAATTTTTTGAACATAAAAACCCGCCGAGCCCTGCAAGCCTGGCGGGTTTTTTTAGTTCAAAAGGGGCAAGTTTTAGGCAGCCTTGCTGACACCTTCCGCCTTACTGATCCTGCAAAGCAGGGCCTTCATTTCCGTGTAACCTGTGACCGGATCTCGGGGCTCGAGCTCGGTGAGCTCATTCGAATTGGCATTGGACCATCCGTGAGGAATGCTGAGTATTCCCGGGATCAAGTCGCTCGTGGTCTTGGCCTTGATCCGAATTCTTCCCTTGATTGTTTCAACCGTCATCATATCGCCGTCTGAGATGCCATACTTCTTGGCGGTCTCCGGATTCATCTCGCCAAGGGGCTCCGGTGCGGTCTTCCTAAGACTCTTGACGCCGCCGACCCTGAGTTGGGTGTGGGTGAATTCAGGAACCCGGCTGCCGGTTGTCAGGATGACGGGATACTTCTCGAAAAGTTCCGGCGTGCTGACCGGGCTCTTGCTTGGCTCCACGTGATGGGGAATGGGATCGTATCCGTTTTCAGCGAGCGTCTCCGAGTAGAGCTCGATCTTCCTCGAGGGGGTGGCATATCTGCCCTGGATATACTTCTTCTGGGCATAGTAGGCGCCCTCGGGATGTTCCTTGGTCAGCTGTTCCCGTGTTAAGCCGCTGGGCTTGAGGAAGAAGTCGATGACCTCCTCTTCCGTCTTCCACGGGAAGAACTCATCATAGCCCATCCGCTTCCCCAACTCCGTCCAGATCTTCCAATCCGGCCAGCTCTCGCCGATGGGCTTGATCACCTGCTTTCGAACCATGGCGTAGGGGATGCAGTTCGTAACCCCATAGACATATCCGACACCGGCCTTCTCAAGGAATGAACAGGCTGGAACCACAATGTCCGCCAATTTGGCCGTGTCGGTCATGAACAGCTCGGCTACCATCATGAAATCCAAAGCCTTCATCGCCTCCCTGATCCGGGCCGAGTCGGGAAGGGTCACGGCAGGGTTGCCGCCGGTGCAGATTAGGCCCTTTATGGGGTAGGGCTCGCCCTTCAGTACAGCATCAGCAAACAGCATCTGCTGCCCATAGGGAGAGGTCCGGCCCCAGAAACGTCTGAACAGGGGATGCTCATTGGTCCCGATGGGGTCGCTGATCTCCGTCAGCCTGAGATCTCCCAAACGTATAAAGGGGATCGAAACCCACCCACCGGGGACATCCACGTTGCCTGTCACCGCCATCATGATGGCATGGATTCGATTTCCCTGGAAGCCGTTGATATGCTGGTCAATGGAGCATGTTCCTGGAACGATGCATGCCGGTTTCGTGGTGGCAAAGATGCGGGCGATCTTTCTTATATCCTCGGCAGCAACCCATGTAACCTCAGACACCTTCTGCGGCGAATACCGTTTGACATGCTCCGCAAGCCTGTCAAACCCCATGCAATATTTCTCAACAAACTCCTTGTCCTCAAGCCCTTCGGAAATGATCACGTTCAGCATCCCAAGACACAGAGCAGTGTCCGTTCCCGGCCGTATCTTGATGTGAATTCCTTTGTCCGCCAATGGGATGCGCTTGGGATCGACCACAATCACCTGCGTCATCCTGCCTTCTTCGATCGCCTTGTAAATCTTGGCCCCCACGGTGACCTTGGAGTTGTCCACGTTTGTACCGATGACAAGAATGCATTTGGCATTCCATGGTTCTTCAATCGGGTAACCGCCGAAAGTCATCTGACGTGCCATAATGCGGGAACGAAAACAATTGCCTTCAACCGACAGGAGGTTCGGGGTTCCATAGACGCCTCGAAAACGCTGAGCAAAGGCCGCCAGCTCAATATTCTCCGTACCCATTGAGCCTGTGTAAACGGCAAGAGCCCTGGCCCCATATTTATTCTTGATCTCCGTAATTTTTTCCGCGGTGGTGTCCAGGGCTTCATCCCAGGAGATTTTTTTCCACCCGGTATCAGACTTCTTCATCGGGTATTGAAGTCTGTCGGGTGAATAGACCCATTCAACCAGCGCTTCACCTCTCGGGCAAAGAACCCCCTCGCTGATGGGGTGTTCCTTCATTCCTTGGACTTTGACCAACTTGCCGTCTTCGACAGTTGCTTCGATACCGCAGCTGTTGATGCACATTATGCAGTCCGATTTGATAACTTCCCGGGCCATGACTTCTCCTCCTTTCAAACTGACCGTGATTAAATGCCCATGCACAAACAACCCGAGCCTAGTTCGCCGCTGGTATCACCAACACGCGATTTAAGGCTTTGGGAATCCAGAAATCAGGTAGACTCTCAAGCCCGTCCTTGCATGGGCTACAGGCTTTTAAATCCCGTTAACACATATCATAAGCTTTTGTTCGCCTCAAGGCGAGAGGTTTCCATCCTCAACCTCTTTCTCAAAAAAGTAGACAAATCGCTCCATATTGTGAAAGCCGCTTTCGTGCTGGCCGCACTTTATTTGCCTGACCCCTGTCGACAGGAAATACAGTATACGGTGCAACACCTTAGGGATCTAGCTCTTCTTTTTGTTGATATGTTTATAGCATTTTTCTACAGTACAGGGCAAAAAAGAACCTGATTTTCACATGGTGAAACAACATGAATGGAGAAGTCATGGAATTATTGACCCTTTCTGTTTCTCAGGTCCTGGAACGAGGCGCAGCTCTGGCCCCTGAGGAAACCGCAGTGGTGGATGGGGACCGAAGGAAAACATACCGGGAATTGAACGAAATGGCTACCAGCCTTGCCATGGCCCTTTCCGAGCTGGGGTTCAGAAAAGGGGACCGGGTTGGCATCTACATGAAGAATTCCCTGGAATTCATGGTGGCTTTCTATGCCCTCCAGAAACTGGGGGTCATCGTGGCCTGGGTGAATCCCAATTACCGAAAGACCGAAGCGGAATTCATTCTTCGGAATTCAGAAGCCAAAGGGGTCGTTATTTTCAGGGACTGGGACGGGTATAACTATCTCGATGCCCTTTCAGAGATGAAGGACAACTTGCCTCACCTGAAGTTCGCAGTTGTTGCCGGCGAAGAAGAAGGCGAGAACGTGTGGTCTTTCGATGATCTCCTGAAAAAAGGATATGGCCGTTCGTTTTCTGCTCCTTCAATCCAGCCTGAGAACGACCTGGCCATGCTCATCTACACGTCTGGAACGACGGGACGGCCCAAGGGAGCCATGATTACCCATTTTCAGGCGGTCAATGCAGCGGTGCAGTATTCCTTGGGTGTACAGGCGACTTCCGAGGATGTGTTCATCGGGATTCTACCCATGAGCCATTCCTACGGCTGCGGCTCGACCTTGATCCAGCCCATCCTCCTGCGATCGACCCTCATTCTGATGGAAAAATTCGATGCGGAAAAGGCCTTCCAGCTCATTGAGAAGGAGCGCATAACGCTCCAGTTGGCCTCCCCTGCTCATTACATTCTAGAGTTGAATCACCCAAGGCGTTCCCACTATGACTTGAGCTCTCTGAGGGCCGGGCTTATTGCAGGGCAGGTTGCACCGGAGGGCTTGATCACCAGGGTGCAAAATGAGATGGGCGTTTATCTCACCTCTTTCTGGGGAGCTTCTGAAGTGGGCCCCGGGTTAGGTACCCTATGCCCGTATCCTTCCCCTTTGGAAATCAGAGAAGCTTACATAGGAAAACCTATCTTAGGCACAGTGGTTCGAATAGTCGATCCCGAGACTCGCAAGGAAGTGCCCGACGGCCAGATGGGTGAACTGACCCTCCAAGGGTGGCATGTCCTCAAGGGATATTGGAATAACCCTGAAGAGACTCGGAAGCAGATCATCGATGGATGGCTCCACACGGGAGACCTGGTCTCCAGGGAAAAAGACGGCTACTTGAAGATCTACGGCCGGACCAAAGATCTGATCAACCGCGGCGGGTACAAGGTCTATCCTTATGAACTCGAATCCCTTATCATCGACCATCCCAAGGTTCAAGACGTATGCGTCGTGGCTACACCCAATCCCATCTTGGGAGAAAGCATCTGTGCCTGCGTGATCCCCAAGCTAGGGCAATCCTTGACACTCAAAGATCTCCGGGATTTTCTTCAGGGAAAGATCGCACCCCACAAACTCCCGGATGAGCTTAGTCTCATGGAGGAATTCCCGAGACTGTCAGGGGGCATCAAATTAAACAAATTTGGGAGAGGCGGCCTTGCAGAGCTCGTGCTGAAAGATGACCATCGAGAGAAGCATCACCGTTAGCCTTGTGAGTAGCAGGCTTTGGTCTCACCATGAAAATCATCACATATGAAAATGCGCTTCGTTTTCGAACGAAAAAAGGGCGCCTTGGAGGGGTTGGTCACCCTGGTACGGAATGCGTGCGATGAGATTTCCTCGAACCCGGGGTAACTAAAGAGATATCAGCTTCCTGGGTCAGCCTCGGTCTTTCCCTCAAAACGGTAGACAGAATTGAAAAAGGGTGCTAAAAAGGTTTCTCGCAGGGAATCGATTTGAAAAGCTACGGTGAGATTCTTCGGCACTGTCCTTTAGAGCTGCACGGAAAAGCCTTACGAGGTGTTTGACGCACATGAGAGAAAGGGCAGGAGTTCTTAGCATTCTCTTCAAGGTGATTGCCGCTCTGAACCACATCGGAGGGGGGCGTGGCTGAACTCGCGCATAAGGACCCCAATCGGCAGAAACATCGCAGATCCTCTATTTCTCTTTTTCCCACAGTGGACCCGCAAGTCAGTAAGGCGGGCTGGATGGCTGGCTCCCGGCAAGGCGCCTGCGTGCTCATCATTGAATATCAATAAAATAGCTTGGTCCGAAAGGAGGTGGTTGTCTTTTTGGGGCCGGATGGCAGAGGAAATCTCAGGAGCCATCGTGTCGAAAATTCTTAATTAGGAAGGGAGAATGTTATGAAAAGGATAGAGATCTTAATCTTTTTGGTCTTGATAACCCTGTTGGTACCTTCCATTGCATTGGGACAAACTCAATTGAAATTCTGCAACTACTTCCCCGTCCCTGCCGCACAGTCCAAAATCGGCGATGCATTCATCAAAGATCTTGAAGCTCAATCCAAGGGCCAATTGAAGATCACTTATTTTCCTGCCGGGACCCTGCTCACGGCTCCAAAGATGTATGATGGAATTGAGCAAGGAATTGCAGACATAGGCCTTTCCAACATCGGCTACACGTTCGGCCGCTTTCGAGTGAGCGAGGTCCTCGACCTTCCTCTTGGTTTTCCCAACGCATGGGTGGCAAATCATGTGGCCAACGACTTCATCAAGAAATTCAAGCCAAAAGAGTGGGACAACATCCACATGATTTCCATGCATACCAGCCCGGTCAATGTCGTTCTCTCCGCGACCAAGCCGGTCTATAAGCTGGAGGACCTGAAAGGGATGACCTTGAGAGGTCTCGGCTTTATTGCCGGGGTCGTCTCTGCATTGGGCGCAACACCGCGGCCCATTCCCACGCCGGAAGCCTACGAGGCGATGCAGAAGAACGTAATCGACGGCCTGATGATTCCGATGGAGACCATGAGAGCCTTCCGATACGCCGAAGTGGCGAAGCATGTAACTGAATGCTGGGCCATCGGTCAGGTCTATACGTTCTATCTGGTGATGAACAAGAATGTCTGGAACAAGCTGCCGGCAGACATTCAGAAAATCTTCAACGAGTATCCGTTCGAAGAAAAATTCGCCACCATGTGGAATGAAATAGATATCGACGGAAAAAAGTACGGCGAGGAGAAAGGACTGCAGTTTATTGAACTGCAGTCCGAGGAGATTTCCAAATGGAAGAAGGCCGTAGAGCCGGTTTTGGAAGATTATGTGAAAAAGATGGTTGCCTCGGGATTCAACGAGAAAGAGACGAGAGAACTGATTAAATACGCCCAAGAGCGAATTGAGTATTGGACAAAGAAACAGAAGGAATCGGGAGTCAAATCCTCCACGGGTCCTGCAGAAGTTCGAGTTAAATAAGCGTTACTGTTTTTTGACATTCCTCCCCCCGCAAGGGACTGTGTCGGATTTGAGGTTTTCTATCACCTTTACATTATGACACACTCTTCAAGGGGGAGGATTTTGTACAAGGGGAAAAAAGGGGATGAAATCGGAGAATTGGTTGAATCGACTGGATAGGTTTGCGAGGGGATTCAGTCTTTCCATCGAGTGGGTCGGCGTCATTGGGTTTCTACTGATGTTTCTCGTCAACCTCCTTGACGTGCTGGGAGCGAAGCTTTTTTCAATACCTCTTCCCGGGTCTGTTGAACTCATTAGTTTTTCCCAGATCCTCGCGATCGCTCCTGCCATAGCCTTCACCCTCATCCTAGGCCGGCATATCCAGGTAGATTTTATCATCGCTCAATTTCCCACGCGCATCCAGGCGGCGATCAGCAGTATCGCTTCTCTCCTGTCATTGATTCTTTTCGTGCTGCTCCTTTGGCAGAGTTACCTCTATGGTGTGTCCCTTCAAAAGTCAGGAGAAATCGGCTCGACTTCCTTTTTGCCTTTTTACCCTTTCGCTTACCTCATCGCCTTCTGTTGCATTCCGGTCTGTCTGGTGTTGCTGATTGAAGTGTTTAGATCCCTGAACGAGGTATTCACCCATGGATCCCATTAGTGTAGGTGTCATCGGGACCTTCCTGCTCGTTTTGTGCTTTCTCATCAGTGTGCCGGTCGCCTTTTCCATGGCTTTTGTCGGATTCATCGGCTTTTCCTACCTGAGTTCTTTGGATGCTGGTCTCAAAGTTCTGGCCAGGGACTTTTTCGAGCAATTCTCCAGCTTCCCTATCAGCGCGATCCCGATGTTTGTGCTGATGGGATCCTTTGCTTTTGCATCAGGGATCGGGAAAAGACTTTATGATGCCGCCTATACGGTCTTGGGGGGTCTCCGTGGGGGGCTGGCGATGGCCACGGTCGTTGCCTGTGGTTTTTTTGCCGCCATCTGTGGATCGACTGCGGCTACGGCAGCCACCATGGGGAAAATCGCACTTCCGGAGATGAAAAGGTACCGTTATGATGACAGCTTCGCCACCGGCTGTGTCGCCAGCGCCGGAACCCTTGGCATCCTCATCCCCCCAAGCACCATATTTCTTGTCTATGGGATCATGACCGAGCAATCGGTCGGCAAGCTTTTCGTGGCGGGGATCATTCCTGGGATTATCCTCACGATTTTGTTCGTTCTAACAGTTGCTTTTCTTTGCTGGCGCAACCCCAACGCTGCTCCGGCCGGGGCTTCCACAGATTTCAAACAAAAGAGAAAAGCCCTTTCAGGAATGATTGAAGCCTTGATTCTATTCGGCCTTGTGATCGGAGGGCTGTTTTTCGGTTGGTTTACCCCTACTCAGGCAGGAGGTATCGGCGCAGCCGGAGCACTGGTGATCGGCCTAGCAAGACGAGAAGTCAATTGGCGGAGATTTATTGATTGCACCAGGGATGGATTGCGAACCTCCTGCATGGTGCTCTGTATTATTGCCGGCGCTACCGTATTCGGCCACTTCATGGCTGTCTCCACAATCCCTTTCATTCTTGCCGATTGGGTAGCGGAACTCCCTTTACCTAAGATGGCGATTATGGGAGTGATCACCTTCATGTATCTCATCGGGGGCTGCTTCATGGATTCGATGGCGTTGATTGTGCTGACAGTCCCTGTCATCTTCCCGGTGGTGGTCCGCCTTGGATTTGATCCCATATGGTTCGGTGTCATCATCGTGTTGGTGAGCGAAATGGGAGTGATTACTCCACCGGTGGGAGTGAACGTCTACGTCATCAAGGGAATAGCTCCGGATGTACCTCTCTCGACAATTTTCAAAGGGATATTCCCCTACTTGATAGCCTTAATGATTAACTCATTGATATTGATAGCCTTCCCAAAACTTGCCCTGATATTGCCTGGACTTATAGATTAAAGGGGCACCCACAGGATGAAGCCGGTGGTTCCTCCACATGCCTCACACCACGTAAGGCCCGCCTCCGGGTCGCCTGTTTGTGAAGGTTCACCTGGATTATGCAACTGAAAAAAGTGATTTGCATGCAATGCCACAACGC
>Ga0113563_10003246_pt1 | contig 10073 bp, 9 predicted proteins | sample Mud3Dept3metaG_FD_80117 | JGI IMG/M metagenome (GOLD analysis project Ga0113563, IMG submission 80117) | Freshwater wetland microbial communities from Ohio, USA, analyzing the effect of biotic and abiotic controls - Mud 3 Core 4 Depth 3... | ecosystem: Environmental > Aquatic > Freshwater >...
AACCGCCAGGCTGATTTTATACAAGGTAGCCTGGCTGAGAAAGATGGGCAAACCAGCAGCCATGGAAGCTGCTATGGCGAAGCTTTACCTCAGCGAGTGCTTCGTCCTGTCGGGTCTGGATGCGATCCGCACCCTTGGCGGCTATGGGTACATGACCGAATTCGAAGTGGAGCGTAACCTGCGAGATGCCATTGGAGGGACGATCTACTCAGGCACTTCGGATATTCAGCGCAATATTATCGCCAGACTGCTTGGATTGTAGGCTGGACTTTGTAGAGGTGCCATGATGAGATTTTTACTGACACATGCAGTTAGCCATTGGGCTGAACAGACTCCGGATCACCCAGCCATACGCTATTCCGGGCAAGAACTTACCTTTGCAGAGCTTGAGAATCACTCCAACTTGTTGGCTAATACGCTGATCCAACTTGGCTTAAAGAGGGGGGAGCGAGTTGGCATCTTTATGAATAAGGGTTTGGAGTCGGCAGTTGCAATCTATGGCATTATGAAAGCTGGCGGCGCATACGTTCCTTTAGATCCATTTGCGCCGGTTGCACGAATAGGCTACGTCATAAATGATTGCGGGATTCGCTTCGTGATCAGCAAGGAGATCAAGCGCGAGCAGATTGCCCAAATACTGGCAGAGCCATCCACGTTGGAATTCGTGATCGGGATAGCGGAACCCGATGGTCTGCCTGTGCAATGCGTCTCCTGGGAGCAGGTATATACTGCCCCATCCCAGTCCCCTGAACTGCATCTAACGGAACAAGACTTGGCCTACATCCTGTATACATCTGGGTCGACGGGCGTACCGAAGGGGATCATGCACACGCACCGCAGCGGTCTGAGTTTTGCAGAATGGGCTGCTGAGACATATGGGCTGCGCCAGAGTGATCGTGTGAGTAACCACGCCCCTCTGCATTTTGACCTCTCTACATTCGACTATTTTGCCAGCGCCATAGCTGGAGCTACTACCGTGATCGTGCCGGAGGCGCTCACAAAGTTCCCCACTAACCTGGCTAACCTGATGGAACAAGAACGGATATCGGTCTGGTATTCGGTACCGTTCGCGCTCATTCAACTGATGGAGCGCGGCGCGATCCAAAACCGGGATCTGAGCGCATTACGTTGGATCCTGTTTGCGGGGGAAGTATTCCCCACCAAGCATTTGCGTCGGCTGATGTCGATGTTCCCCTCGATTCGGTTCTCTAATTTGTATGGACCGACCGAAACAAATGTTTGTACTTACTATCATGTCGAGCAAATCCCTCCGGATACTGACGAAACGATTCCGATTGGGCTGCCATGTGCGAATGTCGAAGATCTGGTAGTCGATTTGGATGACCATCCCGTTCCTCCTGGCGAGGTGGGCGAGCTGCTCATTCGTGGCGGGGTGGTCATGAAAGGGTATTGGGGACAACCTGAGAAGACTGCCAATGGATTCTACAAGCGGAGTGCTTTTGGGCATTTTGAGGACGTTTTTTATCGGACCGGTGATTTGGTGCAGTTGGATGCCCAGGGGAATTATCGCTATCTGGGACGCAAGGACCGCCAGATCAAAACCAGAGGCTATCGAGTTGAGCTGGATGAGATTGAGGTGGCATTGCTCTCTCACGAAAATGTTCAGGAGGCTGCTGCTTACCCTGTTCCCGATAATCAAGGCAGTAATTTGATCGAGGCGGCGGTGATCCCGAAAGATAACCGTGATCTTGAAGAGTCTGATTTAGTAGAGCATATTTCACGACGGTTACCGCCTTATGCCGTTCCAGCTCGCATCAACATCATGACTGATTTCCCCCGTACTTCTACGGGTAAAATTAACCGCCGCGAGTTACAGGAGCGTGCGGCGGAAAAAATGTCTCAATAAGCCATCATTGCTATCGAGAAGGGAGACCTACCACAAATGGATCGAAAAGCTATACTGACAGAGTATGTCAAAAACGAGATTTTGCGCAACAAGAATGCACAACTTGATGAGAATGAGGATTTACTCAGTTCAGGGATCCTCGATTCGCTGGCAATCCTGCAATTGGTTGCCTATATTGATAAGACTTTTAAAATCCAGGTGCCGGACGAAGATGTTGTTTACGAAAATTTCAAGAGCATCAACACTCTGGTTGGGTACCTGCAACAGTATTAGATTGCATATTTCATTTAGGAGACAGAGCTATGAATGACGTTATCATTATCGGTGGTGGGCCAGCTGGGTCAGCATTAGGTGCCTACCTTTCGAAAGCTGGTATCAAAAACATGATCATCGAAGGTGCGACCCACCCTCGCCCGCATGTGGGTGAATCGATGGTGACCTCCTCCACCCGGGTCTTCAAGGATATCGATTTCTTGAAGGTATTGGAGCGCGAAGGGTTCGTTCATAAATATGGCGCTTCCTGGCACGCGCCAAATGGGCATGAGTTTGCCATCGAATTCAGTGAGTTCCCTCAAGAAGGGATTGACCAGGACTACACCTACCATGTGGATCGGGGAAAGCTGGATTTGTTGATGTTGAAACACGCAGAAAGCCTGGGTACGAAGGTGGTTCAGGGCGTGCACGTCAAGAAAGTTTTATTCGAAAACGACTTTGCCAGCGGAGTTCGGGTGGAGATTGGTGGGAAGGAAGTCGATATCCCTGCCAAAATGGTCGTCGATGCCAGCGGTCGCCAGACTTTGCTGGGAAATCAGCTGAAGATCAAAGTAAAAGACCCGATCTTTGACCAGTATGCTGTGCATGCGTGGTTTGTGGATGTCAATCGCGGCGCCGAGACGAAAGATTTCATCCACATTTACTTTTTAAAGGTCGAGCGCGGTTGGGTCTGGCAGATCCCGATCAATGAAGAGATCACATCCGTGGGAGTGGTTGCTGATAAGAATGTATATCGCCAGGCGCATAAGGACCTTGAAAGTTACTTTAATGAGCACGTAATCACTAATCCTGATTTACAGGAAGCCATGAAGAACGCTAGGCGCATTAACGAATTCAAGGCGGAAGGGGATTACAGCTACAGCCTGTCAAAATTTGTTGGCAATGGCTTCATGTGCATCGGAGATGCTGCCCGGTTTGTCGATCCCATCTTCTCGTCGGGCGTCAGCGTGGCTCTGTACGGTGCCAAGTACGCATCGGAGCGGATCCAGCACGCTTTAGAAACCGGGGATTTTAGCGAGGAATCGTTGAAACCATTTGAGACGCGTATGCGGGCGGGTGTGGGCATATGGTATGAATTCATCCGGCTGTATTACAAGCTTCTGCCTCTGTTTACCCACTTCATTCAATCAAAGGATCACCGGATTGAGGTGTTGCGCTTGCTTCAAGGCGAAGTATACGATCGAAGTGAAGTGCCTGTCCTGGATGCCATGCGTAGGTATATCGAGACTGTAGAGAAGTCGGAAAAGCACTTGATGAAGAAGAGTCTCACCTCAATTTCGATTGACTAGAGGCTTTTTTAAGAATAAGAGAGTTGGGGTGTGTGCGGCGGGCTTGCAGTACATACCCCAAACAATCATTTTATAGAAAGGAGATTATTCAATGGATCGAAAAGCTGCTTTATCCGAATATATCAAGAATGAGATCATGCGGAATAAGAAATCGCATCTGGACGATAACGAAGATCTGTTGACCTCCGGGATTCTGGACTCGATGGCTATCCTGCAATTGGTTGCATACATCGAAAAAGGTCTGGGCGTCTACATCCCGGATGAGTATGTCGTCTATGATCACTTTCGCAGTGTAAATTCATTAGTCGGGCTTTTACAAACCCTTTCGCCCGATAACGTTAATCCTGGTAGTTAATTTTTTAGTTGAGTGTCTTGGGTGAGGCCATGAAAGCAGATGTACTGATTATTGGTGGTGGTCCCGCGGGATCGGCGAGTGCTATGTTCCTCATGCGGGAAGGCATTAAACCCTTGATTGTCGAGGCGACTGAGTTTCCACGCTACCATATCGGTGAGTCTTTGACCGGCGCCGGCGGTAAGGTTTTGCGTGATTTAGGATTTGAAGATGAGATGTACCGACGCGGTTTTCCGAAAAAGCAGGGCGTGAAGGTGTTTGGTCAAAGTGACAGAGGCACCTGGTTTGTTCCTGTGACCGGTCGGGATGAGAACTGGAACCTGTTTGATTGGGAAACATGGCAGGTCCGCCGTAGCGAGTTTGATAAGATGCTGCTGGATGAAGCCGTTGCGAGGGGCGCCTCGCTTTTAGCAGGAAAGGCGATGAAGCCGCTGCTCAACAACGGTGTAGTGTCTGGTGCTGAGGTTCGCGTTACAGATGGTGGAGTGATTAATATTGAGGCTGACATGGTGCTGGATTGTTCTGGTCAGGCGACCTGGTTAGCGAATCTAAATGCAACCGGACCTAAGTATCTGGGCGCCTACGATAAGCAGATTGCTATCTTCTCGCAAGTTTCGAACGCGATCCGCGACAACGGAAATACACGGGTGACCCACAGAGATAACACCCTCATTTTTTACCAGAAAAAATATCACTGGGCGTGGTTTATCCCTCTGGATGATGAGGTTGTCAGCGTAGGTGTCGTGATCCCTGCAGCTTATTTCCTCGAAAAGAAAGAAAGCAAACGTGATTTCTTACTGAGAGAATTGCGCGAGCTTCACCCTGAATTGAGCAAGAGAATCCCTAACCCACAGTTTACTGAGGATGTGCATGTCATCCCCAATTACTCCTACCAGGTAAGAAATTTCTGCGGGAAAGGGTTTATGTGCATTGGTGATTCGCATCGTTTTCTCGATCCGATCTTTTCGTTTGGTTTAACCGTTGCCTTGCGAGAAGCTCAATTTGCGGCTCCTGTCATTCGAAATTATTTAGAATTGGGAGATCGAAATCAGACGCATCCATTCTCCGACCTTCAGCTCTTCTTTGAGGAGGGTATTGATATCCTGGAGGATGTACTCGATTGTTTCTGGGAAAATCCGCTGGTTTTTTCCTTGTTTGTTCATCAGCGATATACGGAAAATATGACGGATATGTTTGCAGGTCGTATCTATCGCCAAGAACATCAACCTTCAACGGCTTTATTAGCGTTTCGCAAGTTAATGGGACGCGAGGGGGAACGCGAAAAGTCCTATACCTCTGATGGTCTGTACTCCATCCCGATTGGCTCTCGCTTTCACCCAGAACGAGCTCAATTGTGGACCGCCAACTCAGAGGTAGCGAGCACTGAAGATTGGTTAGGACCGCGCTAATCATATCGATTCAGCAAATTTGGGGTGTGCAGCGTGGCTTAAAAACCCCGTACACCCCAAATTTATTCATCATCAAGACCGTTCGGTTTCAGGTTCATCATCCATGATTCGTCGATTACTCTATTTGAGCGGCTTTGCGATCACCTGTGTTGTGCTCTTCCACGCAACTGGTATGGGATTTGTGGCTATGTTCTCATGGGCGCCTAAATATGGCGGAATTCCAGGGGAACAAGTCGGAAGCTTTAGCTACTTCATGCTCCGTTTCGTGGAGCAAATTGTCATATTCTCCATTTCAGCGTTCCTGATGGTTTCAGGTTATTTTATCGGGGTTGCCACCGGAAAGAATCAAAAGACGGTAAACTGGCGCATCGTTGCTACTCGTATGGTTTATTTAGCAATCCCATATCTGATTTGGTCGGCAGTCGCGCTGGGTTTGAGATACTTGGAAGGGAATGGCATTCCACGCAATAAGATATTGTTTGCCCTGCTCACAGGAAAAACAAATGAGGTTTACTATTTCATCCCCCTGTTAATTCAGTTCTACTTACTCTCACCGCTGCTGATCTTGTGGGAACGCGTCAATTGGAAATCATTACTGCTTGTAACTGGCTTGATTCAATTGATCGCTACATTGAGTCAATATCCTGTGTTCCTCGGAGTAGATTCGACCTTCTGGAATAGCGTGGTCTTTTCCCCTCCTAAATGGTTATTTATCTCGCGTGTTTTCTGGTTCCCGTTGGGCATTGTCCTTGCCGACCACCCGGTTGAGTTCAAACGAGTCTTCTACCCACTCCGCTGGTGGCTGCTTGGAATGGTCATTGCGCTCATCCCACTCGGTATGATCGAGTGGGAGTATTTCGTACGAGCCTCAAGCGAGCAATGGCTGTCTACTCGGGAGACAATACTGGATACGATCTACACACTCTGCCTGATGCTTGGAGTGCTGGCTTTTGAAAAAGGCAAGTTCCCGTTCTTTGATTTCTTCTCCTATTTAGGCACAAAGTCATTCGGGATTTACCTAACACATGTCCTAGTGATTGAATATATTTCCCGAATTATCTACCGTTTTTCGCCGAACCTCCTGGCAAGTCAGGCTATCCTGCAGCCATTATTGATCCTAACCGGGTTGGGTCTGCCGTTACTCTTGATGTGGCTGGTCGACCACTCGCCTCTTCGCCCCTTTTCAACCTATTTGTTTGGCTAATCCTAGCAGCCGCTAATGACCCGAAAATTACTGACATTGAACGGGCTCGCAGTTATGTGCGTGGTCTTCTACCATGCAACTTCATGGGGATACACGGCAATGTTTTGGTGGACCGATCGTTACCAGAACGTGAGCGTTCCCAATTTTGATCAAATCGGTAATATCACTTACTTCGGGTTGCGTGTTCTTGAGCAGTTAGTTATTTTTGCTATACCGGCTTTTATCTTTGTATCGGGTTATTTCATTGCGTTTGCAACCCAACGCGGGCAAAACACGATCGGGTGGAGTGTCGTCCTGAACCGGGTCAAGCATCTGGTTATCCCCTACCTCCTGTGGTCGATTTTAATCCTTTCAGCACGTTGGGTCGAGGGGATCCAATATTCACCAGACGTGTATCTAAACTATCTTATTTTAGGACGAGCCGCAGATCCTTACTACTATATCCCCCTGCTTGTCTCCCTGTACTTGATCGCGCCCTTCCTGGTGCCTCTCGCTCGCAAATATCCTGGGCGAATTTTGATCGTAACCGGGGTGCTCCAGTTATTCTTACTGCTCATTCGCTATCCTCAAATTCTAAATATTTCCCTGCCCGTACTTGAACCGTTATATATCTTGAACAGGAGCGGCTTCTTCCCTACCTATCTCTTCTGGTTTTGCTTTGGGATGGTTGTGGGGTTCCATCTGCAAGGGTTCAAAGAGTTACTGACCAGGTTCAAACGCGGTCTGCCCATGGCCGCGATCCTGTTTTTTTGTTTAGGAATGCTGGAATGGGAGGTGCTTTTCCGCCTGTCCGGGCAAGATTGGATTGGACCCAAAGAAACATTGATCGATCAATTGTTTTCTGCGTCGCTCCTGCTAAGCTTTTTAGCTCACGATCCCTTCCCAGCGGCTCTCACCTCTCGCTTATCTGATTTGGGCGGGAAGTCCTTTGGAGTTTATTTGGTGCACGCGCCTGTCATTGAATATTCAGCCCGTCTGGTTTATCATTTCCTTCCAGTGCTGCTCGCCTTTCAGATGGGATTTGTGGTTTTGCTGGCTTTGCTGGCTCTGGGAGTACCCTTGCTGATTATGGCGGCAGCCAACCGGTCACCTGGTCGGGTGGCATTCAAGTATATTTTTGGCTGATCCGCCAAACCACTGAATCTGGAGAAGATGTGATGAAAAATGTTCTCGTCACCGGTGGAGCAGGTTTCATTGGCTCCCACGTTGCGGAAGGACTCTTAAAACGCGGTTACAACGTCACCGTATTGGATGACCTCTCCGGTGGCTTTGTGGATAACATCGTAGATGGGATACGGTTCGTACAGGGAAGCATCAACGATGTGGATTTGATTAACCGCTTGTTTGATGAGGAACGCTATACTTACGTCTATCACCTGGCAGCCTATGCGGCTGAGGGTCTGAGCCATTTTATCAAGCAATTCAACTACACCAATAATCTGATCGGTAGCGTCAATCTAATTAATGCTGCGATCAATTATGAGGTGAGATGTTTTGTTTTCACGTCCTCGATTGCCGTGTATGGTGCCAGCCCGGAGCTTCCAATGACAGAAAAAACTCCACCGCACCCCGAGGATCCATATGGGATCGCCAAGCTGGCTGTAGAGCAGGAGCTGCAGGTGTGTAAGTCGATGTTTGATTTAAATTACATCATCTTCAGGCCTCATAACGTATATGGGGAGCGGCAAAACATCGGCGATAAATACCGAAATGTGGTGGGCATCTTCATGAACCAGATCTTGCAGGGTAAGCCGATGAGTGTCTTTGGAGATGGGAGCCAGACACGCGCTTTCAGTTACATTGGAGATCTTACGCCGATCCTGGCTGAAGCCGTCGATAATCCGGCCGCCTATAACCAGGTCTTCAACGTGGGTGCTGATACCCCCTATAGCGTCAACGACCTGGCCCAGCATGTAGCGCGTGCCATGGGGGTGACACCGGACATCCAGCACCTTCCGCCCAGAAATGAAGTGCTAAATGCCTACTCGTCCCATGCGAAAGTGCAGCAGATCTTCGGTGAGCGGAAATTGATCAGCCTGGAGGATGGATTGAATCGAATGGCAGAATGGGTGAAATGCCATGGAGCCCGCCAGAGCCAGAAATTCAGTCACATTGAGGTAACGAAAAACTTTCCAAAAGCCTGGCTGGTCTAAACGGTTGTATGGATAAAAAAGTAATCAGTGTCATCCTGAATACTAACCGCCGCCAGGATACCCTGGCAGCCTTGGATTCGCTCCAACGCAATGATTATCCAGATCACCGTGCGATCGTCCTGGATAACGCTTCGCAGGATGGCTCAATAGAAGCGATTCAGACAGGTTATCCGGATGTGCAGATCCTTGAGCTCAAACAAAACCTGGGCTATGCCGGGAACAATAATGTGGGGCTTCAGGCTGCTCTCCAGGCAGGTGCTGACTGGGTATTAGTACTGAACGAAGATACCATCCTGGCTTCTGATTGCATTACCCAAATGGTGGAGGCGGGAGAGCAGGATGAGCGAGTGGGTATTGTTGGTCCGATGGTTTACCACTTTGATCATCCGAATATCATCCAATCTGCTGGCGGTTTTATGAATGCCGCTTGGGACTCCTGGCACGCAGGTCAGAACGAGCCTGATACAGGTCAATTCCCAGCACCACACCTGGTTGATTGTATTTCTGGGTGTGCGATTATGGTGCGGAGGGCTGTCATCGAAGACGTGGGCATGATCGATGAGAGATTCTTCTATTATTTTGAAGAGACGGAATGGTGTATGCGGGCACGGCGAGGCGGGTGGAAAGTGCTGCATGTACCCAAAGCAAAGTTATGGCACAAGGGCGTGCAGCTCAATTACCAGCCAGGTCCGAATGTTACCTACTACGCAACCCGTAACCGCTTCCTGATGGCAGCCAAGCACAAAGCGCCCCTGCGCACTTGGATGGGTTTGTGGGCTGAGATCTTGCGAAGATTAGCCAGCTGGAGCCTGAAGTCAAAATGGCGCTCTAAGCGAGAGCATCGGGATGCCTTATGGCACGGGATATTAGATTTCTTGCGGCACCGCTGGGGCATGCGGGCTAATTGATTAGATCGAGCGAAATAGAGTAACTGTGTTAAAAACTCTCAACAACTGGAGATACCGTTTGTATCCATACCTTCAAAATGTTGCCCTTGACCTGGGTTTACTGGACGGGCATCAAGATTACGAGCGATTCATCATCCTGGGTAGATCTCGAAGCGGCTCGAATTTCTTGCGCGGGCTTCTGAATTCGCATAGCCAGTTGGTCGTCCTGGGCGAAATCTTCCAAAATCAAACAAAAATTGGTTGGGCGTATCCAGGGTACCTCCAGACTCGGCGTAATTATTCACTGTTCCTGAACGATCCGATAAAGTTTTTAGATACGAAGGTTTTTAAGAAATTTCCCCCGCAAATTGCTGCGGTAGGATTTAAGATTTTTTATTACCATGCTCAAACGGCGAATTGGCAACCCATCTGGAATTACCTGTTTGCCCAAAAATCTTTGAAAGTGATCCATATCAAGCGCCGGAATATCTTACGCACCCACCTGTCCCGTAAGCTGGCAGCAATGGATTCGAACTGGGTGAACACGAACGGCGGTCAAGAAGATCACAGATCGGTGACTCTGGATTACGAAGAATGCTTGAATGATTTTATTCAAACCCGCGAGTGGGAACAAAACTA
>Ga0113563_10003247_pt1 | contig 10073 bp, 8 predicted proteins | sample Mud3Dept3metaG_FD_80117 | JGI IMG/M metagenome (GOLD analysis project Ga0113563, IMG submission 80117) | Freshwater wetland microbial communities from Ohio, USA, analyzing the effect of biotic and abiotic controls - Mud 3 Core 4 Depth 3... | ecosystem: Environmental > Aquatic > Freshwater >...
CTGCAGAAGGCCGGCTATGAAGTCCTTGAAGCGGAAAACGGTGAGAAGGCGATCGAGGTCATTAATTCGGGCGAAAACCGGCTTCTCCTCGATGTCGTGATCTGCGACATCCGTATGCCGAAAATCAATGGAGCTGAAGCCGTCGCGTACTTTAGAACGAACTACCCCCGTGTCCCGTTGATCGTGCTGACCGGTTTTCCTGACACCGATATGGCGACATCTTTCCTCCGGCAAGGTGTGGTCGATTATCTCGTCAAGCCGGTTGAAGGAGAGAAGTTGAGAGCAGCGGTCGCGCGGGCCATGGATCAACGCGAGCTTGCACGGCTGTGACCATGAGACGCCAATCCCCTCTGTGCCGAGGAGAAACATTCTTTGCTTTTCTCTCTTCGGGACAGCAAGGCACATGCCTGCCATAGGGAGACCGGCTGATATGGAACGGCCCCGCCATACCAAGGTCGCCATCGTCGGAGCGGGCCGCGGCGGTCACGCACTGCTAGACCTGCTGCACCGAGTCCCGTCGATTGAAATCATCGGTATTGCAGACCGTAATCCCAACGCACCAGGTCTGCAACGAGCGCATGAGCTTCGCATCCCCGTCATCACCGATGTGCTGGACCTGATCCGCAACCATGGCGCGAGTCTGATTATGGATGTCACAGACGATCCGGAGATGGAAACCTATCTCCATGCCCACCGAGCTCCGACGACGGATATCCTCAGCGGATCATCCTCCCGGTTGCTGTGGGAACTGGTCCAGCATGAATCCAAGCTGGAGGCAGAACTCCTCCAATCAGAAAAGCTTGCGGGGATCGGCTCATTTGCTGCGGGCATCGCCCATGATATCAACAACCCCCTGCAACTCATTTTGGGATTGGCGGAAAACCTCGCCGAGGAACGAGACCTGGCCGCCGTCCACGAGCAAGCTCGTGACATTATTGAAGCGGTCAAACGGACGAGCGCCATCTGTCGGGACCTCACTCGGTACTCACGCCGCGCGTCTCCCCACGAGGATGTGCCGGTGTCTGTCAGCGGCAAGCTGGACGAGGCGCTGAGAATTGCGCGCTATGCTTCGAGCCTTCACGATATAGACATCATCAAACATTATCAGCCTGGGGCTGCGGTCCTAGGCAATCCGGATGAATTACTGCATGTCTTCGTGAACCTCATTACCAATGCGGTCCATGCCATGGAGCAGACCAGGGGGACCCTGACGATCGAGACGGCCGTCCTTCACGGAGAGGTCAACGTCCGGATCTCCGATACTGGATGCGGCATCGCCCCTGAAAAAATCCCCGAAATTTTCGAGCCGTTTTTCACGACGAAGGCCCCGGGCAAAGGTACGGGGCTTGGACTCTATAACGTCAAAACCATCGTCAACAACATGCACGGAGTGATTGCGGTTGACAGTCAGATCGAAAAAGGCACGACCTTTACCTTGATCTTTCCCAACGGGGAACCGGGCGAACAGGGAGGCCTGTCATGAATTCGGCGCCTCCACCCGCTCCCCCCAACCGGCGATGGGGACTCCAACCCAAACTGATCCTGTCCATGTTGCTCGTCGGAATGGTTCCCCTCATCGTAGGGCTCGGTCTCGCCTTTTGGCAAGGCTCTCGCGAGATCCAGGTCGTGAGCGGCGAGAGCTTCAAGGCCTTGGCCGAAGAGACAGCCCGAAAAGTCGATCTCTTGATGTCTGATGAAGTGGGCCGATCGGCACGGATTGCGGCAGACCCTTCGATGATCATGGAACTCGAGCAACGGCGAGATGCCCTGTTGGACATGGCAGAGGGTCCCCGCCGGGGCAGGGCAGAGCAGCTCAAGAGGGGCTGGGAGGCCAAGGACCCAACAGCAGTCCAGTCCATCACGGGGAACAAAATGGCCGGGCTCATTCAAGAATACCTTTCAGGGACCAAGAGCGAAGCCGATCTACTGATACCACAAGTAGTCCGCTCCGCCACCAAGATGCTGTACATCACTGACGTCGAGGGCAACCTGGTTGCCTCTTCAAACACCTTGCCGCCCTATGCCAATAGAGACACCACCTGGTGGAAAGGCGCGTCCCACCGAGGGGTCGGCCAGCTCTTCATCGAAGACGTGCACTTCGACGAACAGGCTCAGAGCTATGTCATCAGCATTTCGCTTCCCATCATGGATCGCATCCGGTATGGAGTGGTCGGTGTCCTTCATCGCGTGATCGACGCCAAGGAGTTGATCTCGCCCTCGATCTCGCCCATTCGGTTCGGCAAGACCGGGCATGTGATGCTGATTGACCAACGCGGCATCGTCTTGAGCTGTCCCATCCTGCCGACCGGCGTCAAGCTCTCCGATGCAGAGCTCGTCCCCCTCGTCACGCCTCCTCAGCCCGGCTGGGTTAGTGCGCCGAGCGATGGCCACGGAGGGCAATCGACCTCGATCATCGGATTCGCCCCGATGCCGGAAACCAGTCGTGCCACCAATAGCGAGCTCGGCAAAGGTTCCTGGCATACCTTTGTCTGGCAAGCCTCCGACGAACTTTTTGCTCCCATCCGTCACTTCCTTATCTGGATGGCCGTTTTCAGTCTTGTCGCCGTCGGACTGATGACGTCGCTCGGCTACCTTGCAGCCAAACGCATCGTCACACCAGTCCGGCGATTACAGGCCGCGGCGCAATTGGTCGGACGTGGCGAACTTCAGCAACCCATCGCCATTCAGACCGGCGATGAGATCCAGGACCTGGCCGACGAGTTCAACCGGATGAATCGTCAATTGGAAGCGGCCTTTGCGGGTCTGACCGATCAAGTGGCCATCAAAACGCAACAGGTGGAATCTCTGCTTCACTCGACGGATGAGATCCTGGATGCAGTCCCGACCCCGATCATCATGGTCAATAAAGACGAACAGGTGCAGTACATCAACCGGGTCGGGCGCGACTCCTTTCAGGCGCCAGATGACACAACCGAATCCATCCCGTTGTTCGAAATACTGCCTGTCGACGCCAGTTTACGAGAGCATTTGCAAAAAGAATTCCTACGCGCGCGAAACGGGGGCACAGTCGAGACAGCGTCTGGGACAGAAGATACCGCTGCTGTCAACCGCGCCCGTGATCCGTTGGCACCTGAGACAGGGATGGCGGAACCAAACAATCGCCAGGAGATTCAGATCGGCTCCAGACGATATCACTATCAGTGGTTTCACATGGTAGGGAGAAACCGGGGAGAGGATCGGGTCGGCTTGGTCTTCAGGGATACGACTGACGACAGCCTCCTCCAAGACAAGATCATCCAAGCGGAGAAATCAGGCAGCTTGGGGACCCTCACAGCCGGAATCGGACATGAGCTGAACAATCCTCTCTTCGGAATTCTTGGACTTGGAGAAGCGATCGAAGAAGAAGCCGACCTCGACCGCGCAAGATCCTATGCCCGCGACATCGTCCAACATGGCCGTCGGATGGCGGCGATCATTCGAGACTTCACCGGCGTCACGGCCCGCGAGACGTCGGATCAACGGCATGCGGTTCACCTCGAACGGGAACTCGATCAGGCCATCGCGACAGTCACTGGTAGCCTAGACACCTCAGGACTCATCATTCAGAAATCGTATGCGGGAGACACCTCGGTACTGGCCCTCCCCGACCAATTGAGACAGGCCTTCGCAAACCTGCTCACGAATGCCATCCAGGCGATGAAGGGCCGGGGCAGCTTGCGCCTCTCAACCTCTCTCATCGATACCTCTGTCGTGACCACAATCGAAGATTCGGGCCCCGGCATTCCGAAACAGCACCTGTCGAGAATCTTTGACCCCTTCTTTACCACGAAGGGACAGGGCGAAGGATCAGGGCTCGGCCTGACCGTCGCACGCCGTATCATCAAGAAATTTGGAGGGGACATCAGAATCGAGAGCCAGGAGGGGAGAGGCACGTCCTGCATCGTTACTCTCCCGCTCATCCCTCCTCTGCCACCCCCACAGGAGGTTCCATGCATCGAGTCACAGTCTCATTCTACGCCGCAGCCCTTTCCATCCTAATCTCCGGACTCTGGTGGGGGCCCTCCGCCTTCTCCGCAAAGGAACGGTCTGGATCACCAGGCATCCAGCCGGAGAAGGCAGCGGCGTATATCTATGACGTGATCAAAGCCGATCGCACATTATATACGACGGAAATCGTCAATCGGCTCCAGGCGAAAGGGGTGGCCTCGGCGTCCGAACATTGGGAACAGGAGAATGCCCTCATGCTGCCGGCGCAGTTCCTTCAGCATTCGGGCAAACTGGCAGCAGAAAACGGAAGTGAGATTCGGTATCGGCTGATCGGCCTCTGGCCTATCTATCGGCGCAATGCTCCAGTGAGCGACCTTGAACGCAACGCCCTAGAGTCTCTCCGGAAGAATCCCTCCATGCCGGTCACAGGAATTGTGACGAGCGGGCGCAAACAATATTTCCAGGCAATCTATCCGGATCTTGCTGTCGCACAGGCCTGTATCGACTGCCACAACGGTCACCTGCTCAGCCCGAAACGGGACTTCAAGCTCAACGATGTCATGGGTGGCATCGCCATCACCATTCCACTGGAATGACGTGTGGGCGTAAAGGCGAGACAGGCGACACGGGTTGGCCTAGCTCAACTAGTTTCTGCAGGCTGATTCAGCATCATGGTTAGGATCAACAGGAGGAGTCTGACGAACAAGCCATGGTGAAGGGTTATGGCTTCTTCATGGAATGGACCAACACAGGAACGGACAGGTGGCCCTCGTCAACGCATGTCGCCGCCGGCTTCTTTATCAAGGAGCTGGACCTGTTTGGCCCGGTGTGCGGATAGATCGCTGACGCCGCCTGGCAACTTCGGAAGCTCGTCGGTCCAGGGCGTGACCCCCATGTCCGTCACACCTTGAATCTTGGCACCCTCTTCAATGACCAACAACGGCGTGAGCACCTCTCCGATGAGCGTCGCCGTCTTCATCAACTGGACTCGCTCATTTGCCATCACCTTGGCCTTGATGCGGCCACTGCTGACGACTGAGCCGGCTGTAATCGTTCCCTGGACCAGTCCATCCTCGCCGATGATGACCTGGCCCCTGGTCTGAATGTCACCGTCGAGACGACCATCGATCCGTACCGTCCCTTCAACGTGAATCTCGCCTTTCAGCACCACCCCCTTGGCCAAGAGGGTAATGTTGTCATCTCCGCCAAAGCTATTGCCCTTCATGCGTCGTCCCCCCTTTCGTCCGGTCCCTGACGTGAGCTTACACCATTCCACTTGGCGAGTCCTAGGAGAATCCGAAAGTGTGCCTGAGCCGTTCCCATATCCCCTCTCCATGCACTTCACAATAGACGGTCGGTTCAGTGCCCTCGATAAAGACTTCCGATACCTCCTCGGGACATTGAGTGGTGGCCAGCTGCCCTGTTTTCGGATCGATGGTGCGCGTCACGACACCTGGCGGCATCACGAACGGGGATGCAGTGGGCGGAATAATCCGGCGTGCGAGATCGATCCAGATAGGTAAGGCCGCCTGGGACCCTGCAAGACGCAGAGATCGCTCATCGTCGAATCCAACCCAGACTCCAATGACCACATCGGATGTGTAGCCGACGAACCAGGCATCGCGATAACCGTCGGTTGTGCCGGTTTTTCCTGCCACTGCCCCTGGGAGTCCGAGCACTTTCGCTTTGCTCGCAGTGCCCCGCTGGATCACACCTTCCAGGAGGGACGTCAATACATAGGCCCCTTGAGGCGAGGTTGCCTGTTGCCGATCGGGTACGGCACTCCAGACGATATCTCCCTGCCGATCTCTGGTCGATCGCACCGTAGTCGGCTTCACGGCGATCCCTCCGTTGGCGACCGCCCCGTATGCCGCCGTGATCTCCATCAAGGACACAGACGAACTGCCCAACGCGACTGACGAAAGATCCTCACCGATCGCACTCGTTATCCCGAGACGATGGAGCAACTGCACAATCGGCTTGGTCCCCACCGTCTTTGCTGCCTGTACCGCCGGCACATTGCGCGACTGTTCCAACGCGCTCCGCACGGTGATAGGCCCATAGAACTGTTTGTCGTAGTTCTGCGGAGACCAGGGGCCCACCCCTGACTCAAAGGTTACAGGCTCATCAGCCAACAGACTCGCGGCAGTCAAACGGCCCGCCCCGCTTTCCCGAGCCGCTTCCAGCGCCGTAAGATACACAAAGGGTTTAAAGAGGGAGCCCGGTTGCCGTTGCGCCTGCAGGGCGCGGTTGAATTGGCTCCTCCGGTAGTCCCTCCCTCCGGCCAACGCCAGCACAGACCCGGTCTTGGGATCGAGCACCACCACTGCCCCCTGTATCGGTTCCAGCGACCTGTCAACGAGATGGGGGTGTGTCGTCTCTAACTTGGCCAATCCCTTCTCCAGCAATTCGGTAGCAGCCTGTTGGATCATCGGATCGAGCGTGCTATCGATCCGTAAACCCTCCGGCAAGGGAACAACGCCGGCCTCCTCCACCTGCCGGAGTACGGCATCGAGGAAATACGGCGCATCGGTCAAGACATCTTCCGGCGGAGTCACACGCAACGGTGCATTGGCGGCACGACTCCAGACCTCTTCCGTCAGAAGTCCTAGTTCCTTCAGCCTCCGCAACACGACATTGCGCCGCTGCTTCGCCAGATCAGGATGTTTCGTCGGCGCATAGCTATTCGGCCCCTTGATCAATCCCGCGATCATCGCAATCTCTTCGACCGTCAGCTCCCCAAGGGCCTTGCCGAAATAGCGATGGGCTGCCTCGCTGACCCCGTAGATCGAGACGAATCCCGCCTGTCCGAGATAGATTTCATTCAGATAGCTTTCCAGGATGTTCTGTTTCGTATACTTCACTTCCAGCACCAACGCAGCCAGAGCCTCCTTGAATTTCCGCCCCATCGTCCGTTGCGGAGAATAAAATAGATTTTTCGCGAGCTGCTGCGTGATGGTGCTGCCCCCCTGCACCACACCACCCTTCGTGAAATTGGTCCAGAGCGCCCGTCCCACGGCAACCGGATCGATGCCGAAATGGGAGTAGAAGCGGCGATCCTCGATGGTCAGGACTGCCTCGATAATCCCCGGAGGAATCTGCGCCAACGGAATCCACTCCCGCACCTGGCGTGACTCACCACGCACACCGCTGAGGAGTTCCGGTTCGAGAAAGATGGAGAAGAGCGGCGTGCGGTCACGTGGAGATAGAACATCCGTCACCCGTCCCTGATCCAACGACAACGTAACCATGGTTGCGGCGACATAGTTCTCCGGCTGCGGATGGAGATAGATCGTCAGGGCCTCCTCTGTCAGCTGATAGTCGCCGGGAGCCTGCGCAGTCTGTACTCGTCGATAGCCCAGCCGTTGCAACCGTTCAAGCAGACGGCTGTGCGCGAGTGAGAGCTCCGGTTTCAGGAGGAAGGGTCCGCTATAGAGACGTAGGGGAGGATGATCATCGCTCCTGGGCAATTCAAGAAAGGTCGCCAGATACGCGCCATAGGCGGCGACGACGAGCCCGAGCGCCACGACGAGGCCCCCCAGGACCATGCTCACATATGTCACCCATCCGGCAGATCGCTTCATGATTCTAGACCCTCACCGCAGCAGCATAACAAACAAGCGGAACTGTTTATTTGGTTATTTGGTTTGTTTCGTTTATTTGGTTGAACCAGACTAACCAGATAAACCAAAGAAACCAGTTAGTCCTACGCTTTATGAATTCCGAGCTTCTGGGGCAGAAGGGAGCCGATGATCATCCCCGCTGCTGCCGCGAGAAATCCGACCAGTTGCGGATGCCAGATCGAATCGGAAGGGCCGAACAGTTCCAGCCCCAGCCAAGTCATCAATCCAGCCGCGAAGGCACACAGGGCCCCTTGCGTCGTCGCGCGGGGCCAGAAAAGCCCGGCAGCGAGCGGTATGAATGCCGTCACAAGCGTCACGCTGTAGGTGTTCACCACGAGCGTGTAGATGCTGGAGCTGGAACCGAGTGCGATAGCCAGGACCACGGCGGCAAAGATCACCACGACCAGCCGCATGACCCGAAGAAACTCCCCATCACTGAGGTGAGGCAGAATCCCTTTGATCACGTTTTCGCTCAGCATCACGGATGGCGCCAACAAGGTCGCGCTGGCACAGCTCATGACCGCAGAAAGGACTGCCCCGAAGAAGACGATCTGCGCAAAGACCGGCGTGTGGCGCATGATCAAGGTCGGCAGCACGAGTTGAGAATCCTCATTGAGCAGCGTCGTGAACAAAGCCGGATCGACCAGCGTCGCCGCATAGGCGAGAAACATCGGCACAAAACAGAAACAAAAGTAGAGTCCTCCGCCCAGGATCGATCCACGCACCGCGGTCCTCTCATCCTTGGCCGACGTCACGCGTTGGAATACATCCTGTTGGGGAATCGAGCCCAACATCATCGTCACCCAAGCCCCGATGAAAGGAACCCAAGCCGCAAAGGTTGCAGGGGGGAAGAAATCCAGCTTGCCGGCTGTCGCCGCATGATCAATCACCACACCCACTCCCCCGACCATTCCGCTGACGACAGACGCAATATAGAGGAGCCCCCCCATGATCACGGAGATTTGGACAAAGTCTAAAATGGCAACGGAAAACATGCCTCCAAACGTCGTATAAACCAGAACGATGACCGCGCCGATCACCATCCCGACGGGCTGGCTCACCGCGCCATCAGTCACCACGTTCAGCACCAGTCCGAACACTTTGAACTGCGCAGCCACCCATCCAAGATAGGACCCGGCAATACAGACGGCACAGAGAACCTCGACTGGACGGTTGTACCGCAGACGATAGAAATCACCGACAGTCAGGAGATTCAGGCGATAGAAACGAGGAGCAAAGAACAGGCCGACCAGGATCAAGCAGAGGCTTGAGCCAAACGGGTCAGCCACGACGCCCCGTAAGCCTTCCTTTACAAACGTGGCTGAAATTCCAAGCACAGCCTCTGCGCCAAACCAGGTGGCAAAGACCGTGGCAATCACAACCGGCAGCGGCAAGCTACGGCCTGCCACTGCAAAATCCTTCGCTGTATGGACCCTCCTGGCAGCAGCCAGACCGATCCCCACCGACAGGAGTAGATAGAGAACGACGAATCCAAGGATCATGCGGGCGGCTTAGACATTAGGTGTGGGCGGATTCTAACGATGCTCAGGCAATGGCGCAACGGCCGAAGGTTGATCTGGTCTATCTCGTCTGTCTGGTCTATCTGGTTTAAACAAACAAACGAGACAGACGAGATAAACAAGATAGACAAGTCAGCCCCCTATGCTCGTGAGCAATCACGTGTTAGTCTGTTATCGATAGGTGCTGCCAAGAAGGAAACCCATGAACGAACGTGTAAATTGCAGGCTTCATTCCTCTCGGAACACCAGAGGCCTATGGCCACATCTCCTCCTCACTGGAGCGGTCGGAATAGGGCTGTTGTTGGCCGGACTACCGGCCCACGCGGGTGAATCCCAGACACCTTGGGAATGTTCGAATTACACCGGCGACGCCCATACTCGCTGTTTGGCTGCCTTCGTCGAAGCGCAACGTGACCAGATCGCAGTGCTCCAAGGAAAGGTACAGGCCCAACAGGAGACCGTCAATCATCTCAAAGGCCAGCTCGACCGCCAGACCTCCACGAATGCCGATCTGCAACGTCGACTGGCGCAACCATCAACCGTTGTGCAAACAGCCCCTCCCTTCTACGCCTCTCCCTCCGTGGGGCTTGGCCTCTACTTTGGAAGCCCCTGGATCTACGGATCGCCATATCTTTACTCCCCGTTCTTCTACGGCCCACGCTACTATGGACTGGGCTACTGGGGCCACCGCTGGTAATGGGGTCTTCCTGACATTGATCCGTCTTCTTGTGTGTAGCAGCTTCGAAACATCATGGTGTGCACAGGATGCTCAAAATGGCCGTCCAGCAAGGCCGCAGGCGAGTTGAAACCGGAGGCGTACCCTCAGGGGTACGTTGAGGATTTCAATGAGCCGAGAACGAAGTTGGCGGGCATTTTCAGCATCCTGTTATGAATAATTGTCTTGAGCCCCGCCGCAACATCGCATACTCTACTCAAACCTGGACTTGGGATATCAGGTCCGTACAGCCTACTAATAAAGAAA
>Ga0113563_10003248_pt1 | contig 10072 bp, 8 predicted proteins | sample Mud3Dept3metaG_FD_80117 | JGI IMG/M metagenome (GOLD analysis project Ga0113563, IMG submission 80117) | Freshwater wetland microbial communities from Ohio, USA, analyzing the effect of biotic and abiotic controls - Mud 3 Core 4 Depth 3... | ecosystem: Environmental > Aquatic > Freshwater >...
CATGCTCGGCATGGGCGCCCACGCCATCAAGGTGGGCCTCACGCCCGTGATCATCGGCCTCATGGAGCGCGGGGCCATCACCAGCCTCCATCTCAACGGCGCGGGCATCATCCACGACTTCGAGCTGGCGCTCATCGGCCAGACCTCGGAGGACGTGGACAAGGAGATCCTCACCGGAGCCTTCGGCATGGCGGAAGAAACGGGCAGCATGATCAATGGCGCCATCCGCGAGGGCTCCGCGAAGGGGCTGGGCATCGGCGAGGCCGTGGGCGGAATGATCCTGTCCGGCGAGTTCCCGCACAAGGACCGGAGCCTCCTGGCCGCCGGCGCGCGCCTCGGCGTCCCCGTGACCGTGCACGTGGCCATCGGGACCGACATCATCCATATGCACCCGTCCTTCGACGGCAAGGCGACCGGCGACGCGGCGGCCCGGGACTTCCGGACGTTCTGCTCCCTCGTCGCCGGGCTCGAGGGCGGCGTCTACATCAACCTCGGATCGGCGGTCCTGCTGCCCGAGATCTTCCTGAAGGCGGTGACCCTCTGCCGCAACCTCGGCCACACCCTCCGGCACTTCACCACCGTGAACATGGACTTCATCCAGCACTACCGCCCGAACACCAACGTCGTGCGCCGTCCCACCCACGGCGGCGGCAGGGGCTACGCCCTCACCGGCCACCACGAGATCATGTTCCCCCTCCTCGCTGCGGCAATTATCGAACTGTCCTCGTAGCTCCCGCTCACTCTTCTTCCAGCCTTCTCTTTCGGGATCCGGATAAAGACGTGCCTTTGTTCCTCCCACTAGCCCGGGCTGCCCAGAATAGATTCCTTCCTTATCTGCGCCCCGGTTTAAGCTCCCAAGGGAAACGGCTCGGAGCTTCGTTCCTTAGGGAAGAGGTTATCTTATTCGCTCGCTATTCCCGGGATGACCCGCCGGGTCTATGCTCACTCCTGGAATCGCAGGCCCGCGCAGGCATATAAAGATGTTCCTCATGTTACCTGATCGTACGGCGATTCGCAGCACTAACGCCGGCGCTGTGCTCGAGAGATGGCTTGTTATATCGTAGTTTTGTGACGCATGCTTGTGCACGGACCTGCTCACGGGATGCAGGAGCCTCTGGAAAGACCGGAATCTGATAAGCCTTGGGTGATTATCAATGATGTGTTCTCCGGCCGGGAGTGCAATTCGGGAGGGATGCGGGAAGAGAGGACGGCCTGACAGCCGGAGGGCTAACCGCCCGCCAGCCTGAGCACGGCGCCGGGGAGCGCCGACAGGGAGAGCACCTTTTCGACTGCATTCAGCTCGATCGCCTTCTTCGGCATGCCGAAGACCACGCAGGATTCCTCGTCCTGGGCAAGGGTCATGGCCCCGGCCTCCTTCAGCTCCAGCATGCCCTTTGCCCCGTCGTCGCCCATCCCGGTCATGATCACGCCGACGGCGTTCGGCCCGGCGTACCGCGCGGCGGACCGGAAGAGGACGTCCACCGAGGGTCGGTGGCGGCTCACGAGGGGGCCGTCCTTGATCTCCACGTAATACCGGGCGCCGCTACGCTTCAGCAGAAGATGGTGGTTGCCGGGAGCGATGAGCGCGCGGCCCCGGATCACGGTATCGTTGGTCTCCGCCTCCTTGACCGATATTTGGCAGATGCTGTCAAGGCGCTGGGCAAAGGCGGTCGTGAAGTTCTCCGGCATGTGCTGCACGATAACGATGCCGGGCGCATCCAGCGGCAGCGCCGTGAGGAAGTCCTTGATCGCCTCCGTGCCGCCGGTGGATGCGCCGACCACGATGACCTTTTCCGTGGTCTTGAGCATCGCGTCCCGGTTTACCCTGGCCTTGGCAAGGACCGCATCGGCGGTGAGCTTCGGCGGCACCTCCCGGGGACCGGGGAGCACACGCCTCACATGGGACGCGGCCGCCGCCTTGACCACGTCGCAGATCCGGATCCTGGCCTCTTCCAGGAACTGTTTGGCACCCAGCCGCGGCTTCAGGATGATCTCCACCGCGCCATAGTCCAGGGCATGGAGCGCCGTGGCGGAGCCGTGATCGGCGAGACTGGAGCAGATCACCACCGGGATGGGGTGCTGCGACATGATCTTCTGGAGGAAGGTGATGCCGTCCATGCGCGGCATTTCCACATCCAGAACGATCACATCAGGGACCTCGCGGTGGATGTGCTCCGCCGCGATGAGCGGGTCTGACGCCTTGGCCATCACCTCGATACCGGGGTCCGACGACAGGATCGAGGCGAGGGTCTGGCGCGCGACTGCGGAATCATCGACAATGAGGACCTTGATCTTGTTCGCCATGGGCTCAGCTCTCAGGACACCGGTTCACCGGCAGGCACGCCGGTCATTCGCTCTTCCGGTACACGGTCGACGTGAGACGCCGGAGCGGCAGGTCAAAACCGTGGACGCTCTCGGAATGGCCGAGGAAGAGGTAGCCATCCGGTCTCAGCAGGCGGCAGAAGCGCGAAATAAGCCGCTCCTGCGTGTTCCGGTCGAAATAAATGATGACGTTCCGGCAAAAGATGACATCCAGCGGCTCTGAGAAGGACAGCGTCTCCTCCATGAGGTTCAGGCGCCGGAACTGAACGGCAGCCCGGAGGTCTGGCGCCATGCGGACCTGATTCCTGGTCCGGTCCCTGCTCTTGAGCAGGTACCTCTGCTTGAGCTCCAGAGACACCGTCGACACCCGGTCCGCATCGTAGATCCCGTCCCGGGCGCGGTCGAGCGCTCTGGTGGATATGTCCGTGGCCACGATGGAGAAACGGAATTCAGGGTGCTGTCCGGCGAACTCCGACAGCACCATGGCCAGGGTGTAGGGCTCCTCGCCCGTCGAGCAACCCGCGCTCCATAGGAAGAAGGGGCGGCTGCCGGTGTTCAATCGCTCCTGGTGGAACTCGGGGAGGATCACCTGGGACAGATACTGGAAATGGACCGGCTCCCGGAAGAAGTCGGTCTTGTTCGTGGTCACGGCGTCGAGCATGTGGACCAGTTCATCGCGACCGTCCTCGCCGAGGATGTGGCTCAAATACTCGCCGAAGGTGGGGACCCCCAGGGTGCGAAGCCGCTTCTGGAGACGGGCTTCGAGCATGATCTTCTTGCTCGGCGGCATCTTGATGCCGCACTGGCCGATGATGAACTCGCTGAACCGGTCGAACTCGGCCTGCGTCATGGGCCTTGCCGCCCAGGGAAGGAATTTTTTTTCGTTCATGCTCAGTTGTGCCGTTCCGTTCGCCGCCGCAGGGTCAGCGGGGAAGCAGGCCCGCGGGCCCTGCCGTTGCACGGCCGGCCGGCTCCGCCGGGCGTTCCGCCTCGCTGCCGGTGATCCTGAAGAACGCGACCGTCCTCTGGAGCTGCTCGGCCTGTGCCGAAAGCTCCGCCGCCGTGGACGCCATGTCCTCCGCGGCCGCCGCGTTCTGCTGCACCACCTGGTTCAACCGTTGGATAGCGCTGTTGATCTGGTCCGCGCCCGATGCTTGCTCCTTGCTTGCCGCACTGATCTCCTGCACCAGCTCCGCCGTGCGCTCGATATCAGGGATCATCCGATCCAGGATGTTCCCTGCCTGTTCCGCGATCTCGATGCTCGACGCGGAAACATCCCGGATCTCTGTCGCTGCCATGTGGCTCCGTTCGGCAAGTTTCCGCACTTCGGCGGCCACCACGGCGAATCCCCTGCCGTGCTCGCCGGCCCGGGCGGCCTCGATGGCCGCATTGAGGGCCAGCAGGTTCGTCTGGCGGGCGATCTCCTCGATGATCGATATCTTTCCGGCGATCTCCCGCATGGCCCCTGCCGTGAGCGAAACAGCCCTGCCGCCTTCCCGGGCGTCATGCGCTGCCTTGACCGCGATCGTCTCGGTCGCCACGGCGTTCTCCGCGTTCTGCTTGATCGTGGCGTTCATTTCCTCGATGGACGCAGAGGCCTCCTCCGTCGAGGCCGCCTGCTCCGCCGTTCCCTGGGACAGATGGCCTGCTCCGTCCATCAGCCGCCCGCTCGCCGCGGCGACATTGTCCGCCGTGGTTTTCGTCTCGGCGACAACGCTCCGCAGCTTCGCCACCATGCTCTTCAGGGCAAGCAGGAACTGGCCCATCTCGTCCTTTCCCCACGCCACGAGGGACACATCCAGATTCCCCGCAGCCAGCTCGCCGGCCACCTTGACGCCTTTTTTGACGGGGATCACGATGCTCCGTGAAATGCGGGCCGCAACGATCACACCGAAACCCACGGCAATACCGCCCAGCACGAGGAGCGTAAACTGCAGCCGCATGACAGCGTCAACGCTGCCGTCCGAAAGCTCCTGCGCTTCCCTGACCCGATCGTCCCGGAACTCGGCGATCTTTTTCATAAGAAGGTCTGCCGAGTCGTCCACCGCATTCATGGCCGTTTTCCCTTCCGCAGACCCTTTCTGCCGGTAGACATCGGCAGTCCTTTTTCCGAAGTCATAGAACCGGTTGAACAGGACCTCCAGCGCATCGATCTCCTGAAGGCCCTTGGTATCGCTCTTCGTCCTGAACAATTCGCGAAACGTCCGTATCCCGGCCCGGAAACTGTCTGCAGACAGTTCCGCGCTCGTGAGACTTTTCGTTTCACGTGTAGCGGCCACGTTCGTAAGATGCTGCTGGACCTGGGAGACGTTATAGGCCATGTTCTCGGCGAGCAGGGCATGCGGAAGGTTCTCTTCAGCCAGCTTCCTGGCAGTGGTCTCCATGTTCCTGAGCGACAGGTCCGTGACGAGGACGGCGAGGCCAATGATGAGAAGGAGCGCGCCGAACCCGATGCCGAACCGCATGTTAATCCTCAGATTGCTCAACCTCATGATATTCTCCCGTTCGGCGTCATGCCGTCATGCTCCCGGTACCCGTGATGCCGGCCTTAACGGCCGTCACCCTGCCCTTCCGACGCCCTCATCATCCTGTTTCACCATCGCCAGCTCGTCGGCCGAGAAGATCTTGTCGATGTCCAGAATGATGATGAACCGGTCGTCCCGCCTGCCCATGCCGCGGATGAACTCGGTCCGGAGCTTCGTCCCGATCCGGGGAGCCGGGGCGATGCTTCCCGGCTCCAGGTCCAGCACCTCCTGCACCGAGTCGACCAGGGCGCCCAGCACGACCATCTCGCTGTCCACCGCGACCTCGGTGATGATGATGCAGGTGTTCACCGTGTTTTCTGTCCGGGACATCCCGAACTTCAACCGCAGATCCACCACGGGCACCACGCTGCCGCGCAGGTTGATCACGCCCCGCATGAACTCCGGCGTCCGCGGCACCTTCGTCACCGTGGTGAAGTCGAGCACTTCCCGGACCTTGGTGATATCGATGGCAAAGACCTCATCTTCCAGCCTGAAGGTCAGGAACTGTGTCGTCTCGGCGGGTCCGGTTCCTGTCATGCATACCTCCCCTGTGCCGGCTGGACGGGGTCTTCTGCAGCCCGGCCGATCACGCCTGCATCTCCTCGCGTTCGACGGTCTGGATGAGCTTCGGTACGTCAAGAATGAGCGCGACGCTTCCGTCGCCCAGGATCGTTGCGCCCGAAATGCCCTCCACGCCCTTATACATCCTGCCGAGGTTCTTGATCACCGTCTGGTGTCCGCCGACCACGTGGTCCACGACGAAACCCACGCGCACATTGTCCACCTTCGTTATCACCACCTGCTCGATCGCCGGCCGGTCTCCGCCAACGCTGAACCTGTCCCGCAGCCGGATGTACGGTACGATCTCGCCCCGGACGTTCAGCAGATCGCGCGTGCCGGTCTTCGCAGCCTGCGCCGCTGAAAGCTCGACGCATTCATCGACCAGGGAGAGGGGGAACACAAAATGCTCGTTGCTGATCTTTGTCAGGAAGCCGTCGATGATAGCCAGGGTCAGCGGAAGCGAGAGCGTTATCGTCGTCCCGGTCCCGCGGCGGCTGCTGACCTCGATGGTCCCGCGCAGGGCCTCGATCGCCTGCTTCACCACGTCCATGCCGACGCCGCGTCCGGATACGTCGGTCACCTCCCGGGCCGTGGAGAACCCGGGCATGAGGATCAAGGCAAAGAGCTCCTTTTCCGAAAGCTCCGCGTCCTGCGCGATCAGGCCCTTCTCGGCGCCTTTCCGCCGGATCGCCTCGAGATCGAGGCCGGCGCCGTCATCCTCGATCCGGATGTGAACGTGCGCCCCGGAGTGCGCGGCGGAGAGCCGGATGGTGCCGTGACGCGGCTTGTTCACGGCGACACGGTCGTCGGGCATTTCGATGCCGTGGTCGATGCAGTTCCGGATAAGATGGACCAGCGGATCATGGAGCCGCTCGATGACCGACTTGTCGAGCTCCGTATCGGCGCCCTCCATGTTCAGTTCGACGGCCTTGCCGAGGTTCTGGGACAGGTCGCGCACCAGACGCTTGAACTTGCTGAATATCGTGCCGATCGGGAGCATCCGAATGCTCATGGTGTTGTCTCGGAGCTCGGCGGTCAGCCGCTCCACCTCTTCGGAAATGGACAGCAGGAGGGCGCTGTTCCCCGCTGCCGCCACCTGCGTCAGCCTGGCCTGGACGGTCACCAGCTCTCCGACCAGGTCCACCAGCTTGTCGAGCTTCTCCGACTGGACCCGGATGCTCGTCATTTCCTCGGACTTCAGACGGTCCCGCCGCAGGTCCCGCACGTGCTGCTGTTCGGTGAGCGCGGCCTCCACACGGTCGTTGTTCACCAGGCCCTTATCGACAAGAAGTTCCCCCAAACGCTTCTGCTCCGCCGCGGCCTTCCTGATATCTCCCGCGGTGAGGTCGCCGCGCTCGACAAGGATCTCGCCCAGCTTCTTGTACTCCTTATCATCCGTCAGCGCTGCATCGGCATCAATGGTCTCTATGGCAAGCTCGCTCGAGTCCTGAACGAAAATGAACACGTCCTTGATGGCGTTCACGCCCTTGTCCGTGGTCAGGATCACGTCCCAGTAAACGTAGCAGAGCTCGGGATCCAGCGTCTCCAGAGGAGGGATCTCTCCGAGCTGGGCCACCACGCGGCAGGCGCCGAGGGACCGCAGTTCGTCCAGGAGATAGTGCGGATTGTTGCCGGTGAGGAAGATGTTCCGCGCGGGCCGGAACCGTATGCGGTACGTGGCCTGCCGTTCGCCGGGCGCGGCAGCGGGTGCTGCAGGCGTCGGTGCCGCCGGCCTCGGGGTAAGGCCTTCGGGGAGCAGGCTCCGAAATCGGCTGATGATCTGCTCCGTTACCTCGTTCTCCGCCGGTTTCTTCCGATAGAACTCGTCGAACAGCGCCGCGATCTGGTCCCGCGCGGCGAGCGTCAGGTTGATGATCTCCCGGGTGACCGCCATCCTGTCGTTCCGGATCGCGTCATAGACGGTCTCTACTTGGTGGGCAAAGCGGGATATGGCATCGAATCCGCAGGCGCCTCCCGAACCTTTGATCGTGTGCAGGGCCCGGAACACGCGATTGATCACGTCCTTGTCCTGGGGAGCCTCCTCCAGGGCAAGCAGAACGTTCTCCAGCTCTCCGAGAAGCTCATAGGCCTCGTTCTTGAACATCTCCCGCAGAACATCGAGGTCAAAGGTCTCGTTCTGGTCACTCATGGTCGCTCGCTCCCTTTCCGACATCCTCCATCTGCATCAGTTCGAACCCTCGCACCGCAGCCACAGGCAGGTCTTCCGAGTGTTCTCGGCGCACCCCGTGTGGCGCATGAACCCGGCCTGCAGGAGCAGCTGCGCCAGACGGTCCTGCTCCAGTCCGGTGATCGTCAGCTCCTTGCCCAGAGATGCGGCGGTCCGATGTGCTGAACAGACCAGCTGAGGAAATGAAACGTCGAGCCCGGTCACCTGGTCCACCGCAAGAACGACCGCCTGAGCGTTCTTCATTGCTTCGAGCAGGACCGTCCTCAGCGTGTTCGCGTGAGGCACGGTCAGGTCGCCGCTGATGCTCACCAGTTCCTTGTCCCCCGATCGCACCCGTTGAATGTCCGCCATTTGGTCGCCCTCTCTATTTGATGAATTTTTTCACCACCAGGAGAAGTTTGTCCGGAGAAAAAGGTTTCACGATCCAGCCGCTGGCACCGGCATCCTTTCCCTCCAGTTTTTTCGCCTCTTGGGATTCGGTGGTGAGCATCACAATGGGAACGAATTTGTAGTCAGCCATCCCCCGGAGCTCCCGGATCAGCGTAATTCCGTCCATTTCCGGCATATTGAGATCGGTGATGACCATGTCGATCTTCGCGCGGTTCAGCTTCTCAAGAGCGTCCCTGCCGTTCTCCGCCAGCAGAACGTCATAGCCTGCATCCTTGATGGTAAATGCGACGAGCTGCCGCATGGATGCAGAATCATCCACGATCAAAAACGTCTTTTTCATGATACGCCCCCCTCGTTACCTCGCGCAGGCACTGCTCGAACACCTCTACGCCCCTCGGGATCCTTGCCGGCCCGAAGGAGCGAGGTGATGTTCCATTTTTCAGCAGCTCCTGCCGGAGCCGCTGAAGCTCAGTGATGGCGAGGGCGATCTGCTGCCGGACAATGTCCTCGAACTGGAGGGCCGCTATGACCCCGTGGATGTCGCGGGTCAATGCTGCCGTCTCGTCCTTTCTCTTCAGCAGTTCGCCACTGGATTCCTTTTCGCGTGGGGCGCTCCCCGGGGCAGACGCCGGCGCCACCTTTTCGAGCACGGCGTCCGAGCGCCGGATCGTCTCCGCGGCCCTCGCAAGCTGCGTCCGCGCGCGGCCGGCGATGTTCACAAAACGCTCACTGATGTCGAGGACCGCCTGTTCGGTCTGTCGCATCACATCCCTCCGCCGGTCAGTCAGGGAGTGAGGGTCTGGCCCTGTACCTTCAGCCGCTCATGGGTTGATGGTATGACAGGACCGCCCGGCGGTTCCATCGCGGGGCCAGAAGCAGCCCCGCTCCAAAGCAGTGACCCCGAAGAGTAAAGCGGGCCGTCGGCGAATTCACCAGAGATGGAGCCGCAGCGAGCGCAAGCGCTGCGATGATCTGTGCGATCGAAGTTCTCATGGAACGGCTGTACAAATGATGGTGAAGGCCTCGGGGATGGCTCGCGACCGTTTCGGTTGAAATAGATACGGTGTGCATTATAGCAAGTATTTAAAGAGCCATAATCATTTTAGTAGCCATGGTCCCGGATGCCCTGACATCGGAATGTCCCTAAACGCCGGCGATATCTCCCGATGGCGTTTTGCTCCAAGAGCTCACCGCCCCTGGCCGGAACAGGAAGTATCGGAAAAGACCTTCGTATAATATATCAAATTAATATAGTCTGTCCAGATTAAATTAGCGGCTGGCGGTGGTCTGCATGAATACGATGGCCGTCGCGAGAGCGTTCGCGGGGAGGCACGCGGGGATTGGTTGCACGATCAGGCTCAGTAGGTGAGCATCGGAAACGGGGGAGGAACGGGGATCTGCGGGGAGTCGGCGGTGAGGAGCGCGTCAATGACGATCGGCGGCATCATAGTAGGGAAGGCTGCAGGAATAGCGGCATCTGCCCGGCCTATGGGCAGGCAAGAACCAGAGGCTGTTTATAGATGCAGGGCCGACAGCCGGACCGATCAACGAACATCCCTCCGTCATCCAGGAAGATGAAAGAACGGCGAAGCCGCCCCTCGTGCATTCCGCGCCATCGGCTCACGTTAAGCTACCCGGATCCATCGAGGGCGAATGGCCGATCGCGGTTCTCTGGTCGGTCATGCAGTGCCGCCAGCAGGCAACAGGGATACAGGCCATTGCACCTGCTCATTCTCGTCAAGAAGGATGGCGGCGGCCTTTGAAAGCTCCGAAGGCGTGGTCCCGCCCGACGGCAGCAGGATGAGCGACACGGCATGCTCGCTTGCTTCCTTCAGGATCTCCTCATCCGGATATCCGGCGCGGTACGACTCGGAGACCTCAATCCCCTGTTCGGCAAGCATCTTCTTGAGTTTCTTCACTTCAGATCTTGTATCCTTATTCATCTGTTCCAGCTCTTTCCTCTCTTCCCTGCTGTAGAGGTGGATCGGAACAACTCCGAGCAGCAGGACCTTCGATCCCATCGCTGATGCCTCGCGGACAATACTGCTTATGTTCTCCGACGAGGTCCCGGCATTGTCCATGGGCA
>Ga0113563_10003249_pt1 | contig 10072 bp, 7 predicted proteins | sample Mud3Dept3metaG_FD_80117 | JGI IMG/M metagenome (GOLD analysis project Ga0113563, IMG submission 80117) | Freshwater wetland microbial communities from Ohio, USA, analyzing the effect of biotic and abiotic controls - Mud 3 Core 4 Depth 3... | ecosystem: Environmental > Aquatic > Freshwater >...
ACAACAAAACTCGGACTACACTGGGCTGCTTATATTGAAGTTGACCAGGCATATAACTGGGATCCGGCAACACTTGTACCAGGAATTTCGAAGAATAATATTCTTGGTGTAGAGGCACCTCTCTGGTCGGAGACTATTACAAACATTGATGAGATTGAATATATGGTTTTTCCAAGGCTCCCGGGCATTGCAGAAATCGGCTGGACAGCTACACCTGCCAGAAACTGGGATGAGTATAAAGTCAGACTGGCAAATCATGGCCCAAGGATGAAGGCATTAGGAATTGACTTTTATCAATCCGGTCTTGTACCATGGATCGATGTTAAATAGAATTGGTTTAAGAAAAAATTAAAGAATAATTTCATTCAATCCTTTCCTGAGATCGATGCATAGGAGTGATGCCGTTTTGTCGTAAAACCAAGTATTGTTTTTAAGAGCCTTGCTGTCAGTTACTCTTATGAGAGGAATTAAATCATTTTGTTCGGTTTTTAGTTCCGGATTCCGGATAATTGTATTCAGTTTCACAGTAAATCCAGGAGAGGCAAAGGGAGCCTGAATTGTAATTGTCTTTTCGGTTGCATTAATTGTTGATAAATCTTTAGCAGCCCAATACCTGGCAATTTCGCTTAATTTCATCCAGATGAGGTTGTTGTACTTCTGGTGAAGTCTTTTCTTCACCTCTTTCAGAATATTGAAACCAACATGTTCACCATTATAATAAATTCCGGGCCAGTGGCAGACCATAATCGCCGGTTCCCCACTATCAATAACATCCACTATACGACCCGACATCAGGTCTTCAGTTATGAAATTATTAACATTACCAGGTTTAAGGCCATCCCAGCCTCCAAACCAATCATCTGTGCAGCCCAGGATAGAAACGACACATTTGGGATCAGGTCCTTCGAGTCCTGAAGGATGAAGAACCTGTGGAGCAACGCTTTTCCCTTTTTCTGTAAAGAGATCACGGAAGTAGTGAGATATTTCAGATCCAAAGACATCCCTGATTGCATCCATTGTACCAAGGGCCAGATTATTCTGATTTCTTCCGGCATACCCTCCCGGGGTGGTTATGCCTTCACACTCAAGCCCGGCCTCTTTTAAAATTGTCAATGCATAAGCCTGGTATGCAGCAAGTTCGTCTGCACTTTTAGCCTGGCTCCACTCCCAGTTTTCCATATACTGCGGAGTTGCAAAAGGGAAAGGTTTTCCGGTACTGATATCTATAACCCGGGTATGACTAACCATTTCAGGATGAATGTCCCAGTTTGGAGCTATTACTTTCCGGACCAGGTTCAGGCTTTCCTCAAGCTCATGTTTTGTCCATCCCGGAATAAACCTGTTTATCCAGCCGGTGCAGGCAGGATAGGGGACTATACTGTATTTTCCTTTAACACCTTCTTCGTGGCACCATTCACCAAATTCTCTGACAAAACTGTCAGGAATTTCCCTTGGTAGTTTACGCCAGTCCTGCTTGTAATTCTCCGGAAAAACTTCGGCGAACTGAGGAATTCCATAATAAGCCATATTTACCAGGCAGGTAGAATCATCAATTATTAAGCTTACCGGGACACGATTATATGGATTTAAAACCTCAACTTTTAGAGGCTTATCAACCAGGTTTCCGAATATTGGATAAGTGGCAAGAGCCAATCCTCCAATTCCTGTGGTCTTAACAAATAAACGTCTGTTGTATTTCATGAAGTTCAGTTTAGAGGGTCATTAAAAATAAAAATTTTATGCTTATTTCATTATCCATTTTTCAGAGAAAGCAGTATGTGTTATATTTTTCACAGCAGGTTTACCAATTGATCCCGAAACCTGGTTGGTGAAAGAAATATGAATTGTTTCGTCAGACCCCTGTATTATGGCAGGATAATGCCCCCGGACATCACTTCCCGGCTCCCCGTTAACAAGAGTTTTTCTGAAGGGCCATGTTTTTCCTTCATCTGTTGAGAGCCAGACAGAAAGACGATATCTCCCTTCTTCAATATCGTTATGAGCAATAATCCAGTTACCGCTTTTCAATACAACTATGTCTGCTGCTGTTCCGGGATTAGGAATATCAGAATCTTCAACAGTGCTCCATGTTTTACCCCAGTCTTTTGAAATACTTTTCATTAATCTTTTTGGAGGAGGACCATTATCACGCATATACGCAACTATAGAACTGTCTTTTTGAAGAGCAAGTGAAGGCTGAACTGCTCCGGCACCAACAACCGGTTCACTGAATTGCCATGTTTGTCCGCTATTTCCCGTAATTGCGATTAATGAAAAATCAAATCCGTCGGAATAGAGGGGCAATAAAATTCTGTTTCCTGCAATTAGTGGCTTATTGCGCGTCTGCCATCCAATCCTGCGCATCAGCGGATAACCAAGTTGTGCCTTGACTTTCTCCCCTCTTTCATCAACATCAGTCCCGGTGCTGATAAGGTTCAATCCTTTGGCAATGCCCATATAATGGCTTCGTGCTGCATCCCACATTGCATCAGTAATTGTCCCGGAGCCATCTTTTTTAATATATCCTGATGCGACAAGGTTCAGGTAATATTCGTCGTATTTCCTGTTAAGTGTTTTGACAAACTGATCATTCCTGCCTATTCCATCAGGAGTGCTGCCATCTGGTTTAATGTGAATCATATCCTGCCATTTCCATTGCGGGGCTCCGGGATCCCGGAGATAGTTGTCGCTGATGCGGTATTTGAGTATGGAGGATTCCCACTGGTATGCCAGAACAGTGTACCAAACCAGCCAGAGCTGTTCATTGCTGTCAATAAAAAGAACAGGGTTTATATCAGGAAAATCAGGCACATCTGCCATTATGAAAGGTTCGCCCCACCGGTTTGATTTATGATTATAACGGGCACCTTTAATTGCAACATCGTCGGCCGTTCTTTCTCCACTCCCCTGAAACCAGGCTACAAGAAGGTCCTTATTCGGGAGTTCCACAATAGTTGATCCATGACAATGCTGATCCTGAAGAGGGAAGATATTCTCCAGTATCTGTGAATCAGGATGGAGTTCAGATCCATTTTGTTTATTATTCCCTGAGGAACATCCTGAAAGGATTGATATAATAATCAATAACAAAAAACTCCGGACAGGTTTCATGCGAATTTTTAATAAAGATAAAAGAATAATAAATGATATCAGGCAAATTAAGAGATGCGATGTACAGAATTTTTTACCTCCTTATTTATAAGGCAAAAGAACGACATTTACCTCTATTAATATACTGTCAAAATGTTGAAATATAGCGCATTAAAGTTAATAACTTAACCATGTTTCTGTCTGAATATCAGAATTGATATGCTTAATTTTACATCTGAATTCTTTGCATTGAACAATATATTAATCAAGGCAAGTTATTCTGAGAATACATATCAGAAATATTGAGATAACGGAATGAAAAAAATATATTTAACTCTTCTTCTGTTCTCTTTTGCCTTACGTGCAATTGCTCCAAACAATGATTCTCTGGTAATTATTGATTCTCCAGTTGTTGAACCATTCTCTAAACTAATATATGCAGTAGGGATGGTCGAGGGCATGGGTGATACTTTGGCCTATAATCCTCAGGAAAAGGCGATAGGTTACTTTCAGATTCGCCCTATCCGGTTAATAGACTATAACAGACGTACAGGAAGCCATTATGCGATGAAGGATATGTTTAGTTATGAAATATCGGAAAAGATATTTCTGTATTATGCAACCCAGGTGGGACCTTATAACTTTGAAAAAATCGCAAAGAACTGGAATGGTTCTGGCGCTAAAACGGCTTTATACTGGAAGCGAATAAAGCTATACCTGCAGTAATCCTATATCCCTGAAGAAAAATTAGTTTATCATGAGTCCTCCCGGCCAAGATATTTCATTGATTTGGGGGAGTCAATTATGATTCAAATAGTTACTTTTGCCCCTGATAAAAGAAGATTATGAAGCAATGGTTTGCAGGTGACGCATTTGCCGTGATGCACATAAGGAATTTCAGGTTTTATCTGTTTTTCCGGATCTTAATGACAATGGCTACCCTTATGCAATCGGTTATAGTAGGATGGCAGATATATGATCTGACCCATAATGTTCTGTGGCTTGGATTTATTGGTCTTGTAGAGGTTATTCCACAGGTAAGCATATCGCTTTTCGCCGGACATTACATTGATTTATGGAACCGTCGTAAAATAGTCAATTATACCACCCTTATATTAATTATTGGTTCTGCCATACTTTTGATTTACAGTTCAAATACAGAATATTTCACAGAGCGCTATGGTATTTTTCCTGTATTCATCACTATTTTCTTAACAGGATTATCGCGTGGAATATTGCAGCCTGCACAGGTCGCATTAATGGGTCAGCTTGTACCAAGAAACCTTTATGCCAATGCAGCAACATGGAACAGCGCCAACTGGCAAATAGCAGCAGTTTTAGGTCCGGCAATAGGTGGTATGGTCTATGGATTTTACGGAATTATTGCAGCCTACTCTCTGGTTTTGAGCCTTTATACTATTGCTTTTTTTATGATCATGTTTCTTAAAACAGGAATACACCAGGTCGTTGAGACAACGGAAGGAGTATTTATCCGGATACGAAGCGGAATAGATTTTGTGTTTAAAACACCTGAGTTGCTTGGGGCTTTCACCCTGGATATGTTTGCTGTATTGTTCGGGGGTGCGGTAGCTCTGCTTCCGGTATTTGCTTCTGACGTTCTTTTTGTCGGGCCCCAGGGATTGGGATTACTGAGGGCCTGTCCATCGATAGGTGCAACAATTATGGCATTCATTCTTATGTTTCGTCCGCCGATGAAGCATTCAGGGAAGATGTTATTTATGGCAGTCACAGGTTTCGGGCTTAGTATGATTGCATTTGCCCTCTCGAAAAGTTTTATATTATCAGGTCTTCTGCTGATACTCAGTGGTGCTTTTGATAGTGTAAGCGTTGTTATCAGGGGAACCATCCTTCAGTTATTTACACCTGATCATATGCGTGGGCGTGTTGCATCGGTAAACAGCATATTTATCGGTTCGTCGAATGAACTGGGTGCTTTCGAATCGGGTGTGGCTGCCAAATTAATGGGCCTGGTACCCTCCGTGGTGTTTGGTGGTTTTATGACACTTGCTGTTGTATTTGCAACCATTAAAATAAATAAACCACTCAGAAGGCTATCCCTTCAAAAAAAGATGTAAGGGGCAGGCCTCGTGTAACATTTTTTTGCTTCACATTTATCTGTTTAGTAAATTTATCTTACTATATTTCAACTTAAGATATTCTGATTAGGGGAGTAGTTACTGATTTTTAGAATTCAGCTTTTTAATCAGACACCAGGCAGACGAGGTAATTAAACTGGCTTTTATGGATACAACGAACGGACATAATCCTTTTATCCTCAGTAAACTATATTTAAGAAGTATTTGGAAATATATTTCAAATCTTGGAACAGATTCCAAAGATAACCTGCCGCATACAAGGACATATGTTCTCAGTAATCAGATCAATTTTATTCTTGCTGTTACAATGACCATCCTTGGCCTGGTTTTGCTTACCCGGCTTAAGATCCAGGATCGGCCTGTAACACTCGGACATTTAAGAATCTGGTATACGCTTATTCTGAGTATTGTTAATTTGTTCCTGGCCCGCTATAAATTTAATCTGATAAGCAAGGTATCTCTGATATTTCTGGCACCCATGATTTTCATTATAATACCTATTATGTCGGGGTATGTGGAGGAGGAGGGATATCTTTATAATGCATATGTTCTGATTGCTGCCTCAATTGTTCCGCAAATGGTTTTGAATTCCGAGAAAGAAAAAATTTTCTATTGGTCGGCAATGGCATATTTCTTATTGATGGTATTCATCATAGATACGCTTGCAATTGAATTTGGCAAAGTGTATTTGCCAATTTCTGAGCATATCGAAAAATACTTTTTCATCGATAAGCTTGCCCATGTAATGGTATTCTTCTTTATTAACGTAAGTATTTACCATCTCAGGAAAGTTAACTTCAGATATGAGGACAGACTGTTTGTCAAAAATCAGATTTTAAATGATCAGAATCACAAGCTTCAGGAAAACAGCCGGAAAATAATGCAGCAAAAAGAGATAATTGAGCAGCACAGTACGGCTATTAACGACAGCATTAATTATGCGGCAATGATTCAGAAGGCAGTATTGTTACCTCCTGATTTTTTGGATGAATGGGGTTTGTCGAACTTCATATTATATAAGCCCAAAGATGTTGTAAGCGGAGATTTTTACTGGGGAATAAAAAGGAAAGACTCAGTTGTTGTTGTTGTAGCTGATTGTACCGGACATGGAGTGCCTGGTGCATTTATGTCGATGCTGGGACTTACTTTTCTTGATGATATATTCAGTACATATGAATTAAGAAAAGCATCTGAGATTTTGGATATTCTACGGGAACAGGTAATACATAAACTGAGACAAAAAGGCGATTTGGCTGAGATGCGAGACGGGATGGATATTTCTGTCAGTATTATTAACAGGACTGCCGGGACGCTGGAGTTTGCCGGAGCAAACAATCCTTTGTATCTTATAAGAAATGGAGGGTTGATAAAGATTTCAGCTGATAAGATGCCTATCGGGATTTATTCATCAATACGAACGCCTTTTACAAATAACATCACTGATCTGCAGAAGAACGACCGGATTTATATGTTTTCTGATGGTTATGCAGATCAGTTCGGCCGGAAGACAGGTAAAAAGCTGATGTATAAACAATTTCAGGATTTACTGATTCAGCATCATAAAAAACCAATGGAAGAACAGAAGATCATTCTTGACAACTTTTTTGAAGAATGGAGGGGAGATCATGTTCAGGTTGATGATGTTCTTTTGATCGGGATTCAGATCTGATATTCCGGTTTCATAAGTCAAATTCTGTCCCGGAAAACAAACTCCAACGTATTTTTCAGTAAAATAATTAAAAATATAGTTGTATATCTAAAAATACAGTTATATCTTTGAAAAAACAGTTACAGAAATGAAACGACTTACCAGAAAAGAAGAGGAGGCAATGAAGATCCTCTGGAAGGCTAAAAAAGGATTCATCAAAGATCTGATTGATCTGCATCCTGACCCAAAACCGCTTTATACAACTTTTTCAACAGTTGTACGCGGACTTGAGGTAAAGGGTTATGTTGATCATAAAGCGTATGGAAAGAATCATGAGTATTTTCCACTTGTAAAGAAGGAGGAATACAGGAAATTGTTCATGAAAGATGTCGTAAAGGATTACTTCGGTTCGTCTTACAAAAATGTTGTTTCATTTTTTGTGGATGAAAAGAAGTTAAGCGCCAGTGATCTGAAAAAACTCATTCAGATAATTGAGAAAGGAGAAGCCGATGGATAATCTGATCTTATATCTGCTTAAGGTATCTGCAGGGACAACCCTTTTCTACTTGTCTTATCTCCTGTTTTTCTCGAAAGATACATTCTACCGCAGGAACAGGGTTCTGCTGATAATGATCCTTCTTCTTCCTGTTATTTTTCCGGCACTTAAAATACCGGTATCTGTAAATAGCCCGGCTCCGGCAGCTCCGGTAATCCTTCCTGATAGTTATTTTCTTGCAGAATCTGCATTTGGAACAACAATTTCAACTCCGGTTAATTCATTCGATTACAACAGATTAATTATCCTGATATATTTTACAATGGCAGGACTTCTGTTGTTAAGAACAATTATCAGTCTGATCAGCACGTACAGAATAATCAGAAAAGGGAGAATTACGAACAGCCGGTTTCCAAGAGTTGTTATTTCCGAAAATCATTTTCCCCCGTTTTCTTTTTTCCCTTACGCTGTTATTCCGGCTGAAGAGTATAACTCGGGCAATTACAGCGATCTTCTTGATCATGAGTTTGCTCACATAAAGGAGGGACATACTTTTGATTTACTTTTAAGTGAGCTGTTTATTGCATTTCAATGGTTTAATCCATTTATCTGGTTAATAAAAAGGTCAATTATTTTAAACCATGAATATCTGGCAGACCGGATTTCGGCAAGTAATAAAAACGTTAAAGAGTACCAGTACAGGCTTCTCAATTTTCAGTCCGGATTCAAACATATTTCACTAGCTCACAATTTCAATAGTCAGATTAAAAACCGTATTATCATGATTAACAAAAAACCAACCCGTAAGTATGCCACTCTGAAGAATATTCTGATTCTTCCTGCGGTAGCATTTTTAGTGTATGCATTTGCAACACCAGAATACAGGAGTGTTGCTGCTCCAACAGAACCTTTTACAATCTACCAGGGTTCAGAAATAGTTCAGAAAGAGGTGAAAGGAATTGTTTTTAAGGAAGAAGGAAAACCTCTTGCAGGGGTCTACATTATGAGCACAGGAACTACAGGAAATGCTTCCGGAGCAACGACAGCCAGTGATGGACGGTTCTTAATAACAAATGTACAACCGGATGCATCATTAGTATTCATTTGTAAAGGATATAAGAGCTTAACGATCAAACCTGATTTTTCCAAAGAAATGACAGTAAAAATGGAAAGGGATCCGGAATATAAGGCTGCTGCCGGAACAAATACTTCAGCTCCTGTAGCACAGAGACCAACTCCGATAATTGTGATAGATGATGTAGTTTCTGAAAAAAGTTTAGCTGAAGTCCGAAAAGAGCTCGGATACAACATGGGGATCACAAAAATGATTGGAGGGAAGGAAGCGACAGATAAGTACGGAGATAAGGGAGCCAATGGCGTATATGAAATAATTACAAGGAAAAAAGCCCTGGAGATGGGACTCAAACCACCATTCCCGAGGTTAGCCCCTGACGATTATCCTACCTTCCAGAATAAACCATCCAGCACTTTCTCAGACTGGGTAGCGGCACATACTAATTATCCCGCAGAGGCAAAGGAAAAGAAAATTGATGGGTGGGTCTCAGTTAATTTCAAAGTTGAACTTGATGGTACCGTTAGTAATGTTGTTCCATCAGCAGGAATAGTTGATCCCATTTTGATTAATGAAATTATCAGAGTAGTTCAATCATCACCTAAGTGGGACAGCCCAAAGAATAAAAATGTTGATGAAGCATTTACTTCAGGTCTTATTTTGAAATTCAAATTGCCCGATCAAATTCTAAATGAAGCCCCTTATGTGGTAGTGGAGAAAATGCCAATGTATCCCGGAGGGGATGTTGAGCTTTTAAATTTTATCAAAAACAACACCATTTATCCGGAATCAGCCAGAAAAGATAAAATTTCGGGAAGAGTTATTATAAGATTTATTGTTACTCCGGAAGGGAAAGCTGAAGGATTAGCAATACTTAAAGGGGTCCATCCGGTACTTGATGCTGAAGCAATAAGGGTTGTCTCAAGGATAACCGGATTCGAACCAGGAATGCAGGGAGGGAAGCCCGTTTACGTATGGTATATGGTACCAATCACTTTCAGTCTATCTGAACCTGAGCCGCTTTTCTCAAAGACTAAAGAAATTGAGATACTGAAGTTTTTGGGAACGAACACGGGTTACCCTCAGGAAGCAAAAAATGCATCTGATACCGGCAGGGTATATGTAGCTGTAAAACTGGAGAAAGGCGGAACTGTTAAAGACTGTAAAGCACTTACAGATAAAGCCGGGATCAAGGCTCCTTTTTTACCTGAAGTAGTAATCGTCGGTTCTAAATCTTCTTCAACGAGCCAGGGTGAAATCAGACCAGGATCTGCGTCAGTGAAATCCACCGGAAATGGTCTGATTGCACTTCAGAATGAATCAGTCCGGGTTGCCAACACGCTTACTGTTAATGAAATACCTGACTGGCTGGATAAAGACCTTGAATTTGTACTTACGTTTATTTATACTCTAAAATAAAAAGATCAAGTCATAAAAAAGGATTATACTATTAGTTTATTGTTAGCAGGTGATGGGGTGCGGATGAAAATCCGCACCTGTTTTTTATAATATTCCAATACACTTCACTTTTAATCTTTCCCCTCTGATCCCGCAAAGCCGTGTCATCCAGAGCTTCAGCGAAGGATCCCCTGAGCTCAGCAGGAAATTATCATAAAGCCGGGTGTGCATTGATGTAAATGCTTTTTTAC
>Ga0113563_10003250_pt1 | contig 10072 bp, 8 predicted proteins | sample Mud3Dept3metaG_FD_80117 | JGI IMG/M metagenome (GOLD analysis project Ga0113563, IMG submission 80117) | Freshwater wetland microbial communities from Ohio, USA, analyzing the effect of biotic and abiotic controls - Mud 3 Core 4 Depth 3... | ecosystem: Environmental > Aquatic > Freshwater >...
GAATGTCCCTGCGCGCGGATCTCGGCATAGCCGAACTCGCGCACCTTGCCGCTCTCGACCTTGCCGCCCAGTTGCGCCGCCATGGTCTGCATGCCGTAGCAGATGCCCAGCACCGGTACGCCCAGTTCGAACACCAGCTGCGGCGCTTTTGGCGTCTCTTCCTCGTAAACGGAATTCGGGCCGCCGGAGAGGATGATGCCGGACGGATTGAAGGCGCGGATGTCCGCTTCCGTCATATCCCAAGGATGAAGCTCGCAATAGACGTGCGCTTCGCGCACCCGACGGGCGATGAGTTGGGAATATTGCGAACCGAAGTCGAGGATGAGGATTTTTTTGTGCATGTTCAAGAACCGGAAAGGGAGAAGAGAGAAGGGGGAAGAGTGGCGGTAGCTGGTGCCCTTCTCTCCTCCCACTTCTCCCTTCCCGTGGTGTTAATCAATGTGGTAGTTCGGCGCTTCTTTGGTGATCTGCACGTCGTGCACATGCGACTCGCGGATACCGGCAGAGGTGATCTCGACGAATTCCGCTTTGGCATGCACGGTAGAGATGTCCGGGCAACCGAGGTAACCCATGCTGGCGCGCAAACCGCCCAGCAATTGGTGGATCACTGCCAGCGCGCTGCCTTTGTAGGGCACACGGCCTTCCACGCCTTCCGGCACCAGCTTGTCCTGATTGGCTTCGTTGTCCTGGAAGTAACGGTCGCTGGAGCCTTGCTGCATCGCCCCCAGGCTGCCCATGCCTCGATAGGATTTGTAAGAACGCCCTTGGTACAACTCGATCTCGCCCGGCGCCTCTTCGGTTCCCGCAAACAATCCGCCCAACATCACGGTATGCGCCCCGGCAGCGATGGCTTTGGAAATGTCGCCGGAGAAACGCACGCCGCCATCGGCGATCAAAGGCACGTCGGTTTCCGCCAACGCGTCAGCCACATTCTGGATAGCCGTTATCTGGGGCACACCGACACCCGCCACCATGCGCGTGGTACAGATAGAGCCGGGGCCGATGCCGACCTTGACGCCGTCCGCACCATGATCCACCAGCGCTCTGGCCGCTGCAGCAGTGGCGATGTTGCCGCCGATCACATCGACATTGGGGAAGTTCTTCTTGACCCACTGCACGCGACTCAGCACACCTTGTGAATGGCCATGCGCAGTATCCACCACCAGCACATCCACGCCGGCTTCGACCAGCAATTCCACACGTTCTTCCGTTCCCTCACCCACGCCGACTGCGGCGCCGACACGCAAACGCCCAAAACCGTCCTTGCATGCATTCGGATGCTCGGTTGATTTCAAAATATCCTTGACCGTGATCAGCCCGCACAGCTCGAACGCATCATTCACCACCAGCACGCGCTCGATGCGATGTTTGTGCATCAGGTTGCGCGCTTCTTCGCGGTTGGCATTCTCTTTGACGGTGATCAGTCGCTCGCGCGGCGTCATGATGTTGGTGATGGACTGGTCGAGATTGCTTTCAAAGCGCAGATCGCGATTGGTCACGATACCCACCACTTGCTTGCCTTGCAGCACGGGCAGGCCGGAAATCTTGTACTGGCGCGTCAAGTTGAGCACATCGCGCACAGTCATCGCCGGAGTGACGACAATCGGATCTTTCACCACGCCGCTCTCGAAACGCTTGACCTTGGCGACATGCACGGCCTGCTCTTTGGCGGTCATGTTTTTGTGCACGATGCCGATGCCGCCTTCTTGCGCCAAGGCGATCGCCAGGCGCGCCTCGGTGACGGTGTCCATTGCAGCGGACAGCAAAGGAATATTCAGGCTGATGTTTCGGGTGAGCTGGGTGCGCAGACTGACATCGCGCGGCAAGACATTGGAATGCGCCGGGAGCAGCAGCACATCGTCGAAAGTGAGGGCTTTTTGAGTGATACGCATGGGACCTTCCTCTGCAAAACGCGCATTATAGCAAAACTTGCCGCCGCAGCCTCCAGTGCTTCAGGATCGTTTCAACCGACTCACTGATGTTTTTTGCCCATCACATAAATGATGTGCTCAAAAAAGACATCGCACCAGCTCTGGTCGCTGCCCTTGAGGGTTTGCAGCAGCTTATTGACTTCGCCGACTGGCCAGTTCGGATTGAAATTCGCCAGCATTTCCATGGAGTAAAAAGGAAGCAGTTCTTTTATCTTTTCGCCACGCTTGTTGATCTCGGCCAGCATCAATGCCAGATCCTTATCCGAATCGATCTCGGCAGTCAGATCGCCGTAAAGTTTGGGATGCAGTTTGGTGTATTCGATGAACTGGCCCAACACATAGAAAAATTCGCCCTGGTTGTTCTGCGTCACCTCGTCGCCCAGCATGTAGGGGAAAACCGACAACTCCAACCAGTAATAATTCAACTTGGGATTGCGCCATTTGCTCACCCCGACATGTCCCTTGCGGGACTGCGCGCGCTGCACACAATCGTTCAGGATCAGCTTGTCGGAAGCGCGCTCCACCAGCTCCGGATCTTTCAAAACAATCGGCTTGACCATAAAGAAATCCGGGAAACCGTCGAACAGTTTTCCGGAAGTCAGATGCGAACGGTAGTACGAACGGAACAGCTTGATCACCAGATCCTGGTTGCTCTCCACCAGCAGGAATTCTTCCTTACTACTCGACTGTGCATTTTTATGTGACATTCACCCTCCATTGGCCAGTTCGTTCAGCAGTTTGTTATTTTTTCTCAAATTGTGCTGGCGTAACCATACCTGCGGCTATGATAAATTGACGCGCCACAAAATAATAGGTAGTTTCCGACTAATTTTTCGGGGAAAACCATGAAACTTCACATTGTGATCGTCGCATTGTCATTATTCAGTCTGCCAGCACATGCCGGACTCAATAAATGGGTAGATGAAGAGGGCAAGGTACATTATTCAGATACCCCCCCGCAAAACGCCAAGACGCAATCGGTCCCTAACATTGCCGGAAAAGGCCAAGTCGAGGCGCCTGCCACCTTTTCTCCCAAAAGCTATGCAGAACGCGAAGCCGAACTGAAGAAGTCCAGACAGGAAAAAGCTGAAGCAGCGGGAACCCAAACACAACAGGCTGCAGACGCCGAAACCAGGAAAAGCAACTGTTCGGCAGCCCAACAAAATCTGCGCGCTCTGGAAGAAGGCGCTCGCATCGTCACTTACGATGCGAACGGTGAACGTGTTTATCTCGACGATGCAGCCCGTGAACAACGGCTGAATGACGCGCGCAAAACCATCAGCGCCAACTGCAACTAAGCAGGCATGGCGGCGACAGTGCCGCCGCTGTCTTCCCGTAGCCGCAAGGCTTCCTCGATATCCACCGACACCACCTTGGAGACACCGCGCTCCTGCATGGTCACACCGATCAGCTGGTGTGCCATTTCCATGGTGATCTTGTTGTGACTGATGTAAACGAACTGCGTCTTGTCTGACATCTTCTGGATCAGCTTGCACAGCCGTTCGGTATTGGTGTCATCCAGCGGTGCATCCACCTCATCCAGCACACAGAACGGCGCGGGATTGAGCTGGAACAGCGAGAACACCAGCGCAATCGCGGTGAGCGCCTTTTCCCCTCCGGACAGCAGGTGTATGGAGGCGTTCTTCTTGCCGGGCGGATGTGCCATCACCTGCACGCCGCTGTCCAGTATCTCTTCACCGGTCAGCACCAGCCGAGCATCGCCGCCGCCGAACAATATCGGGAACAACTCGGACAGGTGACGATTCACTTCCTCGTAAGTCGCCATCAGCAGATCGCGCGATTCTTTATCGATACGGCGGATGGCATCTTCCAGCGTTTCAATCGCCTCGTTCAAATCTTTCGCCTGTGCATCGAGGTAGGCCTTGCGCTCCTGCGCAGTCTGCAACTCTTCCAGCGCGGCCAGGTTTACCGCGCCCAAGGCGGTGATCTCGTTGTTCAGACGTCCCAATTCGTTCTGCAAGCCGCCTGCTTTTGCGCCCTCGATCAGCGCCAGCAGCGGCATTTCGTCCACGCCTTGCAATTGTTCCGCCCATTGCTCGTATTGCAGCCGCGCTTCCTGTTCCTTGAGGGTGATCTCGCCCACCTTCTCGCGCAGCGGATGCAGCTTCTGTTCGCAGGACATGCGCTCCTGCTCCATCCTGTTCAAGCTCAGCGTGGCATGCTCCAGCGTGTTGCGCGCTTCCGCCAGGACCTGCTCGTGTACCTGGCGTTGTTGCAACACATCCTGCAACTGTTGCTGCGCATCGCCGTCGCTCAGGTGCGCCTGTTCCTCGCGGCTATGCACCAACGCTCCTTCCAGTTGCGCCAGCGTGGCCGTGTTGTGCTGTATGTTCTGCTCAAGGTCGGCGAGCTTCTCCACGCAGGTCTTGGCAAAGAAACGCGCCTCCTGCAATTCATGCTGTGCCCGTTGCGCGCGATCACGCACCTCGCGCAACGCCGCATCCTGCGCGCTGGCCTGATGCCTGGCCTGGTCACTCTCAGCCTGCTGCACGGACAATTGTTCGCGCTGGATCGCCATGCGTTCGGCGACCTCCTCCAACTGCCGCTGCTCGCCATGCACCCGCTCCGACAGTTCCTGCAATTCCTCGGCGATCTGGGCATTGCGCTCCTGACTGCGCTCGCTGGCCTGCGTCAGTTTCAGGATATTCAACTGCAACTGATGCTGGCGTTGCTGCGACTCGGAGCTGTCACTGCGCAACGGCCCGATGCGGCTTTCGATATTGCGGTAGCCCTCTTCCGCCTGAGCCACTTGCAGCCTGCCCTGCTCCAGCGCATCGATGCGATGTTGCGCCTCTTGCTGCAATTGTTCGATCTCGCGCTGCCGTGCCAGGATGCCGTGCACTTGGCTGTCCGGCGCATGGAACAGCACGCTGTGCGCGCCGACCAGGTGGCCTTGCGGCGTCACCAGCCACGCTCCCGCAGACAAACTGCCGCGAAGCCTTAATGCCTCATCCAGATTTGCCACGGCATACACACCCGCCAGCCAATCAGCGATCACAATGGCAGCCTGTTCATCCTGGTAACGCACATAGTCAGCCAGCAGCGCCAGCCCGGCCGGAGTTGCCGCTGCTGTACTGCGCGCCCCCTCCGCCGCATACACCGCCAACTTCGCCGGCGGCGCATCACTCCAGCTCGCGGTATCTTCCAGCCGCGGCACTGCCAGCGCGTTGATGCGCTCGCGCAACACTGCCTCCAGCGCATCTTCCCAACCCTGCTCGATGCGGATGGACTGCCACAGGCGGGGGGCGCCATCCAGCTGATGCTGCGCCAGCCAAGCCTTCAGGTTCTTGTCGTTATCCACTTGCGCCTGCAATTGCTTCAGCGCGTTCAGGCGCGCCTCGGTCTGCCCCAGCTGCCGTTCCAGCTCCTGCGCCGCATTGCGGGCTTCGCGCCGCGCCGCATCGGCCAGCGGCAACTGCTCCTGCAATTGCGCCAGCTGCTGCTGCTGCTCTTCATGCTGCATCTGCAACTCAGCCAATTGCTGTTGCGCCTGTTGCAGGCCCTCTACATCCGGTCGCGGCAAGTTATCGCGCTCCAGCATCAGGCGCGAACGGCGACTGTCCAGCTGCTGCACGTTGCCCTGGATATGTCCGCGTTGCGTCTCCGCCAACTGCAGTTGTTGCTGGATCAGCAACTGTTCGCGCTGCACCGTGTTGTGACGTTCCTGCGCCATGCGTGCCGCCTCTTCGGCTTGCGGCAACTGCTCTGCTTCGGTCTCGGCACGCTCTTCGCACACAGCCACGCGCACCGTGCCATCCTCCTGTTGCTGCTGCCAATGCGTTTGCAGGGTACGCAGACCTTGCAGTTGCGTCTGCTGCTGCGCGATCTGGCGTTCGCCGTTCTGTATCTGCTGGGCAAGACGGTTGCGCTGTTCGGTCAGGAAAGATATCTGCTGCTCCAGCCGCGCCACCTCGGCGTTGCTGGCATACAACTCACCCTGTTTGGCGTGCAGCGCATCAGACAAACCGAAATGCTCGCTGCGCGCGCCTTCCAGCTTGCTTTCCACTTCGCGCAGCTTGGCGATCTCGGCTTCCAGTTCGTTCTTGGTCTTTTCGACCTGCTGTGCAAAACGTGCGCGGCGCGCCTCGGCATCCTGCTTGTTCACCAGCCACAGCAGACGCTGCGTGGTCTCGCGACGCGCTTCCAGTTCGCGGTAGGTCTTCGCCACCTCGGCCTGTTCGCCCAAGTGCCCCAGCTGTTTGCCCAGTTCCTGCAGAATATCGGAGACACGAAGCAGGTTGTCGCGGGTATCGCCCAGACGCAATTCTGTCTCGCGGCGACGGTCGCGGTATTTGGAAACACCGGCCGCTTCCTCGAGGAACACTCGCAGCTCTTCCGGCTTGGCCTCGATGATGCGCGCGATCATGCCCTGTTCGATGATGGCGTAGGCACGCGCGCCAACCCCGGTGCCGAGGAAGATGTCGGTGATGTCCTTGCGCCTGACGTTCTGGTTGTTGATGTAGTAGTTGGAATCGCCGTTGCGTTGCAACATGCGCTTGATGGATATCTCGGCGTAGGTCGCCCACTGGCCGCCGACCTTGCCCAGCGAATTATCGAACACCAGCTCGACGCTGGCGCGGGACACCGCTTTGCGGTTGCCGGAACCGTTGAAGATCACGTCCTGCATGGATTCGCCGCGCAGTGCCGAGGCTCGGGATTCGCCCAGCACCCAGCGCAGCGCGTCGATCACGTTGGACTTGCCGCAGCCGTTGGGCCCGACGATGCCCACCAGCTGCCCCGGCAGCGCGATATGGGTGGGATCAACAAAGGACTTGAAACCGGCTAACTTGATTTGGCTGAGGCGCAATTTACGATCAGGCAGACGTTATAATGCGCCGCATTCTAACCGAACTCCCAAATGCGACCAACCATGACTACCCAACCCAGCAAAACACTAGAGACTTTCCCCAATCCACAATCCAAGCGTGACTACCATATCCACATGGAGATCCCGGAATTCACCTGCCTGTGCCCCAAGACCGGCCAGCCGGATTTCGCCACTCTCATCCTCGATTACATCGCCGACGAGAAATGTGTTGAACTGAAGAGCCTCAAGCTCTATATGTGGTCGTTCCGCAACGAAGGCCATTTCCATGAGGACGTGACCAACCGTATCCTGGACGACCTGGTGGCCGCCACCCAACCGCGCTTCATGCGCCTCACCGCCAAGTTCTATGTGCGCGGCGGCATCTTCACCAATGTCGTGGCCGAGCATCGCAAGTCCGGCTGGCAACCTGCGCCGCTGGTCGAGCTGACCCAGTTTTCCACCCAGTCCAACACGCGCGGCTGATCCGCATGGAATACCGCACACTCGGCAGCAGCGACCTCAAGGTGTCGGCATTGGCGCTCGGCACCATGACCTTCGGCGAACAGAACAGCGAGGTAGAAGCGCATGCGCAGCTGGATTTCGCCGTGTCGCGCGGCGTCAACTTCATCGACACTGCCGAGATGTACCCGGTCGCCCCGCGCGCCGAGACCGTGCATCGCACCGAAAGCTATATCGGCAGCTGGCTCAAGCGACAGCCGCGCGACCGGCTCATCGTGGCCAGCAAGATCGCCGGCCCGGCACGCGGCTTCTCGTGGATACGCGGCACGCCGCGCATCAACCGCGAACACCTCACCGCCGCCATCGACGGCAGCCTGCATCGCCTGCAGACCGACTATGTGGACCTGTATCAGATCCACTGGCCGGATCGCTACGTGCCGATGTTCGGCGCAAGCAGCTACGACGTCACGCAGGAGCGCGACAGCACACCCATCGCCGAGCAACTGCAGGTGCTGGCGGATTTGATCAAAGCCGGCAAGGTGCGCCATATCGGCTTGAGCAACGAAACGCCGTGGGGCGTTGCCGAATTCGTGCGCTACGCCGAACAACTGGGACTGCCAAAGATCGTCAGCGTGCAGAACGCCTACCACCTGATGAACCGCAGCTTCGAGAGCGGACTCGCCGAAATCTGCCATCATGCCAACGTAGGACTGCTCGCCTACAGCCCGCTGGCCTTCGGCCTTCTCACCGGCAAATACATCGCCGATCCGAAGGCGAAAGGACGTATCACCCTGTTCCCCGGCTTCGGCCAGCGCTACAACAAACCCAATGTACCGCCCGCCACCAAAGAATATGTGAGCATCGCACAAGCCGCCGGACTCACTCCAGCAACCATGGCGCTCGCCTTTGCCAGAACACGCTGGTTCAACAGCAGCGTCATCCTTGGCGCGACTACGCTGGAACAGCTCAAGGAGAATCTGGACAGCGCGGAGGTGACGCTTGCGGAGGAAGTGCTGGAGAAGATCGAGCGGGTGCACAGCTTGTTTCCCAACCCGGCTCCCTGAACCGCAATCGACGAAATCAGCTCGAGTCCGTTGCCTGTTCCGAGACTGCACCACCACCGCGGAATGGTCTATCATGCGACTGCTGGCATGAACAATTCTTGGAAAGGGAGCGTCATGGTTAAGAAAGTTGCTGCCGTTGCACTTATTTTGCTTACAAGTGGAGCCTGGTTCTATCTTGACCATTTGAACAAGCAGGAACAATTTGCTGCCGAACAAACGCGCAAGGCGATGCAACAAGCGCGTGCCGAGGCAAGGGCACGATTCGAATCCATGCTCCGTAGCGATCTGAGCAACTGTAAAGTCGCAGCAGAAAAAACCAGGAACGATTACCTGCTCCTCAAGCAGAAACCCGTGCCGCGCAAACCGGGTGAATTCACCATTCCCCAATCTGTTGCGGACGAGGCGGCAAAAATGCTGAGTGACGCGAATGAGGGTTGTCAGCTGACTTACGACACCCGCATGACGCACGGCTGGTAAATACGCCCCCTATCCTGGCGTACGCTATATCTGCGGCGGCAGATGCCCGGTCAATGTCACGCCACGGCTATGGTGTGGCAACTCCAGATAGCGACGGGTCTGCATCTCGGTCAAACGACTGACGATGCGCATGGCCTCGCTGTCGTGTAGCCCCTCCCCGTAAAGCGCAGCCGGCGCCACCTCGAATGAAGCCACCAATTTGACGTGGCTGTCATACAGCACGTCGATCAACCAGGTGAATCGTCGCGCCTCCGCGCCATTCTCGGCAGACATTTTCGGAATGCCCGAGACGAAAACTGTCGGGTACCGGTGTGCAATTTCCAAATAATCGGACTGGTCGTGGTTGCCGCCGCACAGCTCCTTGAAATCCAACCAGACGACTTCGCGCGCCACGCACTTGACTGGAATCCTGATCTGCCGCACGGGGATGGAATCCGCCTCGGCGTGCATGCCTGCCGTGAGGCGCTGGAATAACGACTGCATGTGCTCAACGGTCGCCGCATCGCCCGCCAGCATGAAGAGCGGATCGCGCGCCATTTGCATCATGCGGTAGTCGTTATCGCTGTCGAGGTGCAGCACTTTCAGCTCGCGCTTGAGCAAGGCGATGGCGGGCAGGAAATTCTGCCGCTGCAAACCATGGGGGTAAAGTCCCTCCGGCGGGTAATTGGAGGTGGTGAGCAGCACCACGCCGCGATTGAGCAGCGCTTCCAGCAAACGCCCGAGGATCATCGCATCGGCAATGTCGTCCACATGAAATTCGTCCAGACACAGCAGGCGGGTGGAGCGTTCGATGTTGTCGGCCAGCGCCATCAGGGGATCGCTCTCATGGGCAAGAAGCTTCATCTCGTGATGCACTTCGACCATGAAGTTGTGGAAATGGATGCGGCGTTTGCGGCGATAGGGCAGGCAGTGATAGAAACCATCCATCAGAAAAGTCTTGCCCCGCCCCACTCCGCCCCATATGTACAGGCCTTTGGGCACGTCAGGACTGAGCAGACTGCGCCCCAGGAATTGATTGCGCCTGGCTTTGAATGCAACCAGTTGCTGCCACAACGTTTCCAGCTCCTCGATGGCGGCGATCTGCCTCGCATCGCAAACAAAGCCTGATTTCTCGCAAGCGGCCTGATACCAGGCTTTAGGGCTGAGGCCCGCATCATGTACGTGTTGCTGCGTCACGCAACGACCTCGACGAATTCCAGCGCATTCTGGTCCGGATCGCGACAGAACAGGGCGCGGCGACCGGATTGACTCACGCTATAAGTAATGCCCACCGCATCCAGCCTGGCCATCAGCTGCGACAAATCTCGCACGAC
>Ga0113563_10003251_pt1 | contig 10071 bp, 7 predicted proteins | sample Mud3Dept3metaG_FD_80117 | JGI IMG/M metagenome (GOLD analysis project Ga0113563, IMG submission 80117) | Freshwater wetland microbial communities from Ohio, USA, analyzing the effect of biotic and abiotic controls - Mud 3 Core 4 Depth 3... | ecosystem: Environmental > Aquatic > Freshwater >...
CCGCTCGGGGGAAAGAACTGTCAGCCGCGATGGATTGTCGGCCAGAGAGTAGATCTTCGTCTCGGCGGGAACAAGGCTATAGACCTGCTCCGACGGACCCTGGGTGAGCAGTGAGACCTTCTCATCGCTGTCAATGGCATAGATGCGGCCCTTGTTTCCCGTTCCGAAAAGAACCTGCTTCTCCTTTTCTCTCCACAGCAGGGAGTAGATAAGCTCGTCCTCGGATTCCCACAACCTCTTGGCGATCCCGTCCGGCCGGACGCGGAATAACGCGCTCGGCTCTTTGCCGGAAGAGATGATGGCCACCGGCGCCGCCGCCCCGGAAGGAGCCTGTGCACCGGCAGTGACGGTGACGTCGGCGGCGAGCCGAACCGGAGGTTCGGCCGCCTCCTCCTTCCTCGCCCGAGACGGGATCCCGCCGCAGGCCGCATAAATGTTGCCGTCCGTATCCAGGGCCAGGCTCCTGATCTCCTCGAAGGAGGATTCGAAAAGGACTGTTGTCCGGCCGTCGGCCCCGAGCCGGTAGATAACTCCGACTCCCCCGCTGCCCGCCAGGAAATCCCCGCTCCGGGATTTTTCGAGGCACAGGACGTGGTTTTCCTCGGCCTTGAGCACCCGCTGGCCTTCGCCCTGTCCGTTGATCTTGTAGACGCCGCCGGCCTCTCCGACCGCTGCCATCAGGAAACCGTCGTCCGAAAAGGCCAGGTCCCAGACGTATTTCTCTTCCGGGTTGAAAAAGGCTGTTCCCTGGTCTTTGGCGGTGATCTTATAAATCTTCCCGTTGGGGGAAGTCCCGGCGTAGAGCGCGCCCTTCTCGTCTAGGGCCAGGCAGATGACGTCCATCTCCTGCGCCTGGAAATAGAGCTCGGCCTTGCCGTCCTTGCCGATCCGGAAGATCTTCCCTCCGTGTCCCGTTCCCAGATATCCGACCCCGTCCTGTCCGAGAATGAAAGAGAGATAGAAATCCTCGGCGGGCCCTTCGAGTTTCTCCTCCTTCGGTCCCAGGGAGAGGACTCCCTCGAAGGAAACGGAGATGCCGTCGAGCTTGCCCTTCAGGAAATCGTCCTTGGTCCGGAGCTCCGATTTGCGCGGAGCCACGGCTTCGAGCGAAGAGACGATCCCGACTATTCCGATAATAATAATAGCCTTGAGCCCTTGAGTCATTCTCATCCCGAGTCTCCTATTTCTTGATCTTGACGGGAATCGACGCCAGCCCCCGGAAAACATAGGGGATCGGAAGCTGGAACTCCCCGAGGGTCGACCGGGTCAGCTCGGTGGGCCCCGAGGCCGCGGCCCGCGGCGAGGCGAACAGGGATTTCATGGACGGCGGCAGGTTCGGCATCTCTTCGCCCTTGACGAAGAGTCCCGGCTTGGAAGCAATCATCTTGAAATAGATGCGGTTATTCTTGCGCAGGTTGTTGAGGATGCGGATCAACTGCCCCAGGCTGCGGGGCACGAAATCCTGAGTCCGGTATTGGAGGGCCTCGACCTGGTGGACGGAGGCGGCGTCGGCGATGATCAGGCTGAATTCGGAGCCGGCCGGGAGCGGAGGCGCTTCGATGGAAACCTCCTCCTCGAAGTTCTGGCCGCCGAAGGCGCGGCAGTAGATCTTCACCTGGATCCGTTCGCCCGCCGAAACCTCGTACTTGTCCAGCCAGACTCTCTCCAGGGAGGCGAACCTCGCCTCCTCCATGGCCCGGATGCCCAGCTTTATCCGGTGGATGCCGACGGGCTGGAACTCATTGTTGCTCAGGAAATAGACCACCGCGGTCAGCAGACCGCCGAGGTTGGAGGCGGCCGCGTCCAGGTTGCCGGTGAAGAGGTCTTCAAGGTGGACGCCCGATCCATTGTCCAGGTAGACGTCACCGTCCAGGCCGAAGGAGAGATCGCCGACGGAGCGCTCTTCGCTCGAAAGGAGGGAGGCGATCGTCATGTTCAAGAGAAGCGGGGTCAGGATCTTATCGTTGCTCAGTTCGACCCTGAATTCCTTGATTTCTCCCGTCGCCCGGCTGAGGCGGACTTCCAGGGGCACGGGCTGCGGCATCCGGCCCAGCTCGCCTGACATGCCGGCCGTTCGGTCCTGGGAGAAACGTCCCACGCGCTCTCCCGCAGCGGCCAGCTTGAACGAAGTCTCGACGCTCGGGACGACGGTTATGACGCTGGCCCGGGCCATTGAATAATCCACCTTCCCCAGGTTATAGAGCGGATGGCCGAAGGCCAACACCCTCTCCCCGTCGACGTAGGTCACGGTGCCCACCGCGGCCGAACTCAGGTCACCGCCGACAAGTTCCACGGCCACGGGGTCTCCCTCCCGGAGGGGCGCCGCGGTCGCCGGAGCGTCTGCCCGCGATTGTCCCGCCAGGCCTGTTTCCATGGGGACAAGCCCCCACCGGTTGAACAAAGGCCGGGCTTCCTCGACGACGGCCGGAGAGAAACCTCCAAAGACAAGAGGGACCCCGATCGGCGAGAGTGCCCTTCCCTGGGAGAAAATGGCCGGCTGCGTGCCCGCCGCTTCCTTGATCACGGCGATGAGGTCGGACAGGGAAAGGCTGGCCCGGAGCGGAAATGATGCGACGCCGGAAGGCTTGGCCGGCACGGCCTGTTCGGCCACGGCCATCATCTCTCCGATCGGGGTAATCCCGGCGATCGGGTCCTTGGAGAAGGCAAAAGAATAGGCGATGGCACCGACAAGCTTTCCGTCCAGATATACGGGGCTTCCGCTCATGCCTTGGATAATGCCGGTTTGCTCGAGGCCCCGGCCGGAGAGCCTGGCCAGGATGATATTCCTTTTGGGCTGGTTATTGGCGATGATCCCCAGGATCTCGACGTCGAACTCCTCGATCTCGCCGGCCAGGAAGACGGTCTTGCCCTTCCCCTTCATGCCCGGCTTCACCTGCTCCAGGGGCATGGTGGGGGTTGAGGCCTGGACCAACCCGAGACATAAACCCCATATGACGGCCAGCGCCGTTAAGTGCTTAATCGTCTTTCTCCCGAGGAATGTCCATACTGCGCTTCTCCTTGACCGGACCCGCCGTCGTTGACCCGGAAGGGCAACTTCCATACAATGGGGCCGTGAAAGCCTTCCTCACCGGCGGAACCGGGTTCATTGGAACTCATTTGACCGATCTCCTGCTGGCCAAGGGCTGGGAGGTTTGCGTCCTGGCCCGGAATCCGGATAAAGAATCCGCGCTCCGGGATAAGGAAGTCCGCCTGCTGAGGGGAGATCTTTTCTCTATCCCCGCGCTTCCGGCCGGCCTCGACATCGTGTTCCACCTAGCCGGCAAAAATCGATCTCTGAATTCGGCGGATTATTATACTGTAAACCAGGAAGGGACGGCAAGCCTTTTCCGCTTCCTGGGCCGTCTTGAAGACCGTCCCAAAGTCATCCTGCTCAGCAGTCAGGCCGCGGCCGGCCCTTCTCTGGATGGACGGCCGGTCAAGGAAAGCGACCCGCCGCACCCCGTTACCTCCTACGGATGGAGCAAGCTCCGCTCCGAGCAGGAGGCGCTCCGCTTCAAGGACGAATTCCCGATTACCATCGTCAGGGCTTGCTCGGTTTATGGACCCCGGGACCGGGATTTCCTGACCTATTTCAAACTGGTGGCCCGAGGCATCGTCCTCAGCCTGAATGAGGAGAGGGCGGCCAGTCTCGTCTATGTCAAGGACCTGGCCGAGGCGCTCTTCCTCTGCGCCGGCGCCCGGCTCCCCAGCGGGGAGATCATCAACATCGCCGATTCCCTGCCCTACAAATGGGATGAACTCGGGACGGCGGCGGCCGCCGCCATGGGAAAGAGCTGCCGGAAAGTGAAGCTCCCGAAGAGCGTTTTTTATCTTCTTTCGCTTCTCTATGAGGCCGGCTATCGTCTGACCCGCAACCCGGGCGCCTTCAACCGCGACAAGTACCGGGATCTCGCTCAGCCCGGCTGGCTGCTGGACGTCGGAAAGGCCGCGGAACTGCTGTCTTTCCGCTCCCGCTTCAGTCTGGAGAAGGGCATGAGGGAGACAATTTCCTGGTATGTCGCCGAGCGGTGGTTATGAACCCCTCAGGGCTTCTTCCGAACGGAGACGGCCCGGGTGGAGAAGGGGACGAAGAACTTGGCCGTATTCTTGACGCACCAACCCTCGTCGCGTGACCGGACGAAATACTTGACCCTGCCTTCCAAGATATAGCTTCCTTTCCTCGCCGCCGGGCTGACGGTGAAAGGGATGCGGATGGCCTTGGTGAGGTCGAGCGCCTCCTCTTCTTCCCCCCGAATCAAAGTCTCGATCTCGAGGTCGGTGGCGTTATAGAAATTTTTGGGAAAGACGATCTCGGCGCAGGGCTTGAACTCGATGATGAAATCCGGCTGCGGGCTGACCGAGAGCCCTTCGCGGAGGCTGAGCTTCAAGAAGACGGCCCCCTCCTCCCCCCGCGAGAGCTTGCGGGGAGCGATGGAGGCCTCGATCTTGAGGAAGTCCTCTTGAGAGAAAATCAAGCCGACAAGGACACAACCCACGGCGCACGCAAGGAGCAGGCTTAATCTCGTCCTCATGGCACAGATTCCGTTTTGTCCCGAGCCCATGGTACTCCGGGGAACGGAGCGCGTCAACTCGAGGAAAAGTTTCTTTCGCCTTTATTTTTAAAAAACCATCCATTATAATGAGGGCCATTGCCATGAGCAGACGAACAATCATTGCCGGGCTCGGCCGCTACGTCCCCCCCCGAGTGGTCACCAACTTCGACCTCGAGAAGCTGATGAACACCTCCGATGAATGGATCCGCCAGAGGTCCGGAATCGTCGAGAGGCATCACGTCGACCCGGGGGTCGGGACCTCGGAGCTGGCCTTCGAGGCCGCGTTGCGGGCGATCGCCGGTGCCGGCATCGACAAGTCGGAGATCGACCTCATCATCGCCGCGACACTCTCTCCCGACCACTATTTCCCCGGCATCGGCGTCATGGTCCAGGCCAAGCTTGGCCTGGCCCCGATCGGCGCCATCGACATCCGGAACCAGTGTTCGGGCTTTATCTACGCCCTCTCGGTGGCCGACCAGTACATCCAGACAGGCGTCTATAAGAAAATCCTGCTGGTGGCCGCCGAAGTCCAATCGACCAACCTGGATTACTCCGACAGCGGCCGGGACATGGCCGTCCTTTTCGGGGACGGCGCGGCGGCGCTCATCCTTCAAGCCAATGACCAGGACAACGGGAGGGGCGTGCTGTCCACCCATCTCTTCGCCGACGGCCGGCATGTCTCCGACCTCTGGCTGGAAAAGCCGAGTTGCCTGGATAAGCCCTGCGTCACCGAAGACCTGCTCCGGGCGAGAAAGTTCTTCCCTTACATGGACGGCAAGAACGTCTTCAAGAACGCGTCTGAAAAGATGCCGGCCGCGGTCCGGGTCGCCCTCGAGCACAACGGCCTCAAGGTGGATGACGTGTCCCTTCTCATCCCCCACCAGGCCAATGACCGGATCAGCCAGATGGTCGCCCACAGCCTCAAGATTCCCCTGGAGAAGGTCGTCCGCAACATCCACAAGTACGGCAATACGACGGCGGCGTCCATCCCCATCGCCCTGGCCGAAGCCGTGGAGGAGGGCCGGGTCAAGCCGGGAGACATCATCGTGCTGACGGCCTTCGGCTCCGGCTATACCTGGGCGTCCGCTGTCCTGAGATGGTGAGCCAAAAAGTCTCTTGGATTCACGTTCCTTTTTATGTTAGTATGCCCCGTTAGGAATTTTTAGGGAAATGGATTGTAGAGATAGATAAGGAGGTTTCCATGCGAAAAACCACCGTTCCCGTCATCCTGTTTGGCTTCGTTTTCCTGTTTCTGGGCCTGGGTTTTCTGCTCTCCCAGCAGAACGGCGAAGAGGCCAAGTTCCAGAAAGTGATGGACGCCTATCTGGAAGCATATTGGAAATTCTACCCGACCGCGGCCACCCTGGCCGGGTTCCATAAATACAACGACAAGCTCGAAGACCTGAGCGAGAAGAACATCGACAAGCACCACGAGGAACTGGACGTCTTCAGCCAGGACATGGTCACCAAGGCGGATAAGACCAAGCTCGGCGCCGATTCCCAGATCGACTATGACATCATGAGGAACGCCCTCGACCTGGAACTCATGCGCCACGAGAACCTTCTCCCCTGGCAGTATAACCCGATCTTCTACAACCAGCTCTTTTTGAACAGCCTGCAGAGCCTCCTGACCAAGGAGTTCGCTCCCCTCGACGCCCGGCTGAAAGCGGCCACCGAGAGGGCCAAGGCGCTGCCCGACCTGGTCAAGCAGGCCAAGGCCAACCTCCAGACGCCGCCCCAAATCTACACCGAGACGGCCATCAGGCAATTTCCGGGGATCCTGGATTTCTACAAGGTTGAAATCCCCAAGCTCATTGAGCCCGGCCCGGCCGAGATGAAATCCCGGTTCCAGGCCGAATGGACCAAGGCGGTGGCCGCCCTGGAAGATTACCGGTCGTTCCTCCAGGCTCAGCTCCTGCCCAAGTCCACGGGCAATTTCCGGCTCGGCGAGCAGGCCCATTCTCGGCTGCTGACATTGACCAGCGAATTCAGCATTCCCGCGCAGGAGCTCGTCGCCCGGGCCGGCGCCGACTTTAAGAACCTCCGCCGCGAGATGTTCCTCGTCTGCATCCCGTTCTACCGGGTCATGTACCCCAATATCAACCTCGAGCAGCTGACCACCCAGCGCGGCGAAGAGGAAGTCCGTGACATCGTCATCCAGGGAGTGTTCGATAAAATCAAGGTCGAGCATCCGACGCGCGAAAATTTCATAGAGCATAATAAGGCGACCGTCGAAACCCTCAAGAATTTCTTCGAGCAGACGAAGCTCATCGACCTCCCCGATACGGCGCTGAACATCGAGGCAATGCCCCTGGCCAGCCAAGGCATCGGCCTGACCCGGCTTCTGACACCCGGGGCCTATGAGACCGGAGGCGCCTATACTGTCGACATCAGCCCGCTTCCCGCCGAGTTGACCGATGATCAGACCAAGGATTTCCTGGAGGAATACAACGATTTCTACGCCCCCTTCTGGACGGTCCGGCACATTTATCCGGGTTCGTTCGTGCCGGCCTTCTTCACGAACAAGTCGGGCACTTTAATGCGGAAGCTGTATCCCAGCATGCCGTTGTACAGGGGCTGGCCCGTGTATGTGGAGGAGATGTTGGTTTACGGAGGCTTCGGAAACTACGACCTTCGCCAGCGGCTCAACCAGATCAAGAGCCAGCTCAAGATCGTCATGGACTTCCAGCTCGAGCTCAACGTCCACCAGGCGGGGATGACCAAGGAACAGGCCATGTCGTATATGACCAAGCGGGGCTTCCAGACGCCGACCGAGGCCGAGCTCAAGTGGAACCGCATCCTGCTCGCGCCCTGCGAAGCGGCCTATGCCTATGTCGGCATCCAAGAGATCTGGGATATGGAGAAGGATTACAAAAAGCTGAAGGGCGAAGCTTTCAGCCAGAAGGAGTTCCTCCAGAGGCTGCTGAGCTATGGCGCGCTCCCGATCCGCCACCTGAAAGCCCGGCTCGCCCAGTAAACGGCTGCTTCTCTCGGGGTGGAGGCTGACCGCGCCTCCGGAAATGCAGTTGGTTTCTTCATGGAAATCGCCGATTCCCATGCTCACCTGGACATGTCCGAGTTCGACCCGGACCGAGAGGAGGCTGTCGGGCGGGCTCAGGCCGGCGGCGTCAAGCATATTCTCTGCCCCATCGACCTGACGGTCCCGGAAAGCTTGTCCCGGATTCTCGGCCTCATGCAGAAGTTCCCGGGGATAGCGGCCGCGGCGGGGATCCATCCGCACCAGGCCAAGGCTTATGCGCCGCCCATGCTCGAAGTCATCTCCGGGCTGGCTCGGGCCGGCCGGATTTCGGCGCTCGGGGAAATCGGCATCGACCACCATTATGACTTTTCCCCGGCCGCCTCCCAGGCCGAGGTTTTCAAAGCCCAGCTCCGCCTGGCCCGGGAGCTCGAGCTTCCCGTCATCGTCCACAGCCGGGAGGCGGGAAAAGAGGTCCTGGCCGCGATCCGGGAAGAAGGGTTCGACCGCGGCGGCGTCCTCCACTGCTTCACCGAGGACCGGGAAACCGCCGAACGGATGATCGATAGAGGCTTCCTTGTGTCCTTCTCGGGGATTTTGACCTACAGCAGCGCGGGAAGCCTCAGGGATATCGCCGCCTCCCTCCCCCTCGACAAAATCCTCGTCGAAACGGATTCCCCCTACCTCGTGCCGCAGGCGCTCCGCGGCGCCAGGAAAAGGAACGAGCCCCTCTTCGTCGTCGAAACAGCCAAAGTCCTGGCCGGCCTGAGGAACATGCCGCTGGATGAAATCGCCGATCAGACCCTGAGGAACTACCGCGCCGCCTTCAGGGTTTGACCGATTCGATGATCCGGCGGAGCTCCCGTTCGAGAGCGGGTTCGAGCGGAGCGGGCTGGTGGGTCTCGAGAATGCTCCTGGCGCGGGCCAAAGCCCAATCGGGCGCGCCGTCCTTCTTTTGCTCCCAGACAGAAATCGGCCGGCGGTCCAGGCAGGAATTCATCCACAGTTCGCGAAGGTGGCGTTTAGTGTGGCCGTGGGTCAGGAACGTCCCTCCCGGTCCCACCTCCTTAATCGCCTCCAGGGCCAAAGTCTCCTCGTTGACCGGGATCCCCTCCATCATACTGGCGACGATTCCGAATATCTCGCAGTCCATGATCATCTGAGCGAACGACCAGACGGTACTCCCCGAGAGAAGGCCGACCCCCGAGAGCATGTCGGACATGGACAAAGACGCCATAAAAGTTGAGAGCGAGTTTTCCAGCCCGGCCTGCCAGTTCGGCTCCTTGGCGCCGGTGGCGAAGGACCCCATCGAGAGCGGAACGCGGTAGAAATCGGCCAGCCGGTTGCCGGCCGCCCCCAAAAGGAAATCCTCCGGTCCTCCCCCCGTATAGGCGCCCGTCCGGGGGTCCATCATCGTTTGCGCCGATGCATAGTAGACGGGCGCTCCGGGACAAGCGAGTTCGATAAGCGCCAGGCCGCTCAGCACTTCCGCGTTGGCCACAACGAGGTTTCCGGCGAGGGTCGCCGGCGCCGACGAAATGCCCGAGGCCATGCTCATGAAACCCACGGGAAGTCCGTATTCCGCGCCGACCAGGGCGGCCTCGAGGCTTCCGCAGTCATGGGCCAGCGGAGAGACCGTGCATTCCATCAGCGAAAGGAGCGGCCTTTTCCGCAGCTGGTCCTTTCCTCCGGCGAGCAGGGCGGCCATCTCGGCGGCGCCGCGGGCCTCCCTCCCCGAGTAGACGCTTTCCGTCTGAATATGCTTGGTTGAATTTTTCCAGATGGCCAGGAGCTCATGAAGGCCGCGCGTTTCCGGGGGTGAGTCCTGGGCGGAGACAGGAACCCAGTGGAAGGCCACTTCCTCCAGACAGTCGGCGACCCGGGCGATATCGGCCACGTCCTGGAGGACCGACCGCCGCCTCTGGCCGCTCCGGATGTCGATGACTTCGACTCCGCAGCCGTCTGTTCCAACATAGACGTGGTTTCCGTCAAGCGGCAGGTCCAGAACCGGGTTGCGGGCGGCCAGGGTGTAGACCGGAGGAGCTTTCCCCAGAGCCTCCTCGATCAACCGGCCGGGGGCCTTGACGATCCTGGACCCGGCGTCCACCCGGGCGCCGTGGATTTCCAGATATCCAGGGCTCTTGCCGACGGGAACTTGACGCCCACTGTCTCGATCACCCTCAAGCTGGAATCGTGGATTTTCCGCACATCGTCCGGACCGAGGATATTCAGGCTCAGCCGGGGGTTGGAGATGGACCTGATTTTCTTGCTCACCGGTCGGCTCCCTTCTCCAGGGCGTCTTCGTCCCTGGACTTCTTTCTCCAATAAAAATAGGCGGGGATCCCGAGCGCCAGCAAGAGCAGGCCCAAGAGGGATTTCCGGGGATCCGAGATGACCGTATTAATAAAGATCAGGAGGTTGACCAGGGCAAAAAGGATGGGGACGACGGGATACCCCCAAGTTCTGTAGGGGCGGGCGAGATGAGGCTGCTTGCGGCGCAGGACGATGACGGCCAGCCCGGTGGCGCCGAAGAAGATGACC
>Ga0113563_10003252_pt1 | contig 10070 bp, 10 predicted proteins | sample Mud3Dept3metaG_FD_80117 | JGI IMG/M metagenome (GOLD analysis project Ga0113563, IMG submission 80117) | Freshwater wetland microbial communities from Ohio, USA, analyzing the effect of biotic and abiotic controls - Mud 3 Core 4 Depth 3... | ecosystem: Environmental > Aquatic > Freshwater >...
AATCCGACGATCAAACTGCGCCAGGATCGACCGGCCATCGCGTGCCTCCCTTTTGGACAACGACCTCCAGTGCGACGGAGTCTTGCGCCCTGCCGACCGCGGCACCAATTGGTCCATGTCCGATCCTGTAGTCGGCTGTGTCCTACTTCGAGAGCAAAGCCTTCATCCCCAGCGACTGGATCCAGAGCTCCCTATAGGACGGCGCCTCATTCGCCCGCGGTGCCGTCCGACCGACACACCCTGCGCAACCGGTTAGGATTGTCCGGCCCGATTCACCGCGCAGGGAAGAAGTAACCATGCCAAGGTCAAGGTCCAGGCGTTCATCATCCAGGGGCACTGCACAGAAGGGCATTGCCGCCAAGGTGTCTCGCCAGGCGGCCGACACCAATGCGACAGTGGCATCGTTGCACTTCATTGCCAACAAGGTTGCCGAGTACGGACACGCGAACGCTCTCACGCCGCCGCAAGGCGAGCACGTGACATTGCCGTCGGAGCTAGTCGATTGGGTCGGCAGCCGGAAGATGGAGCAAGGCTGCTGGGCATGATGAACGACGCGGGCGTGCACGTGGAGCGGTATCACCCGCTGCACTGGTTTTACCTGGCGCGAATGAACAATCGCACCCACCGCACGCTGTTGGCGGTGGCACAGATGCAGGCGGCGTGCGACAAGCTCGCGGCACACGCGTACTCGAAGTTCATGGTGCCGCGGTAGGCTGGTCCAACGCGACAACTACGGTGGAACGAAAAGGCCCCGGTCTCCCGGGGCCTTTCTGTCTCAGCCGTCGGTGACTGGTGCGTCTCGAGCACTGATCACCAGTACTGATCATTGATCACTTTCCTAAAGCAGCGCCGCCAGCAGCAGCGCCACGATGTTGATGATCTTGATCAGCGGGTTGATCGCCGGGCCCGCGGTGTCCTTGTACGCATCGCCCACGGTGTCGCCGGTCACGGCCGCCTTGCGTGTGGCGGAGCCCTTGCCGCCGAAGTTGCCTTCCTCGACGTATTTCGAGGCCGTCCCTGCAGCCGCCGCCCGTGCACATCGAGATCGCGAGGAAGATACCGGTGACGATCGTGCCGATCGGCACGCCGCCGAGCGTGCGCACGCCGGCGCCAGGGCCGAACAGCCAGCTCATGCCGAAGCTCACGACCACCGGGGATCAGGCCCTCCGGATCGACTGGAACATGCGCCGGTAGCCCGACGGCGTCAGGCCGGTCCTCCGTCTGAACAAGCGGCGGAAGTACGATGCGTCCTGGTAGCCCACCTCGGCGCTGATCTCTTCAGCGGCGCGCCGCGTCGACTCAAGCAGGCGCTTCGCTTCCTCGATCCGCAGGTCCTGCAGGTAATCGATCAGCGTCACGCCGGTCGCCGCTTTGAAACGCCGCTTCACGGTGCGCTCCGCGAGCCCCGAGTGCGCCACGACGCGTGCGACGGCATGGCTCTCGCGGAAATGCCTGGCGAGCCACAGTTCGCAACGGCGCACCGCCGAGTCCGAATGCCGTTGGGGCTTGACCAGCGGGCGATACGGCAACTGCCCCTCTTCGTGCGTCTTGAGCAGATAGACCTTGGCCATGCGGAGCGCCTCGTCCGGGCCGACGTGCCGCGAGACGATATGGAGCACGAGGTCCTGCCAGGACGTGGCTCCGCCCGCGGTGACCAGCCGGCCCACCTCATCCGAGAAGCAGAGGTTGGGCTCCGGCCGGAAACGGATCTGCGGATACCGGCGCTCGAACAATTGCTGGTATCCCCAGTGCGACGTCGCCTCCCGGCCGTCCAGCAGACCCGTCTCCGCCAGCAGCAGCGCCCCGGAGCACACCGAATAGACATATGCGCCGCCCGCGTAACGCTCGCGGATCCAGGCCGCGACGTTCGCATGGCGGCCGCCGAGATGCTCGTCCGGCCCGAGCCACAACTCGGGAATGATGATGATGTCGGCCGGCGGATTCGCCTGGATCGACACGGCCGGAGAAACCGGGACGCCGTTGCCGCAGCGGAACGGCCGCGCGCTGGTCGAGGCGATTTGCACGTGAAACGGGGAGGTCCACGCATCGCGGCGGAGCAGCATCTGCCAGAGGTGGCCGGTGGTCATCAGGACGTCGACGAGACCGTACAGCGCGGAACCCGCCGTCTGCGGCAGGGCCAGCACCAGCGTTTCGAGCGGCCGTCCGGGCCGGGCAGCGGACATGACCCAGACTGGCACGAAAGCACCGAAAGCGGCAAGCACACCGCTTACGTCCGCGCCCACGGGTGCCTATCGTCACGCCTCGTTCGAACCCCCACAGTCAAGGAGACTTACATGACCACGAAGACCGCACGACAGCCGTCGAACGACCGCATCAATGGCTTCGACACCCAGGCGCTCACGCAGGTCGTCGGCGCACTGACACAGGACCGGAGCCTCGCGAAATTCGAGTTCCGGGCCCGCAACCAGTGGATCGACGGCGGCGAGAACCGCTCGACCATCCAGGGTTTCTACGGGGCCGGCTCGGAGGATCGGTCGCGCATCCGGCCGTTCACCGTCACGAATGACGAGCCACCCTTGCTGCTCGGCAACAACGCAGGCGCGAATCCCGGCGAGTTCGTGCTGCACGCCCTCGCGGGTTGCGTCACGACGACGACCGTCATGCATGCCGCAGCGCGCGGGATCAACGTGCGGTCGATCTCCACCGAGCTGACGGGCGACATCGATCTGCAGGGCCTGCTCGATCTCGACCCGGCGGTGCGACCGGGATATCAGGGGATCAAGGTGAAGATGCACATCCAGGCGGACTGCAGCGACGAAGCGCTCGATGAACTCCTGGCCTTCGTGCACTCACACTCGCCGGTGTGCGACACCCTGATGCGCCCGGTGCCGGTGACGCTCGAGCGAGTGCGTCACGGCTGATGGCGCCCGGGCCACCGGCCGCACGGCCGGTGGCCCGGCGCTGTCGCGTCCCGACGCGACCATCCCCGCGGCCGGACTGCGCCGCGTGGAGCCTATGCAGCACGGCGGCCGCAGGTCGTGCGACGCCTCGCACATCATGGTTGCATGGGCGAGCGGACCCCCACCCTGCGGGCGCGAGGCGTGACCAAGGTCTACCGGACGGGCGAGGTGGAGGTGCATGCTCCGCGCGGTCTCGACCTCGCGCTCGAGACCGGAGAACTCGTGGTGCTGCTCGGATTCTCCGGGAGCGGCATGTACACGCTCCTCAACATCCTCGGCGGGCTGGACACGGCGACCGGCGACACAGCGGCGCGAGCAGTCGCGGCCAGGCGATCAGGTGCGGCGGGGTATTGGGTCGGGACGCTCGGGGGTCGGTGCCGAGGCGGCTTCGGCCGCGAGCACCGGTCTCCGCCATGGGACGCGTGGGGCACGATGGGCACAGACCGCGGCCCAGACCGGACTGGATCATGCAGAAAGCGAAAGGCCCCGGGTTTCCCCGGGGCCCTTCTCGAATCCGGGTGGCGGCGCCGGCAACGCCGGCCACTACCCGCTAATCACTAGTCACTGATCACTTCTTACAGCAGCGGCACCAGCAGCAGCGCCACAATGTTGATGATCTTGATCAGCGGGTTGATCGCCGGGCCCGCGGTGTCCTTGTACGGATCGCCCACGGTGTCGCCGGTCACGGCCGCCTTGTGCGTCTCGGAGCCCTTGCCGCCGAAGTTGCCTTCCTCGATGTACTTTTTTGCGTTGTCCCAGGCGCCGCCACCCGTGCACATCGAGATTGCGACGAAGAGACCCGTGACGATCGTGCCGATCAGCACGCCGCCGAGCGCCCGGATGCCGGCGCCGGGGCCGAGCAGCAGGTTCATGCCGAAGCCCACGATCACCGGGATCAGGATCGGCAGCAGCGAGGGCAGGATCATCTCCTTGATCGCGGCCCGCGTGAGCATGTCCACGGCCTTGGAGTAGTCGGGCTTGGCCGTACCCTCCATGATGCCCTTGATCTCCTTGAACTGGCGGCGCACCTCGACCACCACCGAGCTCGCGGCGCGGCCCACGGCCTCCATCGCCATCGCGCCGAACAGGTAGGGCACCAGGCCGCCGATGAAGAGGCCGATGATCACGGCCGGGTCGTTCAACTGGAAGCTCTCGACGAGCTTGCCCGGGCCGAGCTTGCCGACGAGCGCGAGGTTTTGCGTGTAGTCGGCAAAGAGCACCAGTGCCGCGAGGCCGGCGGAGCCGATCGCGTAGCCCTTGGTGACGGCCTTGGTCGTGTTGCCGACGGCGTCGAGGGCGTCGGTGATCTTGCGCACGTCCTTCGGCAGGCCAGCCATCTCGGCGATGCCGCCGCCGTTGTCGGTGATCGGGCCGTAGGCGTCGAGCGCCACGATCATGCCCGTCATCGACAGCATGGCGGTCGCGGCGATCGCGATGCCGTAGAGACCTTCGAGCGAGTAGGCGCCCCAGATGGCCGCGCAGATCGCGAGCACCGGCAGCGCGGTGGACTTCATAGAGACTGCGAGGCCCAATGACATTCGTGCCGTGGCCGGTCTGCGAGGCGGCCGCCACGTAGCGCACCGGCGCGAACTCGGTCGCGGTGTAGTACTCGGTGATCCAGATCATAGCGGCCGTCAGCGCGAGGCCGATCAGCGAGCAGAGGAACATGCCTGTCGCCTCTGCGCCCATCATGGCATTCGTGACGAACCAGAACGCGATGGCCGCGATCACGCCCGAGACGATGATGCCGCGGTAGAGCGCGTTCATGATCTTGCCGCCGTCGCGCGCCTTCACGAAGAAGGTGCCGACGATGGAGGCGACGATCGACACGGCGCCGAGCACCAGCGGGTAGAGAACGCCCTGGATGCCGAGATCGGTCATCGTGAGGCCCGCGAGCAGCATGGTCGCGACGACAGTCACGGCGTAGGTCTCGAAGAGGTCCGCGGCCATGCCGGCGCAGTCGCCGACATTGTCGCCGACGTTGTCGGCAATCACGGCCGGGTTGCGCGGGTCGTCCTCGGGAATGCCGGCTTCTACCTTGCCCACGAGGTCCGCGCCCACGTCGGCGCCCTTCGTGAAGATGCCGCCGCCGAGTCGCGCGAAGATGGAGATCAGCGAGCCGCCGAAGGCGAGGCCCACCAGCGAGTGCAGTGCGTGGGCGACGTCGCCCTCGAGCTGGATCATGAACATGAAGTAGCCCGCCACGCCCAGCAGGCCGAGTCCAACGACCAGCATGCCGGTGATGGCTCCCCCGCGGAACGCGACCTGCAGCGCCGGGTCGAGGCCTACGCTGGCTGCGTGCGCCGTGCGCACGTTGGCACGCACCGACACGTTCATGCCGATGTAGCCGGCCAAACCGGACAGGACGGCGCCGATCGCGAAGCCGCCCGCCGTCGACCAGTTGATCGCGATCCCGAGGATCACGAACAGCACGACGCCCACCATGGCGATGGTCGTGTACTGGCGGTTCAGGTAGGCCTTGGCGCCCGCCTGGATGGCCGCCGCGATTTCCTGCATGCGGGCGTTGCCGGCGGGCTGGGCCACGATCCAACGGGCGGACACGATGCCGTACAGGATCGCGAGCACGCCGGCGCCGATCGCCAGCCACAGTGCGAGATTAGTGGTCATTACGAAACTCCCAACGAGGATCATTCCGGGGTCGATTCACGGTCTGGCGAGACTCTGTCGGCCACTGCCAGACCGCCAAAAAAAGGCGCGGGACTATACCACAAAGGCCGCTTTCAGCTTCTTCCGGACCGGCCTGTTCCTGAGCACGACGTACTGTGGCAGACCGTCCTTGTAGGGCGGGTAGTCCTCGCCCTTGATGAGTGGCGCCAGGTAGCGGCGGCCCTTGGCCGTGATGTGGAAGCCGTCCGGGGTGATGTAGTCGCGGGGCAGCATCTTTTCCTGGTTGGCGACGTCCTCGAGCTTCGCCATGCCGATCTTCCAGCGGTAAGGCCTGTTCGAGGTCCGCACGATGGTCGGCATGACGGAGTTGTGGCCCTTGAGGGCCAGTTCGACCGCGGCCTTGCCCACCGCATAGGCCTGCTCGACGTCCACCTTGGAGGCGATGTGGCGCGCGGCGCGTTGCAGGTAGTCGGCCACCGCCCAGTGGTACTTGTAGCCGAGCTTGTCCTTCACGAGCTGGGCCACGACCGGACCCACGCCGCCCAGTTGCGCATGGCCGAAGGCGTCGCGCGTGCCGGCGTCGGCGAGAAACTTGCCCTCGGCGTTCTTCACACCCTCCGAGACCACGACGGCGCAGTAGCCGTACTTGTCCACGCACTCCTTCGTGCGGGCGAGGAATCTTTCCTCGTCGAACGTGATCTCCGGGAACAGGATGATGTGCGGTGCGTCGCCAGCCTTTTCGGCCGCGATCCCGCCCGCCGCGGCGATCCAGCCGGCATGGCGGCCCATCACTTCCAGCACGAATACCTTGGTCGAGGTCCGGGCCATCGAGGCCACGTCGAAGCCGGCCTCGCGGATCGACACCGCCACGTACTTGGCGACCGAGCCGAAGCCCGGGCAGCAGTCCGTGATCGGCAGGTCGTTGTCCACGGTTTTCGGGACGTGGATCGCCTGCACCGGGTAACCCATTTTCTCGGACAGCGTCGACACCTTGAGGCAGGTGTCGGCCGAGTCGCCGCCGCCGTTGTAGAAAAAGTAGCCGATGTCGTGGGCCTTGAAGACCTCGATCAGGCGCTCGTACTGGGCGGGATTGTCCTCGTACTTCTTGAGCTTGTAGCGCGCCGAGCCGAAGGCCCCCGACGGCGTGTGCCGGAGCGCGCGGATCGCCGCGGCCGATTCCTGGCTGGTATCGATCAGGTCCTCGGTGAGCGCGCCGATGATGCCGTGGCGACCCGCGTAGACCTTGCCGATCCGATCCTTGTGTTTGCGGGCCGTCTCGAGGACACCGCAGGCGGAGGCATTGATAACGGCGGTGACGCCGCCCGATTGTGCGTAGAAGGCATTGCGCGGCGGGCTCTTCTTCTTCATGCGGGCTCCCGAAGGAAAAGTGTCTTTAATTCGGGCACTTACGTGCTCCTGCAGACCGCATAGCATAACGCAGGGAGGAGGCCGCGGGTCACTGGGGAGAGCCGCAATGCCCGCACAGCGCTGGCCGCGTCTCAACTTTCCACAGTTGGCGGGGCAGGCGGATTTCGGTAGGGTTTCGTGGATGAGACTCGTACTCCTCGGAGCTCCCGGTTCCGGCAAGGGCACCCAGGCGCAGAAGCTGCGCGACGAAAAGGGCATCCCGCAGGTGTCCTCGGGCGACCTGCTGCGGGACGCCGTGGCACGCGGCACGGAACTCGGTACGCGCGCCAAGGCCGCCATGGATGCCGGTGAGCTGGTTTCGGACGAGATCGTGCTCGGGCTCATCCGCGAGCGACTCGGCCGCCCGGACGCGGCGAACGGTTTCATCCTCGACGGATACCCGCGCAACGTCGCGCAGGCGGGAGCCCTCGACAAGCTGCTGGCCGAGCTCGGCCAGCCGATCGACGCGGTCGTGCTCATGGACGTCGACTCCACGGTGCTCTTCAAGCGCCTGACCGGACGGCGCACCTGCCCTGCGTGCGGCAAGGTATTCAACGTCTACGGTTCGCCGTCGACGAAGGGCGACCGGTGCGACAACGATCATGGGTCCGGCGATGCTCCGGTACTGGTCCAGCGCGCCGACGACCGCGAGGACGTGATCGAGAACCGCCTGAAGGTGTACGAGAGCCAGACCCGGCCACTGGTCGAGCACTACCAGTCGCGCGGGCTCCTGAAGGTCGTCAACGCGGACCAGGCCGTCGAGCGCGTCTACGCGGATTTCCTCAGAGCCGCGGGCCGCTGAGGCTCACCCGAGCATCGCGGCGAGGGTCTCGCCGATCACGGCACGGCGCCAGCCGCGCGCCAGGGCGGATTCTCCCCGGTCGGAAAACACCAGTGCTTCCACGTCCCGACGCGTCGCGAGCACTTCTGGGCTGATTTCGAGCGCCGCCGCCTCGTCGCGCACCCGTTGCTGGAGCCTGGCAACCAGCGCCGTCTTCTCCGGCGTCGGGCGTCGCGCCACGGATTCGACGAACGTGTCGTCCGCCGCCTCCTGCGCTGCCGCAATGAGTGCGAGTAATTCGTCGCCGCGCTGGCGGACCAGGGCCGGGGGCAACTCGCGAACCTGCTCCAGTTCCTCCGCGGTTCGCGGCGCCCGCGTCGCGAGCGCATAAAGCGACTCGTCCGACAGGATCCACCCGCGCGGCTTGTCGGATGCGATGGCCCGCTGCTCACGCCACTCGGCCAGGGCGCGGGCCGCAGCCTGTTCCCGCGGACGCAGCCTGGCCAGCCCCTTGAGCCGGCGCCAGGCCGCGGAAGGCGCCGTCTGGTAGAGGGCCGGGTCCTCGAATGCGGCGGTTTCCTCCGCCAGCCAGGCAGTACGGCCGCGTGCCTCGAGCGCGCTGGCCAGCTCGGTGTGCAGCTGCAGCAGGTGGTGCACGTCGTCCGCGGCGTACGCGAGTTGCTCGGGCGTGAGCGGCCTGCGCGACCAGTCCGTGCGCGTCTGGCCCTTGTCGATCGAATGGCCGAGCTGTCGAGCCACGAGATCGGCGTAGCCGGCCTGAGGCGGAAAACCGAGCAGCGCGGCCGCGACCTGGGTGTCGAACACCGGGGCTGGCACGCGGCCGCCGGCGAGGTGGAGCACCTCGAGGTCCTGCCGGGCGGCGTGCAGGATCTTGGTCTTCCCGCGGTCGCCGAGCAGGGTGTGCAGGGGCTCGAGGTCGAGGCCCGCGAGCGGATCCACGAGGAAGCAATCCGCGTCGGTGGCGACCTGCACCAGGCAGAGCTGCGCGTAGTAGGTGCGCTCGCGCATGAATTCGGTGTCGATGGCCAGGCGCACGGCGCCCTGCATGCGGAACACCGCCGCGTCGAGTTGTTCCTGTGTCGTCACCATCGTGGCGTCGCGCATGCGTCAGTGTACCAGCGTGTAGAATCGCGGCTCCCCAGGGCGCCGCGTGGCGAAAGTGCAGCAGTTTCTCAGGATTTTCCTCGACATCGTGCTTTGGCGTCGCGGGCCGCAGGACCTGCCGGCCTCGGGACTGCTGGTTCTCCTCACGCTCGCGGCCTACGTTGCCGTGTCGGTGGCGCAGCTCGCGCTGCTGCACGAGCCTCCGTCGGCGTGGTGGTTCTTTCTCGTCGGCGACCCGTTGCTGCTGATGGCGTGGGTGTGGCTGGCACTGAAGCTCTTCGGCCATGTCGAGCGCTACCCGCAAGCAGTGTCAGCCGTGCTGGGCACCGGCGCGCTCCTCGGGCTGGTGCTGTATCTCCCGCTGCAGCTGATCGTGACGGTGTCGGGTCAGGGGCCCGCATCGGCGCTCGCGCAGACGTTCGGCCTGCTGCTCATCGTCGTTTTCGCGCTCGTCACCGGTCGGATCATCAAGCTCGCCACGGACACGAATCTCTTCACGGGGATCGCCGTGGCGCTCACCTATTTCCTCATCATCAACACGCTGCTCGGCGTCGTGCGCGGAGTCGAATCGTAAGCATGCACCTGCACATCCTCGGCATCTGCGGCACATTCATGGGCGGCCTTGCGGCGCTCGCCCGTGCGAACGGCCACCGTGTGACGGGGTCCGACCGCAACGTCTACCCGCCGATGAGCACGCAGCTCGCGGCGCTCGGCATCGACGTGATCGAGGGTTACACGCCGGACCAGATCAAGCTCGATCCGGACATCTTCGTGGTCGGCAACGTCATGAGCCGCGGCAACCCGCTCGTCGAGGCGCTGCTCGACAGCGGCCGGCCCTACGAGTCCGGGCCCGAATGGCTCGCGCGCAACGTGCTGCAGGGGCGCTGGGTGCTCGGCGTCGCCGGCACGCACGGCAAGACGACCACCTCCAGCCTGCTGGCGTGGATCCTCGAGCACGCTGGACTCGAGCCCGGCTTCCTGGTGGGAGGCGTGCCGCTGGATTTCAACGTGAGCGCGCGGCTCGGCGCCGGGCGTCACTTCGTCGTCGAGGCCGACGAGTACGACACGGCGTTCTTCGACAAGCGGGCCAAGTTCGTGCACTACCGCCCGCGCACGGCGATCCTGAACAACCTCGAGCACGACCACGCCGACATCTATCCCGACGTCGCGTCGATCCAGCGGCAGTTCCACCTGCTGCTGCGCACCGT
>Ga0113563_10003253_pt1 | contig 10070 bp, 8 predicted proteins | sample Mud3Dept3metaG_FD_80117 | JGI IMG/M metagenome (GOLD analysis project Ga0113563, IMG submission 80117) | Freshwater wetland microbial communities from Ohio, USA, analyzing the effect of biotic and abiotic controls - Mud 3 Core 4 Depth 3... | ecosystem: Environmental > Aquatic > Freshwater >...
CTCGTCGCCGCGGCATCAAGCTCGGCTGGACCTACCTCGGCGGCGTGCTCGTCGGTGCGTCCGGCTTGTTCTTCCTGCCGTCGCTCGCGCCGGGCGTCGCGTCGCTGCCCGTGGTCCACACGCTCACCCATGGCCTGCCGTCGTGGGTGGCAGCCTCGAGTGTGGGCAGCGCCGTGTTTCTCAGCGCGCTGATCCCGCTGGTGCTGTTGGGCGTCGGCTACGGCTTCCCGAAGCTGCGCGCACCGCTCGCGGGCCTCGCGGTCGGCGTCGCGGCCCACCTCGCGTTGTTCGCGGTGGCTCCGGTCTCCGCGGCGGGCACGTTCGGCTTCGGTGCGCTCTGGCTGGGCCTGAACGCGCTCGCGTGCCTCGCGCTGGCGCGGGTCGCGCTGCGTCGCTGATCCACGCGTCAGGGTTGGTCACGGCGTGTATGCTGCCGCCGTGGCACGTCATCGGATCTTGATCGCGCGCGACCAGTACAAGTTCTCGTGCGCCCACATGACCGTGTTCGCCGACGGTACGAAGGAGCGGTTGCACGGCCACAACTACACGATCGCCGTCGCGATCGAGGTCGCGCGCGTCGAGCTCGCGGCGATGATTCCGTTCGCGCCGATCAAGGCCGCGCTGGCGGAGCTGTGTAGCGGGTGGAAAGAGCACGTGCTGGTCGCCACGAAGAACCCGTTCCTCGTGGTGATCCGCGACGATTCCGAGCTCGAGTTCAGGCTGTGCGGCGACCGCTACGTCATGCCGCGCCAGGATGCGCTGCTGCTGCCGATCGACAACATCTCGGTCGAAGCGCTCGCCGCGCACGTGGCCGAGCTCCTGCGGGAACGGATCACGGTCCTCGAAGCGCCCCACGTCAGGTCCATCGAGGTCACGATCGCCGAGAGTCCGGGGCAGGGCGCCTCGTGTACCGTGGATCTGTAGCGGCGTTACGTCGCGAACGAACGCGCGCTACGCGTCGGCGCCAGCGCCCGGACGTCCGCGGCCACCCCGACGCCGCCGCCGTCGCCCCCCGCGGTCGCCGCCGGCTCCACCACCGCCGCGATCGCCGCTGGCTCCACCACGGTCACCACCCCCGCGTTCGGGGGCGGCCGCAGGACTCACGTGCTGGGGACCGTTCTTCGGCGGCGGTGACTCGGCTGCAGCCTGTGCTGCGATCTCCGTCGACATCTTGCCGGCAACCCGGAACTGATCCGGCTTCCACCCCTTCTGGGCGACGACGGTGATCAGCTTCTGGCAACGCTTCTCGAGATGATCGAGGTAGTCGCGCTCCTGCCTCGACAGGATCTCGGCGACGCGGGGCGCACACTCGATCTCGATCTTCTCGCTATCGACGAGCGAGCCCGACCGGCGGACCTCGCGCAGGATCTCGTACGCGACGGTGGTCACCGACTTGACGACGCCAGAGCCCTCGCAGGTCGGGCATGGCTCGGTCAGGAGCTGGACCAGTGACTCGCGGGTTCGCTTGCGGGTCATCTCGACGAGCCCGAGCTCGCTGATCTTCGTTACGTTGGTCCGTGCGCGATCGCGAGACAGCGCCTTCTGGAACGCATCCCACACCTTGCGGCGGTTGCCTTCCTTGTCCATGTCGACGAAGTCGATGACGATGATGCCGCCGATGTTGCGCAGCCGCAGCTGCCGCGCGACCTCGTCGCAGGCCTCGAGGTTGTTCGCGGTGACCGTGTCTTCGAGATTGCCGGAGCCGGTGTTCGTGAAGCTGCCGGTGTTGATATCGATCGCGGTGAGAGCCTCACCCTGATCGATCACGAGCGAGCCACCGCTCCTCAGCGGGACCTTGCGCGCGACTGCCTGACGGAGCGCGGGCTCGATGTGAAAGTGGTCGAAGATCGGCCGGCGGCCCTCGTACTTCTTGATCCGCTCGGTGAACCGGGGAAGGAACGCCATCGTGAACTTGCGGACGCGATCGCACTGCTCGTCGTCATCGATGACGACCTCGCTGGTGTCCTCGCGCAGCAGGTCACGAACGACGCGCAGCGCGAGATCGAGATCGGCGTAGACGAGGCCGGCCGGTCCGCCCTGCTCCTGACGCTTGTCGATCTCGTTCCACAGGCGCGAGAGGAAGTCGACGTCGTCGCGCAGCTCCTGATCGCTGGCATCTTCGGCGGCCGTGCGGACGATGAAGCCCGATCCCTTCGGCCGGACCTCGTTGACGAGATCGCGCAGCCGCCGGCGCTCCTTGTCGGAGCCGATGCGACGCGACACGCCGATCTGCGCGACGTGCGGCATGAACACGCTGTAACGACCGGGCAGCGAGAGGTAGCCCGTGACGCGCGCGCCCTTCTGGCCGATCGGATCCTTCACGACCTGGCACAGCACGTACTGGCCGGGCTTGAGCAGGTCCTCGATCTTGCGATTGGCGAGGTGTTTGCGCGACCGCGCGATGCGCGAGGCAGCGCCTTCCGGCGAATCGTCGGCGCCGTCATCTGTATCGGCGTCCTCGAAGAGCTTGCGCTCGTCGCCGGAGCCGAGGACGTCGCCTACATAGAGGAACGCGGCGCGCTCCACCTTCGGCCCGAGATCGACGAACGCGGCCTGCATCCCCGGAAGGACACGACTCACCTTGCCGCGATAGATGTTTCCGACGATTCCCTTTTCACGTTTACGTTCGACAAAGAACTCTGCCAGGGCGCCATCCTCGACGACCGCAACGCGGATCTCGGGGCCCTCGGCGTTTACCGCGAGCATGTTGTTCATGAAGACTCTGCAATTCGTTGCGTCCGCTCCGGAGCCTCGCGACATGAATGTCCTAGCGCGGGCTCGGTTCTAGACGTGTAGACAGCTCTCGGTAGCATGCAAGTGGCATAAATACAATGCATTGCAAGCGGCTGCAGCTCGATGGCCCGGGCCTTGCTTAGACCCCGCTCACGCTGGTGCTCACGCACTGGTTAGCTCCACTCGGATTATCGATTAAGCTCCGAGTTACTTTTAGTTACTTATACTTAGTTAGTTCGTCTGACTGATATCGAACGCCTGGGTTGCCGCCCGGGCGTTCGGCGTTTTCGGGCCCCCCTCAAAGGGGCCCTCACCCGCCGGGACCCGTATCGTGGACCGGTGAGCCCGGCGGTGCCCCGATCCGAGGGAGCTGACGCGACCGACGCGATCGCCTTCGTGCTCGCGCTCGGACGGGCGCTCCATCGCTACGGGACGCCTGCCCAGCGCCTCGAGGAAGCCCTGCTCGTGGCCTGCCGGCGGCTCGACATCCGGGCCGAGGTGTTCACCACGCCGACCGCGATCATCATGAGCTTCGGCGACCCGTCGGAGCTGCGGACCCGGATGATGCGGGTCGAGGGCGGCGAGCTCGACATGGACAAGCTCGAGCAGGTCGATGACCTGGCGGACGAGGTCGCGGCGCAGCGCGTGACACCGGCCGAAGGCGTCGCGCGGATCGAGCACATCTTCGCGGCGCCGCGCCAGTTCGGTCACGCGATCTCGACGGTGATGCACGCAGTGACGGCCGGCGCGCTCGCCGTGTTCTTCGGGGGCGGCCTCGCCGATGTCGCGGTGGCGAGCGCGATCGGCGTCATGCTCGGGCTGCTCGCGCAGATCGCCAAGCGTTCGACCGATCAGGCCCGCGTGTTCGAGCTCGTCGGCTCGGCGTTCGTCGCGCTGGCCGCCGGCCTCGCGTCCTCGGTATGGGAGATCACGCCATCGCTCGTCACGATCGCCGCGTTGCTCGTCCTGCTGCCCGGCATGTCGCTGACCGTCGCGATGACCGAGCTGGCGACGCGGCACTTGATCGCGGGCACCGCGCGGCTGATGTCGGCGGTGATCGTGCTGCTCCAGCTGGTCGTCGGCGTCGCGCTCGGCGAGCGGATCGCGAATGCGCTCGTCGAGGTCCACCACGCGGTTCCGGTCGCACTACCGGAGTGGACGCAATGGGTCGCGCTCGTCGCGTCGTCGCTCGGGATGGCGATCGTGGTCCAGGCCCAGCCGCGCGCGTTCGGGTGGATCCTCGGCGCGTGCGTGGTCGGCTATCTCGGGACGCGGCTTGGCACACTCTGGCTCGGCGATCAGCTGGGCGTGCTGGTCGGCGCGTTCGCGTGCGGCGTGCTCGGCAACATGTTCGCGCGGCTGCTGGAACGTCCAGCGCAGGTGGTGCTCGTGCCCGCCGTCCTGCTGCTGGTGCCCGGCAGCATGGGATTTCGCGGGATGGCCTCGCTGCTCGGACGCGACACGCTCAGCGGCGTCGAGACCGTGTTCGCGATGTTCATCGTCTCGATCGCGATCGTCGCGGGGCTGCTGATCGCGAACGCGGTGGTGTCACCGCGCCGAAGCCTATGACGTGCCTCCCCAGCTACTACGTAGGCGTAAGCGTAAGCGTCGGCGTAAGCGAGCCGATCTCCTGCTCGGTCAGTGGCGGAGATCAGGATCGCCGGCGTCGGCGTCGCGATGCACGCACGGATCGTTCTCTGGATCGTGACCGCACGCGAGCACCCCCGGAGACGGATCGTCGGGCTCGACTCCGATATGCGGCCCCTCGACATCGTCGGCGGGAACCTCGAGGGCGCCGCCGGCCGCGATCAGCTCGGCTCGCTTCTCCGGCGCGATGCTGGGCACGCGATCGTGGCGCGCGAGGTGCGCCACGTAGTACGCGTCCTCGCGACGCGCTTCGAGGGTGCCGCTCGCGATCTCCTGCTCGAGCGAGCGCTTGAGATCACCGATCAAGCGAGACGCGGGGATCTCGAACGCGGTCATGATCGCGTTGCCGACCCCGCCGGGCAGCGGCGGGAGCTTGGCATCCGCCTCGGCGAGACGCTCGACGCGATCCGAGAGCGCGCTGATCTGCTCGAGCAGCTGCTTGCGTCGACCAGGGCGCTTGGACGTGATGTCTGCGCGCGACAGATCGAGCAGGTCCTTCATGTGCGCGGCCATCTCGCGGTGAAACCGGCGTACGGCGCTGTCGGTCCACTGATCGCCGTACTGGTTGGTCCGCAGGTGGTGCTTGACGAGGAATCGGATCGTGTGGCGCTCGTCGCGCGCGAACGCGAACCGCTGGCTCACCTTGTCGAACATGCGTGCGCCGACCTCGGCGTGACCATGGAAGTGCACGCCTTCAGCGGTGAACGTCCGCGTCGGCACCTTGCCGATGTCGTGCAGCAGGGCCGCCCAGCGGACCAGCGGTCGACGCACGGTCTGCCGCACGACCTGCTTGGTATGATCCCACACGTCCTTGTGCTGGCGTCCGGGCTCCTGGACGAGATCGACCGTGGCCTCGAGCTCCGGGAACAGCACTGCGAGGATGCGCGTGGCACGCAGCCACTCGAGCGCATCGTCGATGTGGGGGCCCATGAGCATCTGCTCCATCGCGGCGCGCAGGCGGGCCTTGTCGGCCTCCACGAGCCGTGGCGCGTGCTCCCTGGCGACTTCGGTCACGCGCTCCACAGGCCACCGCCCGTGGTCGCTGATGGCGGCTGCCAGCTCGATCAAGACGACAGGATCCGCCTCCACGAGGCCGCGCACGCTGTCGGGCATCTCGCTCATCGGGGTGGCTTACCTACCATGAAGTCGGTTGGTACGGAGCATGCTCTCGCTCGGCCCGCAGTGCAGGGTCGCATCACCGAACGCCAGCTTCCGCTGGCCGAACGTAGCTTTCCGGGAATCTCGCGCTTCTACGCCGATCTTCAGGATAAGCCGGCGACATTCCTCCAGCTTGTCTGGGCGTTCGAAGGCCGCAGGCTCGCTCAACCGACGCGTCGGAAGCGATCGCGCCTGTAAGACGTTTGCTCGGAAGACGAGCCCCCAGTCTGGCAAGTAAAGTTGCCGTCTGTGACAGCTCGGCGCAATCCGGAAGCAATGCTGGGGCAAGATCGAACAACTGCTGACGCGAAGAACGGGCGTCACGCCATCGGCGTCTTCGATTCTGGTGTCGGCGGGCTCACGGTCGTGAGAGCTCTTCGCACGGCACTTCCCGGCGAAGACATCATCTATCTGGGAGACACGGCCCGGGTTCCTTATGGAAGCAAGAGCCCACGCACCGTCGAGCGCTACTCGCTCACCTGCCAGGACTTCTTGCTGGCCCGCGACGTCAAGCTGGTGCTGATCGCGTGCAATACGGCCTCGGCCAATGCGCTGCCCGCGCTGATCGCCGCGAGCCCGGTGCCGGTGATCGGCGCCGTCGAACCAGGCGCGACGAGCGCGCTGGCAGCCACGCGCAGCGGCCACATCGGCGTGATCGGTACGCTCGGCACGGTGCGGTCAGGTGCGTATGCGACCGCGATCGCCGCGCGGGCTCCGCAGGTCAAGCTCACCGCGCTCGCATGTCCGCTGCTGGTCCCGCTCGCCGAAGAGGGCTGGACCGACGACGAGATCGCGATGCTCGTCGCGCGTCGTTACCTCACTCAGTTGTTCGCGCAGGATCCCGAGATCGACACGCTCGTCCTCGGATGCACGCACTATCCATTGCTCCGCGGCGTGCTCGAGCGTGTCGCGGCCGAGCTCGCACACCATCCGGTCGCGGTCGTCGATTCGGCGAACGCGATGGCAGAGGCAGCACGCGCGTGCCTCGGCGTTGTCGGCGTCGGCTCGAACCGCCGCGCGGGCAAAGGGCGGCTCGACTGCTTCGCAACGGACACCTCGCGACTCGACGAGCTCGCACCGCGGTTCCTCGGCGAGCCACTGACCGGCTTCGAGCTCGTAGATCTCTGAGCTCGATCAGGCGCGGATGCTGGCGCCCTTGGCGCGCGACTCTTCGGCCTTGCGACGCTTCATCACCTCGGTGACGGTCGAAGCCTTCTTCAGCTTGTCGCCGATCGTCTTCTCATCGACCGGATAGTCCGTGCGGAACACGAGGCCATCGTCGAACAACTGCCCGCGAGCCTCGTCGTCATCGATGTACTTGGCGATCTTCTTGCCCTTGTACTCGAGGCCTGCCAGGCCGCCGACCTTGCTCTCGAGCCAGGTCATGAGCTCGCCCATCACCGACTTGCAGAGCGTGAGGTTCTCGTCGAGCGACTCGAACAGCTCTGGAAACCGATCGCGAAATGCTTGCTCATCCTCGCCGGGGCCAAGCGCCTTCTGCAGCGCGAGGCGGAGCAAGACCGCGTCATCAGCGAAGTTGACGATGTTGTCGTTGCGATCCTTGAGCGAGTCATTGGGCGACACGACATACGCGACGACGCCAGCGGCGGCTTCGCGCACCGGTCGAGGCAGGTTCTCGTCATCCATCGCTTCGAACGCGATTTTTAGATCGTGGGGCAACGACACCAGCCAGTTGCGCACCAACTCGACGAACTTCGACTCGACAGCAGGACTCGTCACGGAATATGCGTACCCCGCGATTGCGGGGCCTCCCAGGGGATAGAGGTCAGGGGGCGGATCCCCCAAGAAGCGTGCTTCAAGACTGAAGCCGAAGAAGCTGAGTATCAACCCCTCGGTCGAATTACAAGGCCACGGCTTCGCAAGCCGTTCCCGTGATACCCTCGCAGCGCGGTGGCCAAGCGTTCGCCCATTCTGGGCTACAACCACAACGTCCTGTATCGCGGACTGGTATTTCACGTCCAGACCGAGGATTCGGGCGTCATGTCGCCCCATCTGTTCACGCACCTGTTTCATCATGGCGTGATCATCTCGACTCGTAAGCTGGTCTATGACGCCGGCTCGGGTGAGGAGGCGATCAAGTCGTTGATGCAGGCCCAGCACAAGGCTGTGCTCAAGGACCTGAAGCGCGGTCATTTCGATGGGAAGATCGACGAATACCTCGGTGATATTGATGGTTTGCTACCTCGCAGCGAGCAGAGTGAGGCCGCTTCCGATCGCTCCAGCGCGCCGCAACTCGCACGTTCGAGCACACCGGAGATCGAGGTTCAGGCCTCGGCGTCCGAGCTGCCGGACCTCGGAGCACTGGGGGCCGCGTTCGACGCGCTGACCGTGCGGGACCTTCGCGACGACGCGGGGACGACCCAACGAGATGACGCCGGCGCGACCCGCCGCGACCTGACCCCGCTCGAGCTCTCGCCGTCGGAACAGCCAGCGTCATCCACGAGCCCGAGAACCTCGACCCGCGGCAAGCTGCCGGCGAGCCCTGCGCATGCGAATCCGCCATCTTACGACGATCTCGCCGTGGTGACCAGCGCGATTGCGACGTCCAACGCGACCATCCGCACCCCGATCCAGGACTTCGCCTCGGCGCCGGTCAACCTCGCCGATTCGTCCCCCGAGATCGAGATCCAGCTCGAGCTCGACGAATCCGAAGAGCTGCTGAGTCGCAACCGGGCGTCTCACGATACCGACATCTCGGCTTACGAGGATCCTCTCCTCGCGGCGCGGGTTTCGACAGACCGCATGCCCAGCGCGGTTCCTCCACCGACCCCGCCCGAACGGCGGCCGTCGGCGGTTGGCGCAGCCGCACTACCGCCGGCCCGGCCCCACGCGCGCCCGTCCACGCGGCCGGCCATCACCCCACCACAAGTCGTCTCGCGTCCGCTCACGAGCGACGATCCGCGCCACCGCCGCGAGTCGGATGCGATCGAGATCTACGCGCCCGCGCCCGCGTCCGCAGAGCCCCCGCCGGGGATGGGCGCCGAGCGACCGGGGCAGTACGCGCAGCACAAGCGCGCCGGCAGCAACACGCGGGCCCCCACCGACGTCGTTCGGGAGCGTTCGGGCGGCGTTTCGATCCCGCCCGAGATCCATCGGGAGCGCTCGGGCGGCGTTTCGATCCCGCCCGGACTCGGTACCCCAGGACGGGTTCCGTCGCCCTCCGTCCCGCCGCTGTCACGTGGCATTCCCGCGATCCCACCAGCTGCGCCGATCCACCACGCCGCGCCGATCCACCCGCCTGCGCCGATCACGCAGCCGGTTCGATCCGCGCCCGCCACGACCATGGCGATGCCGATCTCGCGCACGGCCACGCCCACACGCACCCCGCCCACCAGCCGCACCGGATCGAGTAACAGCGGCGGCGTGGTGATGACGCGGCCAGCCGTGATCGTCGGCGCCCCTGCGAAGTCGGCGGCTCCACCGCGGGTTCGCAAGGCCCGCGAGGACGAAGGCCGGGGATTCGGCCAAGGCCTGATCTCGGAGAAGAGCCTCGACGAGGTGATCCTCGCGTACCTTTCCGAGGACGCTGACGACAAGTGACCTCGCATCGGCACGTGCCGTCGATCGTGACGCGCGCGCGCATGGCCCTCCGATCCTTGTGACGTGGTGACGTGCGCGATCCAGGTTATCCTTCGAAGATGCCGGCGCACGTGAAGATGTACACGCGCAGGTTCTGTGGCTACTGCACCGGGGCCGAGCGACTGCTGAACGACAAGGGCGTGGTGTACGAGAACATCGACACCACCGGAGATCACGCCACGCGTCGCTGGCTCGTCGATCAGACCGGTCGAACGACGGTGCCGCAGATCTTCATCAACGGACGCTCGATCGGCGGCTTCGACGAGCTACGCGCGCTCGAGCGCACCGGTGAGCTCGATCGAATGCTCGCGCAGCCCGGTGAGCCGGACAATCGCCCCCCCCAGGGTTAGCATCACAGCTCGTCGTCGGGCTCGGGCACGTCGAGCTCGGGCCGGTCCTTGCGGTACTCGGCCATCCACTCGGCGAGCTTGGGCATCGCGACCTCGAGCCGCTGGCTGCCTTCGCGATCCATCGCCTGGCGCCACGCGAACCGCGCGTCGTCGTGCTCGCCGCGCTGGGCGTAGAGCCACGCGCACAGCAGCAGCAGGTCACGGCCCGCGGTCATCGAGAGGCCCTTGCGCATCCGATCGTGGAGCTCGGACTCGTCGAGGTCGAGGCGCCCTTCTGCGACCCCGAGGTGCATCTGAGCGATCCAGTACGACAGCTTGAGCACCTCGCCGACCGGGATGCCGCCGCGTGCTTCGAGGACGTTGCGCGCCTCCTTGGTGCGACCGAGCGCGGTCAGCAGGTTGATCTCGGTGTAGTACGAGAACTGGTGCTGGATCAGGCGGGGCGACAGCCTCACCCGAGCGCGACGCACGCGTTCGAGCGCCTGCTCTCCCTTGCCTTCGAGAGCGTCGGCGATCGCGACGCGGAGCTCGGCGAGAGCACGCACGCGACCTGGGGCCCACCACGCCCGCGCGACCGGCTCC
>Ga0113563_10003254_pt1 | contig 10070 bp, 1 predicted proteins | sample Mud3Dept3metaG_FD_80117 | JGI IMG/M metagenome (GOLD analysis project Ga0113563, IMG submission 80117) | Freshwater wetland microbial communities from Ohio, USA, analyzing the effect of biotic and abiotic controls - Mud 3 Core 4 Depth 3... | ecosystem: Environmental > Aquatic > Freshwater >...
CAGGCCGCTGTAGATGCCCATGCCGGTCACTTTGCCGGTCAGGATGCCGGATTCCGCACCCGTCCGGACGCCCTTGTCCGGATCGAGGCCGCCGCTCTCGTCAAACTCATCGAGCATGACTCCAAGCTGTCGGGCAACCACGACTTCACCCCGACCGCCGGTGATAAGTTCGCGGCGGACGTATGGAATTCCGGCTTCCGGCGCCAGCATGTCGATGCCCGCCTGCTTCATCACGGCCGGGATGGATCCCCGCGCCGCCATGCCGATTCCGCTCCAGGCTGTCCAGTCGATCGCAATGCCCCGGGTCAGCGGACGCGTGGTGCGCAGACTCGAAATGCTCTTGCAGAGCATGTCATTTGCGGCGCTGTAGTCCGTTTGCCCCCCGTTGCCGAAGCGTCCGGCGATGGAACTGAAAACCACCGCCGCGCCCAGCGGTGCGTCCCCGATGCCGGAAAGCAGGTTGAACCAACCGTCGCACTTGACGTCAAAGACGAGATCGAATTCAGCGGGCTTCTTATCCGGCAGCATCCGGCTCACCTCCAGGCCGGCTGCATGCACGAGGACATCGATTCGGCCGCTCTCTTCGGTGATTCTCCTCATGATCTTCCCGACCGCCGCGCCATCCAGCAGGTTCACGCTGTAGTAATGCGCGGTCCCCCCGGCTTGGTTAACCGCCCGGATGGCCGCCAGGGCCGCACGCGACCGCTCCAGAGCCCCCATCTCCTTTTCCACCATGGCAGGCGTGGCGCGTTCGCCGCGGGCTTTGAGCCGTTCGAAGATGTCGCGTTTCAAGCCTTCCTTGTCTGCGGCGAACTTCTGCAGGTCGGGATTTGAGGGGTCCGGCTCCGGCACAAGATCGAGCAGGTGAAATGTCCCGCCCGATGCCATGGCCAGATCCTCCGTGATCGCAGAAACGATGCTGCCTGCGGCGCCCGTGACAACAAACACGTGCCCCTTCCCGAGGGCGAGATCGGGAACCTCGGCGCCGGCGGCCTTTTCTTCCAGCCCAATGGTCCAGCGCAAGCCCTGTTTCCAGCCGACTTCCACGGCGCCGGTATCCCGGAGCGTTTCCTCGATCAGCAGTTCAGCCAGCGCGGTGGTCTTTCTGCTTGGTTCGAAATCGACAACCTTGACGAGGGCATCGCTTTTCTCGCGCTTAAAGGCTTTGGTGAAGCCCGCAACGGCGCCGCCCAGGGGAGAGACTGCCCCCGCGTCGTCATATCCGTGCTGCCCACCGAGCCGGGTCGCCGACACCAGAAACGTCCCGTGCGTGCCAACCTGATCGTACAACGAGCGCATCGCCGCATAGAGGAGCTTCACTCTCACCCTCGCCGCTTCACGCCAGGCGGCAAGGTCCATCTTCGCGATATCCCCTTCGTGATCCAAAGCGGGGAGCCAATAGATCCCCTGCACAGGATCCAGGGATTTCCATTCCTCGATCCGCCGTGCGAGAGTCTCCGCATCCAGGGCATCGCTGATGTACAGCACCTGTGCCCCCAGTTTCTCCAGTTTAGCGGCCAGCGCTTTTCCCACTCCGCCCTGATCGGGGAAAACCACAATCCGGCTGCTCTGCCCCAGCGCAACCCCTGAGGGCTTGCATAATTCGAGCGCCGGCCGCAACCGCGGCACCGGAACTCGCCGGGGAATCGCGGCCGCAGCCTCCATGCTGCCCGCGATCGCATCCCGCATCTCCACGATCGGAGCCACCGTTATGGCCGCTTCCGGGACAGTTGCCGGAGCAGGGCTTCCTGCCATTGCCAGGTCCGGCCGGCGGTCGTAGACGAACTGGATCGTGTGCTTCAGCGTTGGAAAATCGCGCAGCTTCAACGAGTCATCGCGGGGAATGTCGTACGCGGCTCGGATGGCGGCAAACATCTCGGCCTGTTTGACGGTATCAATACCCAGGTCTGCCTCCAGGTCGAGATCCAGGTCGAGCATGTCGGTCGGATAGCCGGTCTTTTGTGCGATGATCTCCAGCACCTTCACTTTCACCGGATCTTCGGCCGGCGCAGGTGGAGCCTGGACCGGGATATCAGCGGCGCGGGGGGACGGCGCAACGGGCGCCGTCTGAACAGCGACAGCGGGCGCCGGCCTGAGATCGGGTCTGCGGTCATAGACAAACTGGATCGTGTGTTTCAAGGTCGGGAAATCCCGCAGCTTCAGCGAATCATCGCGCGGGATGTCATACGCGGACCGGATGGCGGCAAACATTTCGGCTTGTTTGACGGTGTCGATGCCCAGGTCCGCTTCCAGGTCCAGGTCCGGATCCAGCATGTCCTCCGGGTAGCCGGTCTTTTCGGCAATGATTTGCAGCACTCTCGCCTTCACTTCATCTTCGGCCGCATCGGGTTGAGGAATCGTTGCGGGCTCGGGAGCGGGAGCAACCGTGACGGCGGGAGGCGGAGGAACATCCGCCTCGAATAAAGGCGAAACGGGCGCCGCAGGCGCGCCGGCAGCCGCCGCGACCGATTTCAGGTCGGGTCTCCGGTCGTAAACGAATTGAATCGTGTGTCTCAGCGTCGGAAAATCCCGCAATTTCAGGGAGTCATCGCGCGGAATGTCATAGGCGGCGCGGATGGCCGCAAACATCTCCGCTTGTTTGACGGTATCGATGCCGAGATCGGCTTCCAGGTCCAGTTCCGGGTCCAGCATGTCCAGAGGGTAGCCGGTCTTCTCGGCGATGATGGCCATGACCTTGTCGCGGACGGGATCCTGCAGGGCGGGCCCGGTGCTCGTCAGCGATGCAGCGGGGCCAGCCGCCGGCGGCGCGTCAGTGACACCGGCCGGAACGGCAGGAGTCTTCAAATCCGGCCTGCGGTCGTAAACGAACTTCACCGCATGGGCCAGCGTTGGAAAATCCCGCAACTTCAGAGAGTCATCCCGGGGGATGTCATAGGCGGCACGGATGGCGGCAAACATCTCCGCCTGCTTCACCGTATCGATGCCGAGATCGGCTTCCAGGTCCAGTTCCAAATCGAGCATGTCCGTGGGATACCCGGTTTTTTCCGCGATGATGCGCAACACCTCCGCCTGAACCGGATCCGCCACCGCACCAGGCGTTGCGGCCGGCGGAACGGCTTCTTCCGCCGCGGCGCCCGGCACACGGATCGCCGCCGGCATTTGCACGACAGCTTCCGGCACCGAAACAGTGGGCTGGACTTTTGCCTCAACCGCAGCCGCCTGCGCTACCGGAGGTTTCACTTGCATTTCTTCCGGGGCAGCGGGAGCCTGCTGGCTGAAACCGTTTGCAGCCGCCCAGCCTTGATCCTTGATTCTGAGGGTGCGTTGCGCGACCTGAAGTTCAGGCGCATCCTGCCCGCTGACGCGCTTCAGCCAGTTGCGCCACGCACTTTCATCCGCAATGCGGTAAGCGAATCCCAAGGCATCGGGGCTGCGTCGCTCTCCGTCCGGGGAAGGAGTCCAGCGCGAGAGCGTCATGCAGATCTGCGAGCCGAACCCTGCTCCGAGGCGCAATGCGTATTGCACGGGGTAGTGACCGCCCTTGGAGAGATTCAGCATTCCCAGCTCGGGATCCACTTCCTTGAAGTTGGCGACGGGCGGCACGATGCCTGTTTCCAGGATTTTCACGCCCACGACATCTTCGACGCCGACCGCCATGGGGTGTCCGGTGGCACCCTTGGTGTTAGCCACGACGATCTCGTCCGCCGCCTCCTTGAAAACGTAGCGCAGGGCGAACACCTCGGCCGAAGCGCTGCCGCCGCGCGCCGGGGTGTAGGTTTCGTGGGATACAAACACTGTCTGCGGAGCGATTTCGTACCGGCTGATGCCCCACTGCGCTTCCACATCCGAAATGAGTTTTTCCATCACCTGGCAGATGTGCGAGACATCCAGGCGTGTGCCGTGATACGCGCTGTTCGCGACCACAGACCCGAGGATTTCGCAGATGGGTTGCAGTCCGCGCTCGCGCGCCGACTCCTGGCTCTCCAGAACCATTGCAGATGCTCCCATGCCGATCAGCAGCCCATGGCGCCGCCGGTCGAAAGGGGTCGCCGCATCCTCGACCACCTCATCCGTGGCGGCCGCCCCGGACGCCAGGAAGCCTGATCCAAACCATCCCATCAGATTGTCCGAGGTGATGTCGTCGGCAGAAATGACGATGACGCGCCGGCAGCGCCCGGCCTGGATCCAGTCGCAGGCAAGGCCGACCGCCTGGGTTCCGCTCGCACATGCCGCGTTTGTGGCGGTGTTCGGTCCGCGGGCTCCTATGTACTCGGCAAACTGCGAGTGCCCCATGGAGAGCACGCGGAACAGGAAGCGCCGTTCGAAGTGGTAGGGATTCGCATCGAGCTCCGACTGCAGCTCCTTCATGCGCCGGTCGAGGTCCTTGACGAGGCCGTTTCCGCCTGCCCCGGCTTGGAGCGCCCTGGCGCGCAGGTCACGCAGTTCCTGCAGCCGCTCGCGCCGGATGCGGTCCCGGTAGAAACCGGAGATGATCTCCTCGTAGGAGTCGTAACCCGGGAAGGCGGAAGTGAAGAGCACCCCGGTGTCGTCACGCATCTCGTCAGGAAGCACCCAGCGGTCGGGGAGCTTGGTTCCTTTGGTTGTTGTCTTGTACTTCATGACCAGCGGGATGCCCGCGTCGCGCAGCGCGTCGATACCGGCGCCAATTGCCAGGCGTGTCACATGATCGAGCGCGGCAAGCCTGTCTTCCGGAAATCCGAAATCGCGGGCCAGGTCGAGGTCTCGGGCGCGTGCGGCGAGCCGGATCACATCGTCGAGATTCTCGATGGTCTCGAACCTTCCCTCGCCCGACTCGCTCTTCACCAGGCGTGTGATGTTCTTCTCGACCATTTCTTTTCGCAACGCCATGGGAACCGGCGTGATGAACTGACCGCCCCGGAGAATGCGATCGATGTTGGAATCGTCGAAAACGCGATCGACACCGGGCAGCCCCAGCGAAGCGCCTGTGACGAACACCCGCGCGGGCGCACGCGGGGATTTCCCTCCCGAATAGACCTGGAAGCCGCGTTCGAGGAAGTCTGCAAAGAGATGCCCCAGCTCGAGAAGACGATGGGTGTCCGGCGCCGCCTGCGGCGGAGCGGCAAGATGAAGCGGCGTTCCGGTTTCAGGCGCGGGTGCGGAGGGCACATGAGGAGGCGGCGGAGCGGCCGCGACGGCCACCTCCCTGGCCGGCGGCTGCGCAAGACTGCTTGTCCGGATCTCCGCCGCGGCCGGCGCCGCCGGGGCGGACTGCATCCTTTCCGGTCGATCGACCGCAGGGCGCTCTCTGCCGATCCCCAGGCCGGCCGCGTACAGGCCGCACAGCGCCAGATTGACGGAAGCGGCTTCACCGATGCGCGGATGGTTCGTAAACAGCGAAACCACTCCTTCGCGATCCCCCAGCACGTCCTCGACAAAACCGTACAGCACGCGCTTGGGTCCGACCTCCACAAAAACCCGCGCGCCGGCTTCATAGAGGGCATTCAGCCCCCTGACGAACTGCACCGGCGAAGCCACCTGTTTCCCGAGCAGGTCGATCATTGCGGGAACCACACCCGGCCCCATCGGGTAGAAGCCTCCGGTCACATTGGCGATGATCGGAATGTACGGAGGCTGCATGTTCATGCCCCGCAGCACCTGTGCCAGCGATTCGCTCGCCGGGGCCACGATCCTGGTGTGGAATGCGTGGCTGACCTGGAGCGGCCGTGCCACGAATCCGGCATCCCGCACCGCTGCAATCGCCTGCTCCACGGCCGACGTCGCACCGCCGATGACAGCCTCCTTCGTGCTGTTGATGTTGGCGATGACCACGTAGCCGTCGATGGAAGCAAGGATCTTTTCGATCTGATCCACGGGGCCGAAAACGGCAGCCATGACACCGTTGTCGTCCAGCGCGCATTTGGTCATTTCGTTGCCGCGGGCACTGACGGCACGCAGGGCTTCTTCGAATGACAGCGCTCCTGCGGCCACAAGCGCGCCATACTCGCCGAGGCTGTGTCCCATCACCATATCAGGAGCAATTCCGAAGGCGCCCAGCAGCCGGGCCAGAGCGGTTTCCGCCGCCAGCACTGCAGGCTGGGTGATGGCAGTTTGCTTCAGGTCCTGCTCCGCACGAGTCAGCGCAGCCTCGTCGGCTTCGTCGAGGAAGATGCAGTCGCTCAACTTGCGTCCGATGAGAGGCAGCATCACTTCATCAGCCGTGGCAAACGTCTCGGCCACGACCGATTCGCTGTCCCGCAGGTGCCGGAGCATGTTCACGTATTGCGATCCCTGGCCGGCAAAAAGGAAAGCCACCTTGGGCGCGGGGCCGCTGCCCAGGAAAACACCCTTGGCGCGCAGCGCTTTCCAGCGACCCGGTTGATGCTCTTCGAGCGCCTTGAGCGCTTTCCCGCACTTGTCCGCCAGTTCGGCAGCATCGGCATAGTCGATCGCCAGGCGCACCTGCGCCCGGAGGTCGGCCTCGGCGGGCACGGCGGGCGCAGGCGCTTTGCCGGCGATCGCATCCTGCAGAACGCTGTTCAACCGGAGGAGGAGCGAAGCTTCCGAATCGGACCCAATGACCAGAGCGCCGCGAAAGGGGGTCTTGGGCGCCGGACTTTCCTGCCGCCAGTCCATCTCGGGGACGGATACCCTGAGCTTTCCTTCCGTGTCGAGGCGGCCCGGGACGTACTCCTCCAAGACCACGTGGAAGTTGGTTCCGCCAAACCCGAAGGCGCTCACGCCGGCATGGCGTACAGCGTCCGGCTTCATTTCCCAGGGCCTTAGTTCCGTATTGACGTAAAACGGAGACCGGGAAAAATCGATGTCAGGGTTCGGCATTGCGTAGTTTGCGGTAGGCGGCAGCAGCTTCTCATGGAGAGCATACATGGCCTTCAAAATACCTGCAGCCCCCGCTGCGCCTTTCAGGTGCCCGATGTTCGACTTGACCGAACCCAGGGCAATCGACCCTTGGGGAAGGCCATATTCCGCGAACACTTCGTGGAGGCTCTGCACCTCCGCGATATCGCCGACCTGCGTCGAGGTGCCGTGGCCCTCAATGAGGTTCCCGGGCAAGGGGACGATTCCCGCGTTATGCCATGCGCGCCGGACGGAGAGTTTCTGGCCGGCAGGGTTGGGGGCCGTGATTCCCTTCCCCTTGCCGTCGCTCGATCCGCCCAACGCCCGGATGATGGCGTAAATCCTGTCGCCGTTCTTCTCCGCATCACCGAGCCGCTTGAGCAGGAAGACCGCGGCCCCTTCCCCCATGACGAATCCGTCGGCTCCAGCTGCAAAAGGCCTGGATCCGGTCGCGGACAAGGCGCCGATCTTGCAGAATTTCACGAAGGTAGAAGGGCTCATGTTGGCGTCGATGCCGCCGGTCAGGACCGCGTCGTAGTCGTGCTCGAGCAGTCCGCCAATCGCCGCGCTGAAAGCCGCCATTGTGGAAGCGCACGCGGCATCCGCAACAAAATTCATGCCCTTGAAATCGTACAGCGCCGCAACCCGGCCCGCGATGATGTTGGCAAGTTCTCCGGGCATGGTATCTTCGGTGATCTCGGGGAGGCGCTTGGTGATTCTCGAATGATACTGGGAGAGGATCGCCTTGCGCATGTCCGCGGGCAGTCTGGAAAATCCCGGAGTCCGGCCCAGTTCGTCCAGCACATCCGAAAAGAGGACGCGTGCGGCCGAGTAGAGATGATTATCACCGGCCATTGCATTCCCCAGAATCACCGCAGTTCGCTCCGAGTCAAGGGAGCGGGCGGGAAACCCGAAATCGGCCAGCGCCTCCCGCGTGGCAACGATCGCCCACTTCTGGGTCAGGTCCATCGCCTGGCTGACGCGGGGAGGGATCGGCATGCGCCACTTCAGGGGATCCCACTCCCATTCGCGCACCCACCCGCCGATCTTGGAGTACGTCTTGTCGGGAGCCTTGGGATCGGCATCGTAGAAGAGTTCCGGGTCCCACCGATCGCGTTGCACCTCGGTGATGCTGTAGACGCCTGCCTTGATGTTCTCCCAGAACTTCCGCGCGTTGGGGGCATCCGGCAGAACCGCTCCCACACCGACAATCGCGACCGCTTTGTGAGCCGATACTTTCATTCCTCGTTGCTCCTTCCGGATCTGAATGTTTTGCTGCAGCTCAGCCTCTTCCGGAACGGCGGCTGCAGTGGGGGGCGGGTGATTTCCTGGGGAGTCGGCTGTCCGCACCGGCGGAGGTTCAGCCGTTCAGCATGGCAATGAACCAGAGAATGCAAATCTCCATCACCCCGAACGCTGCGAGACCAGCGACGACTCAGGCGGGTTTCCGCCCGTAAAGGATGTCGGCGACCTGGTCCATGTCCTGAAGAAGGCCGGCCTGTGCGCGGTACACTGCGGACAGGCCCAGCCGGTTTTCGAGGTCGGAGACCTCCTTTTCCCGAAGGCCCGCGGCGCCGGCTATCCAGCGCATGCCCTCCCCGGCGATTTTCATCGCAGCATCGCGAGCGAAGATCCTGCTCATCACGGCGAGCGCAGCTGCCGGGAAGCGAGCATTCGCCTTGGCATCCAGCTGATCTTCGGACGCGCGCACCGCCCGGCGCGCCAGGCTTCCGGCGCACTCGGCGTATGCGATCAACTCACCCAGCCGGAAGAGAACATGCTGATGGCGGGTCAGCCTGTGAGCCCGTGACGTTTCCAGAAGCTCTGCCATCGCATGAAGGCACCGGGCCGCGATGCCTGCCCCTGCCTCCGGATGCCGCTCCTGCAAATCCTCGACCGCTCGCGCCATGTCATGATAGTACTGGCCATGCGTTTTCAGGTGCAATTGCCAGCGGTCGCGGCAGATCGTCATCTCCATGATCTCCGATGTGCCTTCGTAAATCGTGGTGATGCGCGCATCGCGCTTGATTTTTTCCACAATGTATTCCCGGGTGTAGCCGTAGCCGCCCAGGGCTTGGATGCTGGCGTCCGCGGCGAGATTCCCGGCTTCCGTGGCCATGTACTTGGAGATCGCCCCTTCCGTATTCAGGTTGCCTCCGTCACCGTCGATGCGCTCCGCCGTTTCCTCTATGTAGGATCGTGCAGCTTCGAGCCGCACTGCATGCGGGACGACAAGCTTATGGGTGTACCCCTGCTTTTGAGAAAGCGGTGCGCCTCCCTGGATCCGGCCCATGGAATACGGGATCGCCCTGTCCAGCGCCGACCAGCCCGCTCCCAGGCCGAATGCGGCAACCATGAGCCGCGTGTAGCCGAAGACAAGCTGGGCCTGAATGAGCCCCATGCCCTCCTGCTCACCGATCAGCCGATCGGTGTCCACATGCACATCCTCCAGTGTGACCGTTGACGTGTTGCTGGCCCGGATCCCGTGCTTGTCTTCCGGTTTGCCGTGACTCAGGCCCGTCGCCCCTTTCTCTACCACGAACCAGCTGGGCCCGCCGGGCGTCAGCGCCAACACACTGTACAGGTCCGCCACACCGCCATTGCTGATCCACTGCTTGTTCCCGTTGAGCCTGTACCCGACCACCCTGCCGTCGCTCGTCACGGGCGTCGCCGTCGTGCGCAACGCTGCCAGGTCGCTGCCCGCCTCGGGTTCGGTAGCGCCGTAGGCCATCAGCAGTCCTTCCCTGGCAATGCGGGTCAGCCACTTCTTTTTCTGCTCGTAGGTACCCCCGAATATGATGGGATCGCTGCCCAAAAAAGTCGCCAGTACCGCAGTGGCAAGTCCCAGGTCGATCCGGGCCATTTCCTCGCAGATCCGATAGACGTCGAACGCACCGCCTCCCATCCCTTCAAATTCCTCGGGTATGAAGAGCAGCTGAATTCCCAGTTCGGCGCCGCACATGTCGTGCACCACGTCAGCGGGAAACTCATGCGTCGCATCGAGTTCGAGCAGCCTTTTTTCCGGCAGGCGCGCGGCGGTGAAATCCGATATCGCCTGCAGCGTCAGTTCAAGTGTTTCTTTGTCGAGTCCTTTGTGCATCGTCTTCCGGAAGCCTTACCTCAACATCCGCACCCCGCGAAACAGGGCCGGAAATAATAATTTGCGCGCTTCTCAGCTGTTTGAGGAAAGCCGAGCGGAATCTCCCCAAACTCGATGCTTCTCTCCTTCCCTGGAAAGCAGGCCAGGGAAGGTGGATCACTCCCCGGGACAG
>Ga0113563_10003255_pt1 | contig 10070 bp, 9 predicted proteins | sample Mud3Dept3metaG_FD_80117 | JGI IMG/M metagenome (GOLD analysis project Ga0113563, IMG submission 80117) | Freshwater wetland microbial communities from Ohio, USA, analyzing the effect of biotic and abiotic controls - Mud 3 Core 4 Depth 3... | ecosystem: Environmental > Aquatic > Freshwater >...
ACAGGCCAGTTCCAATTTCTGGCCGCACCCATTGCAAAATATGGCGTCAGAAGGGTTCTCGTGTTGGCACTTCGGGCATTTCATGTTCAACGCCCTCCGAGCACATAACATAAAGAAAAAAAAGGAAGGAAACTAACGAGTTAACAAGGTTGAGTAACAGTAGCCTGAATCTACAGATTTGTCAAATTTGCCGTGACCCGTGAGAGCGTCATCTTTCCGGTGCAGGGTTTTACTCTTGCTGGCAGCGGATCCAGTTAAAGATAGCCTTAATAACCCAGTCCCTCGGTCATCCATTCTTTTGTTAATCTTGAACGCCTCCTCAACCCGTGCGGCGATGAGCTTCGTATCGTAGTGTTGATTTCTTGGGGTCCTAGAAATGATAGATTACAGGTAGAATACTTGAAGACCAGTGAATAGCATGATAGCAGCATCATGCAATCGGACCATATTCAAGGATGAGGTATCTTGCGTTGCAACGTATGGCACTTCATAGGAGCTTTCACATGCCATGGGTATCGTTGACACTTGCCCGCAAGACGCCTAAAAAATAAACCGCATCCTATTAGAATTCAGACGAAGACATCAATTGGTGAATCGTAATCGACCCTCAACTCGTCACCCCCCCAATCTCTCTCATGGGCCAATATAGAAAGCGATCGGCTGAGATGCTACATTAGCACGTCCGATCCAACAATGAAGCCCGATAACATCGTTAGTAGTTGGTCAACATCTGCTTTGGTGTGAACCGCGTTGATCTGGAAGCGGATGGTCTCGTCGCCGCGAGGAAAACTCACCAAACCGTCGCAGCTGCGGACCTGTACGCAGCGGATTTCGGGTTCAAGCGGTTATGAAGCGTCAATGCGGGCGATGCAGGCGGGTGGGGATGACGGTGTGGATCGGGCTAATCCGATTGACCTTGCCGGTCATCCATTCCATCTGGATCCGGATTACCGTTGTGCCGGCGACGTTTCCGTCCGCGAGAGGGAAAGGGGAATCGGGAGGAAGGAATTTCCGGATCATCATCTCCAGGATCCGCCGCTTCTCTTCCAGCCCTTCCACGAACTCTGCCCTCCCGAAGCACATGACGCTTTCGTAAATCTGGCTGATGCCGCAGCCGCTGTCCCATCGAACCTGGGGCCCCGCTTCGTCCACCAGAAAGCAAACGCGCGGGTCTCTTCGGAGCGCCTCTATTTTCCTCCCCTTAGGCCCACTGTGCAGGTAGATGAACCCTTCTGCGAAATGGTAGTTGACAGGCACCACATAGGGGCCATCCTTGGTCGTCATGGCCAGATGGCCCACGGCCATACGGTCGAGCAGGCTCTTCATCTCTTCAGAGTTCTTCATGGCCCGTTCCTTGCGACGCGGTTCCGTTTTAATCGTTTTCTCCGCCCCTAATGAGCACGTTCAAATATATAAGTTTGTGAGTAGAAGCCCGGCGAATGACCCAAGCCCGTCCAATATCACCCCCTAGTCATCCTCACCCGGCTCTACCCATCTCCCGATCCCATGCCTTTGTGGCCCCGGCCGGAAAAACCGTTGCCAAGATGCGCGAGGCGGCCCAGTGGCCAACCTCATCGCGTCGGGACTCGGCCTTCCTCACCCCCCGGGGGGATGCTAACGCGGGTCCTGATGAGGAGAGGCTGAAACGGAAGGCCCTGGTGGAAAGGATACTGAAGGCACTGTCGACGGCCGCCTTGGAGCCCACGGTATTGTGACGGCCTATCTGCCCTCTTTCACTTTTCCACGAGCTTCAGACGTACGAGCAGGGCACGGATGCGCGGCTCCGCCTCGGCCCAGAGTTTTGGTACGTCATCCCCCTTGACGACGTTGAGGTCAACCCCCGCCTTCTTCATGTCCTCCGTGAATTCCGGCGTCTGGGCGGCCTTCCAGAAAGCGTCTCGCAGCACCTTCACGATCTCCGGGGCTACACCCTTGGGTGCAGCAATGCCCCGGTCGCTGCTCATCACCACCTGGGGATAACCCTTCTCGGCAAAGGTGGGCACGTTGGGAGCCATGGGATTGCGCTTGGGCTGGGCGATGGCCAGCATGCGCACCTTGTCTCCCTGGCGCAGCATGTCTGAAAGGTTATCCGAGACGCCCTTGCTCTGCCCGCCCAGCATCGCCGCTATGGAAGGGGCCGACCCCTGAAAGGGCAGATCCTTGATCTTGATGTTCGCCGCGTCCTCAAGCTGCAGCACTGCGAGATGGTGACCCAGGAAGCGACCGGCGAGACCCAAGGTCACTGTGTCCGGGTTGGCCTTGGCATCGGAGATCAGGTCCTCAATGGTCTTGTAGGGGCTGTCGGCCCTCACAGCGAAAACCGTGGGGTCGTTCGCCCAGTGAATGATAGGGATGAAGTCATCCTTGTTGAAGTTGGCCTCCTTCACCACCAGGGGTTGAGAAAAGATATGGGGGATGTTGTATCCGGTCAGCCAGTAGCCATCCTTCTCTGCGCCGCGCACATTATTCCAGCCGGCCACCCCTCCAGCACCGGCCACATTCTGGATGATGATCCTCTGGCCGAGCGTTATCTCAGCGTGCTTGCACATGATCCGAGCCTCGGTATCGGATGGCCCTCCTGCCGGGAAGACCACCTGAACCTGGATGGGTTTGGTTGGATACTGGATCTGAGCCTGGCAGACGGGCGACAGAGCCAGGCCCATTCCAAATGCCACGACCATCAATCGAGCGATCCAAATCATGATTTCACCTCCTAAAAAATTAGGTTGCGTATCCTGACATCCAAGAGCCAGTAGAACACACCGTAAAGCACCGCGGTCATGCCTGCGGCCAGCGGGAGAATTCGCGTCAAGAACCGACGCGCTCTCCGCTTCTCCAGGATCAAAGCGACCAAGAGGAGATAGGCGAAGGTGGAAAGGTAGTAGTCCACGAAAATCGCCGCCAGGATGTACCCGATGGTCGCTGCCACCAGGGGGCCGAGTGTGAGCGGCAACCGGGCTAGGGCCTGGCCGCGGTTGATCTTCCGGCCCCAGAGGATCTCCTGAACAATCATGACCACCCCGACAAGTTTGACGATCCACAGCACGACAACTGGAAATACGATGCTCTCGGGTTCCAGTCCCCGCAGTTGTTGTTCTAGCCAGAAGGCAAAAAGTATGGCCAGGACCCCCACGGCCATGTTCACGTGATACTTCCGTATGCTTGGACCTGTTTTTTCTGTGGAAGGTGTGCCGGGTCCGGCATCCTTCTCCCTTCCTGGTTTTCCTTTATCCCGTGCTTGTGAGACGCCTGTCAAGACCAGAGAGACAAGCGTCAGGCCGACCATGATCAGCGGGATGGGCCTGAGAAAAAAATAGGTCCACACAGAGCCGCTGGCCTCCCCGAGCATCCGGCCGAGCAGAAACCCGTTTTCGGCAAGATCGCCGAGCACGAGGCCGATGACTACGGGGGCCGGCTCAAATCCCACTTTGGAGGCCGCGAACATGGCCAGGCCCACCCCTGCCATAACTATCACATCGGCGGGGTTGTTTCTGGTTGCATAGGAGCCGATCACACAGAGAGCGATCACGACGGGCGTCAGATACTGAATCGGGACCTTCGTCAGCCTCCCCCAGAGGCGAGACCCGGCCACTCCGATGACCAGGACCGAAAAGGAGGCGCCTATCATGGCGATCATAAAAGTATAGGTGACCCGAGCATGGGTGGTGAAGAGTTCCTGTCCAGGGAACAGGCCGTGGATGATCAGGCCCCCCAGCAGGATGGCTGCAGCAGGACTGCCGGGTACCCCGAGGGTCAGGAGGGGAATGATGGACCCTCCCACCACGGCGTTCTTGCCTGTATCGGCGGCAATGAGCCCTTCAGCCGCACCCTTGCCGAACTGAGCCCGGTTTTTTGAATGACGTTTCACCTCGCCGTAGGAGATCAGGGCGCCGATGGAAGGCCCTGCTGCGGGGATGATCCCGATGATGATTCCGATAATGCTCGACACGGTGATGGCGAAGGGATAGCGAAAATACTCCTTCAGGTGTGACCAGAAGGCCCCGCGGCGGGTCTTCATCCGGATCGCTTCGGTTGGCGGTTTCAGAGCCTCCTGAAAGGAGTTGAGCATCTCCGAGAGGGCAAACAGCCCGATCAGTGCGGAAACGATGTCGATCCCGGATACGAGGTACGGGATCCCGAAGGTGAACCGCGACACTCCTGTTACAGGGTTCAGGCCCACCGTGGCGAGAAGCATTCCGAAAGCTCCTCCCAGAAGACCATTGAAGATACTCCCACGCGAAATGGCGCCGATGACGGTCATGCCGAATATGGCCACCCAGAAGATCTCCGCCGGGCCGAAAAGGAGAGCAATCAATGAAAGGGGCGGCGAGAGAAACAGGAGCGCCAGGAACCCTGCCAGGCTGCCGAAGGCGCAGGCAATAGTGGCCAGTTCCAGCGCACGCTGAGGCTCGCCGGCCTTGGCCATGGGATACCCGTCAAAGCAGGTGACCACGTCGGCGGGTTCTCCGGGCACATTCATGAGGATTGCGCTGATACTGCCGCCGTAAATGGAGGCCGTGTAGATCGTGCCCAGGAGGATGAGTCCTTCTGCGGGCGTGAAGTTGAAAGTCACGGGAATGGCCAGGGCAATTCCCGTAGGCGCATTGATCCCGGGAAGGGCCCCAACCACGACCCCGAGCAGGGTCCCCAATAAGATCAGAAGGAGCACCCTGAAGCTCAGCACCGCGATCAAAGAATCAAACACTGCGTCCATGGACTTCCTGCAAGGCTGCGAGACGGCCCTACTTCCTTTGATGGTGCAGAGATCATAGGGGAATGGCTCATGACTGTCAATAGAAGGTGAGGGGGTAATGGCTTGTGAGGCAAAAAGCGCAAACCCTTTCTTTATTGGTTATTGTCTTATCAAACCGGTTGGCCTAAATTAATATTTCACTGAGGGGAATGGTTGAATACAGGGTTTTGAAAAGGGATTTTGAGTTCTTTCTTGTGCAGAAACCTTTGACTTCTGATTCTCTTGTGAGAAAATGACACGCGACTATGACACTGGAACTTGCTATTCACTCTATCGAGGAAGTCCGACTGGCAGGCCCCTCCCGCCTTGAAGGAAAGACTCTTTTTGTAGACCCCCGTGAGCTGGAGGCCCTCGTGGCGGAGTCGGGGCGGGTGAGACTGGCGGAGAGCGCCGCGCTCCATCCCGGTCAACGGGTGAGGGCAGCGCCGGTCCTCGACGTGGTGGAACCGAGGGCCAAGGAAGACCCGAAGGCCAGGGCCTTTCCGGGATGGACCGGGTCTCCTGTGTCAGCAGGACACGGCCTGACCCATGCACTGAGGGGAATGGCCGTGGTGGCTGTCGGACAGATCGCCGGCGCCCAGGAGGCTATCCTTGACATGGGACCGGAGGCAGACCCCTACTGCCCTTTTTCCCGCACACACAACCTCGTCCTAGTCTTCGAGGCACCGGAGGGTCTGGACAGAGTTGCCGCAGATGATGGGATCCGAAGGGCGCTTCTCCGGGTCGCTGAATTCCTGGCCGCCCTTGGCAGGGGGCTGGAACCCGACGGAATGGAAACGTGGGAATGGCCGCCTGTGCCCTGTCAAAGGCCCCGCGCCGGCCTGGTGTATCTCGTGCAGTCTCAGGGAGATCTCCGTCGAACTTATGTGTACGGCCAGCCGGCGGACAGCCTCCTCCCGACCCTGCTCGATCCCATGGAGGTCTTTGATGGAGCCGTGGTGAGCGGCAATTTCGTCCTTCCGGCTAACAAGACCTGCACCTATATTCACCAAAACCACCCTCTGATCGCCGAGATGTTTCGCCGCCACGGCAGCGAACTCGATTTTGCGGGCGTGATCCTGGCCAATGAGATGAGCCGCCTCGAGGACAAGGAGCGTTCAGCCCACTTCGCGGCAAAATTGGCCGGCCTGCTGAAGATTCAGGGCGTGGTGATCAACCAGGAGGGAGGAGGAAACACCATCACCGACGTGATGATGCTCTGCCGCCTTCTGTCCGGTCTCGGCATCAAAGTCGTTCTCCTGGTCAATGAGTTCGCCGGGAACGACGGAAGGACTCCTTCTCTCATGGAGACGACCCCCGAGGCTACAGCCATAGTCAGTGCGGGCAACAATGACCATCCCATCACCCTGCCTCAGACGGAGCGCCTGGTCGGGATGGCCAGCTTTCCAGGGGTGGAAGGGCCCCTGAGTGGAGAGATCACCTTGCCCCTAAGTCGCATCTATGCATCCACCAACCAGATGGGGTTCAACGCCCTCTCGTGCCGGTCCCGGTAGGCGAGGCGGGCAGGGCTCAGGAGTCAGGAATGGAAAGGCCGTCGCGCATCGTACATTATCTCAACCAGTTCTTTGGACAAATTGGAGGGGAAGACAAGGCGGATGTGGGCTGCGAGGTCAGGCCCCTTCCCGTAGGGCCGGGGCTGGCTTTCAAGCAGCTGTTTGCGGACCGTGCCGAGATCGTGGCCACGGTCATATGCGGGGACAACTTCATTGCGGAAAACCTGGAAGAGACCGCCCAGGCAGTCGCCGAGACAGTGGCACGGCATGATCCGGACCTCTTCTTGGCAGGGCCGGCCTTCAGTTCCGGCCGCTATGGCATGGCCTGCGGGGCGGTTTGCCGGGCGGTAGGCAATCGTCTGGGGATTCCTGCGGTGACGGGGATGTCGGAAGATAACCCTGCGCTTCCCATTTACAGGTCTCATGCCTATGTGGTCCCCACAGGAAAGTCTGCCGCAAAGATGCGTGAAGCAGCCCAGAAGATGGTGGAGCTGGCCCTTGACCTGGCACAGGGCCGCACGCCTTCAGAGGGGGCACATTACCCCCAGGGAATCCGGGAATTGATCAGGCTCCAGCAGACAGGGGCGGTGCGCGCCGTGGACATGCTGGTGGCCAGCATGAGCGGCAGGCCATTCAGTACGGAACTGCCTCTGCCGACATTCGAGAAAGTGATGCCGGCCCCGGCACTCAGCGACCTCTCACGGGCAACGATTGTGCTTGCCACCGAGGGAGGAATCACGCCTGTCGGCAACCCAGACCACCTTGAGATGGCCATGGCGACCCGGTTCGGCCGTTATCCCCTGACAGGATTGGAATCCATGGCCCCGGAGCGTTTCTCCGTCGCCCACGGCGGGTATGACAACCGTTGTGTCAGGGACGATCCGAACCGGCTGGTGCCTCTCGACGTGCTTCGGGACCTGGTTTCAGAAGGGGTCGTGGGGGTGGTGGGAGAATTTTTTTACACCACAGCCGGGAATGCCACCTCTGTAGACAACGCCACCCGTTTCGGACAGCAGATCGCCAGGGACATCCGAGAGACCCTCGGGGAGAATGTTGGGGTGATTTTCACGTCCACATGAGGAACAGGCACTCGTTGCGGCGCAACGATGGTCAAGGAGCTTGAGCGGGCCGGTATCCCGGCGACCCTGATCAGCAGCCTTGTATCCATCGCCCAGTCGGTTGGCGCAAACCGTATTGTCCCGGGGTTGGGTATCCCTCACCCGCTCGGGGACCCGGGCTGCAGCCGTACAGAGGAGAAGGCAAAGCGAAGGGCCGTGGTGGAAAGGGCCTTGAAGGCCCTGGCCACGCCTGTTTAAGACCAGACGGTATTTTGAAGATCGGGAGGACCATCATGGAAGCGGAAGTTAACAAAGACAACTTTCAGGAGGTCGTCGTGGAACCGGGTGTTGCCACGGTGGTGGATTTCTGGGGGCCTCAGTGCGCCAGGTGTTTTGCATTGATGCCGGCCATCGAGGGCTTGAGTGCCGAGAACGAAGGCAGGCTCCGGTTGTTCAAGATCGACGCCTCCAAGAACCGCAGGCTCTGCATCAACCTACGGCTCATGAGTCTGCCCGCCTTCCTCTTTTATAAAGACGGGAAAGAAGTGGAGCGCCTAGTGGGCGACTCCGTCACCCCGGGGGATCTCAGAAGCGCTGTGGAGCGGCTGTTGGCCGGCCAGGGAGGGACTCCATGAACGGCAACCCGGTTGTTAAGGCCTTCGCCTACCAGCTGATGCATGTCCCGGATTTCGTGCGTTACGGGTCCAAGCCCTGGCGGGAAGTGATGAAATACCCTGACCTGGAAGAGCAGATCACACGGCACCTGCGTCCTTTTGAGGAAGTGGTGGCTTATCCACCCAATCAGGTTTTCATAGGGAACCTTCATCCGGAAGACCTGGAAGCCACACCTGAGCCCTGGTGGAAACACCCGGTCCCTGGTGCCAAGGCAGAGGGGGCTTACGGGCGCATGCTGGACCAGGAAGAGGCCTATGCCTTTCTCAAGGTGGCGGATCAGTTTGATTTGGTCTGGCTGACTGAGGACTTCAGAGATCGCTTGGTTCTCCGCCTCTCGGATCACGTTCTGCGGCTGGAAAAGGATCTGGCAAGTCTGGGGGAAAGCAAATCGCTGGACAAGATCCGGCACCAGATCGAGACGGGGGGGGCGCTGCCCCTCTATCACAAAGGAAACCTGGTCGGCGCATTCCAGCGCCACCATGATGAGGACGAATCCCTGCAGGCGCAGGTGCTCATGGAGAACCTGATGACCAAGGCCTCGGGGGCCCTGGTGGTCCGGGAGATGCTCCGCCGTGCCGGGATCAGGCCGGAAGAGATCGACTATCTGCTCTCCTGCTCCGAAGAGGCCGTGGGCGACCGGTACAACCGGGGCGGAGGCAACATGGCCAAAGCTGTAGGCGAGATGTGCGGGCTGGTCAATGCCACCGGGAGCGATGTGAAGGCGTTCTGTGCCGGCCCCATCTATGCGATCATCCATGGGGCGAGCCTCGTCAAGGCAGGAGTCTTTGAAAAGGTTATCGTCTTCGGCGGCGGGTGCCTGGCGAAACTGGGTATGAAGTTTCAAGGCCACCTGAAAAAGGAGATGCCCATCCTGGAGGATGTCCTCGGCTGCATCGCGTTTCTGATTGCGCCGGATGACGGAAAAAGCCCGGTCATCCGCCTGGACTCGGTGGGGAAACACAGGATTGGAGACGGGTCCAGCCAGCAGGAGATCCTCACCTCACTGGTTGCCCGTCCCCTCGACAAACTCGGTCTGGGCATGAAGGGTGTGGAAAAGATTGCTGCTGAACTGCACAACCCCGAGGTGACCGTACCCCAAGGCAGCGGAAACGTCCCGCTCAATAATTACAAACTCATAGCGGCCCTGGCTGCAATGCGAAAGGAGATTAGTCGCGAGGAGATTCCCCGCTTTGTCTCGGAAAAGGGTATGCCCGGATTTGCTCCTACCCAGGGGCATATCCCGGCGGCGGTTCCCTACCTGGGGCATGCGGCGGAGGCCATGGCCCGGGGCCGCCTGAACAATGCGCTTTTCGTGGCCAAGGGAAGCCTCTTTCTTGGCCGCATGTCCCAACTCTCCGACGGAATGTCTTTTCTCCTGGAGAGGAATAAGGGCGATCAGGTGTGATGCAACGATTCAGAGGGTAAGGAGGTTATGAAGGATGTTTGATGGAAAGTTCGTGGTGGCTCTAGGTGAGCGCGACGGCGTGCCGGGCCCTGTCATTGCAGAGGTGTTGCGGGCAGCAGGGGTTAATGTGGTCTCCCAGGTTACCGAATGCTTTGTCTGAACGGCAGCGGGCGCAATGGACGCGGAAAACCAGTCCAACATCAAACGGTTCGCCGAGGAATACGGGAAAGAACATTTGGTGGTGGTGCTGGGGGCAGCCGATCTGGAAGGGATCGAGATCGCCGCAGAAACCCTGACGGTCGGTGATCCCAGTTTTGCCGGTCCATTGACAGGGGTCCAGTTGGGACTCCAAGTCTACCACATTCTCGAACCCGAAATCAGAAAGGGGATCCCGGAAGAGATCTATCATGAAAAGCTCGGAATCTTTGAAATGATCTTAGAGGGGGACAAGATCGGGCAGATCCTATCCAAGATACGTACCCAGAAGTAGGGACCGCAAAGCTCCTGCAACTCCCCTAAGAACTGGGGTATTGCTTTTTCACATAGCGGAAGAGGTTCTTTTCCGGAATCTGCTCACCGTGGAGTAATGCATTCCCAGAGAGTCTGCAACAACCCTTTCATTGAGGTCATCTCTGAAAATGGCATGGCGGGCATTGTCACGGGAAGCGATGTGGTAAAGGGCGCCT
>Ga0113563_10003256_pt1 | contig 10069 bp, 8 predicted proteins | sample Mud3Dept3metaG_FD_80117 | JGI IMG/M metagenome (GOLD analysis project Ga0113563, IMG submission 80117) | Freshwater wetland microbial communities from Ohio, USA, analyzing the effect of biotic and abiotic controls - Mud 3 Core 4 Depth 3... | ecosystem: Environmental > Aquatic > Freshwater >...
CGGTGGGCGCGCATGCCTGAACAGATGTCGCCGAAGAGCGGCTTGGGCATGAAGGTCACGGTCTTGTTGTGGCGCTTCGCCACGTTCTTGATGATGTACTTGAAGTACATGACCTGGTCGGCGCACTTGACCAGGTTGCTGAACCGGATGTCGATCTCGGCCTGGCCGGCCGTCGCCACCTCGTGGTGCTGGCGCTCGACATAGATGCCGACCTTCTGCATCTCGGCCACCATCTCGGAGCGGATGTCCTCCTGGGAATCGATGGGCGGCACCGGGAAGTACCCTTCCTTGTGGCGTGGCTTGTAGCCCAGGTTCGGGTTCTCCACGCGGCCGCTGTTCCAGATGCCCTCGGAGCTGTCGATGTGGTAGTAGCCCTCGTGCGAGTTCTGGTCGAAGCGGACGTCATCGAAGATGAAGAACTCCGGCTCAGGGCCCATGTAGCAGGTGTCGCCGATGCCGGTCGACTTGAGATACGCCTCGGCCTTCTGCGCGATGTAGCGCGGGTCGCGGCTGTAGCGCTCCTTGGTGATCGGGTCCACGATGTTGCAGATGAGCGACAGCGTCGCATACTGGGTGAAGGGGTCCATCACCGCTGTTTCCGGGTCCGGCACCACCAGCATGTCCGAGGTATGGATTGACTGCCAGCCGCGGATGCTCGATCCATCGAAGCCGAGGCCTTCCTCGAAGATGCCCTCGGTCAGTTCGTCCACGGGCACGGAAAAGTGCTGCCACAGTCCCGGGTAGTCCATGAACTTGAAGTCCACCATTGCCGCCTTGTTCTCTTTCGCCATCGTTACCACATCTTTGGGTTTCATTGATTCCTCCTTACTTAATGATAAAATACGTAGATCAGAGGTAGGGGCGGGTTTGAAACCCGCCCCTACGATTATATCGCCGTTTCTCCCCGCTCTCCGGTCCTGATCCTGACCACCTCATCCACGGGAATGACGAATATCTTGCCGTCGCCGATCCGGCCCGTCTTGGCCGTAGACTCTATGGTCTCGATGATCTTCGGTACCAGATTGTCGGGAGCGATGATCTCCAGTTTCACTTTGGGCAGAAAATCAACGATATATTCGGCCCCGCGGTAGAGCTCCGTATGTCCCTTTTGCCTTCCGAAGCCCTTCACCTCGGTCACCGTGATGCCCTGGATGCCGATGGCATTCAGAGCATCCTTGACCTCATCGAGCTTGAACGGCTTGATGATAGCTTCGATCTTCTTCATACATGGCCTCCAATGGTTAAAGAGATAGCAATTCCGGTGCTAAAATGGAACATTTTGTATTTAAAGGGATTCCCATACGAGAAAGGGCAGTTGTCTGCCCAAGAATGAGGCGGAAGATTAAATTATAGGCAGGCGGGCGGCTTATTTCTTGACCTTCTTGGTCTTCTCTTCACGCTCGATGCGGGCGCCCTCTTCAAGGAACTTGAAGGATACCTCTTTTTCGATGTCCTCTTTGATGGAATCCATAGAGATGAGATCCCCCTGCTGGAGCTCCTGCACCTTGGTCGCCACTTCCCGGTAGGTGGGATCAAGAGTGAAGACCTTCTGCAGTTCCTCGAGTGCCGATGCATGGTTCCCGACGCCCTGGAACGCGAGACCCAGGTCATAGTGCATCCCGATGCGCTCCTCGCTCGCCTCGCCGAAGCTGTAGGAATAGCCGAGCGCATTCTGGATCTCGGTAATGGCGGTCTCGTAGTCCTCTTTTTCGAGGTAGCAGAGACCGAGCATGTAGCGGCTCTGGATGAACTTGGGCTCGCCTTCGTTGGTCATGTTGAACTCGGAGATGGCGTCATCGAGCAAGCCCATCTCGCGGTAGGCCACGCCAAGGTTGTAGTGGGTGTCCTCATCCTCTTTCTTCTCGTGGGCCTCAACGCCCTTCTTGAACTCTTCGAAGATCTCGTCCAGACTCTGTTCGTGCGCGGTGGCAGGCGTCTGCCGGGCCGGCGCCACGCTCAGCTCGTCCCGAAGCTCGGCCGCAAGGTCGAAGAAATCGTCGGATCCATTGGATCCCGCGGCCTTCGCCGGCGCGGACGGCGGACGCGAACCGCTGAGCTCCCTGTCGAGATCGGCGAAGGACTCCTCGGGCTCCGCTCCCCTTGCCGGGGTCTCCCGGGCTGCGGGAACGACGGGCGCCGGCGGTGTTTTCGGCGGACGGGCCTTTGGCGATGTTGTTGCGGCAGGGGCCTCGATCTTCCCCTTCCGCATTTCGCTGATCTCCTGCATGAGGGACTTGACCGACGCCACGTCGGTCCTGGTCACGAGCTCCTCTGCTTCCCCCGGTCCGGCCCCTACCATGCTCTCGAGCCCTTCCACGGCCTCGGCGAGGCGCGAGAACTCCTGGTACTCTTCCTTCTCCCGGGCCAGTTCGACGAGCCGTTCCATGGCGCGCTTGTCGCCGGGCTTCAGCTCCAGGACCTTTTCGTAATGCTTCCGCGCCTCATCGAACAGGCCCTGCTGGTAGTAGAATTCCGCTTCGGCCCAGAGTTCGGCGATTTCCGTTTCGGAGAGGAGCGCGCCGGCGGACGGCGGCGGAGCGGAGGGTGGCGCCTCCTCGAAAGCGGGGGCCCGCCGTGATTCTGCCCTGCGGACCGGTTCCCCGCCAAAGGACACTTCTTCGATCCCGCCGGACAGACCCGCGTCGGGGATCGTAAGTTCCTCGACCTCGTCGTCGGCCGGCGTCCCGAGTTCCAGCTCGGGCACAGCCAGCTCCGGAACCTCCTCGATGGCCTCGGGCTCCTCGATGGTCTCGATGGCCTCAATGTCCTCGGGCGTTTCGTCCTCGGCCGGGGCCATGCCGAGCTTGGCCATGATCTGCTCATTGCCGGGCGCCAGATCGAGGGCGGCCCGGAGCACGGACCGGCTCTCCTCCAGCAGTCCCTGCTTTTCGTGGAGCTCGGCGAGCAGCAGGGCCTGCACGACCGCCTTTCCGGTGTTCTTCTGGTCACGGTACAGGTCGAGCAGCCGCACACGGACCGTCGCGTGCTCGGGAAATCTCCGGACGATCCCTTCAAGCTGCTCCACCGCCTTGGCACTGAGACCGTACTTGATCAGCACATCCACTTCGGCCAGAGCCTCGGCGAGGGCGGAATCCTCGCCTCCGCGAACCGCTCCGGGCTGTGGCGCCGGGGCGGGCGGTTCCTCGACCTCCAGTTCCTCGACGACCTCGGCAGGTTCCTCCGCGATAGGCCGCTCCGGTGCAGCGGCTTCGGGAAGGCTCTCGATCTTTTCCCTGACCTCGTCCAGGTCCGGCGCGAGGCTGCCGGCTCGGGCGAGCACCTCCCGTGCGTCATCAGTGCTGCCCCGCGCGATAAGCGCGTCCGCGGCCTGCAGAAGCTCGCGCGCGCCATCCGCCGCGCGGCCGTGCTTCGTGAACAGGTCCGCAAGGGCCGCCGCGGCCGCCACGGGATCGTGGGTCACGGCGAGGAACCCCTTCAGGATCTCGGCGGCGCCCTCGAAATCCATGGTCTCCGCCTTGTGCTCGGCGAGGACGACCGCCTCCTTCAGGGCCTTGTCGTAGTCCTTCTTGGCGAGATAGACCTCGTAGAGCTTCACACGAAGTTCGGCGCGCGCGGGGTCCTGGACCAGGAGCTTCCGGTAGACCTCTTCGGCGTCGCCGGCGCGGCCGGCCTTTGCGAGGGCGTCAAGGTAGAGGTTCGCGAGCTCGTCGTTCCCGGGATCGGCCTCGAAGGCGGGTTTCAGCGCCTTGCAGGACTCAGCGAACTTGCCTTCCTTGAAGTAGACGATGCCGGCCTTGTGGTAAACCGCGATATTGTTCGGCTCGAGCGAGAGGACCTTCTCGAACAGCTGGCGGGCGTCCTGGAACGCGTCCTTGGCGATATGCTGGTCCGCGGCGTCGAGGAAGGCCTTGACGGCCTCGCTCTTCAGCCCTTCCTTGACGTACATCTCCGCCAGCTTCATGCGGAAGGCGACATTGGCGGGATTCAGGTCGGCCATCTTCTGGTAGATGCCCAGGGCCTTGGCCATGTTGTTCTGTTTCTTATAATGGTCCGCGACGATCTTGTAGCTTTCGAGCGCGTTCCCGGTGAGGCCCTTGTCGGCGTTCATGTCGCCGAGGGCCAGATGGACCTCGACCTTGGCGGGATCGATGTTCAGGACCTTCTTGTAGAGGGCGATCGCCTTGGATGTGAAGCCGTCCTCGGCGAGGATGTCGGCCGCGCGCTTGTACGCCTCCACCGCCTCGGCCTTCGCGTTCTTCTTCAGGCACAGGTCCCCGATGGTGTTGAAGATGTTGGCGTCGTTCGGCGCTTCCCTGACAAGCTTCCGCCATTCGGCGATGGCCTTGTCAAACTGGCCTTTGCCCGCGAGCTTCTGCGCCTCTCTGATGATGGTATTTCTGTCAACGGCCATACGGCTACAAAATACCACAGTTCCCGGGAGAGAGTCAACATTGAATCATGCCGGGAGGGCATCTTTCCCTTGATTTTTCAAGGCAATCGTGGTAAACATGGAGCCCATGGCACTCCGAGAGATAAAAAAGTATCCCGAAGCCGTTCTCCGGAAGAAAACCGGGCCCGTCAAGATGATCGACGACGACATCAATCGCCTGATCGATGACATGGTGGAGACCATGCATGCCGCGCCGGGCGTCGGTCTCGCAGCCAACCAGGTGGGTGTGCCGCTCCAGCTGGCGGTCATCGAGCTCGGCGACCACGAGGGTGCCGGACCGCACCGGTCGCTGGTGGTGCTCATCAACCCCGAGATGGTCTCGATGGAAGGCTCCGTCGTCGCCGAGGAGGGATGCCTGAGCGTCCCGGACTTCACCGAGAAGGTGAAGCGCGCGGCGAAGGTACGGGTGCGCGCCCAGGACCGTCAGGGGAAGCCCTTCGAGCTCGAGGCCGAGGGATTGATGGCCAAGGCGCTCCAGCACGAGATCGACCACCTCAACGGCATTCTCTTCATTGACCGCTTAAGTCCCATCAAGAAGAGCATCTTCCGGAGAAAGCTGAAGAAGGCGTTGGCGGAAACAGCATAGCGGAAAGGCTCGAAACCCGACATCCGGAACAAGCACGGACCTTCGATGCCATTCTGCAACGCACAGACAGAGCTCCTGCCGTTCAGAGGAGCTCTCTGCATTTTGGATTTTGCGCTTCGGGGTTCGGCTGTATCATGAAGATCATCTACATGGGCACGCCGCAGTTCGCCGTCCCCCCGCTCCGGGCGCTCCGTCATGCAGGCCATGACATCATCGCCGTCGTGACCAGGACGGACAAGCCCGCGGGCCGCGGGAAGGTCCTGACCCCGCCGCCGGTGAAGACCGCGGCGCTCGATCTGGGAGTGCCGGTCCAGCAGCCGAAGCGGGTGCGGGCGCCGGAGAGTGTCGCGGCGATCCAGGCGCTGGCGCCGGACGTGATCGTCGTCGCGGCATACGGCCAGATCCTCCCGAAGGAGCTTCTCAAGATCCCGAAGCACGGGTGCATCAATATCCATGCCTCCCTTCTCCCTGCGTACCGGGGCGCGGCGCCCGTCAACTGGGCGATCATCAACGGCGAGCCGGAAACGGGCGTGACCATCATGCAGATGGACGAGGGCATGGACACGGGCGCCATGCTGCTCCGCGAGGCCGTCGCCATCGGCCCGCGCGACACCACCGGCAGCATGCTCGAGAAACTGTCCGCGCTCGGCAGCCGGATGATCGTCGGGGCCCTCGCAGGGCTCGCTGACGGGACGCTCACGCCGGTCCCTCAGGACCATGGCAAGGCGACGCTCGCGCCGCTTCTCACGAAAGAGGACGGCCGCATCGACTGGAATCGGCCGGCCGCAGAGATCCACAACCGCGTCCGGGGCCTCTTCCCCTGGCCAGGCGCCTACACGCACCTGGACGGGAAGCTCGTCAAGGTCCTGGAGTCCGATGCGGTTGAGGGCGGCGGCGAGCCGGGCGAGCTCATCGAGGGGCCGCACGGTACGCTCCAGGTCGGCGCCGGGGAAGGCCTGCTGCGCGTCGTGACCCTCCAGCCTGAGGGGAAGAAGCCCATGACCGCAGCCGAGTTCCTGCGGGGACACCGGGGAGCGGTTGGGAAGAAGTTCAACGACGTGAAAGGTGAGGGGTGAGGCGTTAGGGGAAACACCGGATCTGAACCTTTCACTGCTCGCCCCTGACCCTTAACACATTTCAAAGCATTATGTCCGAACCGAAAAAACGCATATTCATCGGCCTCATCGTCTTCACGGTCTTCCTTATCACCGCCGTCACGGTAGGGCTCTATTTGATCCCCTACGTCGGGCTCAAGAACATCCACCCCCTTGCGCCGAAGATCGTGTGCGTCACCATGGGACTGGTCCTCAGTGTGTTCATCCTGGGCGTGGCGCTCCTGATCATCACGCTCATACGGGGAAGAGAGGTCTTCTTCGCGTCGAAGCTCCGGGGCGTGGTGGTCGAAGTGCTGTTCCCGATCATGATCGTCGTGGGCAAGCTCCTGGGCATCTCCAAGGAGAAGGTCCAGCAGTCCTTTGTCGAAGTGAACAACCTGCTCGTGCGGGCCAAGTGCCGCGACACTCGGACCGACCGGATCCTGCTCCTGATGCCGCACTGTCTGCAGTTCAACGACTGCGCCATCAAGATAACGAGCGACGTGTACAAGTGCCAGGCCTGCGGCAAATGCAGGATCAAGGACCTCGTGGAGCTTGCGCAGAAGTACAAGGTCCACCTCTCCGTCGCCACGGGCGGCACGCTCGCCCGGCGGCGCGTGGCCGAGGCGAAACCACAAGCCATCATCGCGGTGGCCTGTGAGCGGGACCTCACGAGCGGCATCCAGGACTCCTACCCCCTGCCCGTCATCGGCATCCTGAACGACCGCCCGTACGGGCCGTGCTTCAACACCAGCGTGGACATCGCCAAGGTGGCCGACGCCCTCGAATTCCTCGCCGGAGGCAGGTGTGCTCCCCGCGCCGCGAACGGATAGGCCCCGGGAGCGCGCCCTCGCCATCCTCCACCGCGCCGAGCGGGGCGGCTTTGCCGATCCCCAGATCGACGAGGCGCGGCGGGACCTTGACGGCCGGGACAGCGCCTTTCTGCTCGAACTGGTCTACGGCGTTCTGCGGAACCGTTCCCTCCTTGACTGGACCCTTGACCGCTTCTCCGAACGTCCCGTGGCACGGACCGATGCCTGGACCCGGAACATCCTCCGCCTCGCGGTCTATCAGATGACCCATCTCGACCGGGTGCCGGCCAGCGCGGCCGTGAACACGGCGACGGAGCTGGCGAAGCGGCACGGGAACAAGAGCGGCTACGTCAACGGCCTTCTGCGCACGGTGGAGCGGAACAAAAGCTCCCTTCCCCTGCCGCCCGCGGACAGTCCGCTCTCCCGCCTGTCGGTCCTCTATTCCCATCCCGCCTGGCTGGTCCGTCGCTGGCTGGAGCGCTTCGGCATGCAGACGACCGATGCCGCGCTCCTGAGCAACAACCGGCCTGCGCCGCTCGTCATCCGGGCCAACATGCTCAGAAGCAGCCGCGACACGCTCCTGTCGCTCCTCGAAGGTCAGGGCGCTTCCGTGCGGGCGACGCGCCACGCTCCTGCGGGCATCGAGATCCTCTCCTCCCCCGGCATAACGACGCTCCCGGCGTTCCAGGAGGGACGGTTCCTCGTCCAGGACGAATCGGCCCAGCTCGTGGCCCTGCTGCTCGCCCCCCAGCCGGGAGAGCGGGTCCTCGACGCCTGCGCCGCGCCGGGCGGGAAAGCGACCCACATCGCGGAGCTGATGGGAGACCGGGGGGAAGTGGTCGCGCTCGAGAGCGATGGCCGTCGCATCGGGAAGATCGGCGAGAACAGCGGCAGGCTCGGCATCACGATCATCAGGCCCCTGTCCGGCGATGCGGCGACGCATCGGGACCGGGCCTATGACCGGGTGCTGGTGGACGCTCCCTGCTCGGGTCTGGGCGTGCTGCGCCGCCATCCCGACGGCAGGTGGACCAAATCCGAGGAAAGCATCATCGAACGGGCGAACCTGCAGGCGAAGATCCTCAGGAACTGCGCTCGGCTCGTGAAGCCCGGCGGCGTGCTGGTCTACGCCACCTGCACCACGGAGCCGGAAGAGAACGAAGGCGTGGTCGGGGATTTCCTCGCGAAGCATCCCGCCTTCACCCTCGACGATCCCCGCCCCGGCCTCCCGGCCGCGGCTGCAGGGCTCATCGGCGGCGATCTCTTCTTCCGGACCTTTCCGAAGGAGCTGACGATGGACGGGTTCTTCGCGGCAAGGATGGTGAGAAGGACATAGGGTCACGGGTCTCCGGAAATGCCGTCCGCTGATCCCTGCCGCGCTCTCCGCGCTTGCATATTCCCTTCACTCTGTGTATTATAGGATTTCTCCGGACCATGAAGCGTATCCTCAAAGGCATCGGGATCTTTCTGGCCCTCATCGCCGTCGGGGTGGCAAGCGCCGTTGCGGTCATCGCCCTGCTCCTGCGCCAGGAAGAGGTCCGGGTGCCGGACCTGACCGGCCTGGACCTTGTGGCGGTCATCGAGGTCACCGGTCAGCAGGGCCTGCAGCTCAAGGTCGACCGCCGGGAGCCGAGCCAGACTATCCCCCGGGACGCCGTGGTCTCCCAATCGCCTCCCCCGGGGACCGGCGTGAAGAAAGGGCGGACCGTTCGGGTCGTGGTCAGCCAGGGCCCGAGCGAACTGCTGGTCCCGAAGCTGGTCGGCGAGCAGTACCGCAAGGCCGACGTCCTCCTGCGGCAGAGCGGGCTCGCCGTCCACGATGTGGCACGGGTGTGGTCCGACACGGTCGAGCGCGACGTGGTGATGGCGCAGGACCCGCCCGCGGGATTGCCGCTCGAAAAAGGGGGCGGCGTGAGCCTCCTGGTGAGCCTCGGCAAAAAGGGGCGGCTCTCCATCACCCCGGCGCTGATCGGGAAAAAGGCGGAAGAGGCTGTCCGGCTCGTGGACCGGCTGGGGCTCCAGTACCGGGTGATCTCCCGCGCTTCGGGGACCGCTCCCCCGTCGGGCGACCGGACCGTCGTGGGCCAGAAACCGAATGCCGGCTATCCGCTCGCCGCGGACAGCGTGGTGGAACTGCTGATGAGCAGATAGTTACGCACGAAGGCAATGTGGCCGGGAAGGTGAGAAGGGAGGGATCAGCGATTGTGTCCTTCTGCTCTCTTCTTCCTTGCCTTACTTACCCTCTTACCTTCAGACCGCCCTCTGCGGTGATCTGAACGGTGACCATCCGTGCTTCCAAGGATTGGAGTGCCCATGTCCCGAACGGTCAAAATAGCCCCGTCCATTCTCTCCGCCGACTTTTCCCGGCTGGGAGAGGAGATCCGGGCCGTCGAAGCGGCCGGCGCGGACATCATCCACGTGGACGTCATGGACGGCCACTTCGTGCCGAACATCACGATCGGCCCGTTGGTGGTGGAGGCCTGCCGGAAGGTGACGAAGCTGCCGCTCGACGTGCACCTGATGATCGAGAATCCGGAGCGGTACATCGCGGACTTCGCGAAGGCCGGGGCGGACTATATCACCGTTCATGCCGAAGCGGCCTATCATCTGCATCGGCTCATCCAGAATATCCGCGAGCATAAGGGCGTCAAGGCCGCGGTTTCGCTGAATCCCGCGACGCCCCTCGACGCGCTGGACTATGTCCTGCCGGACCTCGACATGGTGCTGATCATGTCCGTGAACCCCGGCTTCGGCGGCCAGGCCTTTATCCCCTCCCAGATCGACAAGATCCGGGCGCTCCGGAAGCGCGTCGATGATCGCAAGCTCAACCTGGAGATCGAGGTGGACGGGGGCGTGAAGCCCGGGAACGCGGCGGAGATCGCCGCGGCCGGCGCCGACATCCTCGTTGCGGGATCGGCGGTCTTCGGAGCGAAGGACTACGCGGCCGCGATCCGGGGAATACGGGGAACAAGGTAATTTACGTGCAACAGGGAAGATTCAAGGGAACGGCATTCTCTCATTGTGAATCTTGAATTTTGAATACTGAGTTTTTTTTCAGGAGGCATCAGTGTCGATCAAGAAACAGACCGTCAAGATACCCTATGAACTGAAGGACGTAAAGGAGCCCTCCCTCTACCGGGACATATTCCCTTACTCAAGCGTCCCCAAG
>Ga0113563_10003257_pt1 | contig 10068 bp, 10 predicted proteins | sample Mud3Dept3metaG_FD_80117 | JGI IMG/M metagenome (GOLD analysis project Ga0113563, IMG submission 80117) | Freshwater wetland microbial communities from Ohio, USA, analyzing the effect of biotic and abiotic controls - Mud 3 Core 4 Depth 3... | ecosystem: Environmental > Aquatic > Freshwater >...
CTGAAGGTTGTGGAGATCCTTCCTGCTCGGGTTCGCTTCCTGCACCAAGGCCGCCTTTTGGAAATTTCGATCTTTGAGTAAAAATCGACAGCCCTGCCGGCAGATCAACCCTCAAGAGGGAATCAGGTTCAGCCACATTGAAAAATAGCCTGCCCATTCGTAATTCCCATGGAGTTAAAAAAAAATCCAATTCGCTTCCATGGATTCCACCGGGCGATCTCCCCTCTTGGGGGGGGTGGAAGGTGTGAAAAAATCGATTTATACAGAGCGTCTTTAGGGGATGCGCATACAAATGGCGGGAGATGTTTAATGATAATTTTTGTTTCTTTCCCCGCATTGACCTGGAATTCGCTCTCCTGTCCTGGAGGTCCATAATGAACCGTGTACCCGGCCACCTTGGCATCCGTCGAAGGGCTCCAGGCAATAGTTACCTCCGCGGGGTGGGAAACTGCGGGAAAGAGAAAAACGGAGGAAAAGATGACAAGGCAAAGAGCCAGCGAGGAAAACGAAATCCAACGGATGAGCCCTTCGCTAAGGATAAAATGAGGAATGCTTTCTTTTGGCCTGATTCCGTACGAGAGGCCCAAATTCTCCTCCCCTTTTTATCCGTAAAACCTGCTGCCAAAGCTCGAAACCAAGGATCCCTCAGCGGACGACCAAGGTTATCATTAACCCATGATTTCGCCCGTGTCAAGAACCCGCGAAAAAGTGAACCCTGGCCAAGCAGGTGGAGCAGTCCATGGCCATTGCAGACCCATGCAGTCCGTCATCAACGAGGGGACCTATGGTGAGGGCTTCCTCAAGTGCTTTTTAAACCAGGGCAGGCTTTTGGGGGAGAGGAGCCAGCCGCGCTCTTTTTCCATTCCGAGATTAATTAGGGCATTTCTCACGTTGACCGAATCGATCCTTTTCTTCCGCTGGGTGTATCCCGCCGCGAACGCCTCCTGGCAGACCCGGTTTAGGGTCCATGGATTTCCCCTGCAAGCTTGGATAACCAGCGAGAGAGCCATCGGGGTGAAGACTCTCGATGTGGTACCTCCTGCTCTGCTCAATCTGTGTTTGATATAACCCAGGGATTCCGCCGGAGTGAAAGGCCGGAGTCGGCAGCGGACTTCAATTCTTTGGTTGAGGAGGGACAGATCCCCGGACCTCAGTTTTTTTTCAAACTGCGGATCGCCGATAAAAATTTCTTGAAGAAGCCTGGGGTATTTTGGATTCGGGTTCGCGAATAGGCGGATTTCTTCCAGGATTTCATTTCCCAAATTCTGAGCCTCATCGATGATGAGCGCAACGGTTTCCCCCCTTGCGGATCTTTGGGCCAGGTCCACATCCAACCGGCGGAGCATGGAGCCTTTGCTCTCCCCTTCTGGCGAAAATCCCAAACCCTGCAGGAATGTCTGCAAAATTTCTTCAACCCGATGATGGGAATCAAACAGCGGGACTACCTTCACTCTCCGCCCGTTGGTGGCTAAATATAGATAGATTAAGGAAACCAGGGTGGTCTTTCCGATTCCTCTCTCCCCGGTCAGCAAAAAGAATCCCTTTCGTTGGACGATGCCGGACAACATTGAATTCCAGACTTCTCTCACATTTCCGGTTAAATAAATCAGGCCGGGGTCGGGCTGGGAATCAAACGGGTCTTTTGAAAAACCGTAAAATTCTTCATAGATGAACTGCTGTGAAAGTAAATCCAGCTTCTGCTCACCAGGAAAGAAGCTCAACCTCTTCTTCTTTTTGAGGGGAAAAAACATTGGAGTCGGTCAAAATTGAACTGCCCGAAAGGTATTAACTTCAGGGGCCCCCGTTGGAAACGCCGCCATTTCAAGCGTCCAAGTAGGGTGCGCCTGTCATCGGCAGTTCTGCTGGCAAGTGAACAGCCATGAACAAAAAAAGCCAAACTCCCAGAAAAGAGAAACTTCTCTCCGCCGCAGGAGGATAGGTCTTGCGCTGCAGCTTTTCAAAACTTGGCTTTTTTATGTATTATATCATAAATAATGGCTCATGATAACCGTCGAACCAGGGTGGTGAAAAAAGAGAAAGAGGTGGAAAAAATGAAATGGATTGGATCAACATGTCTGCTTCTCATCCTCATGACGGGGCTGGGATTTCCCTTAACGCCAGGCCACGGCCTTGCCCAGTCGAGAATCCCCGACGTCCATTATGAGCCCACCCCACAGCTCATTGTCGAGGATTTGCTCAAGATGGCTGACGTGAACCGAAACGACATCGTATATGACCTGGGTTGCGGGGATGGCCGATTCGTGATCACCGCCGCCCAGAAATATGGAGCCCGGGGTGTGGGAATCGATATCGACCCGGAACGGATCAAGGAAAGCAACCAGAACGCCCGGATTACCGGAGTCATGGACAAGGTGAGATTTCTCGAAGCGGACCTCTTCGAAACCGATATTCGGGAGGCCACCGTGGTTGCCCTCTATCTCCTTCCGGACCTGAATATGCAGCTTCGGCCGAAGCTCTTAAGCGACTTGAAACCGGGTACGCGGGTTGTGTCTCATGAATTCGACATGTACGATTGGCAGCCGGATAAAATGGGCCGGCTGGGCCGCAACCGGTATTATTTCTGGGTGGTGCCGGCGGAGGTGGCCGGCAAGTGGCGTTGGACTTTTCCCTCCGCCAAGGGGGAAGAGCAATTTCTGCTGACTCTCACTCAAAAATTCCAGGAAATAGATGGGAGGATTGTCACTCCGGTCCAAACCGTGGCCCCCTTGGAGGCCTATTTGATCGGAAATCAAATCGGCTTTCTATTGCGATACAGACCTCCGGGGAAGATTGTGGAGATGCGCTTCCGGGGCCGGGTAACCGGAAACACCATCAACGGCACCGTTGAAGTCAACACCGGCCCTTACGCCGGCAAACACAAATGGACCGCAATGCGGTAACCGAATCAAAAAGATTTTTCCAGTTAGCCGTGCAATTTCTTCAGCACCCAGGCCATCCTCTGCCCAAGGGTCCTCGCAAGCGTAATGCCCTCTTCGTCCTTTTCTACTTCTCCTTTCTCCCTGCCCACGCCGATCACCCGGCCGACGAGGATCATTTCTCCGCTCAGAAAAAAATGGTTTATCGTGTCCAGAGTGTGTACGGCCCCTGACCGGCGGACGGCGGCCACCGAGGCGCCGACCTTGTGTTTAAACATCCGGCCGTTGGCCCTGGCCACATAGCCGGTGCGATCGATGAGGGCCTTCATCTCCGGGGTCACATCATTGAAATAGACGGGAGAGCCCAGGATCATCCCCTCTGCCCCGAGCATTTTTTCGATACACTCGTTCGCCGCATCCTTCTTCACCGCGCATCGTTGGTCCTTGTTCTTGATGCACTGTGAACAGGCGATGCAACCCCGAACCTCTTTCTCCGAGAGTTGCACCAGTTCGGTTCCGATGCCCTGTTTATGGAGTTCGTCAAAAACATGCTCGATGAGAATGGATGTGTTCCCATCCTTCCTGGGGCTGCCGTTAAATCCAATAACCTTCATTCTCTCCTCCTATCCTCAGGCCCGATTTTTTAAGATTCCAAGCCTCCCGCAAAAACTCTCCAATCGATGGGAAATCGTCATTGCGGCAAGCCAAGCACTTTACCGCAATGGAAACGGGATCCATTCAGGCGGATTCTATCCGGCTAAGAAGATTACCCCCCATTCCCCTGCCATCCGGGCCTGCTTACTCGAATCTACATAAGCTGAAACAGTTTGGCCTGGTTTTCAAACATTAACGCCTTGACCAGCCGGTTCCCGCCAATCCTGGAAACTTGTCCGTCCGAAATCAGCTTCCCCACCGCGCGGCAGATGACCCGGTCGAAGACCTCGAACCGGCTTTCTTCGGACAGAATCTTTCTCCCGTCGCAGACCGGTCCCCCGCTGGAAGTGAGCAAGGAGCTCCCGGCGGTGTGCAGGAGGTAGTGTTCCATCACGTAGGGAGTATCGTTTTGCCACCAGGGAAATCCCGCGTGCACCTTGGGAAAAGCCCGCTCCAGCATGAGGTTTACATGGGCCAAGGTCTGGTTCATGGGATACAGGATGAGATGGGACTGGCGCGGGTCGCTCCCGTCAAAAAACCTGGAAAGCAGAGGAGTGATATTTCCCACGATGTTGACCCGGTCGAAAGCGATATCTCCCCCTGCGTCGGGTCCCCACTTTTCAAACAGGTACCGGTTTGCATTCCGGAACGCCCCGTAATGAATCTGGGTAACCATCCCTCTCTCCCGGTTCATTCCGCAGAATTGATGCATCAGGAAGGAGATGAATTCCTTTGTCTCCGGGCAACGAAGGGCAAACTTCTTCTTTCCATCGTAACCTCCGCGGAAGATTTCCTCCGCTCTCCTTTTGCTCACTTCGAGTCCGTAGGGTTCCAGGAGGCCATGGTCGCTGGCCCGTGCGCCCTTTTGGGCAAAGTACTCATGGCGCTCCCCAAGGGCATTCACGAATCCCTGCAGGCTGGCTTTGTTCCGGGTTTTCTCCAGCAGCCGGTCCACATGGGAACGCCAGGACTCGCTGAAGATGTTGACGTACGCGTCCGGACGAAAGGTGGGAATAAACCGGATTCCTTCGACCTTCTCCCCTCGGGCGTGGTATTCCAAATCATCGAGGGGGTCATCCGTGGTGCAGATCACCCGGGCTCCGGCCCGCCTCAGGACGGCTTGGGGGAGCATCTCTTTGCGCTTGAACTGCTCTGAAGTGATATTCCAGATTCTTTCGCCCGTCTTTTCGTTCAGGAGCAAGCGAATCCCGAAGATCCGGCGAAGATTGAGGTGGAGCCATTGATGAATGTGATTCCCTTCCAGGCCGGGAAAGACCCGGCTGAGGGCCATCCATTTCTCAAAATCGGAAATTTTGGAGTCCCGGGCCATGGCTTGGGAGAACCCTGGAAGCTTGGCCGCCAGTTGAATGATATAGTGATCATTGTTGGCATACTCTTTCCGGTCTTCCAGCACCTCAGCCCTCCAGATATTGGGAAAGGGCTGGTTCTCCAGGATCTGCCGCAGGTTGTGGTGGGTGTGGGTGTCCAGGATCCCTACTTGTTTTCGAAAAGGAACGGCCATCGCGTGAAACAACCGGACCGCTTCCTTTGAGTCCAAGAGCCAGTTGGGACCAAGGAATTTATCCTCTTTCATCTCTTTCTCTCTTCCCCTCTTGGCCTTTGCGCCTTTTCGTCGTCAAAACCATGAGCGATCCTCACGATCGTATCCGCAAGGATCTGGGCTCCGACGGCCGCATCCTTCCACCGGATGGACTCCTCCGGGCAGTGGCTCTTGCCTTCCTTGCAGGGGATGAAAATCATGCCCGCGGGAATTCCCTGGGCCGGAAAGGTCATGGCATCATGCCCTGCGCCGCTGCCCATTCTTTTCCAGGAAATGCCCCTCTGCCGGCACGACTCCTCGATGAGGTTCATGATCTTCCGGTCCATCCTGCTTCCGTTTTTCGAGAGGGCGGTCTCCAGGCGGGCCCCGGGAGTCGAGCGAACGAGGTCTTTGATCCTTTTCCTGGCGGTTTTCAAGAGGGAGGGACGCATGGAGCGCAGGTCCAGGGTCATCTCCACCTTGCCGGGTATGATGTTGAACGCTCCCGGATAGACCTTCATTTCCCCGATGGTTCCCATAATACCCGCTCCCAGGCAGCGCACCGTCCGGTTGAACGCGGTGACGATTCCAGCTGCCTTTACCAGCGCGTCGTCGCGAAGGCGCATGGGGGTAGTTCCGGCGTGTCCTGCTTTTCCCGCAACCTCAATCATATGGCGATCGATGGCCACGATTCCCTCCACGACCCCCACGGGAATTCCGAGCGAATCCAGAACCGGTCCCTGCTCGATGTGCAGCTCCAAAAAAGCGCGAAACTCCGAGGGAGAACGGACCGCCTTGCCGAAATGCGCCGGATCTTTTCCGATCCGCTCCAGGCTCTGGGCCAGGAAGGGACGCCCGGTTCCCCTGGATTTGTAAATCTCGTCCTCCACCAGGAGGCCGAACATGGCCCGACTTCCGAAAGTCCCGGCGTAATGCCCCCCTTCTTCATCGGTGAAGACGATCAGCTCCAGGGGGCAGGGGATGGAAAGCCCGCTTTCCTGAATGGCCCGGATGGCTTCCAGGCTGCAACACAAGCCCGCGGCGCCGTCGAATTTTCCCCCGTGAAGAACAGCGTCCATGTGCGATCCCGTTGCGATGCACGGGGCCCCCGTCTCTCCGAAGACGGGGTCGAGCCGCCCGATGATGTTGGCCACCGCGTCTTCCCGGACTTGAAAACCCGCGTCCCGCATTCGGCCTTTAAACCAATCCCGGGCCATCAGGTCGGCGTCGGAGAGGGCCAGCCGCAGGATCCCTCCGCCCGGCTCTTCCCCGAATTTTCCCAGGTCTTCCAGGTCTTTCCGCAGCCTCTTTTCATTTACCTTCATCGATGAAGAATCCATCATCTCTTGCACCTTTCATCATTCCTAGAATATTTTTGAATGTAGCCTCCCGAGCCGATAAATTCAAGGGATAAATCACCGTTCCGAACTGCAAGGCGGTTGAATGGGATTCGGGTTTGGCTTGAGAAAAAAGCCGGGTTCATATAAAATGAGTTAAATTATTGATTCCCAAAAAACCGAAAGGAGAGAAAAAAATGAGAAAGCAATCCGTGCGATTCCTGGCTATTCTTATTTCCTGCGCTCTGGTCGCGGCATTTGCCCATCCGGCTATGGGCCAGGAAAAGCCCAAGGCCGAATCAGCGCCCAAGGAGATGGGTATCGCCCGCGCGGTGGTGGGCACGGGAGTGGAAAAAATGGAGCCGGTGGGGGTTGCAGAGACCTTTCCCGCTGCCACGGAAAAGGTTTTCTGCTTTCTCGAGGTTAACAACATCCCCAAGGACATGGAGGTCTCTTTTGTCTGGTCCCAGGGAGGAAAAGAGATGAGAAAGATCAGCCTTCCCCTCAAGGCTGGCCCCAAATGGAGAACCTGGGCTCACAAGAACGTGGCCGGCCAGAAAGGCGACTGGAAGGTTGAGATCAAGGACGCCGAGGGAAAGGTGCTGAAAGAAGTGAAATTCAAGGTAGAATAAACGCCGTATACCCGGGTGCCCAAAACGAAGGGGCCGTTTCCGGCAAGCAGCCGGTAAACGGCCCTTTTTTCATGCATGATTCAGATCGAATTCCTATTCTTTTTTTTCCGCCGGCTTTTCTTCCTGGGTCGGAGAAGCCGACGTGGTCTTGACATCTTCGATTCCCAGGTAGATGGCCAGGGCCCCCCCAAGGACCAGGATAATGGGGACGACTCCTTTCAACACCCTAAGAAACTCAAACCACCAAACGACCAGTCCGATGACACCGATGACCAGGGCCACAATCCCGCCGAGCAGTATTTTCATATCGTCCTCCTCCTTTCTTCTTTTTTATGATATCTGATATTAGTGAATTCTGGGCTCTCTGTCAAATCAAGAATTATTCTTCCCCCTGCCCACTCCTGTCTTCTCTCGAATCGACACGGGACTTTCCCGCGATGCGGGCCGGGTAGGGGCGGTTCGCGAACCGCCCCTGCATTCAGGACCTTCTTTACCGAAATGTCGGCATTCGTTTAACGCTGACCGCAGGGAGCGAACCAAGATGGGCAATTGCCTGGAATTCTCGCTTATCCTGTGCTAAATAGATAAACAGGTACTCAGTCCAAGGCCGGGAGGGAAACATGCCCAAAGTCCGAGTGAATCATTTAAATCTTTACTACGAAGAAGCGGGCAGCGGGGTTCCCGTGGTTTTCGTCCACGAGTTTGCCGGCGATTGGCGCAGCTGGGAGGCGCAGATTCGTTTTTTCTCCAGCCGCTATCGGGCGGTTACGTTCTCGGCCCGGGGGTACCCGCCGTCGGACGTTCCTGAATCGCCCGAGGAGTATTCTCAGGAAAACCAGATCGAAGACCTGAAGGGGCTGATGGATGCCTTGAAAATCGAAAAGGCCCATCTCTGCGGGCTCTCCATGGGAAGCTATACTTCTCTCTTATTCGGTATAAAATACCCAAAGCGGTCTCATTCGCTGACCATCGCCGGCTCCGGGTATGGGAGCGGGGCGAACCGGGAGGACTTCCACCGGCAGATCGTCCAGGTGGCCGATCAGATGCTCAGGGGGGGGATGAAAGCGGTCTCCGCAACCTACACCCTGGGGCCGGCCCGGGTCCAGCTCCAGAATAAAAATCCCCGGGCCTGGGAAGAATTTCGGCGGCAGTTCGAAGAACATTCCGCCAAGGGTTCCGCCTACACCTTCCTGGGGGTACAGCGCAAGCGTCCTTCGATTACCGACCTGGGGGATCAGCTCAGAAAGATCGCTCTTCCGGTACTGATCATGCAGGGAGACGAGGATGAGCGGGGAATGGAAGGAAGCCTTTTCATGAAGCGTCATATCCCCCGGGCAGGGCTGGAGGTCTTCCCCCGAAGCGGCCATACCCTGAACCTGGAGGAGCCGGAGCATTTCAATCGGTCTCTCCTCGATTTCATAACCGCGGTGGACGCCGGCCACTGGGAAGCCCGGGACCCCCGAAGTTTTTCCCCGGTAATATAGGAGCTCGTAGGGGCGACCGGCCGGTCGCCCTTACCCGGGGAGAAATCTACCGTTTTACCCTTAGAACCAAGAGAACAGCTAGGCCTATGGCCCCGGCAAAGGCCAGCCAGAGAATCTCATAGCTTCCCATCGAATCGAAAAACCATCCAGCCAGGGTTGGGCCGACGATTCCTCCCAGGGCCGCCGATCCCATGACGATCCCCAGCATTTTCCCCAAATAGTCCCTTCCGAAATATTCCCGGAGAATCGCTCCTCTTAAAACCATGCTGCCCCCGAAGCTCGGGGGAAAAAAAAGAAGGAATAGAAGGATCATCGCGGGAACGGCGGCATAGCTGAAGGCCACCATCCCCAGACCCATGATCCCGAAAGCCAGGGCCATGACATATCTCTTCGGGAAATGATCCGCCAGCCATCCGTACCCCAGCCTGCCGATGATGCTGGAAAGGGGGATCCCGGCGACTACCAGGCCGGCTGCGGCGCGGGACATTCCCAAGCTATTGAGGTAGGGCATGGAGTGGGTCACCACCCCCGAAACAAGCATCATCCGGACCACCTCGGCGAGGTTCAGGTATATAAAAGACCTTTGCCTCAGCGCCTCCCTGAATCGAAGCGAGCTTTTTTCGGGGTTTGTCACCGTCCCCTGCCGGCCCGGCAAACCGGTTTCTCCATCGGGTAAAAAGCCGGAATCCTCCGGCTTGTCCCGGATGATTAAGGTCAGAGGAATCCCCAGAACCAGGAATCCGGATCCCAGGAGGAGGACCGTCGTTCTCCACTGGAAGGTGTCGATGAGCCAGACAATCAGGGGAATCATCAGGCCGCTGGCCCCGAACCCGGTGGACATCAGCCCCAGCGCCTTTCCCAGGTTCTTCTTGAACCAGTTCGCCACCACCGTGGTCGTGACCACCGTGGTGCATCCTCCGGCCCCGAATCCCAGGAGAAGGACGACTCCATAGAACATGAGAAGCGACTGGGTCCTGCTGAAAAGGACGAGTCCCAAGCCCACGGCCAGCACTCCTGCAAGGATGAGTTTTCTTGCCCCGTACCGGTCGGCTAGAAACCCGATCAGGGGGGCGAAGACTCCCATCTCCATCCCCCTCAAGCTGACGGCGAATGAAACCTGGGTGTAGCTCCATCCGAATTCCTTGATGAGCGGGTCGATAAAGGCGGTGAAGCCGAAGAATAGGATGCTGCTCACGTAAAGATTGATGATCAGGCAGGCCAGGACAATCCACCAGCCGTAGAAGAGTCTTCTTTGCATGAGCTCCGATTCGAACCTCAAGGGATAGCCCATTAAAGCTTCATCCCGGCGGGAAAGTCAATGGCCCGTTTGAATGCGGAATTCGGAGTGCGGAACGCGGAATAATAAAGAGTCAAAGCCGACATTTCATTGCCGGGCTATGGCTGCGGTTGGGGATATGAGGGCACGCCGCCGCGTGCCCCTACGGGATATGAAAATTCTCTGCAATTGCAGGCAGGGAATGGAATCTGATTGGGGATATGGTATGTTTAAAGGAGCGAGGTCCCACTTCCGATGAACGAATTCGA
>Ga0113563_10003258_pt1 | contig 10068 bp, 12 predicted proteins | sample Mud3Dept3metaG_FD_80117 | JGI IMG/M metagenome (GOLD analysis project Ga0113563, IMG submission 80117) | Freshwater wetland microbial communities from Ohio, USA, analyzing the effect of biotic and abiotic controls - Mud 3 Core 4 Depth 3... | ecosystem: Environmental > Aquatic > Freshwater >...
CACGCAACCTGAAGGATGGTGAGATCTTTCATACAATAACGATCGGCTTCGGATCGATGGGAGCCCATGGATCACAGATAAAACCCGATGACAGATGGAAGCTGGTCAAGTATATCAGGAAGCTGCAGGAAGATGCACTCATAGCAGGGGATACTACTGCAACTGTTACCCGGTGAGACTATTGGGAGGGTGCAGATTCGTTCAGTGATTTCAGATATTCGATGATCTTTGTCACATCTTCATTCGTCAGAATTCCTTCATAACTCTGCATCAGGTTCTTCTGAAAGCCTTTCACTGTTTCGGAATTTGGATCGAAGATAGCCTTTTTTACATACTCTTCATTCACGTTGATAATCACCTCTTTACCGTCCCGGACAACAGTTTGTTGTTCACCGTACAGATTTAAATAACTGGGCCCAATAATTCTTGTTCCGTCGGTGGAATGACAGGCAAAGCAACCCTGCACTCTCATTATAGCTTCTCCCTCGGCGCCCGGACCTGTTTCAGTGGTTACAACAGAAACCCTGGTTGTATCAATATACCATTCATCGAATTTGTCCTGTGTCATGACAGTTACTGATGATCGCATGAAAGAATGCTGCAAACCGCAATATTCTGCACAGAAAATGTCATATTTCCCCTCAGCCTTTGGAAGAAACCACATCTCCTTCTGCCTTCCCGGGATCATATCGGATTTTATCCTGAATGCCGGAATAAACAGGCTGTGGATCACGTCCAGCGAAATAAGATTTATTTTGACCGGAGTATTTATCGGTACCTTCAGTTCGGGACTCTGTTTGCCATTTGCATAAGTGAATGAAAAGTTCCACATCCTTGCGATGCTGGTAACTGTCATTGCATCCTCAGGTGGCTTCGACAACGGTTTCCAGCCCGCCCAGCCAAAGTTGAACATGGCCAGCGCCAGCAGTATCGGGATTACTGTCCAGACCACTTCCAGTTTAGTACTGCCTTCAATCTGGGAAGCGACTTTATTTCTCTTTTTATTGTACCTGTATACAAACCAGAGCATGGTGATGGTAAGCCCGATCAGAAGCAATAACGAAATGCCGGTTATAAACCAGAAAGAGAGATTATAAGTACTGACAAAATCCGAAGCCTCGATACCTGATGATGAATACATAAGTTATTATCTAAAAGAGTAGTCCAGGAGTGTTATAATGATGACAGCGCTTATCAGTAACACCACAAGGGTGACCATTACCGTAATTACCCTGCTCTCAAACCTGAGATGCATGAAGATCCTCAGAACAAATGATGATTTTACAGCCGCTATAACAAGTGCAGTTGCCACAGTAAGAACCCCCAGGTAGATCTGCGTCAGAGCCACAGATGTCAGTGTAAGAAGTATCAGAATGGCCAGCACGTACAGAAATGTCCGGTAAGGTATTATATGATCCTTTTCTGGGTTTTCCATAGAACTCATGTAATAAGATAAAATAGCGGGAAAAGAAAAATCCAGATCATGTCAACAAGATGCCAGTATAATCCGCAATTTTCAAGCATTACAAATTTACCGCTGTTGATACGATCTTTTGATATGAAAACCGTAACAAATCCTATAAAAACAAGGCCGATAATAATATGCAGTGCATGCAGGCCTGTCATAAAGTAATATAAACCGTAAAAAAGGACATCGCCCTGTCCTCGCAGGGAAAGTACCGAGGATCCCGGATAAATATGTTCCGTGATATGTTCTCCCCATTCAAAATATTTATTCACCAGAAAGATGATCCCCAGAATGGTTGTCGCACCGAGGAGCATAAGTGCAACCTTTTTATCCTTCTTTCTGATGGCAGTGACCGACATGGCAATGGTAGCACTGCTGATAAGCAGGATGATGGTATTAATTGTACCAATCAGAACGCTGAGTTCCTCCGAGGCAAGATGAAACGCATCGGCATTTCTGTATCTGTAAACGGAATAAACAATAAAAAGCCCTCCGAATAACAGCATCTCAGTAAAAAGGAACAGCCACATTCCCAGTTTGGATGCCTGATCATCGCGATGTATTTCTGCAGTCGCAATCATTTGTAATCGTATGGTTTACCTGTAATTACAGGTTGTTCCAGGAAGTTTTCCACCGGAGGCGGAGAGGGAATTGTCCACTCCAGGGTTTTTCCTCCCCAGGGATTGGCCGGAGCTTTAATTCCGGTTTTCAGAGAGGCAAACAAATTAATTATAATGATAGCTGCTCCTGAGTAAAGAACCCATGATCCCATAGAAGAGAGTATATTCCCTCCATGAAATATTGCATCATAGTCAAAATACCTTCTGGGCATACCCATTGCTCCAAGGTAGAACATTGGACCGTACAGACCTATAAAACCCGTAAAAAAGAGGAGCAGTCCGATGTTTGCCCACCTGGTATCGTACATTCTCCCTGTTATTTTCGGATACCAATAGTGCATGGCGCCAAAGAATGCAAAGCCGGTACCTCCGAAAACAATGAAATGGAAATGTGCCAGTACAAAATGGGTGTTATGCAGATGTACGTTAGTTGTAAGAGAACCGAGTACCAGCCCGGAAAATCCACCGATCATAAATACAAAGACAAACCCCATTGCCCAGTAAAATGGGGTTTGGAGATCAATAGATCCTTTATGCATGGTGGCAATCCAGTTAAATACTTTTATAGCGCTTGGAATGGCAACAAGGAATGTCAGAAGTGAAAAAGTGTAGAGAGCTGTTCCGCTCATTCCTGAGGTGAACATGTGATGACCCCAGACAAAATATCCGACAAAAGCAATTGCCAGTGCTGACGCAACCATGAATTTATATCCGAACACCGGCTTATGGGAAAAAGTTGAGATTATCTCTGATATGGCACCCATTGCAGGCAGTATCATAATATAAACTGCAGGATGGCTGTATGTCCAGAACAGATGCTGGTAAAGAATAGGATCACCGCCCAATGTAGGATCGAAAAAACCGATGTTCAGAACCCTTTCAGCTGCTACCAGCAGTAGTGTGATCCCGATAATCGGAGTAGCCAGCAGTTGCACCCAGCCTGTTGCATAAAGAGTCCATGGGAATAACGGCATCTTCAGCCAGGTCATCCCCGGGGCCCTCATTCTGTGAATTGTCACAAGAAAGTTCAGTCCTGTGAGTACTGATGAGAATCCGAGTACAAATGCTCCGAATACCGCAGGCAGCATATTCCCTGCCGTTCTGAAACTGTATGGTGCATAAAATGTCCAGCCAGTATCCGGGGGTCCCTGGCCGGTAAACTGCGAAATAATTACCAGGGTAACTCCGGTAACATAGAAGTACCATGACAGGAGATTTAATTTCGGGAATGCAACATCTTTTGCCCCGATCATGATAGGAAGGAGAAAATTGCCAAATACCGCAGGAAGACCGGGAATAACAACAGTGAAGATCATTATTATTCCGTGGAGGGTGAAGAATGCATTGTAGGTTTGTGCCTCCATGATGGTTTTCCCGGGAGCAATAAGCTCAAATTTCATAAGCAGACCAAGTGTGGCTCCTGTTGCAAATAGGGTAAGTATGGAGAACAGGTAAAGCATACCGATCCTTTTATGATCGGTTGAAAATATCCAGGCAAAAATACCTCTGTACTTTCCCTGATGATCAAGATAGCTGGGTTCAATGCTAATGGTCTGTGTACTCATTTATTACCCTGTGATTTTAATCTAATACGCCTGAATGTAAGAAATAAAAAAAACAGAATCGCGAAAAAAGTAATCAGGATTGCTGAAACCCTTGTGATATTAAAGACAAACTGATTCCCTTTGGAATCGTAAGAATAGCAGACTGCAAGCAGCCTGTTGATACTGGGCCCGATCTTGCCGTCCGCTGCTTCAACCAGCGTTATTTTGATATCAAACGGAAGGAATTCAATACCCTGAAGGTACCTGATTATCTTGCCGTCAGCGGCCAGGGCAATCAATCCGGTAGGGTGAATAAACTGATTGTTGAACGGCTCAAAATGGAATCCGACTGAACTGGTAAGCCTGGCAATATCTGCGCTGTCGGACACAAAAAAGGACCAGTTCTTAGCTGCTTCCTCCTTCCTGGTCATGGCGGACAGGTAACTGGCTTTCTTCTCTCTTCCCAGGATAAAGCTTTCACGCGGATCAAAGCTTACGGTTATTACCTTATAATCATTGCCCAGTTCAAGGTCCACTTTATCAATAAACTTTGATATCCCCCACATGAGAGGACTGCATGTTCCAGGGCATTGAAAATAAGCAAGATTGAGGATCGTGGGTTTATCAATCACATCCCTCAGCAGAACCGTATCACCATTCTCATTTACCAGCTTTACATCAAGGTCTGCATACTGGCCCTGTTTTTCTTCAAAACCTACCTGCATCTGACGGTCAAAGAGTGAGGTTTGCGGAAAAACGGGCAGGGAGACCAGGTAAAACAAGAATACACCTGACACTATAATACGAACTTTCATTTCTTTTTGGAACAGATTTAACAGGGTAAAGATAATAAAATGGTACAAAGGCACAATGGCACAAAGGCACAATGGGCATCACTTTTTCAATTGCTCAGCGTTAATTCCGATATGCGTTTTCTAATTGTTTCAATCTTGCTGAGTCTTTCTGTGGAGTAAGTCCTGATCTCTTTATCAATGAATTCAAATAGCAGGAGGGCTTTCTTTGAGTATTCCAGACTCCCGTTCTTCTTGTTTTGTGCCAGTTCCAGTTCAGCTTCGGCATTAAACAGTTCGGCCAGGATCTCAAGATGCCCATTAGTATAATTATGTTCCTGCAGAAGTTTCTGAGTCAGTTGATCCGGAGGGATATTACGAAAAAATGCTGCATCCTCCCTGAGAAATTCGTAATAGCTGCTTTCAAGCCGATCGGAAGCCTCACTGAATTCCCTCTTTTTTATCAGCTTCAGCACTTCAGCCAGGAATTTAAACAATTGTTCGATAAGCCGGAGAATATAGTCTTTCTGGTACATAGAAGAGGGGGTATAATTGTAAAGATAATAAAAAAAAGTGCAGGTAAGCAAGGAAGACCGGCCCAATGGTGTAAAGGAGGAGTGGGGGAGCGGGAGAGTAGGAGAAGGGGAGAAGGGGGGAAACCTGGGAACTAAGAGACTGAGAGATACCTTATCCTTGAAACTCTGTGAAAACTCAGTGAAGCTTGCTTGGACTGCGTCTCATTCGTCATGCAGTCATTTTTGCCCTGGAATGGAATGATGTGATCAGGATTGCTGACTGAAATGGTTCAGGGTAAATTCTTATCCCTGAAATAGACCTCCAGTTCAGCACTCTTTTTTGCGATATCGATTTTCCTGATCCGGACTTTCTCTATATTAAGACCTGTCTGACCGGAGAGTTCTTTTAAAAGATCATTTCGAAAATCAGGATTGAGAAATTCCAGCTTGTTATAAACAACAAGAACCGGCGTCAGTGCATTTTTCTTCAGGAATAATTCCAAAATAATTGCTGTTATAACTATAATTGTGTTAATCAGCAAAGCTCCGGCAAAAGGCGGTGAGATATTGGCCTGAGAATTAATTACAGAAATTCCAATGACAGTAAAAATATAGGTCATATCCTTGGCAGTATAATTTACTGTCCGGAATCGCAGGATTGCGAAAATGGCAAATAAACCCAGTGCCATTCCAAGTTGAATATTAACTGTCTGGAGAAGGGAGCAGAGGAGAAAGATAATAATCCCCATCATAAGAAACGAGAACAAATACTCCTCTTTCTTTGTGAATTTATAATAGATAAGCCGGATCAGGATAAAGAGAATAAGGAGGTTGAAAAAAAATCTGATCATGATACCCGGTAAGGTAGGATCCAGTACAAGTTCTTTTAATGACATGCGATTTAAAATTAAATTGAATCAAGCCTGTGAATAATCTATCCTAAAAATAGACACATTTAAATTAAATTGGTCAGAATTTTTAAAAAACTTCAGGTTATATTTTAATTCTGGTTCCTTTCAATGAAACTTTGTAAAAATATCCGTTTTTGTACATAAGCGTTTCCTCAGGTTGCTTATACATTATGCCGGTGTCTGCGCCCAGGATTTTAGTATTGAAAAGTGATATAATTCCTTCATTTGGAGTGTGTCCGATTACTATATGTTCTTTTTTATAGAAGTCAAGAATGGAATCTAATCTGCTTTCATAAAAGTCTGGTTCGTTGAAATATCCTCTGTACCAGATCGGACCTTTGTTCCTGTACAAAAAAGCGAGTTCCTCATCATTATAGATCAGCCCGGCATCATTCCGGGCAATACTATTTGCAAACCTACGGTTGATTTGATTAATCGTCAGCTTTCTTTGAACCATTTCCATTGAAATTCCTGCATGTACAAATATGATATCATTGATGGTTATAATCACCGGTTTGGAACGCAGCCATTTACCCAGTACTGAACTTGTGGAATACAAGTCATAATAGTGCATATTCGTAATTGCTTCAACAGTTCTGTATTTATCGGAAATAAAATTCAGGTTTTTATTGAATATCATAAATTCATGATTTCCCAGCAGCACATGAACCTGTCCGCCGGCAGCTGCAGCCTGCTTTTCCAGACCAAACAAGTGCCAGAGTACCTCTGTTACCATATCCCCTCTGTCGAATGTGTCACCAATAACCACAAGATGTCCCCTGCCGAATTTCCAGTTAAGACTCCTGTCTATTATGCCCATTGCTTTCAGCAGGTTCAGATAAGTTTTGTATTCTCCGTGAATATCAGTAATGATGCCTATACTATCTACCCTGGTGTAACATTGTTTATTTTCATGTTCAGGAAGATTATCTTGCTTCAGGTCGTCGTAATTAAATAAAAGTTTGAATTTTTTCTTTATTCCGGGGAAATTGTCCGCCGTAACAAAATCTTCCCTGGCGCTGTTATTTTCAACCCATTTTACTACAAATTCATTATTCACATTAAAAATATAGGGACCATCATTTATCAGATCATCATTGCCTGTCTCTGAAAGGTAAGTTGAATAGGCATTGAGATTAAAAAATAAACCAAGTATCAGGTAAAGAAGCTGTTTCTTCATGCTTTATCTTATTTTTCTACATTTATTAATAGGAAATGATGCCCTGTACCTTTTTACTATATTGAAAAACAATTAATCTGTTTAATTGTTTGAAATTTATATTTAACACTTTCTCTTTAACCGTTCCTGCGATTTTTTTGTATTCCTGATCCGGTTCATCACAGCTTTTCTGATTTCATACTCCGAACAAATACACGGCTTGATTGTTTAACAAAAGGTTATTAAAGTTAAATAGAAATTTACATAAAAAATTCCTGTTGCCAGTTTTTAAAATACTGCCCCGATGAATCTGAATCACAAAATAAAGTCCCTTTTCTTTAAGATCTCACTGATTACCATGTCATTACTTTTGATGACAAATTCGTTAACAGCAGTTAATGTCGATTCTCTGTTCCAGTCTGATGAGATAATTAAAATGGAATTGAGATCTAACTTTGCAGCAATTCAAAAAGAGCGGACAAAAAGTCCTGCATATCATGATGGTGAATTAATTTATTATACTCCGGGCGGAGATCCTGTCAGGTTAACCGTAAGAATCATGGCAAGAGGTAATTTTCGTCTCAATCCTGCAAATTGTAATTTCCCTCCTCTGTTTGTGGACTTTAAGAAAAGTGAAGTAGCTAATACGATTTTCAGGAACCAGAAAAGATTGAAACTGGTTACACCTTGTCAGTTTGAAGAAGATGTAATTGATGAGTACACAATTTATAAATTGTACAATAAGGTCACAGATCTTAGTTTTAATGTAATACTTGTGAAAATCCTGTACTTCGTTACCGGCCTCAATAAAAAGGTTTTTGAGAAACACAGTTTCTTCCTTGAAGAAAAGAAACATGTTGCTGAGAGGAATAATGCAATTGAAAGGGATAAGTTTATAACACCTTTCGACCTGAACAGGGAGAACTACCAGAAATTATCCGTTTTCCAGTACATAATCGGAAATAAAGACTGGTACGTTTCATCGAGGAAAAATATTATGATTCTTCAAACTGAAGATGCCTACCAGGGGCTTTATGCAGTTCCTTTTGACTTTGATTTTTCAGGATTTGTTAATGCAGAATATTCAAAACCCAAAGGAGTGCCTGAAGATCTGCTCACCGAAAGAAGGGTATATAAAGGATTATGCTATACGGATGAAGAGTTTAAAAAAATCTTTGAGTTTTACCGGGAATTAAAACCGGAATTTGAATCCATAATTAACAATCAGAAGCTGATATCGAAGTACACCCGAAGACAGATTCTGGACTATTTATACAATTTCTACACAGTCATTGATAAAAGTGATCTGTTCAAACAGGCTTTTCTGAGTACATGTGAGACCCGGAAGGATTATAATTTAAGTGAATGAGTTAAAAGATCAGACCGGATTTTGCATGCCCATAAATACAATTTCCACTGATATCAGAAAGAAGTTTTATAAACATGCACCAGGTTATTAAAGTCAGATAAACAGGACCTCCTGATCCGGAGAATTTGTTTATTTTTATACCATTGCAAATTTAGAAATTTGATAATTATGTTTATAAAACTGTTTCTTATCGCTTTACCGGTATTCTTTGTGATCGATATGATCTGGCTGGTATTGGTCGCAAAGAAATTCTATAACAGGCACCTTGGTTTTCTGATGAGACCGGATATTAACTGGTATGCTGCCGGGTTATTTTATTTGCTCTTTATTGCCGGCCTGGTGGTATTTGTCATTTCGCCGGCTGTTGAGAAGCATTCCCTTTTGCATGCATTGCTTTATGGTGCATTATTCGGGCTTATAACATATGCCACTTATGATCTGACAAACCTGGCAACACTGAGGGACTGGCCAATGCTTGTTACAGTTGTTGATCTGTTGTGGGGTATGGTGTTATCAGCGTCTGTCTCATTCATAACATATCTGATTGCCACAGGAATTAAATAATCACGTAATCTTGCAACTGACCCATTCAGCCTGTATTACCACAACGGAAGGAGAGCCGGCCGGAATTTATGGAAAAGATAATTGATTATATTTAAAGACAAAATATCACTAAATCAAACGATGAAAATGTCAATCCGGATCATTGGTTTCCCCGGGCTTATAGCCTCACTGGTTTTAGCTTTAAATTTGCAGTCTGCATCCTGTCAGATAAAGGTGGATCAATCTGCTCCGATTCCTGAGAATATCAATAAGATATTTCAGGTTTCATGTATGCGATGTCACGGACAGCATGGCAAAATACTACCCCGTACAAAGCTAGATTTTTCAAAATGGGCTGAATATGGTGCTGCAAAAGAGGCAGAAAAAGCTTCGGATATCTGTTCTGAGCTTACCGAAGGATCAATGCCACCAAAATCAGTAAGGAAATCAAAGCCTGAACTTATTCCCACAAAGGAACAGATCAGGTTGATCTGTAAATGGGCTGACTCCTTAAAGCCAAAAGAGGAAGGGAAATAGTTGCTGTTTTCCTGCAAATATTCAGATTCACATGGCAGATTTTATAAATATAATGGAAAGGAAATTAAATCATCCTCATATTCTTACGACAGAAAATTTAAGGAAGAGCTCCTGATCTACTCCTAAACAAAACACTCCGGAAGCTACTGAGAGTTCCAGTCACGGATTATGATCCGGTCCTGGTAGAGTCTCACATCGAGCTTTTGTTTGCCTTTCCATTTCAGTTTCCTGATGTACCCGATAGGGATTGTTACTGCATAACTTGTGCCGCCTGATACTTTCATCAGGCTCCGGATGTTTAATTCTTCGGTTTTCCTGGTTGACATGGCATTTAAGATTTTCAACGGCTTAATATACTGCTTTTAATACTGCTTTTAATACGTTGATGGCACACGAATTCCCTTGCCGTCCTGAAGTAGAGTATAAATCTCCTCCAGGCATAAGGATTGTTGCCTTAGATTCTTCGCTAATTGTATCAGCAGAGCTCCTGGAACGCTTTCCTGAATTCAAGGGGCCTGGATATCTTATGAAATGTCTCCTTTGTTCCACCTGAACCGATAATGGTAATTGAGCCGTAATTAAGAATACGCCCCATAACTGACTGGTCTACA
>Ga0113563_10003259_pt1 | contig 10065 bp, 9 predicted proteins | sample Mud3Dept3metaG_FD_80117 | JGI IMG/M metagenome (GOLD analysis project Ga0113563, IMG submission 80117) | Freshwater wetland microbial communities from Ohio, USA, analyzing the effect of biotic and abiotic controls - Mud 3 Core 4 Depth 3... | ecosystem: Environmental > Aquatic > Freshwater >...
AACCCTATCTTTCTCATCGCCACCAACCTATCATAGTTGCAAAAATCCTGTCAATCCTTGACAATCTTTAAAAATATCTGATACTTTTTACACAAAAGGTGAAATCATGTTTAGGTCGTTCATCAAGACTTTTAGCCTCTGTCTCTTGATTTCTATCACCTTCTCTTTTCCCATCCTCCAAAGTCAGGGACAGTACCGGAATCGTACGGGAGCCTCTGAGATTACCTTTTTTGGAAAAGAGGAGACGAAATGGGTCGAGAAGAGAGAGGTTCCCCTTCCGATGATCATAGGTCAAGGGATCAAAGAAGAGCCTAAGATGGATTCTTTCGATTTTAGAGAAGACACCATCGGTCCGATGCAAAAGATGAGCGCTTCCACGACGCAGCCCGGTTGTGCCTATTCCAGTCGATTCACCTCAGGGATGGCCAAAGCCTTTATGGGAGATAAAGCCCTCTATGAACAGGGGAGATATCGATATATTAAAAAAGCTTACGAAGATGCCATCACCTCTTTTCAGAAATTGATCCAGGAATATCCCCAGAGTGAGTGGGCCGGCTCTTCCTACTATTGGCTGGGAGAAGCAAAATACAGTCAAGAGAAGGATGAAGAAGCGTTCTCGAATTTTAACAAGGTGGTTGAGAAATATCCGAAGAGTGAGTTCTATCCCTATGCTCTCTATTCCTGCGGATGGATCCGACTCAAACATAACGACTACGAAGAGGGATACCAATTCTTCCACCAAGTCCATGAAAAAGCTCCAACCCATCCCATTGGCGAGTCTTCCTTGTTTTGGTCCGGGTACTGCCTCTACCAGCTTAGCCGGTATACGGAGACGCTTCAGGAGATGGAGACCCTTCTTCGAAAGTACTCCAGTGGGAAGTGGAGAGCCGAAACTGAATACTTGGTCGGTGTGAGCTACTTTCGGCTCAAGAGATTCAAAGAGGCGGCGGATCAATTCAAGGGCTTCTGGAGACGTTTTCCGAAGCATCCCTTGGAAGAGAGTTCTCATTATGTCTTGGCCTGGAGCCTGGTGGCGCTGGGACAACATGCCGAAGGAAGAAGAGAATTTGAAGAGATTCTCCTGACCTATCCTGGCACCAAACTTTCGGACCCGATCTTCTGGGGAATTGTAAAGACCCATTTAGGCGCCGATCAAGTGGAGAAAGCAATTCTTCTCCAACAGAGATTTCTTTCATACTTTCTCTCCTCTCCATGGGTGGAGCAATGCCTGTTTGATATCGGGCAATATTATTTTGGCAAGAAACAATACTCCAATGCCGTGAGTTATTTCCGGCAACTGCTCTGGACTTATCCCGAAAGTGAGCTTCGCGAATGGGTCCATTTCATGCTCGGAGAATGCCTGTTCAACCAAAAAGATTACTCAGGGGCGATCTCTTCCTATGAACAAGTCCTGGAGGAAAAGGGAAGGGCAAGGCTTAAAGACCAACTTTTATCAAGATTGGGTTATTCCTATTTTTACTTGAAAAACTATGAGATGGCCATTCAATATTGGGAAAAACTCCTTGCCAATTTTCCCAATGTAGTGGAGAAAAACGAAATTCTCTATTGGTTGGCCGAGGCTTCGCTTTCAAGACAGGATTATCGAAAGGGCGTTGGATATGTGGATAGATTGAAAGGGGATTCAATCTTATATCCAAAGGGGCTGAACAGTTTGGGATGGTATCATTTTCAAAGGCGCGAGTGGCAGGAGGCGAATCAGTATTTTTTAAAGATCCTTGCAGAATTCCCTGAATATCAGACCACTCCCTCCCTCTTCTTGTTGGTGGGAGAATGTTATTTGAATCAGAATGATTATGGGAAGGCCAAGGCCTACCTGGCGCGATTGACCTCGATGGCCGAGGGAAAAGGAGATAAGGGGAAGGCCTGTTATCTCCTCGGTTGGGTGGCTTATCGAGAAGAGCGATTTGATGAAGCGATCGCTCTATTTCAAACATTATTGGAATCGGACCCGCTGAGCCCCTACGTAGATGAATCCCAGTATTGGATCGGATGGTCTCATTTTCGGAAAAAAGAGTTCCAGAAGTCCGTTGAGGAGTTTCAACATCTCGCGAAGAAGTACCCGGAAAGCCCCTATGTCCCCTCCGCACTCCTTAAGATGGGAGATGGATACTATAACCTTAAACGATATGCTCACGCTTCGAATTCCTATCTCGACGTGGTGAGGGCTTATCCGAAATCGAAAGAGGCCCCGGAGGCCGATTTCGGAATCCTCCTTTGTTTGGTTCAGGAAAAGAAATTCGACACGTTTGTTTCCCGGGTAGAAACTTTTTTAAAGCGGTATCCACAACATCCCCTCTCCAGCCAGGCTTTGATGCAGTTAGGGGATTACTACCAACAAGAAAGGATGAAAGAGAAAGCCGTCAAGGCCTATCGGGAGCTGATCAGTCTCTACCCTACCAGCGAGTGGGCAGAAGAAGCACAGTTTCGCATTGCCCTCCTTTTCATCCAGGAGAGAAGATGGGCTGAAGCCGTTGAGGAAATGGATAAGGTCATCCGCCATTATCCCAAGGGTCATCTTTTTGTCGAAGCCCATGTCGAACTAGGTGGGCTCCATCTTCTTCTCAAGGATTACCCGAAAGCCCTCGAACGATACGAGTGGGTGATTAAGAATCATCCCCGGCACCCGTTGGCCAAGAGGGTCTACCTGGGAATGGAAGAGGGATATCTGGGTTCCGGGAAGATGGATCAGGCCGAGAAGATTCTGAAAGAATTGGTAGTCAGTTTTCCCCAGGATGACATCCAGTTTGAAGGACAACTGAGATTGGGAATCCTCTACCTGCTCCAGAAGAAGTTCAGTGAGGCCGTGGCCGCCCTTTCTGTGGCGGCTCGGAGTCCGGATGAGCAGGTGGCGAGTCAGGCTCAATTTAAGTTGGGAGAGGCTTATTTGGAGGCAGGAAATAGAGAATCGGCTTTGATCCAATTTTCAAAGGTGATCTACCTCTATCCCCATCACTCCGACATCATGGATGAAGCTCTTCTGAAACTGGGAGCCCTCTATACGGAAGAGAAAAAAATCTCTGAGGCCAAACAGGTCTATCGCAAATTGTTGGAGAAGAGCAAGAGGGAGGACCGAAGAGAGGTGGCCAGAAAAATGCTCGACCGGATGGAACGGGAGGGCATTCGTTGATGGCAAAACGATCGACGAAAAACAAGAGGGGTCTCTTCTTTTTCATCATCCTTTTCCTCATCCTCATTGGATGTTTGTCCTCAATTTTCATTTTCGCCCCCACCCTCCGTGTCCGTCTCAACGAAGGATGGAGCGTCCTGACCCACGAAAGCAAAAGGATTTTGGGATGGGAAAAGAACATGATCCCTCCAGAGGAGAAACGGATACGAGAAGAAGTCATTCTTAAGAAGATGGAGGAAGCGAGTGCCCGGGAAGATTGGAGAGCTCTTGCCTCAGAATATCCTCGGCCAAAAAAATTAGAATCTCCAAGCAATGCAGAGAAGATGAAAACCCTGAAGAATTCCAAAGAGTTTAAGGAAATGGATCAGGAAGTCAAAGAATATTTAAAAAAGAAGGAGGATCTTTTTTATCCGGAAGCTCCTAGTCCTACGACAAAAGATACAACCGACTTAATTCCTCTAAAGGATAAGGGAACGGAGAAAGTGATCGGAAGGCTCCTGAGCGGCAAGGAAGGAAGTGCAGAAGAGAAGCCCCTGGAGGAAAACCTTCGGCTGGGGATAAAGGGGTCTCTCATCAGCCGGAAAATTCTGGAAAGGCCCAATCCCCCACAGGTCAAAGTGAAAGTGGAGGCAGAAATCGAGTTGACGCTCTGGGTCTTACCCAATGGGACGGTGGATCGAATCGTCCCCTCGGTCAAAGGGGATACTGGGTTGGAAAGGATTGCCATCCAATATTTAAAACAGTGGAGGTTCGCCCCGCTGCCGAAAGATCAATTGCAGGTTGAGCAATGGGGAACCATCCCTATAAAATTTAAGCTCCAGTAATTTAATCGAAGATTAGGCAAAAAACATGAAATGAGAAAAAAGCGTGTTCTCCTTTTCATCCTTATCTTTCTTTTGATTCTTGGAATATTCACCTTCTTTGGGGAAAAAGGGATCTTCAACCTCCTCCATATCCAGAAGGAGGTGGCCCGGATCAAGGAGAAAAATGCAAAATTGGAAGAGGAGAATCAGAAGTTGCGGGAAGAGGTCAAACGTCTCCAGACCGATAGACGCTATATCGAGGAAATTGCTCGGAAGGAGTTGGGGATGGTCAAGGAGGGAGAGATCATTTATCAATTCGATGACAAAAAACCAAGTAAAAAAGGAGCATTCTAAATGAAGTATGAGGGGATGATCTTCCGACCTCCCAGTGAAGCAGACAGCTTAATCCTCCAGGTCACGGTGGGTTGTTCTTACAATCGATGTACGTTTTGCAGTGCCTATCAGGGGAAGCGGTTCCGAATAAAGAGCTTCGAAGAGATCAAAGAGGATATCGACGAAGTGAGTCCTTATCGGATTCAAAGAGTCTTCTTGGCCGATGGGGACGCCCTGATCATTCCACAAAAAAAATTGCTTCAAATCCTGTCCTATCTGAGAAAGAAAATAAAGGGGCTGGAAAGGGTTGGAATCTACGCTAATGCGAAGGATATCCTTCGAAAGGGTGTAGACGAACTAAAAACCCTAAAAGATTTGGGTGTGGGAATAATCTATCTGGGCCTGGAGTCAGGAGACCCGGAGATATTAAAAAGGATTAAGAAGAATGCGACCGTGGAAGAATTGATCCGGGCCGGGAAAAGGGTGAAAGAATCGGGAATCCTTCTCTCGGTGACCGTGATTTTGGGCCTCGGCGGTGTAGAGCGAAGCCGGGTCCATGCCGTAGAGACCGGAAAAGTCCTCTCGGAGATGGATCCGGACTACGTGGGCGCCCTTTCTCTCATGATCGTTCGTGGGACACCCATTGAGAAGGAGATCGAAACGGGAAAGTTAAAATTGCCAACGGCCTTTGGCTTGATCCAAGAGTTGGAGATGATGATCACGAATTGTCAATTCAGTCACTGTTTTTTTGCTTCTAATCACGCCTCCAACTACCTTCCTCTTCGAATTCAAATGCCAGAGCAGAAAGAAGAAGCTCTCGAGCGGATTCGAGAAGTTCTCCGGAGGAGAGATCCGGATTTGTTGCGGCCCGAGTATTTGAGGGCCTTATGATTAGAATAGGATTGGTGCAAACAAGAAAGAATGAGAGTAGTCGTCCTCAGGAAAGGGGTATGGATTGACGAGATTTAAACAGTTTTTAAGCAGGGTAAGCGGAAGGAAGAGAATTTCTTATCTTGACCGGGTCGGTATCGATATTGTCCACGGATGTCAGCTCAGGTGCGTGGGTTGCCCGAATTCCACGATACGGCCAACCGTGCAATTCATGACGGTAGATGATTTCGGTACCATTCTGAAGAATATCGATATCGCTTTTCTGAAAAGGCTCAACCTCTTTAATTTCGGAGAACCTTTATTGCATCCGAACGTTCCAGATATCTTAAGAAAGATACCCGGACAAAGATACCGCATTCGAACGGTTTCTTTGTTAACGAATGCACAGCATCATAATTTTCCAGTGCTGGCAGATCTATTTCGAATAGGAGTGATCAATGAGGTTGGGGTCAGTTGTGATGGGGACGGGACAAGAGAGGATTACGAGCGTTTAAGGCCACCAGGAAAGTATGAAAAACTGATGGAATTTTTGATCAAAGCAAAAGAGTTGAGGGACCGACATTCGCCAAAGATCGAATTATTCACCATCACCATTAGCAAAACTCCGGAGGGACGGAGAAGATGGAAAGACCTGCTCACTCCACTGGGCTGGACTCCTGTTTTCAGAGATTGGTATATCCTGCCAGAATCTGTTAAGACTCGGACGGAGCAGCCACACATTGTTTTAAAAAAAGGATGCTATCAGTTGCATCGAAAATATCTCTATGTTGATTTTGACGGGACGGTCGTTCCATGTTGTGTCTATCCAAGACCTTTTGAACTCGGAAATCTAAGGGAAGAGAGATATAGTGAAATTTTTAACGGAAAACAGCGAAAATCGATGCTGACCGAGCTTCGCACAAACAGGAAAGAGATGCCCATCTGTGGGAAATGTCCTCATTAATTTACCCAATCTGTCCGGCTCCGTTGCTCTTAAGAACAGGCGTAGGGGTTCGTAAGAGGTGATGGTGAAAAGAATCAATACGAGAAACCTTATGATTCCCAGCACCATTCGGTATGGGGAGACATTACTTCAGGGACTTTATCCATCGATGGGTGAAGACGAAATTTTACAATTACTCAAAGAAACTTGGTCAAGATCCTATGCCTTTGAGGATTATACACATTTTAGAGAAAGTCCCTGCATTGGAAAGTATGTGAACGTTGATCCGAATGGATTTAGGAGATCGAAAAATCAGGCTTCTTGGCCACCGGACAGAGAAACGTATTTTGTCATATTTATCTTTGGGGGGTCCACTGCATTCGGGTACGGAGTCCCGGACGACCAAACAATCGCTTCGCACTTGCAGGACTTTCTTTCGGCCGGAGCATTGAAAAAAGCTGCTGCGGTCTACAACTTTGGTCGCGGACATTACTATTCTACCCAAGAGCGAATTCTTTTTGAACAACTCGTGGCAGCACACCGTCTACCCGACGTGGCGCTGTTTATCGATGGCCTGAATGAATTCTTTTATTACGAGAATGAAGGGACGGCGGTTTCAAAATCTTTCGAAAAATTTCTCGCAGGGGATATCCGCCAGCTTTGGTTCAAGGAATTAAGGAAGAGATCACGAGTGATACAGACTTTTCGAGTCATCCGAAAAACGGTAAAGGATGGGCTGTTTGACCGGGACATGGGCCCTGCAAAAGAACGTTATCGGGATTCTCATCCTGCAAAGCTGATGAGATGCATTGAGCGTTATACATTAAATAAAAGAATGATTGAGGCGGTTTCTTCATCCTTCAATACAAAATCTATTTTTGTGTGGCAACCGGTTCCAACCTATCAATACGATCTGACGCTCCACCCTTTCGGGAAGGCCGGTTTCGGGCGGCATGGTTATTCAGCCGTTGGTTATCCGATGATGTGGGAATATGTCCAAAATCATCCATTGGGGGAGAATTTCTTGTGGTGCGCCCAAATTCAGAAGGATACACAGGAAGCCCTCTATGTGGATCTCGCCCATTATTCCCCGATGATGTCGAAGGAATTTGCCCGATTCATTTATGATTGGATGGTAAAAAGAAATCTTTTGACCTCTAACCTAGTCAATGCACCCTCAGAGAAATCTGAGCAGATTCTGAAAATCAATCAAGAGTCAACATGAGCGATACCATGGAGGTTGACATTCGGGTGAGGTATGCTGAAACAGACCAGATGGGGGTGGCTTACTATGCGAACTACCTTATTTGGTTCGAAGTCGGACGGTCTGAGTTCTGCAGAACGAGGGGGTTCCGATACGCTGATCTGGAGGCGTTGGGGTATAAACTCGTTGTGTCCGATGTCAATTGCCGGTATCGGAATTCTGCCCGGTACGATGAAACCGTTGTGGTACGGACTCGACTGAAGGGAGTTAATAAACGGATGATTACCTTTGGGTATCAGGTCCTTCGCAAAGATCAGGAGGAGGTTATTGCCGAGGGAGAGACCCGACATATCTGTGTCGACTCAAAGGGTAAAACAAAGAGCTTACCGGAAAAATTCTTGGTTTGCCTCACCGGATAGTTTTCCTGTCTTTTTCTGCCTTCCCCAATTTCTGCTTCCCCATGACCAGGGTGAGTCCCCTCTGAGGCTTCATAAGGCCCGCGTTTGAGGCAAACAAGGTGAAGCGTCCGAAGGCTTTGAGCATGGGTTTTTATTGAAGCCTATGTAACGAAACCCTAAAAGGTTGGGCTGATGAAGTCTCTTCAGGGACCGCCCCGGTCGAGTAGAGAGAAACCTGAGGGTGTGCAAGTGCCGTTTTCCCATTGAAAATCGGGCGGTAATAGGATAATCTTTCATCAATGAATTCTCAAAAGATTTTAGTCTTGAGGCTGAGCGCGGTGGGAGATGTTATCCGAACACTCCCTGCGGTGAAGGCACTAAAAGAACAGGTTCCTTCCTCCTCCATCACCTGGATCGTCGAAGAACCCTCTCAGGCCTTCCTCGAAAGTCAACCGGAGGTTGATAGCGTGATTCTGTTTCCGAGGAAAAGGTGGACGAAAGGAATGAAGTCGTTGGGGACGGTTTGGCAAACGATCAGGGAGATGCGGCGATTCGTCGCAGGTCTTCGGAAGCGAAAATTTGATGTGGTACTCGATTTTCACGGGATTCTTAAAAGCGGACTCCTCTCTTTTCTTTCAGGTTCTCGCAAGAGGATTGGATATGATCGAAGTTCAACGAAAGAAGGGAATTTCTTATTTTCGAATCTGAAGGTGAGACTTCCAAAGGAAAAGATCAGCCGATTTGAGAGGAACTTCGCGCTCCTCCGAGGGATGGGATTCGAGGTGAGGGATGTCAAATACAGTCTTCATATCCCTCCGGCGGACCGAGAATATGTGGCCTCGTTCCTTGAGTCTTCAGCACCCCCCCTGAACAGACCATTGATTGCAATCCATCCGGGAACGAGCATCAAGGCTCTTTTCAAGCGGTGGCCGCCTGATCAATATGCCCGATTGGCGGATCGATTGGTCAGGGAACTGAGTGCCACCGTTCTTTTCACTTGGGGAGCTGAAGAGCTCGAGTGGGTAGAGAGCATTCGAAGACAGATGAAGGAACCATCTCTTCTGGGCCCCAAAACCGAGTCCTTGACACAGTTAGGAGAGGTATACAGACAGTGTGATCTTTATATCGGGGGGGATACGGGGCCCATGCACGTTGCCTCCCTCATGGGAATCCCTGTCGTCGTCATTTACGGACCCACCGATCCGATTGAAAACGAGCCCCTTGGAAGTCACATCAAGATAAGGAAAGAAGTGGGGTGCAATCCTTGTCATAACTATCCCTGCAAAGAGCTTCTCTGTGTAAAAGCCGTCTCAGCGGATGACGTCTTTAAAGCAACAAAGGAGATTTTAAGTCTAACTCCTTGAAAATATATTGCTATTGACTTTGCGCGATGAATGCCCTATATGTTTACTTTAATTAAGGAAGACTGTTTTGAAAAACGATTTTAGCCAAGTCAATCGTATATTGGTAAGAGGGGTAAACTGGGTGGGGGACACGATCGTCACCTATCCGGCGGTTCAACAATTAAAGACATTCTTTCCCGAATCCCACTTAGCCATCCTGATTCCAAGTTATCTTGTCGACTTATGGAAGACATTCCCCTACGTTGATGAGATCATTCCTTTTCAAAAGAAAGGGGGGATTGGTTCGATTTGGGAGGACTTAAACCTCAGTCAATCTTTAAAGGAAAGAAATTTTGATCTGGCCGTCATCCTTCCACGCTCCTTCCGTTCTGCACTTCATATCTACTTAGCTCGCATCCCAATCCGAATTGGTTATCAAGATGAATGGCGCTCTCTCTTCCTTACCCACGGAGTTCGGCGAACGAAAGAGATCCTTCGTGTCCATCGGGTCTATTATTATCAGAAACTGATCGAGTCTTTGAGGAAGTTAGGCAGTCTTCCTTCTCCTCAGATATTTCTTAGAGGGGAAGAACGGATGTGGGCAGATCGGGTGCTGAAAGACCTGGGGGTTCGGGAAGGAAAGCCCCTGATCGGTATGAACCCCGGTGCCACTTATGGGCTGGCCAAATGCTGGTACCCGGATCGATTCGGCGAATTGGGAAAGAGGCTTTCGGAGAAGTGGCAAGCCAGGGTCCTCTTATTCGGGAAGGAGGAAGAGCGTCCCATTGCCCAAGAGATCCTAAATCATGTGGGGGCGCGGGGGGTAGACTTGACCGGTAAAACAGGTTTGCTTCAACTGGCTGCACTTCTGGAGCGGTGCACGCTCCTTGTTACCAATGATACTGGAACGATGCATGTCGGCGCTGCTGTTGGCACCTCGGTCGTCGCTCTCTTCGGATCAACGCCTCCCCTTGTGACAGGGCCATGGGGGGAGGGTCACGAGGTCGTGAGAAAGGATGTCCC
>Ga0113563_10003260_pt1 | contig 10063 bp, 9 predicted proteins | sample Mud3Dept3metaG_FD_80117 | JGI IMG/M metagenome (GOLD analysis project Ga0113563, IMG submission 80117) | Freshwater wetland microbial communities from Ohio, USA, analyzing the effect of biotic and abiotic controls - Mud 3 Core 4 Depth 3... | ecosystem: Environmental > Aquatic > Freshwater >...
ATAACACCTGGGACGTCACGGGAGGCTTGAACACTGTTCGAGACAACCACACCGCTACCCTGCTCCCCGATGGGCGAGTGCTGGTAACAGGTGGTCGTGGCTCAATGGATGATGCCATCGCCGGTGTAGAGAGCTACGACGCCTCGACGGGATACTGGCGCCCCACTGGTAACTTGAACCAGGCGCGCAGAGAACACACAGCTACACTGATCCATGGCTATAACTTAACCCTGGTGGCAGGTGGGATTGATGAAAACGGCGTCGCGCTCTCCAGCGCCGAAGTCTATGTCCCCGCCTTGAGCAACTGGTTCGCTACCGGCAGTATACATGTAGCCCGCACAAACCACACCGCCACGGCATTACCCGACGGCCGGGTGATGGTAATAGGCGGTGAAAACTCCGCGGGACAGGCTCTGCAAAGCGCGGAAATCTACCAGCATGCTACTTACACCTGGACAAACACGAACAACCTGCTCTCAGCCCGTTCCAACCACACCGCCACCCTGCTAGCAGATGGCAGGGTGCTGGTGGCAGGCGGAAAAGGCGCTGGAGGGGCTATTCTTGCCAGCGCCGAGATTTACAATCCAGCGACCGGCGTCTGGACCAGCACCAGCAACCTGAACACCCCCCGTGAAGGGCATGCGGCTACTTTACTTCCCAATGGCACGGTGTTGGTCTCTGGCGGCAGGGATAATGCAGGAACTCCAACTTACTCAACCGAGCTTTATAACCCAGCCAGTGGCATCTGGACGTACACTGGCGAGCTAAGCATCAGCTGCACAAATCATTCTGCCACCCTGCTGCCCAATGGCAAAGTGTTGGTCGCCGGCGGGATCGGTATGGGCGGCGTTTCAATGCCCAGCGCCGAGCTTTACAATCCAGCCAGCGGCACATGGACTAGCACTGGAAGCATGCATACCGTTCGGGCTAACCATGCTGCCCTCCTGCTGCCTGATGGGCGAGTCCTGGTTTCCGGGGGAGCAGGCACAGGTGGAGCAAAGGACAGCGCTGAAGTATACGACCCTGCCAGCGGTGTGTGGCAGCCCATCGGCACTATGGTCGCCCCCCGTTTTGACCACTCCGCCACCCTGTTACCCGACGGGCGAGCGCTGGTCGCTGGAGGAATGGGCAGCGAGGCGCTAGACGGTAGTGAGATTTACGACCGTGGCTTGAGGTTCTCCCCTGCCTGGCGACCTGAGGTCAGCACCTTCACCAATCCTTTAATTTTCTACTCGAGTTTGCAACTAAGCGGCAACCAGCTGCGCGGCATTTCTCAAGCTGGGAGCGGTGGCACTAACAGCTCAGATACGGATTATCCATTAGTTCAGTTGCAACGGCTGGACAACGAGCAAATGCTCTGGCTGCTTCCCAACCCAGGCGCACCCTGGTCGGAGACCAGTTTTACCTCGCTACCGGTTGCCGGCATTTTGTCGGGGCCTACAAGGGTAACAGTGTTCACCAACGGCATCCCAAGCGCGAGCCGGACACTGCTCATCCGCAATTTCCAGCTTTACCTGCCACTGGCACGGAAGCCATAAGTGCAGACCAAGAAGTAAGGGCACAGCGATTTGAATCACACACCCGTCATGCCTGGATCCGCTTTGCCCCTAATGTAGATTGGCAAACTCACCCCGGTTCAAAATCCCCGCTGGGTCCCAGCGCAATTTCAGGCGACGCATCAGGTCCGCGGCAGGGCGCTTTTCTCCCCAGGCGATGCTGGAGGAGAGCCAGTGGCGCGGGCTTGCCATCATCAGCGCATATCCCCCCAAAGGTTCGGCGATGGAACGTAATCCAGCCAGCAGCTGCTGCGCCTGGAACTCATCCGCGCCATGGGCGTGGACATAGAGCATGCCATGGGCAAGGTCGAGGAATACGACTTCTCTCATCCCCCCTTCCTCCTTCTCTTCCCTGAATGGGGAGGGAAGGGGCAGTAATTCAGTCAGGCTGCTGGGTGGAACGCCCACTCGGGCAAGGAACGACTGGCGACTATCGACTGGTGACTGGGCAAGGAAGCGCTCCCATTCTCCTGTGGCGGAGATTGCATCCGTTTCTTCTATACTGCTGGCGCCAGAATCCAGCAATACACGCCGGATAATGGCTAATTCCGCTCTTACGTCAGCGGGGTGACCTTCGGCGGTGTAGATTAACGCGTATCTAGCTTCCCTCTCTGCCGGCTGGGGCGCAAGCACTACCCCCGAGCTGATCACCGCCTGTTGCAAGATTGCCTTGCCCCAGGCAATGCCTTGGACTAAATCATTGACAGGCACCTGCAACGAGCGGCGGGAAAGGGGCAAGGGAGCCAATCTAAGCGTCAGCTCGGTGAGCAGGCCAAGCGAGCCATAAGCGCCCACGAAAATCTTGCTCATGTTGTAACCGGCAACATCTTTGACCAGCGGGCGACCGAAACGTAACAGGCGGCCGTCCGGTAAGGCAACTTGCAGCGCCAGAAGCTGGTCGCGCACGGCGCCATAGGATAGGCGTAAGGGAGCATTGATATTTGCCGAGAGCAGCCCGCCAACTGTGGCTTGCCACCAGGGGTTTGCCAGCGGCAGCCAAAAGCCGGCGGCAGCCAGCTCAGCTTGCAACTCCTGCACAGGAGTGCCTGACTGTACTATCACGTACAGGTCGGCGACGGAGAGCTCCAGGATGCCGGTCAATCCGGTCGTGGAAAGGACTACCCCAGCCGGGGGGTTGTGGCGCCATTTTGTGCCGCCGCCGGTAATGTAAACTGGCTGTTGCGCAGCTTGTAGCTCGCGCAAGGCTTGAGCAGCTTCTATGGCTGTCTGAGGAGTCAGGCTTTTGGTAGTTGAAACTGCACCTACAGAATCACCTTCATCCTGCGGGGCTGCAAGATCGGCAGTTGAAACTGCACCTACAACACCACCAAGTCGGCCTTCGCCAACTGGTTTTAGAAGGCTGGCTTCGTGTTCTAGTGGGGACTTCCATTCGCCAGCAAGCTCAATTTGTTCAGGAAATATTTTCCCGGGATTAAGCAGCCTTTGGGGGTCGAAAACCTGCTTCACTTCCAGCATAGCCCCCAGCTCGGCGGTGCCGTACATCATTGCCAGCTCTTCGCGCTTCTCGAAGCCGATGCCGTGCTCGGCGCCGATCGAGCCGCCCAGCCGGGCACAGAGCGCCAGGATCTCTTTGGAAGCCTGTAATATGCGCTCCATCTCACCTGGCTGGCTCAAATCAAAGAGCAGCGAGGGATGCAGGTTGCCGTCCCCAGCATGAGCCAGGTAGGTGACAGGGAAACCGTGCCGGGCGCTGATGGCGTTAATCTGGCTCAATGCCTCTGCCAGCCGGGAGCGCGGCACGCTGACATCCAGGCCGTAATCGGTAGGGGTGATGCGCGCAATGGCAGCGGCCGCGCTGCGCCTGCCCTTCCAAAGCACTTCTCGCTCCTCAGCCGTATGGGCAACTTTGATCTCGATCGGATTAAAGCGTTGCAGGATGGTCGTGATCTTGGCGAGCTGGGCTTCCAGGCTTTGCGGGTAACCATCCACATCCATGATCAACATCGCCCCGGCCTGGGTGGGAAAGCCAGCATGGAGATATTCTTCGACGATGCGAACCATGCTGCCATCCATCATCTCGATAGTCGCCGGCAGTAAACCGCCAGCAATCACCGCCGATACAGCCTGCCCGGCCAGCTCGACCGTGGTAAAGCAGGCGGTTAGCGCCTGTACTGCCTGGGGAGGGCGACGCAGGCCAAGCACGGCTTGTGTGACCAGCGCCAGGGTGCCTTCCGAGCCGGTGACCAGACTGGCAAAATCGTATTCAGGGTAGTCGAGCGCCTCGCCGCCCAGCCAGATGAGCTGCCCATCCGCCAGAACGACTTGCAAACCAAGTATGTAATTGCTGGTCAGACCATATTTCAGGCAATGCGGGCCGCCAGCGTTCTCGGCGATGTTGCCTCCCAAAGTGCAGACCGACATACTGGCCGGGTCGGGCGGGTAGACCAGGTTGAGCGGCGCTAACCGGCGCAGCAAGTCCTGGTTGATCACCCCCGGCTGGACGAGCGCCTGGCGGCTATCCTGGTCGATCTCCAGGATGGCGGCCATGCGTGAGAAGGCGACGATCACTCCACCCAGCATGGCTACCGCCCCACCCGTGAAGCCGGTGCCAGAACCGCGCCCCACGAGCGGAGTCTGGTTTTCTATTGCCCAAATCACAATACGCTGCACATCCTGGGCATTAACCGGAAGCACGACCGCTTGGGGGTGCCCACATTCCAACCCGGCGTCTTGCTCGTAAGCCTTCAAGCCGGCGCGGTCAACAACAAGCTGGGAGGGGTGAAATAGCGGGGAAAGGGATTTTGTTTGAAAAGCGGGCATGAGGTGATTAGTGACAAGTAATAAGTAATGAGTAATGAGTAAATTAAGGGGATTAGGATTCAGGAAGAGGCGCGGTCTCTAAAACAAGATCTAAAGAAGATTTATTTTCTGGATCAATTTCATAAGTTAGTGATTGTTCACGCAAAGTTCGCCTGCGTTGGTCTGGGATCATGGTTAATAAGACGGATAATCTCTGAGATGAGTGATAAGCGGTGATTAAACACTGCCTCGCCTAAGACGTGCCAGCACTTGAAATACCAATCTCTGCTTTCACGAGCTGATCCCAAGGAATATTCGTAGAAGTGAGCTTTCTCTTTCGCGCTGGAACGTGAATAACCCTCAGCAATATTGGCACTAATGGAATCTAATGAACGGGAAATTTGCTCACAGAGGGTACTGGTCTGGCGATCTTGCATCAGCCGGTTAATGTCATGCCAACCTAATTCGCCCAGAAATAAAGAGAGTCTGTACGCCTTTATGTTCCACAAAGAGTCATTCTTGATTTCTTGAGGAATTTGTTCCTCCCAGCTTCGATATTCCATTTTCACCTTTACTCCTTACTTGTTACTCTTTACTTTTTACTCTTTCCTGCTTACCCCTCACTATCTAATGACGCGCAACCTCGAGCTCCAACCCTGGCGTGCGGAAGTGGCGCTCGACGAGGCGCATGATCAATGTGGCGATAGTAACCAGAACAATATAGACCAGAGCTACAGTCAGGTAGACTTCGATCGGGTTGAAATAGCGACCGGCAAGGATCTTTGCCTTTCCCATCAGATCGGGCACGGCAATCAAGAAAACCACCGAGGTGTATTTGACCATCGCAACGACCTCATTCGACCAAGCGGGCAGCGCCAGGCGCAACGCCTGCGGTAGGATGATGTAGCGGATAGCCTGCCAGCGGCTCATACCGATGGCGCGCGCAGCGGACATTTGACCGCTGCCTACCGCCTGAATAGCCCCACGGAAATATTCAGCCTGGTAAGCGCCGCTGTTTAATCCCAGGGTGATAAAGGCTGCCGCCATGCGCGGAAAAGTAATCCCCAGCTCGGGTAAGCCGTAGTAAGCCACAAAGAGCTGTACCAATAGCGGTGTGCCGCGCCAGATTTCAGTGTATATCATGGATAACCTGCGCAACCAGCGCCCGCCGTAGACACGCGCCAGAGCCGTGGGAAGTCCAACCAACACTCCTACGGTGAGGGCTACCAGAGTGAGCCGAATAGTTATGATAGCTCCCTGGATGAGATCTGGAACGGTGCGTTGCAGGAAAATCGCCAGTTGATCCATGTTCTTTACACAAGTGGCACTTCGTCACTTTTATCTTTGCCGTAGAGCTCAGTGAGCTTCCAAAGGAATTCGCGCGTGCGCTCGAATTTCGGATTATAGAATAACTGGCGCGGCGGGCCTTCTTCCAAGATCAAACCATTCTCCATAAAAATGATGCGATTAGCTACTTCGCGGGCAAAGCCCATCTCATGGGTCACCACCACCATGGTCATGCGTTCCCTGGCGAGTTTTTGCATCACCGATAATACCTCGCCGATCAGCTCTGGGTCGAGGGCGGAGGTTGGCTCGTCGAAGAGCATTACATCTGGCTCCATACCCAGGGCGCGGGCAATGGCGACGCGCTGCTTCTGCCCGCCGGAAAGCTGAGCGGGATACAAGCTGGCTTTTTCTACCATGCCAACCCTCTCCAGCTCCCACATCCCCTTCTCTTGCGCTTCATGCGGCTTCATGCCAAGCACTTTGATCATGCCAATCGTGACGTTCTGCAATGCGTTCAGATGGTTGAACAAGTTGAAATCCTGGAAGACCATGCCGATATGCCGGCGAATCTTATCCTCGTCGGTGTGCGGGGTGGTGATCTCCTGGTCGCGCAGCCAGATGCGTCCTTGATCAGCGCGGGTCAGCAAGTTGATACAACGCAGCAGGGTGCTCTTGCCGGTACCGCTTGGGCCAATGATGACCACGACTTCATTCTCATTGACGCTCAGCGAGATGCCCCGAATGATCTCCGTTCCATGAAAGGCTTTATGTAAATTTTCGACTCGCACAATCGGCAGTTCACTCATTTGAATTTCCATCACATCTGGAATTTATAACGGCGTTCCAAATAGTCCAGGCCACGGTTAGCCAGGAAAGTCATGATGAAGTAGATCAACGCCGCGGCGCCAAAGGCCAGGAGTGGTTGGTAGGTGCGGGCATAATAGTACTCCGCCCGGCGCATGATTTCTGGCACTCCGAGCACATAAACCAGAGATGAATCCTTCAGGACGATAGCAGCTTCGTTCGACCAGGGAGGGATGGCCAGACGGATGGCTTGCGGCAGGATGATGTTGCGGATCGCGGACAGCTTGCTCATGCCAATTGCCCGCGCCGCCATCATCTGGCCTGCGGGTATGGAGATGATTGCCCCGCGGAAGACCTCGCTCTGGTAAGCGGCGCTGGCAAATCCCAACGCCAACGATCCGGCCACAAAAGGCGATAGCTGCACGATGCTGGCAATCACGAAGTATAAGATAAAGATAACCACCACCACGGGGACGGCGCGGATGACAGTGCTATAGACGGCGGCAAAATTCGATAAAAACCGCCCACCATAGACGCGCATCACCGACAATAGCGTGCCAAAGGCAAAGCCCAAGGTTAATGCAATAAGAGCTACTCCCACGGTTACCACAGTTCCCTGAAGCAAGTAGATAAAAAGGGAAAGCAGGTTGTTGAGCGCTTCCATGGATTAATTTGCAGGGGCACGGCGGGGATCACATCGCAGTTTGGATGATGGCTATACCCGCCGTGCCCCTACTCTTCGGACACTCAGGTTATTTCGGCCTTATGGGATGTTCCAGGTCTGCTGGAGCTGCTTGATGAGGCCCTCTTTCTCCATTTCAGCCAGGATGCGATCGATCTCGGCTTTGAGGGTGGTGGCGCCTTGCTGAATGGCAATCGCCTGACCAGCCGCTACCGTTTGATCGGTAACCAGAGCAATCTTGAGACCCATCTGGTTGGCCAGCTCGGTCGCTGGGTCGGCGTTGATGAAGAGCATTTCAATGCGCCCGTTCTTTACATCCGCTGCACCCTGATCGACGCGCTCGTATAGGAAAATCTGGTCTTCCTTGGTTCCCAGTGGCACCAGGTGTTCCCTTGCCCAGGTCTCCTGCTGGGTGCCAGTCTGTACACCGATGCTATGACCGGCTGCGTCCTCAGGCTTGGTCATGGCAATTGGCGAATCGCCGGCAACGATGAAAGCATCCTTCTGCCAATGGTAAGGATTGGAGAAGTCAACCTTCTCATCCCGCGCTGGTGTGCCTTGCATGGCGGCGATCACCGCATCAATCTTGCCTTCCTGGACGGCTGCTATCAACGCGTCAAAGGGCATGTCCTTGATCTCGACCTCTACTCCTATGCGCTTACCCACCTCGCGGATTAAGTCCATGTCGAAGCCAACAAACTGGTTGCTAGCATCCACGGATTCGTAGGGCGGGTAATCCGCCGAGGTGCCAACCACCAGCTTGCCTTTCTCTTTGATCTTTGCCAGCGAGTCCTCGGCGGGTTGGGTAGCCGGCTGTGGCGCACAGGCTGCCAGGGGAAGGGCGACCAGCGCCAAAGCGATCATAAAAATATACATTCTTTTCATCTTCTTTTCTCCATTTATCAAAAATTCTATTTTGTACGAGATTTAGAATCTCATACATACTGTTTATGAGGCTTTGATCAATTATCCCAATTTTTAGAAATTATGCAAGAGGAGGGATTTGATATAGGGAGGCGTGTTACAATATTTTTATGGAAATGAATACATCTCGGCGACCATACTTCCTTTGGGATTATGATTTAAGCGAGGTTGATATCCGCCCAATACTCTTATGAAGTGATCGGTAATTCAATCCCGGCCTCAGGTAAGATCACTAATGAGCCCTGGCGCTGGCCAACAGGCAGCCGGTGGAGCGCGTCCTGGATAGCTTCTTCCACCGAAGCAAAGAAATCTATACCCATCTCGCGAGCGTCAACTCGTGTTAGATCGCTTGAAACCAGAACCAGGCGCACCCGTCGCTTGATGCGACCCACCATGATCCCAGTTGCGGCAGACTTGGGATCGGCTGCAATCCCGGCATCTAATTCTCTTTTCAAAACATCTGGGTCTCTGCCGATATATTCTGGCAGCAGGGGATAGTTGCTATTGCCCTCAGGTGCCTGAGTCACCCAGACCAGGCTTCCCCCATCAGCGGTGGCTAAATCGCCGCACCAAAGGCCTTTCATGCTTTGCCACAAATCGTGCTGGTAAGGGTGACAGTTGGCGACGACCAGTGGGTACCTGCCCCGCAGGCGCACCCCGTATACCTGGCGAGCAAAACCGACACCAGCGCGATGCGCCTGGATGAAATGGCCGGCGACGCACTGGTAAATGGAACCCGCCCGGTTGGTGATTACGTTGAGGATGAAATGTAAAGGGATGCGCTCAGAAACGAACTGCTCCAAATCGAGGCGCAAAGGGGTATTCTCATCACCCAACGGGTTACCGGGAAAGCTGGCTGCCCGGGCATGGAAAGCGTCCACCGTCTCTGCAGCGCACACCCCCGGGAGGATGATCTTGCCTCCGCCGGTGAAGCCTGCATCCATGTGCGGCGTGATCATCCCCAAGCCGAGGCGCAGGTCGGCTTCGGCCACAGCGCGATTCACCCAGGCCGGGATGCCGCTCGAAGACGTTCCCAAGAAGACCATCTCATCCCTGGCAAGCGCAGGAGTGTTGACGATTTCATAACGATCAACGATGGGTGAGCCAACTTTTTGCGCGATTTCCGCTGGCGACATCGGGCGGTGGCTGCCTAATGCGATCACGATGCGGATGTCCTCCGCCGATACACCCACCTGATGTAGCTCGGTCAGCAAGAGCGGCAAGAGCCGGCGCACAGGCGTCTGGCGAGTAAAATCGTCCACGATCAAAGCTATATTCTGGCCCGTTTTGGCCAATTGCGAGAGAGGGGCAGAACCGATAGGGTTAACCAGTGCCTGTCCTGCGAGTGACAGCCCGTCGGTCGCCGGTGGAGATTCAGGTAACGTTGCGACTTCACCGATCCACTCGCCAGGAATCTGCACAGACAAGGTCTGGTCACTATTGGGGAGCGCAATCATTTCCATACAATAGAATTATAAGCCCAACCTTATTACATCGCCCTGCCACCCTGCATGCTGTATCGCGAGCAGCTTCGCCAGGCGATTTTTGTCAACCAGGTGATGAATGGCTATGCTTGCATCTTGCTGACCGCCAATGACGATATGATCGAGCGCACCTTGCATGGTTTTGCCCAAGCCATGGAGGGAGTGAGAATAGTTACAATCTAAATATGAGAGAGTTGAAGCTGGAAGATTACAACAGGAAAACGTGATATAATCCACCTATAGGTAGCTACGAAGGCTGGTGGGAGACCTGGCAGCATACCGGAAACTCTTGACATTTTGAAAAGTTAGAATAAAATAAAGCATCTTTGGTCATTATTCATGAAGGGCACAAATAAATTGATCCGTCTTCCCATCCACATGTATGGCAAGGAGTGGATTATCCGGCTATCAGCCTTTCATTTGGGGTTAAACCGCCAATAAGCTGTAATTGCAAATTGGCGGTTTTTATTTTTTGCCTGTCCTTATCGTAGGCAAAACAACAAGCAAACCAATACAACATCTCTTGCTCGGTTCTTTCTCAGAGATAGAAAGGAGGTTGAGACGAC
>Ga0113563_10003263_pt1 | contig 10062 bp, 5 predicted proteins | sample Mud3Dept3metaG_FD_80117 | JGI IMG/M metagenome (GOLD analysis project Ga0113563, IMG submission 80117) | Freshwater wetland microbial communities from Ohio, USA, analyzing the effect of biotic and abiotic controls - Mud 3 Core 4 Depth 3... | ecosystem: Environmental > Aquatic > Freshwater >...
GGACGAGATCCGCCTCCTTCCGGTCGAAGACATAGGTCAGGACCGGAATCCCCAGGATCGTCGCCATGTCGATCGCCATGGACCCGGTGTGACCGCTGCCTCCGTGGGCCAGGAGAACGTCCCCCGCGGTCAGGTCGAGCTTGGCCGGAGAGAAGAGGGCGTGCTCCACGGTGGGGCCGTTCAGGATCAGGGTTGCCGCCTGGGGGAGCGGCATGTCGACCGGAACTTCGACGAGGTTGCCCGTGTCGAATGCCGCGAACGCCTGAAGGGTGGCCTGGTCCCCGCCGCCCTGATACCCGCCGATGTGCCCCTCCCGCTGGGCATCCAGGGTCACCGTAGGCGCCTGCCGGTTGAAGACCAACGGGTCCACGAGCACCAGCTGGCCGATGGCCATGCGCCCTTCCTGCTCCGCCTCCGGGGAGAGCGCCACGACCTGCCCGACCGCGGCGTCGCCGAGCACGTGGTGGTCCTTGTCGCCCAGCACGTCGACCGGGTCGGCCGTGATCCCGTTGATGACGTTGTAGGTGGCGCCGGCGTACAGGATCTGGACCAGGGCCTGCCCGGCCGCAGGCGCCGGGGTCGGGCGCACGAACTTCCGGAATCCCAGCGCCGGGTCCCGGTGCACGATGCTCATCCCGTCCTCGTTGCGGACTATCCCGTACGCCTCCTGGTAGGGCGGGATCGGGTCGATGCCGGGGCGCAGCGGCGGCGTTCCGAGGCGTTTGACGTGCCGGTCGGGGACGTCCGCGAGGGAAACGGCCACCGGCACGTCGGGACGAAACGGGGCAGCCACCGCCTCGTCCCCCTCGCGGGAGGCGATGATCCGGTCCAGCAGGTAGATGAGCGTCCCCTTGACCTTCAGCCCGTCGGTGTTGGGCATTCCCTGGAACAGCGGGTTGGCCCGGAAAAACTCGACGTCTCCGCCGCGGATCTGGGCCCGGACCTCCTCGGGCCGCAAGGCCTGCTGCATTTTCTGGAGGGTCTCGAGGGGCTTTCCGGCATAGAACTTGACCAGCTCGTACATGATCTTCGCCGTCAGGGTCATCGGGAGGAACGTCTCCTCCCCCTCGAAGCCCGCCGCCTCGGCCACCAGGAAGACGATGTCCTGGGGGTCGGGCTTGACCTGGGGGTTGAGCTTCTGGTTGATCGTCATCTGGACGAGATCGACCAGGTCCCGGCTGGGCTGCACTCCGGGCTGCAGGGCCGCCACGACGATCGGCGTGCGGTCCTTGGTGGGATGGTGTATGAAGGTCACGCCCACCTTCCGGAAGTACCGGGTGTGTTCGTTCAGGGCGTTCTCGTACATCGTCTCGTTGACCAGGTGGCCGTATACGTTGGCGATGTTCCCGGAGCGCCCCGACGCGTAGAAGGTCCTGGGGGTGACAGGATCCGTCGGGCCGTCGAGGATCAGCGCGTCCTCCGGGCTCTCCGGGTCGTAGAGCACCCGCACCCAGTAGGCGGAGTCGCCGCCGTCGTGGGCAATGCGTTTTCCCTCCCGCCCTTTCCCAGGCCAGTCCGGCGCAAACGCGTGGTTGTAGTATTTGGCGGCGGTCAGTTTCGCATCGGGCCGGGCGGGCCCTCGCCGGCCCTCGTTGCTGCCCATCAGCCATCCCATGCGGTGGGGCTGGGCGCCACGGTAGAGCAGCTGCCCGATCACCGCCTTCCGGCCCCGTCCCGAAGCGGTGATGAGCGCCTCGGTAACCTCGCGCGGCGATTCGATCCGGTTGCCCTCCTCGTCCTCCAGCCGGTCGGCGATCACCGGGTTCACCCAGGGCAGCGGAAGGATTTCGGGGTGCTCGTGGTCCATTTCGATCGGGGTCCGCACCCGTGCCACCACTCCTTCCGGCTCGCGGGTCCCGGCGAGCCGCCGGAGTTCGTCGCGATACGTCTCGACGCACCGCCGCTCGACGCTCGGGCGGCGTTTGAACGTCGCGTGCTGCGATCCGAAATCCTCCGTGCGCCACAGCGAGTTGATCGCCACGTCGCCCAGCACCGCCTGGATCCGGGCGTGGGCCGGGTAGGAGTATGGAGCCGCGCAGCCGCATGTCCCCGGGGCCCCCTCCCGCTGCAGGGACCGGACGTCGAATCCCCCCTTGTCGGGCTCGAAGAGCCCGTCGACTTTCGACATCGCCTCGTAGATCGGAGAACCGGCCTTCAGGAACGAGACCCCGAACTCCTCGACAACCTGGGCAAGCCTGCGGGGTGTGGGCACGAAGCTCTGAAGGAGGAAGGTCCTCCCTTCGATCATCGGGAACCACAGGGCGTATGCAGGGCCCACGATCCACCCGTAGTCCGTGGACGTGTGGTGGATCTCGTGGGGAGCAAGCCCGAAGGAGTTGAACATGGTCTGGCCCCCGGCGACGGTCGCGCCGACCAGGGAGATGATCCCCTTGGGCTGGCCGGTGGAACCGCTGGAATAACTGAGGAACGCGGGGTCCCCGCCCCCCATCTCGACCGCCGCGAACTCGTCGATGTCCTTCCCCTCCGCCTTGAGCTTCTCCTCCGTCCGCCGGACGGCGTCGTCCCAGAGGATGTCCCTGCCCGGCGTCATGGGCGCCTCCGTCAGGAGGCCAAGCCGGGTCAGGCGATCGTAGACGATGAGTTTCTCGTCGCGCTCCCACGGTTCCTCGAAGGCCGAAAGGATCCGGTCGATGACCCTTCTTTGCCGCTCGATGCTCTCCAGGTGTCCGGCCCCGATGCCCTTCCGCCGCGCGTGGCGGAGGATGAATTCCGATACGCCGACCTGTTCGTCCTCGGTCAGCAGGGCCGGAAGCGTCGGCTTCGGCGTCCCGCGCACGATCCGCCGAACGTGGTTCTTCAGCCAGTCGCGGTGACGGACCTCGACGGCGTCCCCCGCGGTCTCGAGGACCTCCCCCCAACGGTTCAACAGTTCGGCGGCGAGGGCACGCACGCTGGCCGCCCAGGGGCCCCCGCTGTCGCCGGGGTCGGCCTCCTCCGGAACGCCGCGCAAGGCCGCCGCCAGCACGGGGGCGTACCGCTCGAAGACACGCTCGTCGCGCGAGGCTGCCGCAACCCGTGCCTTCGCCCGGCGAATCGACTCGTCCCGCATCCGGAGGGCCCCCCGGAGCTCTTCCCCCGCGGCTTCGTCGAGCGACGAGAGGACGACGCGCTTGATGTGCGTCTCGTGCACGACCTCGAGGAACTCGCGCATGGCGTCGCGGCTGTACGTCACTTTCCCGGCGAGCCGATCGGTGACGGCCGAGGCGATCCCCCGGGCCTCCTCTCCGGGCTCCTCCGGCAGCGTCGAAAGCGCCGCTCCGAGCCGCTCGAGGAAGACGGCCCGCGGCATGTAGCGGTTCAGGGCCACGTCGACGGAATCCTTCTTGAGCTCCCGGGACCGGTCCCCCACCCGGTATCCGTCCTCGGTGACGATCACCTTGGCGCCCATGTTGTGTACGGTGTCGCTGAAGATGTCGGGACCCTTGGCCCCGAACACGAAGTGGTAGGTCGCCCCCACCAGCGTCGCCGCGAGCTGGGCAACCAGCCCCTTGATGTCCGTGGACATGTAGATGACGATCATGTCCCCCGGCGCCATACCCATGTCGACCAGGACGTTCGCCAGGCGGCTGGCCTCCCGCCGGATCTGGCGGTACGTGAACGACTTGACGTCAACGTTCTTCCCGTCCTTCTGGTCCTCCCCGACGTTGATCACCCGGCGCTCGTCCAGAAGGTTTTGCGCGTCGAGCTGATCGAAGATCGCACGGGCGGGGTTGATCCTGCCGTCCTCGTAGCGGCGGATCACCGGGAAGCTGCGCAGGTCCAGGGAAACCGACGGCCGCACGCTCCACGCGTACGGGTAGACCATGTCCAGCTCGAACTTCTCGGGGTTTGCGAGCCACGCGCGGCGGACGACGCGCCACCCGGTCTGCGTCTCCATCAGCGACCGGATGACGCCGAGATCGTCGGTGACACTTCCGTCCGACCACTGGGAGTTGCGGAGATCGATGCGGAAGTCCACCGTGCGGGCGGCCTCGCCACCGGGCGCCAACACCCGGCTCTTCTCCCCGCAATGGTAGTCCCCCCGGGGGAGCACGTATTCGTCCGCCTCGTAGGGGAACGGCACGTCCTCCGCCAGACGGCAGCCCGTGGAAACCGGCGTGGCCGCGACCGACGTCCGGAATCCCCTGGCATCCGAGAGAACGATCCGATCCAGATGGGTGTCGAATCCCCCGGCGACAAGACCCTTCTCAAGACCGAGCACGCCCTCCAGGTGGGCGAATCCTGCCGTCATCTCCTGGGCGAACTTGAGCTCCACCGCGCGGGCCTCGTCCTCTTCGTAAAGGCCTTCCTGGGCAAAGGTGTCGACGAGGAACTCGGTCAACCAAACCGCCTGGGCCGAGGCCGATCGCATCGAGGCCAGGGATTCCTGCGCGAAGAGGTCCCCTTGCGCCGCGGCCCGCTCCAGGCTGACGAAGATGTCCCCCAGGTAGCCCCGGTTGGCCTTCCCGAATCCGAAGTGCCGGTCGATCCTCTCCGAAAGCTCGCGGACATCCTCCCGGAGAGAACCGGGCGTACCTCCCGTCTTATCCAGTTTATCCAGGAGGCCCAGGATCCGCGGGCGGTCGAGAGCGCCTTTCGCCTTCCGGAGCTCCTCGAGGAATCCCGAGGCGTCGGCTCCCGCGTACCCCTGGGCCAGGCCCAGGGCTGCCGCCTGCTTACCGTTCATGGGGGAGGCTGTCAGACCGAAGTATTTCGCCGCGGCGGTACCCATGCGCCGCGGCAGGAACCAGGTGGCGCCGTTACCGGGGACAAGACCGACCGTCACCTCCGGGAGCCGGATCCGCGTGGTCGCGTCGGTGATCAGGAAGTCCGCGGCGGCGGCGATACCAAGGGCCGATCCGGCGCAAAGACCGCGGGCAAGGCTTACGGTCGGGATCCGCAGCCCCCGGATCCGGTCGCACAGGGTTTTTTGATCCGCGAGAAACCGGTAGGCGAGCCCCGCGGCTTGGGGGTCCAGACGATGGCGCATCGTCTGGTGGAGGTCCGTTCCCGCCGAGAAGTTTTCTCCTCCGGCAAGGACCAGCGCCCGGACCGAGGCGTCCCCCACCACCCGGTCCACGACCTCGATCAAGCGGGCGATCTCCGGGATACCAAGGGAGTTCATCCCGTCCGGGCTCCCGAGCCGTACGATGGCGATACCGTCCCCCCCGACATCGAGTTCGACGCGGTTCACCACCCCCCCCTTTCCCTCCGGTCGGCTCACAGAAAACGGGAAGTTCCCATCGTCCGTTTCCTCTTTGGAGGCGTCCTCCCGGGCCGGGGATTCGCCCCGGGGACAGAACGCCTCCGCACTATCGGCAGGAAAATCGGAAACAATCCCGGATCCGTATCCACTTTCCCGAATCCCGGGGAGGATAAACTGAATCGAAACGAATATGCTGGACGTGTAGCTCGCGCCTCCATCCGAGACGGGAGGTGGGATTGCGATGAAAAGAACGATCCTGCTCGTCCTCGTGAATGCCGTGGTTTTTTTCTGGATGGGATCCAGAGCCGAAATGCCGGTTCCGCGCCCTCCAGGTGTCGGGCCGGAGATCATGGCCGTCGATAAACAGGCCGAAGTCGTCGAAAACCGGGCCGCCGGGCTCGTCCGGGAAGTGACCGCCTACAATGTTGGGGTGAGGGAGCAGACGGGCGACGAGCCGTGCATCGGGGCAACGGGGCGGGACCTCTGCCGCCTCGTCGCGCGAGGGCTCAAGGTCTGCGCCGCGAACTTCGTCGATCCGGAGACGATCCTGCACATCGAAGGGTACGGCGAGTGCGTCGTCCTCGACCGCACGCACCGGCGATTCGCCCATCGCGTCGACATCGCGATGAGGACGGACGAGGTCGACAAGGCCCTCGAGTTCGGTATCCAGCAGCGGTACGTCGAGGTAAAACCGGGACGTCCCTGAAAAGCGGACAGGCCTATTTCCCGGGGGGATAAGGAGATCAAAAATGCCGTCGAATCTGCACGAGGAGAGGAAGAAGATGAAGCAGGAGCGGACAGGGAAAACCGGAGGCTGGCTATTTGCATTCGCAACGGTCCTCGCGGCGATGATCCTCTTCGCCGCAACGCCGGGAGCGATGGCGGCCGACGAGGAGGACGCGCAGGGGATCGTCGACAAATCGCGCGTCACCCTCAGCGGTTTCATCCGGGACAACGACTACGAATGGTTGCGGGAGCACATCAAGACGGCGAAAGGCGTGCTGATCTATCCGCAGGTGCTCAAGGCGGGATACATCCTCGGCGGTTCGGGCGGCACCGGCGTCCTCCTGGCGAGAGATGGCAAGACGGGGGACTGGAGCCCCCCCGCTTTCTACACGCTGGGTTCGGTGAGCTTCGGTCTGCAGATCGGCGGGGAATCGGCGGAAGTGGTGGTGCTGGTGATGAGCCAGAAAGGGGTTGATTCCCTGCTCACCTCGAAATTCAGGCTGGGTGGAGACACCTCCATCGCTCTCGGGCCGGTAGGCGCCGGGGCGAAGGCGGACATCACCGCCGATTTCATTTCCTTCACGAAGTCGAAAGGGCTGTACGCAGGGATGAATCTGGATGGTTCGTACGTCGGCGTCCGGGAAGGCCTCAACAAGGCCTACTACGGCAAGGATGCGACTCCCGTGGATATCATCGTCAAGAGATCGGTCGGCAACAAGGGGGCAGCCCCGCTGGTGGAAGAGCTGAAGAAGACGAAATAGGCGCGGGATGCGGGCGGCCCGGGCACCGTGGGTCCGTCACCCTCCGAGGTACGCCTTCTTGACCCGGGGATCGGAGAGAAGATCCCCGGACCTGCCCTCGAGGACGACCTTGCCGTTCTCCAGCAGATACCCCCGTCCGGCGAATTGAAGCGCCATGCGGGCATTCTGCTCGACGACCAGGATGGTGGTTCCTTCCCGATTGATTTCCTTCAGCGAGTCGAACACGTTCATCATGAGCAGGGGAGCCAGCCCCATGGAGGGCTCGTCCAGGAGCATGATCTTCCTGCCGCTCATGAACGCCCGCCCGACGGCCAGCATCTGCTGCTCGCCGCCGCTCAGCGTTCCGGCCTTCTGGCCCTGCCGCTCGGAAAGCCGCGGGAAGATCGAAAACACCCGTTCCAGATCGTTCCCGACCGCCTTGCCGTCCTTCCTGGCGAACGTCGCGAGCCGAAGGTTCTCCATGACCGTCAGGTTATCGAACAGGCGCCTTCCTTCGGGGACATGGGAGATGCCGAGCACGCTGACCACCTTGTCCGCGGGGTATTGGAGAAGATCCCGTCCCAGAAAGGTCATCTTCGTCCCCGCTTCGACCGGGACGAGGCGGGAAATCGCCCGCAAGGTGGTGCTCTTCCCCGCTCCGTTGGCGCCGATGATGCAGACGATCTCCCCCTCGTCGATCCGGAAGCTGACCCCGTGGAGGGCCTTGATGTTGTCGTAGGAAACCCGCAGTTCCTCCACCGTCAACAGCATCAGTCCGCCCTCTCCTGCCCCAGATAGGCATCGATGACCCTGGGGTTGTTCTGGATCTCCCCGGGCGTCCCCTCCGCGATGACCGCACCGAAGTCGAGGGTCTGGATGGTGTCGCACAGCTCCATGACCACCTTCATCCTGTGCTCGATGAGGAGAATCGCCAGGCCGAACTCGCCATGGACCCGGCGGATGATCTCCATGATCTGCACCAGCTCTTCCGGGTTCATCCCCGCCGTCGGCTCGTCCAGGAGGAGGACCCTGGGCTCCGTTGCCAGGGCCCGGGCCATCTCCACCCTTCTCTGCGCGCCGTACGGCAGGTTGAGGACTACCTGATCCGCGAGGTGGCGAATGCCCATCCTGTCCAGGAGGCGAACCGCCTTCTCTTCGATCCCCGCCTCTTCCCTGTGGCGGGCGGGTGTCCCGAAGAAGGCCCCGAACAACCCGTACCGGATTTTCGAGTAGTGGGCCATCTTCACGTGCTCTAGGACGGTCATGTGTCTCCACAGAAGAAGGTTCTGGAATGTCCTGCCCACGCCACCGGAGGCGATCCGGTTGGGCGGCAGGCCGTCGATTTTCCTCCCGTCCAGGAAAATCTCGCCCTCGCTCGGCTTGTAGATGCCGGTAATGAGGTTGAAGATGGTGGTCTTTCCCGCACCGTTCGGCCCGATCAATCCCCGGATCTGGCCGGATCCGATCTCCAGGTTGTAGTCGCGGACGGCGCGCAATCCCCCGAAGTCGTGGGACATGTTCCGTACCTGAAGGAGCGGCAACGTCATGCCTCTCCGTCCTGCTTCCTCTTCGGCTGGAGGAGGTTCCTGACGTCGAGATCCCGGAACGCGATAAGGCCCGTCGGCCGGAAAATCATCACGAGGATGAGCAGGAGCGGAATGACGATCCACTTGAAGATCTCCAGCGGACGGAGGGCTTCCCCGAGGAGGCTGATGCTGACGGCGCCGACGATGGATCCGTACACGGAGTTCAGGCCTCCGAAGTACACCATGGCCAGGACCTCGGCGAGATTCTGGATCCCGAAGTTCCCCGGGTTGACGTATCGCATCACGTGAGCGAAAAGCCCCCCCGCGACGCCGGCCCAGAAGGCCGCGAAAAGAAACGCCACCATCTTTGTCCTTCGGGTGTCGACCGTCATGGCATCGGCCGCCATTTCGTTGTCCCGCACCGCATTGAGGGCCTTCCCGACCGTCGAGCGGACGAAATTGTTGACGCTCCACACGCAGAGGACGGTCCAGAGGAACACCGTGGGCAGGTCGGCTAGATCCGGCTGCCCGCTCAAGCCACGCGGCCCGCGGACGAACTCCAGGTTCTCGATCAGGCTCTTGACGATGAACAGGAACGCGAGGGAGATGATGGCCAGGTAGTCGCCCCTCGTCCGGAAGGAGGGGACCGCGACCAGCAGGGCCCCGATGGACGCGACGACTCCGCCCAGGACCAGGGCTGCGGGAAACAGGAACGGTCCAAGGGCCGGAGGGAGGGAAGCGGTTCCAAGGAGTTTTGCATTGACGAACAGGCCAATGGTCAACACCGAGGCGCAGTAGGCGCCCAGGGCCATGAAGCCGGGGTGGGAACACGAGAACTCGCCCATGTAGCCGTTCACCACGTTCAGGCTCAGGGTGAGCATGATGGCGATCAGGGTGAGGCGAAGTACCAGGACACGGTAGTCGCTGACCCCCGCCCAGACGTGCAGGATGGCGTACAGCAGGGCAAGGTGAACGGTCGCGGTGACCACCAGCGGGAACCGGTAAAGCGAAGCGGCGATCCCGTTCGCCGGGGAGATGCTCAGCCGCGTAACGACGGCCGTTGGCACCGCGTAGATGATCAGCATGTAAAGGATCACGTTGGGGATCAGGACGGGATTCTTGAGCATGACGGAGAAACCGAACAGGACCGGTATTTTCTGCAATCCCAGGACCTGGGCGAGAGGAGTGCCCGCGAGGCGTTCCAGCGCAACCGCGGCCATGGCGCCGAAAAACCAGCCGAGCAGCGGGACCCGGGACGTCATAGTCTCAACCGCGCGCTGTACGGCTCGCCGAAGAAGCCGTGAGGACGAAACGTCAGGATCAGCAGGATGATCGAGTAGGCGATCAGGTCGCGCAACGTCGAGGGGAAGATCATCGCGACGAAGATTTCGGTGAATCCCAGGAGGAAACCGGCGAGCGTGGCTCCCATGACCGACCCCCTTCCCCCCAGGATGGCGGCCACGAACGCTTTCCAGCCGAACAGGATCCCCATGTACGGGTCCAGTACGGGGTAGGCAATTCCGAAGAGTATCCCCGCGGCGGCCGCCAGCGCGGAACCCAGCGCGAACGTGAGGGAGATCATGGTGTTCAGCGGCACCCCCATCAGGGGCACGACGGTAACGTCAAAGGCCATCGCCCGAATGGCCATCCCCCACTTCGTCCTCCGGACGAACTGGTGCAGGGCGAGGGCAAGGAGGAACGACACGAGAACGATCATGATCTTCTTGTTGGTGACGAACACACCGGCCACGTCGTAAGTCGTGGTCGCGATCAGGGAAGGGAAGCTTACCCGCCGGGCTCCCAGCAGGGCCAGGTTGCCGGTCTCCAGGATGATGCCGATCATCAGGCCCGTGATCGCGGCAGA
>Ga0113563_10003264_pt1 | contig 10060 bp, 7 predicted proteins | sample Mud3Dept3metaG_FD_80117 | JGI IMG/M metagenome (GOLD analysis project Ga0113563, IMG submission 80117) | Freshwater wetland microbial communities from Ohio, USA, analyzing the effect of biotic and abiotic controls - Mud 3 Core 4 Depth 3... | ecosystem: Environmental > Aquatic > Freshwater >...
CTCGATGTTCCAATCGCAGTGCAAGGTGTTGGTGAACGGCGCGGAGCGCGAGATTCCGCCCGAGACGAGCGTCGGCGGGCTGCTCGCGCTGCTCGGCGTCGGAGGCAAGCGGATCGCGGTGGCGGTGAATCGCAACGTCGTGCCGCGCTCTGCATTCGACACGCACCCGCTGGCCGAGGGCGACCGGATCGAGATCCTCGAAGCCGTGGGCGGAGGCTAGTTCCCATGTCCGATTCGTTCACACTCGGCACGCACACGTTCCGCTCGCGACTGATCGTCGGCAGCGGCAAGTACGCGTCGCTCGAACAGATGCGCGAAGCCACGCTCGCCGCCGGCGCCGACCTGATCACCGTCGCGCTGCGTCGCGTGGAGCTGAGCGCAGTCAAGGACGGCAAGCGCTTCCTCGACTTCGTGCCCGAGGGCGTGACGATCCTGCCCAACACGGCGGGCTGTTACGACGTCGATGCCGCCGTCACCACCGCCCGGCTCGGCCGAGAGCTGCTCGGCCACGACCTCGTGAAGCTCGAAGTGATCGGCGACGAGCGCACGCTCTTCCCCGACGTTCCCGCGACGCTCGAAGCCGCGAAGATCCTGCTCGCCGACGGCTTCGAGGTGTTGCCCTACGTGGGCGACGACCCGGTCGCCTGCCAGCGCCTCGCCGCGATGGGCTGCCCGGCCGTGATGCCGCTCGCCGCGCCGATCGGCTCGGGGCTCGGCATCCGCAATCCCGCCAACCTGCGCATCATCCTCGAGACCGTCGAGGTGCCGGTGATCGTGGACGCGGGCGTCGGCACCGCGAGCGACGCGGCGGTTGCGCTCGAACTCGGCGCCACCGCGGTGCTGATGAACACGGCGATCGCGGGCGCCAAGGACCCCGTGAAGATGGCGCGCGCCATGAAGCTAGCCGTCGAAGCGGGACGCCTCGCGTACGAGGCGGGCCGCATCCCGCGTCGCCTGTACGCGTCGGCTTCGAGTCCGCTCGACGGACTCGCCTCGTTCTGAAGCCTTGCCGCGCCCGCTTCTCTGTCTCGTCACCGATCGGCGTCTCGCACGCGTGCCGCTCGAAACCGCGGTCGCCGAGGCGGTGCTCGGCGGGGTGGACTGGGTGCAGCTCCGCGAGCGCGATCTCGGGGGCCGCGCGCTCTGCGAGCTGGCGGCGCGCGTCGTCGCCGCCGCGCGCGACGCCGCGCAGCGACGCGGCGGAGCGGTGCGCGTGCTGATCAACCGCCGCATCGACGTCGCGCTCGCGGTCGGCGCCGACGGCGCACACCTCGGCTTCGACGCGCTGCCGGTTGCATTGGCCCGGTCGCTGCTCGGCCCCGAACGGCTCGTCGGCGTCGCGGCGCACACGCCGGGCGAAGTGCGCGCCGCCGCCGCGAACGGCGCGAACTACGCGCACCTGGCGCCGATCTTCGCGCCGCTCTCGAAGCCCCAGCAGCGCGCGCCGCTCGGCGTCGCGGCGATCGAGCAATGCGGCGCCGCGCTGCCGCTGCTCGCCCAGGGCGGCGTCGAGCCGACGAATGCAGCCGCGCTGATCCGTGCCGGGGCGGCGGGCGTCGCGGTGACCGGCGCGCTGCTCGGCGCCGCCGATCCGCGCGCCGCGGCGCAAGCGCTGCGCGCGGCGCTCGACGGAGCGATGCGATGAAACCGCACGGAGCGCAGCGATGAAGGTGTGTTTCCTCGCGCTCGCCGCCTGCATCGCGTTCGGCGCCTCGCCCGCCGGCGCAACCGACGCAGCGCCGGTTCGCGACGCCGCGCTCGCGCAGCTCCAGGATCGCGTGATCGAGATCTCGAAGCGCGTGACGCCCTCCGTCGTGCACGTCGCAGCGATCGTGAAGGTGAACGACCGCCGCAACGAGGTGACCGGATCCGGTGTGATCGTGAGCGCCGACGGCCGCATCCTCACCAACCACCACGTCGTCGAGAAGGCCGAGAAGGTCACCGTCACGATGCCGGGGGTGCCGGGCAAGATCCCGGCGCGCATCGTCGGCACCGACAAGCAGACCGACCTCGCGCTGCTGCGCATCGCAACCGCACAACCGCTGCCGGCCGCCACCTTGGGGTCGTCCGGCGAAGTGAAGGTCGGCCAGTGGGTGCTCGCGGTCGGCAATCCCTATGGACTCGACGGCACCGTGTCGCTCGGCATCGTGTCGGCGAAGGGCCGCAACCTCGGCATCCCCGACCTGATCAACGACTTCATCCAGACCGACGCGATGATCGACCGCGGCTCGTCGGGCGGACCGCTCGTCGATCTCGACGGCCGCGTCGTGGGCATCAACTCGCGCGGACAGGGCCGCGGCATCGGCTTCACGATCCCCATCGACACGGCGCTCGACGTGATGCACCAGCTCGACAACGGCGGCATCGAGCGCGGCTGGCTCGGCGTGACGATCCAGCCCTTCGACCGCGAACTCGCCGCCTACTTCCACGTGCCCGACGAAACCGGCGTGGTGGTGAGCGGCGTGACACCGCGCTCGCCCGCCGCCGACGCCGGCATCCAGCCGGGCGACGTGCTCACCGATTTCGCGGGCGCCGCGATCGAAGCCGAGAAGGAAGAAGACCTCGGCAACTTCCAGCGCGTGGTGGCGCGCGTCGCGCCCGGCGAGTCGGCGTCGATCGCGCTGCTGCGCGGCGGCGCCCGCAAGAAGGTGCGCGTGACGCTCGCCGAAGCGCCCCGGACCGAAGCCGAGGAACTCGAATCCGACGTCGGCTTCCACGCCCAGGAGATCACCGAGACGATCGTCCGCCAGAACCGGCTCGCGACGCGACGGGGCGCCTACGTGTCGTTCGTGGCGAGTGGATCGCCGGCGGCCGAGGCGGGCCTCGAGCCGGGTGACGTGATCCGGCGCGTCGAAGGTCGCAACGTCGAGAATCTCGGCGAACTGCGCCAGGCGCTGGCGCGGGTGGACGCGCTGCCGCGCTTCCTCGTCATCGCCGAGCGCGGCGAAGAGACGCGACTCGTGCTGCTGCGCCGCGGCGCGAGCACGAACGACCGCGGCGAACCCAACGGCGACACCGGAGAGGCGTCGAAACGCTGAGGCGTCGCAGCCCGGATCGCGCGGGTCAGCCCCGCGCTCGCCCTAGGAAGCGCAGCTTTCCCCAGCGCGCGTCGCAGACGAGCGGCTCGAAGCGTTCGGCGAGCGCGGCGCGAATCGCCTCCGGCGCGGCGAGCCAGGCGAAATAGGTCTCGGCCTCGTAGCGCGTCATCGTCGCGAAGGCGTCGAGCTTGTCCCACCAGCGCGCGAGCGAGGGCCGCAGACTCACCGCGTGCACGAGTCGCAGGAAAGGCGTCTGCCACGGTTCCACCAGCGCAATCCGTCCCTGCGCGCGCAGCACGCGGCGCGCTTCGTCGAGCGTGCGCACGAGATCCAAGGGGATCTGCGGCAGGTGGTGCAGCCCGCCGTGGATCACGACGAGGTCGCGCGACGCGGACTCGAACGGGAGCGCGCGGCAGTCGGCCTCGACCAGGCGCGCCGGCCCCTGGTAGCGCGCCAGCAGCGCGGCCGAGCGGTCCACGCCCTCGACGTGGGTGAAGCCGAGTCGCTCGAGCGCGCGCAAGCCGTTGCCGCGCCCGCAACACAGCTCGACGATGCGCAGATCGCGCGGCCACGCGCGGGCGCCAAATCGCAGCAGCCGCTTCTCGAACTTGCGGATCTCCTGCTCGGGCGTCTCGAAGCGGAGATAGGCGGCTTCCCACCGATCGAGCGGCGGCGGGCCCGAGTCGGGCGGCGAGTCGGGCTGCGAGCCGGGCTGCGACTGGCTCACAGCGCGCCCGCCCCCTCCGCCGCGGCAACCAGATGGAACGCAGGCTCGCGGCCGAAGCGCTGCGCAAAGCCGCTGCGAATCGCCGCGGCGACGTCGCGCGCGCGCGCCGGCTCGACGAGATGGATCGTGCAGCCGCCGAAGCCCGCCCCGGTGAGACGCGAACCATAACAACCGGGTGTGGCGTCGCCGAGTTCGCAGAGGACGTCGAGTTCCGCGCGGCTCACCTCGAAGTCGTCGCGCAGACTCGCCTGGCCTGCGCGCAGCAGCGCGCCGACGCGCGCCAGATCGCCGCGTTCGAGCGCCGCGCACACCGCGTCCACGCGCGCGTTCTCGGTGAGCACGTGGCGCGCGCGGCGAAACAACGCCGGCTCGAGCGCGCGCTCGAGGTCATCGAGGCGCGCCGGATCGACGTCGCGCCAGGTCGAAGCCGTGGCGGGCGCAATTCCCGTGTCGCGCGCGGCGGCGAGGCCGGCTTCGCACTCGGCGCGGCGGCGCCCGTAGTCGCCGCCCGCGAGCTGACGTCGCACACCCGAATCGACGATCAGCACGCGCATCCGCTCGCCGGGCAGCGGCACCGCGCGCACCGAGAAATCGCGGCAGTCGATGCGCAGCGCGCAGGAGCGCTGGCCGAGCGCACTCGCCAGCTGATCCATGCGACCGCACGGGACGCCCACGAACTCGTTCTCGGCGCGGTGCGCGAGGCGCGCGCGCGCGGCGCCGTCAAGCCCGAGATGGCCCGCCACGTCGAGCAGCGTCGCGATCGCGACTTCGAGCGACGCCGAGCTGGAGAGCCCCGACTCGCGCGGCAGGTCGCTCGCGAGCGCGACGTCGAGCCCCGCCACCGGGAGGCGCTCGCTGCGAAAGGCGGCGACCACGCCCGCCACGTAGTCGAGCCAGCCGCCGCCGCGCGCGAAGGCGCCCGCGCCGATCACGCCGGTCGCGCCGAGCGACGTCGAATGCACGCGCAGCAGCGCGTCGTTGCGGCGCGCCGCGACGGCGACGGTGCCCCGATCGATCGCCAAGGGCAGCACGAGCCCGCCGTTGTAGTCGGTGTGTTCCCCGATCAGGTTCACGCGGCCGGGTGCTTGCACGGCCAGCCCCGCTTCGGGCTCGCGACCGAAGACCGCGTGCAAGGCGGCCGCTGCCCCGTCGAAAAGCGCCTGCGATGACATTGCGTCCACGCTACCGAAGGTGATTGCCGCGCTGCCTGCCGATGCCTAATCTCGGCCGTTCCTTGAATATCCCGCCGCGGGCGGGCGTCTGCAGCCTCCGAATTTCGCACCCATTACGTTCCCCCACACGCGGGCCGCCGGAGCGATGAGACCCGGGATCGCAACGCTCACAGCAATCATGGCCTTGATCGCGCACGCGGCGCCGGCCGTGGGCGCCGATCCGTTCCTGCGTCGCACGGCGGCCGTGCAGGCGGCCGAGCGCGTGGGACCCGCCGTCGTGAGCGTCACCACCGAGACGGACCTGCGGCAGCAGAGCCCCTTCGAGGGCTTCCGCGGTGACCCCCTTTTCGAGCGCTACTTCCGGGACTTCTTCGATCCGCGCCGGCAGCGAACCGCCCAAAGCCTGGGCTCCGGCGTGATCATCGACAGCGCGGGCCACGTGCTCACCAACGAGCACGTCATCGCGCGCGCCTCGCGCATCAAGGTGAGCCTCTCGGACGGGCGCGAGTTCGACGCGAGGCTGGTGGGCGCCGATCCCAACAACGACATCGCGGTGCTGCGCATCGAAGCCAAGGAGACCATGCCGTGGGTCGCGCCGGGGGGCTCCGAGGATCTTCTGGTGGGCGAGCCGGTGATCGCGATCGGCAACCCGTTCGGACTCTCGAGCACCGTCACGACCGGCGTGATCTCGGCGCTCGACCGCTCGATCCGCACCGAGGACCGCAGCTACTACGGCTTCATCCAGACCGACGCCTCGATCAACCCCGGCAACTCGGGCGGCCCGCTGCTCAACGCCGAGGGCACGCTGATCGGTGTCAACACGGCGATCTACCAGGGCGCGCAGGGGATCGGCTTCGCGGTGCCGATCGGCGTCGCAAAGCGCGTCGTGGACCAACTGCTCCAGCACGGCGAGATCGCACCGTTGTGGCTGGGCGCCGACTTGCAGGACCTCGACCCGAACCTGCACGAGGCGATGGAGCTGCCGCGCGGCACGACGGGCGCACTCGTCACGGGTGTGTCGAAGGGAGGTCCCGCCGAGCGCGCGGGATTGCGCCGCAGCGATCTGGTGACGCGCGTAGACGGCCACAAGATCCGCAACGCGCGCGACGTCTACGCGATCGTCGAGGCCGCGTCGCCCGAGCAGGATCTCGACGTCGAGGTCTCGCGCGCGGGCGCCACCCTGCATCTCGCCACGCGCGCCGAACGCGTCACCGGCGACGGCGTGCTCGCGCTGGCCGAGCGGATGCTGGGCCTCTCGCTGGCGCCGATCGAGGGCGGCGGCTTCCGCGTGAAGTCCGTGCAGCCGCGGAGCAACGCAGAGAAGATCGGATTCCAGGCGGGCGACGCGCTGCTCGGCATCAACGGGCGCTCGCTCGAAGACGCCGACGCGCTGCGCCGGGCGGTGCTCGACCTCCAGGGGCGCGGGCGCGCGCAAGTCGTGGTTCAGCGCGGAGGCGGTCGATACCATGTGACCGTCCCGCTCTCGTGACATCGTTCGATCTCGTTTCGGCGCTTTTCTCGATGCCTTCGAAGGGGGGTCCAGACCAATGAATCGTCGTCTTCTCGTGACGCTGCTCGGCGCGTCCTGCATCGCGGCGGCCGTGTTCTTTTCACGCGGGCTCGACGTGCAGCTCCGGTGGCATGCGAACGACGCGCAAGCGATCGACCTGTTCGGATCCAAGGAGGAGGCGCCGGCGGCAACACCGGACGCCAAACCGTTCTGGACCGAATCAACGGGCGGCGCGGCGCTCGCAGACATCCCGAATCACAGTTCCTTCGCCGATCTCGCCGAAAAAGTCTCGCCTTCGGTCGTCAGCATCCGCACCTCGAAGACCGTGACGGGCGGAGGCGGTCCGAACGGGATGCGCATTCCGCCGCAGCTCGAGCCGTTCTTCGGCGGTCCGGGCTCGCCATTCGAAGATTTCGGCGGCGGCCAGGAGTATCAGGTGCCGAGCCTGGGCTCGGGATTCGTGGTTTCCACCGATGGCTACATCGTCACCAACAACCACGTCGTCGAGGACGTGGACAAGATCGAGGTCGCGTTCAAGGACGGCTCGACACTGCCCGCCGAGATCATCGGCCGCGATCCCGCAACCGACATCGGACTGATCAAGGTGAAGGGCGAGAAGCCGCTGACGGCGCTTCCGTTCGGCGACTCGAAGAAGCTGCGACCGGGCGACTGGGTGATCGCGATCGGCAATCCGTTCGGCCTCGAGCACACGGTGACCGCCGGCATCGTCTCGGCGCTGCACCGCCGCAACATCGGTGCGGGTCGCTACGAAGATTTCATCCAGACCGACGCGGCCATCAACCCGGGCAACTCGGGCGGCCCGCTGGTCAACCTCGCCGGGGAAGTGGTGGGCATCAACACCGCGATCAACCCGCGCGCCAACACGATCGGCTTCGCGGTACCGATCGAGATGGCGAAGGACATCCTGCCGAGCCTCAAGACCAGCGGGGTCGTCACGCGCGGCTGGCTCGGCGTCGTGATCCAGCAGATCACGCCGGACCTGAAGGACGCGCTGAAGCTCGAGAACACGCAGGGCGCGCTGATCTCACGCGTCGATCCCAAAGGACCGGCGCAGAAGGCCGGCATCCAGCGCGGCGACGTGATCGTGCGTTTCGCCGGCCAAACGATCAACGAGATGGAAGAGCTGCCCCGCCGCGTCGCCGCGACGACACCCGGCACGAAGACCGACGTCACCGTCGTGCGCGCCGGCAAGGAGAAGAGTTTCCAGATCGAGGTGGGCAAGCTCGACGAGGGCCAGCAAGTGGCGCGCGCCGAGGAGCAAGGCGAAGAGGAAGGCCCGATGGTGTTCGGCCTGCGCGTGCAGGACCTCGGGCCCGAACTGGCGGAGCAGCTCGGCGTGGCCGGCGAAGAGGGCGTCGTCATCACCGAGGTGGAGAACGGCAGTCCGGCCGCCGAGGCGGGCCTGCGCCGCGGCGACGTGATCCTCGAAGTGAACCAGACAGCGGTCGCCAACGTCGCCGAGTTCCGCAATGCGATGCACACGCAGGAGAAGGCATTGCTGCTGGTGCGGCGCGGCGAAGCGACGCTCTTCGTGGCCGTGAAGAAGAAGGCCGAAAAGTAGCGAGCGGGGCCCCGATCTTCGGATCGGGGCCTTGTCCCCCGGCGGGTCGTGTTTAGGGTTGCGACCCATGCAACTCGAGAAGCTCACGATCAAGGGTCAGGAAGCGCTCTCGCAAGCGCAGTCGCTCGCAGCCGGTCGCGGGCAGGGCGTGATCGAGCCCGTGCACCTGTTGCGCGCGCTCCTCGCGCAGCCCGAGGGCGCCACCGTTCCGGTTCTCCAAAAACTGGGCGTCCCGATCGACGCGCTCGGCGCCAAGCTCGACCAGGCGCTCGCCGCGCTGCCGCGAGTCTCCGGCGCCGGCGCCACCGCGCAGCCGCGCATCTCCGACCCGCTTTCCAAGGCGCTCGAAGCCGCGTTCCAGGCGGCCGACCAGCTCCAGGACCAGTACGTCTCGACGGAACACCTGCTGATCGGCATCGCCGCGAGCGATCGCGACGCGGCCGGTCGCGCGCTGCGCGAGGCGGGCGTCACGCACGAAGCGATCCTGAAGGCGCTGCAAGCGGTGCGCGGCAACACGCGTGTCACGGATCAGAACCCCGAGTCGAAGTACCAGTCGCTCGAGAAGTACGGCCGCGACCTCACCGAACTCGCGCGCAAGGGCAAGCTCGATCCCGTCGTCGGTCGCGACGACGAGATCCGCCGCGTGATCCAGGTGCTCTCGCGGCGCACCAAGAACAATCCGGTGTTGATCGGCGAGCCGGGCGTCGGCAAGACCGCGATCGTCGAGGGGCTCGCACAGCGCGTCGTCGCGGGCGACGTGCCCGAGTCGCTGCGCGACCGCCGCGTGGTGACGCTCGATCTCGGCGCGATGATCGCGGGCGCCAAGTACCGCGGCGAGTTCGAGGATCGGCTCAAGGCCGTGCTGAAGGAAGTCACCGACGCGCAGGGCCAGGTGATCCTCTTCATCGACGAGCTGCACACCATCATCGGCGCCGGCGCCGCGGAGGGCGCGGCCGATGCCGCGAACCTGCTGAAGCCGGCCCTCGCGCGCGGCGAACTGCGCTGCGTGGGCGCGACGACACTCGACGAATACCGCAAGCACGTCGAGAAGGACGCCGCGCTCGAACGCCGCTTCCAGCCGGTGCTCGTCGGCGAGCCGAACGTCGAGGACACCATCGCGATCCTGCGCGGCCTGAAGGAGCGCTACGAAGTGCACCACGGCGTCCGCATCCAGGACGCCGCGCTGATCGCCGCCGCCACGCTCTCGCACCGCTACATCACCGACCGCTTCCTGCCCGACAAGGCGATCGACCTGGTGGACGAAGCCGCCGCGCGCGTGCGCGTGCAGATCGACTCGATGCCCGAGGAACTCGACCAGGCGCAGCGCGAGATGATGCGCCTCGAAGTCGAGCGCGAGGCGCTGAAGAAGGAGAGCGACGCGGTGAGCCGCGAGCGCCTGGTCCGCGTCGGGGAGGAGATCGCGAATTTGCGCGAGTCGCTCGACGCGAAACGGGCGCATTGGGAGTCCGAGAAGCAGGCGATCGGCAGCGTGCGCGAACTCAAGGAGAAGCGCGAGGCGCTCAACGCCGAACTCGAGCGGGTGCAGCGCGCGGGCAACCTCGAGCGCGCCGCCGAAATCAGGTATGGCGAGCTGATCCAGATCGAGAAGGATCTCGTTGCGGCACAACAGCAGCTAGAGACCGCGCAGCAGCAAGGGGCGCTGGTCTCGGAGGAAGTCAGCGCCGAGGAGATCGCCGAGCTGGTGTCGAAGTGGACCGGCATCCCCGTCGCCAAGATGATGGAAGGCGAGCAGGAGAAGCTGCTCCACATGGAAGAGAAGCTGCGCCAGCGCGTGGTGGGCCAGGACGAGGCGCTGCAAGTCGTGTCGAACGCCGTGCGGCGCGCGCGCGCCGGACTGCAGGACCCGAATCGCCCCGTCGGCTCGTTCATCTTCCTCGGGCCGACGGGCGTCGGCAAGACCGAGACCGCGCGCGCCCTCGCCAATTTCCTCTTCGACGACGAGCAGGCGATGGTGCGCATCGACATGAGCGAGTTCATGGAGAAGCACTCGGTGTCGCGGCTGATCGGCGC
>Ga0113563_10003265_pt1 | contig 10060 bp, 8 predicted proteins | sample Mud3Dept3metaG_FD_80117 | JGI IMG/M metagenome (GOLD analysis project Ga0113563, IMG submission 80117) | Freshwater wetland microbial communities from Ohio, USA, analyzing the effect of biotic and abiotic controls - Mud 3 Core 4 Depth 3... | ecosystem: Environmental > Aquatic > Freshwater >...
CGGCATCATCTCGTGCGGCACGCTCGCCGGCGCGATCATCCCCGAGCTCGTCAAGGTGTTCACCTCGGTGAACTCCGGCCACGTTCGCGAAGTCGTCACGGCCTCGAAGGAGGGCGGCGCGTCGCTCAACATCCTCGCCGGTCTCACCGCAGGTAACTTCTCCGGCTACTGGATGGGCCTCGTGATCACGGCGCTTATGGGCATCGCGTACTGGATCTCGACGTCGGCGGGCCTCGCCGACGTCCTCTACGCGACCAACCTCAGCGCGAACCTCGAGATGACGGAGTTCGCGTGCAAGGCCGCCGCGGCCGTGTTCGCGTTCGGCCTCGTGGCGTTCGGCTTCCTGGGCATGGGCCCGGTGACGATCGCGGTCGACTCGTACGGTCCGGTCACGGACAACGCCCAGTCGGTCTACGAGCTCTCGGTGATCGAGGGCAAGCCCGGCATCACCGAGGAGATCAAGAAGGACTTCGGCTTCACGCCCGACTTCGAGAAGGCGAAGATGTTCCTCGAGGAGAACGACGGCGCGGGTAACACGTTCAAGGCGACCGCCAAGCCGGTGCTGATCGGCACGGCCGTCGTCGGCGCCGCGACGATGATCTTCGCGCTGATCATGCTCGTCACCAACGGCCTCAAGCCGGAGTTCGTCGGCAACCTGTCGATGATCCACCCGCCGTTCCTCCTCGGCCTCGTGGTCGGCGGCGCGATCATCTACTGGTTCACCGGCGCCTCGACGCAGGCGGTCTCGACGGGCGCGTACCGCGCGGTCGAGTACATCAAGGCGAACATCAAGCTCGACGGCAGCTCCGAGAAGGCCTCGGTCGAGGACTCGAACAAGGTCGTCGAGATCTGCACGATCTACGCGCAGAAGGGCATGAAGAACATCTTCATGGTCGTGTTCTTCACGACCCTGTCGTTCGCGTGCATCGACCCGTACTTCTTCATCGGCTACCTGATCTCGATGGCGCTGTTCGGCCTCTATCAGGCGATCTTCATGGCGAACGCCGGCGGCGCCTGGGACAACGCGAAGAAGATCGTCGAGACCGAGCTGCGCGCGAAGAACACGCCGCTCCACGAGGCGTGCGTCGTCGGTGACACGGTCGGCGATCCGTTCAAGGACACGTCGTCGGTGGCGCTCAACCCGGTGATCAAGTTCACGACGCTGTTTGGCGTCCTCGCGACCGGCCTCGCGCTGCAGCTGCACGACAAGGCGATCGGCTTCGAGCACGGCAAGCTCGTCAACGCGCCCGAGCCGGTCTACGACTACATCCGCTTCGCGGTCGCGGGCCTCTCGCTCGTGGTCTCGATGTTCTTCGCGTACCGCTCGTTCTACGGGATGCGGATCGGCAACCTGACCGTCGCCGACGCGGCGGCGTCCAAGGCGCTGTCGAGCGACCACAAGGATGCCGAGGCCAAGGCCGACGCGAAGAAGGCCGAGGCCAAGAAGGCGGCCGACGCCGAGAAGGCCGAGAAGGCCGAGAAGGCCGAGAAGGCCGAGAAGGCCGAGAAGGCCGAGGCCGCGGAAAAGGCCGAGAAGGCCAAGGCCGAGGACAAGAAGGACGAGCCCGCCAAGAAGGACGAGACGTCCAAGTCCGACGACTAGGCGGCGGAGGGCTCTCGATCACGGGGCGTGCGCGCGAGCGTGCGCCCCTTCGTCGTTTCGGCGTCAGCGCGCCAGGGTCTCGATCGCACCGGCCAGGGCCGCGGCGAGCCCCACCGCGATCAGCGCCAGCGTCGCGAACGCACGCACGCGGAAGCTCGCACCACAGGTTGCGTGTCTCATCGCTACCTCCCGGGCGCGTCCGCTGCGGCGCTGTTCGCCGCCGGTCGTCGCGCCTCTTGCTCGGTGGGATGCGGCGACCCGCCGCGCGGCTTCGCGATCAGCGCGGGGATCGCGAGTGCGACCACGGCGAGCAGTGCGTACAGCACGATCACCCGCCGCAGGAACGCGGGCCGGACGGAGACGAGGCCGGCGGGTGTCATCGGTCGCTCCACAGGTCATCGCCGGTGGCGGAGAGGGCGAGGTGCATGCCCGGACAGCAGAGCAACCCGCGGACCACGCGTGTCCGCGGGCCAAGCTCGCGATTCGTCGTCGCCCGCGGACAGCGCGACACGCCCGCGTGACCGGCGTCGTGCCAGACAGGCAAGCGTGATAGACCCCTGCCATGGCCGAGACGATCCGGGCAGCACGCGGGACGCAGTTGACGTGCAAGGGGTGGCAGCAGGAGGCCGCGCTGCGGATGCTGATGAACAACCTCGATCCCGACGTCGCGGAGCGACCCGAGGATCTCGTGGTCTACGGCGGCACCGGCAAGGCGGCGCGCAGCTGGGAGGACTATCACGCGATCGTCCGCGAGCTGCGCCGGCTCGAGAACGACCAGACGTTGCTCGTGCAGTCGGGCCGGGCGGTCGGCGTGTTCCGCACTCACGAGGAAGCGCCACGCGTCCTGATCGCGAACTCGAACCTCGTCGGCAAGTGGGCGACGTGGGAGCACTTCCGCGAGCTCGAGAAGGCCGGCCTGATGATGTACGGCCAGATGACCGCGGGCTCGTGGATCTACATCGGCTCGCAGGGCATCGTGCAGGGCACGTTCGAGACGTTCGCGTCCGCGGCGCGGGTCCACTACGGCGCGGGCGCCGATCTCGCGGGCAAGTTCGTGCTCAGCGGCGGGCTCGGCGGCATGGGCGGCGCGCAGCCGCTCGCGGCGACGATGGCCGGCGGCGTGTTCCTCGGCGTCGAGATCGATCCGACCCGCGTCCAGCGCCGACTCGACACGCGGTACCTCGACGAGCTCGCGCCCGATCTCGACACGGCGCTAGCCAAGGTCGCCGAGTACACCGCCCAGAAGCGCGCGCGCTCGATCGCGATCGTCGGCAATGCGGCCGATGTCTATACCGAGCTCGTCAAGCGCGGCGTGACGCCGGACCTCGTCACCGATCAGACCTCGGCGCACGATCCGCTCGTCGGCTACATCCCGCAGGGGCTGACGCTCGCGGCGGCGGCCGAGCTGCGCGGGCGCGATCCGGACGAGTACGTGCGGCGCTCGCGTGCGTCGATGGGTGTGCAGGTCGAGGCGATGCTCGCGATGCAGCGCGCGGGCTCGCACGTGTTCGACTACGGCAACAACATCCGCGCGCAGGCGGAGATCGCCGGCGTCAAGGACGCGTTCGCGTTCCCCGGCTTCGTGCCGGCGTACATCCGCCCGCTGTTCTGCGAGGGCAAGGGCCCGTTCCGGTGGGCGGCACTGTCCGGAGATCCTGACGACATCCGCGTCACTGACGAGGCGGTGCTCGACGAGATCAAGGACGACCCGATGCTCCACCGCTGGATGAAGCTCGCGAAGGAGAAGATCGCGTTCCAGGGGTTGCCGGCGCGGATCTGCTGGCTCGGCTACGGCCAGCGCCACCGGGTCGGCCTGCGGTTCAACGAGCTCGTGCGCACGGGCAAGGTCAAGGCGCCGATCGTGATCGGCCGCGATCACCTCGACTGCGGCTCGGTCGCGTCGCCGAACCGCGAGACCGAGGGCATGAAGGACGGCACCGACGCCGTCGCGGACTGGGCGATCCTGAACGCGCTGGTCAACACCGCGGCGGGCGCGACCTGGGTCTCGTTCCACCACGGCGGCGGCGTCGGCATCGGCTACTCGCTGCACGCCGGGATGGTGATCGTCGCCGACGGCACGCCGCGCGCCGCGCGCTGCCTCGAGCGTGTCCTGACCTGCGATCCGGGCATGGGCGTGATCCGCCACGCGGATGCCGGCTACGAGGAGGCGATCCGCACCGCGGAGGAGCGCGGCGTCGTGATCCCGCGCCGCCGGGCCGAGTAGCGCGCGGCGGGCGCGCTAAGCTGGCGCCGCCGCCATGACCGCTGACCTCGTGATCCGGAACGCACGCGTCCTGACGTGCGATCCGTCGCGGTTCGGGCTCGGCATGGTCGACCGCGGCGCGATCGCGATCAAAGGCGGCGAGATCGAGTGGGTGGGCCCCGAGGCGGATCGGCCGGCGGCGACCCGCGTGATCGACGCCGGCGGCCGGCTCGTCACGCCGGGCCTTGTCGATTGCCACACCCACGCGATCTTCGCCGGCGATCGCGCGAACGAGTTCGCGATGCGCGCGGCAGGGAGAAGCTATCTCGAGATCGCGGCCGCCGGCGGCGGCATCTCGGCGACGCTGCTGCCCACGCGCGCGGCGTCGGATCAGACGCTGATCACGCTGGCCTCGGCGCGGCTCGATGCCGCGCTCGCGACCGGGACCACGACGATCGAGATCAAGAGCGGCTACGACCTGACCATCGCCGGCGAGCTCCGCTTGCTGCGCTGTCTCGCGGCATGCGCGCAGCGGCCTGCGCCGCGGATCGTGCCGACGCTGCTCGCGCACCTCGTTCCACCGGATCGCATCGACGACCGGAGCGCGTTCGTCCTCGAGATCTGTGACCAGCTGATCCCCGCGGTGGCTCGCGACAAGCTCGCGACGTCGGTCGACGTCTACTGCGACGAGGGCGCGTTCACGCTCGCCGAGACCCGATCGATCCTGGGCGCGGCGCGCAATGCCGGGCTCGCGGTGCGCGGGCACGTCGGCCAGTTCAAGGATCTCGGCGCGGCCGAGCTGCTCTCGGATCTCGCCGCGCGATCGGCCGATCACCTCGAGCAGATCTCCGACGCGGGCATCGAGGCGCTGGCGGCCGCCGACATCGTCGCGGTGATGCTGCCGGGTGCGTGCGTCCAGCTCCGGCTGCCGGTGCCGCCGGTCGAGCGGCTGCGCCAGGCCGGCGTGCCGATGGCGATCGCGAGCGATCTCAACCCCGGATCGAGCTTCAGCTCGGACCTCCCGCTGCAGATGTGGCTCGCGACGACGCACTACGGGATGACGGTCGAGGAAGCCTGGCTCGGAGTGACGCGCCACGCGGCCAAGGCCCTCGGGCTGCCGAAAGCGGGACGGATCGCGATCGACGCGCCCGCCGACCTGATCGTCTGGGCGTGCGACGACCCGGCGACGATCCCGTACCGCTACGGTGCCGCGGCGTCGTTGATCGAGACCGTCTACGTCGCGGGCAAGCCGATCGCGGCCCCTTGACATGACAGCAGAGTGATATCACTTTGACATCGGACTTCCTCCGGAGGCGGACTGATGGCGATGAAAGAGCGTGATGCGGTCTCGATGTCGGGTTGGCTGGCGCTGCTGCTCGGGCTCGGCTCGCTCGGCGGGGCGGTCCTCCCGCTGACGCAGCTCCCGCAGCACCAACAGGATCCGGCGGCGTATGTCCTCGCCGCGGTCGGGTTGTTCCTGCTCGGCCTGATCCTGCTCGCGGGCTGCCTCGTGATCGGCCCGAACGAGGCGCGCGTGCTCACGTTCTTCGGGCGCTACACCGGCAGCGTCAAGGTCGCCGGCCTGCGCTGGGTCAACCCGTTCACCAACAAGCGCGACATCTCGCTGCGCGCGCGCAACTTCGAGAGCGCGAAGATCAAGGTCAACGACATCGACGGCAACCCGATCGAGATCGGGGCGGTGATCGTCTGGCGCGTGTTCGACACCGCCCAGGCGACGTTCGACGTCGAGAGCTTCACGAACTACGTCCAGATCCAGGCGGAGGCGGCGATCCGCACGCTGGCGATGCACCACCCGTACGACTCGCACGAGGAGGGCGTCATCAGCCTGCGCGGAGCGTCGGAGCAGGTTGCCGATCTGCTCCGCAAGGAGGTCGACGAGCGGATCCGGGCCGCGGGCTGCGAGATCGTCGACGCGCGAATCGCACACCTCGCGTACGCGCCGGAGATCGCCCAGGCGATGCTCCAGCGCCAGCAGGCCGGTGCGATCATCGCGGCGCGCAAGCTGATCGTCGAGGGCGCGGTGTCGATGGTCGAGATGGCGCTCGAGCAGCTGTCCAAGCGCGGCATCGTCGAGCTCGACAGCGAGCGCAAGGCGTCGATGGTCTCGAACCTGCTCGTCGTGCTGTGCGGTGAGCGCTCGACACAACCCGTCATCAATGCCGGCACGATCTACTAAGGCCCCCGTGCCGGAGCGCAAGTCGTTCCTGCTGCGCATCGATCCGTCGGTCCTCGAGGCCCTCCAGAAGTGGGCCGCCGACGATCTGCGCTCGCTCAACGCGCAGATCGAGTACGTGCTGCGTGACGCACTGGTGCGGGCAGGTAGGACTCCCGGCAAGAAGGGACCCCCATATCGCTGACTGATCTCGTCGCCTGGCGCGCCGCCGGGCGCGGTCCTCGCGTACGATGGAAGGAATGGCGGGTCCGCGGCGAACCTCGGGTGAGACGGTACCCTTCGATCGCGACGAGCTCGCCCGGCTCGCGAAGAAGTCCGTACCGCCGGCCGAGCGACCGAACGCGAACGTCGTGCGTGCCAAGCGATCGACCAACCCGCAGGCCGTGGCCGCCACGGCGGTCGATGGCGAGGAGGAGGTCGTGGTCGTCGTCGAGATGGACGACGAGGACGAGCCGCAGGCACCGCGGCGCGCGCGGACGGCCACGCTGCCGGATCCGGCCACGATGTCGATCCTCGCCGAGATCGCGCGCGCCGAGCCGGCGCCACCGGTGAAGCCGGCGCCGGACGACGTGCGGCCGAACCGCCACGTCAAGCGCCGCGGGTGACCGCAGCGAGCAGCGAACCATCGTCGATCATCGCCCGGACCGCGCGGATGTCGGGTGAGATCGGCCGATCGACCATCATCGCGGGGACCTTCGCGCGGATCACCGCATGCACGGCCTCGAGCGGCGGGGTCGTCCGCAGCGGCCGCCGCAGATCGATCCCCTGGGCGGCGCACAGGAGCTCGATCGCGAGTACGAGGCGAACATGGTCGTGGATCGTCGCGAGCTTGAGCGCAGCGGTGGCGCCCATCGACACGTGATCCTCGCGGCCCGCCGAGGACGGGATCGAGTCGACCGACGCGGGGTGCGCCAGGATCTTGTTCTCGGAAACCAGCGCAGCGGCGCTGACCTGCGCGATCATGAACCCGGAGTTGAGGCCGCTGTCGGGCGCGAGGAACGGCGGCAGGCCCGACGACAGGTGCGGGTTGACGAGCTGCTCGATCCGGCGCTCGCTGATGTTCGCGAGCTCGGCGACCGCGATCGCGGCCGCGTCGAGCGCGATCGCGACGGGCTGGCCGTGGAAGTTGCCGCCGCTGATCATCTCGTCGCCGTCCGGACCGTCGAGGAACACCAGCGGGTTGTCGGTCGAGCTCGCCGCCTCGCGCTCGAGGACGGTGCGCGCGAACGCGAGGACGTCGCGGCTCGCGCCGTGGACCTGCGGCATGCAGCGCAGCGAGTACGGGTCCTGGACCTTGCCGCAGTCCTTGTGGGACTCCGCGATCTCCGATCCTGCGAGCAGCTCGCGCAGAAACGTCGCGACGGCGATCTGGCCGGGGTGCGGGCGCGCGGCGACGACGCGCGGATCGAACGCGCGCGCGGTGCCCTTGAGCGCCTCGAGCGACATCGCCCCGGCGAGGTCAGCGATCCGGCACGTCACGTCGGCGTCGTGGAGCGCGAGCCCACCGACCGCGGTCATGTGCTGTGTCCCGTTGAGCAGGGTCAGCCCCTCCTTGGCCTCGAGCACCAGCGGCTCGATGCCCGCGCGACGCAGCGCTTCGGCCGCCGGCATCGTCTCACCGCGATACTCGGCATCGCCTTCGCCGATCATCCCGAGCGCGAGGTGCGCGAGCGGCGCGAGGTCCCCCGATGCGCCGACCGATCCGCGCGCGGGGATCACCGGATGAACGCCGGCGTTGAGGAGCTCGCACAGCCGCTCGCAGCACACGGCGCGGGCGCCGCTCCGGCCGGTCGCGAGCACGGCGGCGCGCAGCAGCATCATCGCGCGGACGCAGTCCTGGGGCAGGGGCGTGCCGACTCCCGCCGCGTGCGAGCGCACGAGGTTCTGCTGGAGGCGCGTGACCTGATCCGAGGAGATCCGGACCTCGGCGAGGGCCCCGAAGCCGGTGTTGACGCCGTAGACGGCCGGAGCCGCATCGCCGCCGCGGACGACCTCGTCCACCACCTGGCGCGCACGGACCATCCCGGCGTGGGCGCGGGTGCCGATCTCGACCCGGCGCCCTCCGCGGGCGACCGCGGCGATCACTTCGAGGCTCAGGTCTTCATCACCGAGGCGAAGGGGTGGGGACACGGGCGATGGTGTAAGCGTCCGAGGCTGCGCCGCGCAACTGCGAGGAACTCCCAAATACTCGGAATGACGGTCCCCTGCGTTGACACTCCGCGCGTTGATCTGATGATCTTGGACAGACTTGGGTACGCCACCCGAAGACGAACCGAGCGCTGAGGAGGGCGCCTTGGGGACTCCTTCCAACGATCCTGCCGCCAGGCCGATCGCAGCGGACCAGCACGCCTCGGGACCGACGTCCGGTGTGCCGAAGGAGCGCCCCATCGCGGCGGGCCTCGCATCGCGGATCGACGCGATGATGGCCGAGCGCGAAGAGGGCGAATCGAACGAGAGCGCCGGCCTCACCCTCGATCTCGACGAGATCGTCGAAGTCGAGGAGTCACCGCGCCGGCCGCCGTTGGGCGCGCGCCCACCCGTCCCCGTGCTCCCACCGCCGCCGCCAAGCCGGCCGATCGTGGTCGTGCCGCCGCGTCCGCCCGGTGCCACGCCGCTGATGCGGATCCCGCTGGTCAAGCGAGCCGTCGCGATGACCCCGCCTCCGATGGCAGTCGTCCCGACCGTCGCGATCCCGGTTCCCCCGGCCGCGGCGCCGCTCTCGATCCCCGCGCCGCCCGCAACCGACGCCCCCAAGACCGACGCGCCCAAGACCGACGCCCCCAAGACCGACGAGACACCACGCGCGCACCGACCTTCCGGCGTCGGGATGCCGGCGGACGGCCGCGTCCACCGGCCGAGCTGGCCGCCGTCGCCTGCCGGAGGCGATCTCGATCTCCCGCAGGGCCATGATCTCGCGGGGCTCTCCGAGGGTGGCGTCGAGGTCAGCACCGCGACGCCGAACATCGTCGTCGATCAGCCGCTCGAAGCGCACCTCGACTCGCCGACCGTGATCGATCGCGCGCTCGAGGAGCTCGGCGATGCGGGCAGCGAGAAGCGTGCCGAGACCGTCTCGAAGGAGCTCGAGGCGACGACGGATCCCGCGGCCGCCGCGTACCTGGCGTACGAGCTCGGCGAGCTCTACGAGCGCCGGCTCGCCGACGAGGCACGCGCCGTCAAGTCGTACGGTCGCGCGCTCACGCTCGATCCGGCGCTGCGCCCGAACCTGTGGGCGATCCGCCGCGTGTTCTATCGCCGCGGCCTGTGGCCTAACCTCGCGAAGCTGATCGGCGCCGAGGTCGAGTACGCGCGCGATGATTACGAGCGCGCGGATCTGCTTCTCGAGAAAGCTCGCATCCTCGGCCATCGGATGAACGACGTCGCGGAGGCGCGGGTGGCGCTCGACGAGGCGGTCCGGATCTCGCCGACGCACCAGGGCGCGCTGCTCGAGCTCGAACGGCTCGCTGCGCGCGACAACGACACCTCCGCGCTGCTCGACGTATGGGAGCTGCTCGCGCAGGCGGTCGAGCATCCCGCGCGCAAGATCAGCTACTGGGTCGAGGTCGGCCGCCACGCCGGGACATCCGAGTATGCGCGCGCGCAGGCGGCGTTCGACAAGGCCTCGGAGCTCGCCGCCGGTGGCCCGTTCGCCGAGCGCGTCGCGCGCGAGCGCCTGCGCATCGCGGAGGAGAACGGCACGCCCGAGGACGTCGCGACCGCGGTCGAGAACCTCGCGACCCTGCTGCTCGCCGCGTTCGGGCTCGCAGGCCCCGAGGCGGCCGCGAGCGCGGACGCCGAGCACCAGACCGATCGCGCGACCGCGATCCGCCGCGAGCTCGTCGCGCTGCGCCGCCGCCAGGCCCAGCTCGCGCGGACCGGAGCGCCCGAGCGCGCATGGGACGTGCTGCAACAAGCGCTCGCGCTGTCGCCCGGCGAGCCGGTCGTGCTCGCGGATCTCACCGAGCTCGCCGAGGAGCTCGGTCGCTACGAGGACCTCGCCGAGCTCGTGCAGAGCTGGCAGGCGGTCGAGGGTGATCCGGCCCGCGCGATGGTGCTGTCGATC